>Ga0193750_1000342_pt1 | contig 12884 bp, 13 predicted proteins | sample L1c1metaG_FD_160569 | JGI IMG/M metagenome (GOLD analysis project Ga0193750, IMG submission 160569) | Soil microbial communities from a riparian zone of the East river system, Colorado, United States - L1c1 | ecosystem: Environmental > Terrestrial > Soil > Riparian zone | place: USA: East River...
TTTCGGCCTCGCGGGGCTGTGTGTCATCGTCGTCGGATTCATCACCCTCGCCTCAGATCTCGGTGTCGGCTCCGCGATCATTCAGAGGCGCGAGCTGACCGAGCGTCACCTGCGCGCATCGCTTACAGGCACCTTCTTGCTGGGCGTTTCGATTGCCGGCCTGCTCGCGCTCGCAGCCCCGCTCATTGGACAGTTCGTCCGAAATTCCGAGCTCGTGTCGCTGCTGCGCCTGCAATCGCTGATTTTCGTCACGACTGGCTGCGACACAGTCGCTCGGTCGATCCTGCAACGTCGCCTCGATTTCCGGCGGCTGTACATCATCGACATCACGAGCTATGCCCTCGGTGGGCTGCTGGTGTCGATAGGGTGCGCCCTCGCAGGGCTGGGCGTGTGGAGTCTGGTGATTGGCACCCTGTCGCAAGCCGCTGTCTCCTGCGCGATGAGCATGACAGCAGCGAAGGTGCCGTTACGGCCTCTTCTGGCGCGGCGTGAACTCGGCGAGCTGCTAGCTTTCGGTGTTGGCGTCAGCGCAAATAATCTGGTGAACTACGTTGGTCGCAACGGTGACAATTTTTTCATCGGACGGTTACTGGGCCCGACCATCCTGGGGTATTACTCGCGGGCATTCAACCTCATGATGATGCCGCTCAATTATGTGACGGGCGCCTTCTCCGCCATCCTCGTTCCGACGTTCGCGGAGATACAGCACCAGCGAGAGCGGATCGGAAGCGGATTTCTGATGACCGTTCAACTTGCGGCCATTATCGTTCTGCCCGTCGCGACGGGAATGATCGTCGCTGCGCCTCACTTGATTCTCGGTCTGTATGGCGACCGCTGGGCGGGAGCGATCCGCCCGCTTCAAGTCCTGTGTGTGGCCGCACTACCGAAAGCCGTCATGTCCCTCGCAGGTCCTGTGAATCGTGCCTGTAACCGCGTCGTCACGGAACTCTGGTTTCAATGTGCTTTCGCAGTCGCAGTTGTGGGAGCGACGATTCTCGGCTCCCGACAGGGCATTGTTGCAGTGGCCACCCTGGTATCGCTCGCCACCGCACTGATGTCCGTCGCCATGGCCACCCTCGCCCTTTCCCTCACTGGATCGACGTGGCGTGCCTTCATCGTCGCCCAGATTCCTGGCGCACTGGTGGGCCTTCTTTCAACCGCGATCGCCGTCGCGCTGCGCTTCACCCTCGAGCGTGCGGAATGGTCGCACCTCTCGATCCTCTTTGTCCTGGTGCTCGCCGGCGCGATCTCGATTCCGCTGGGGATTTACCTTCTCCCGGCGCGCGTCCGGCCCGCCGAATTGTTCTCCCTGCTCACGCCGCCGTTCAGAAGGCTACCGGCTCCGCTCCGAAAGGGCGCAATGTTCGTCCTCCGCACGACCCTCTGACGAAAGTCGCATCGATGCCAAGTACGTTGCGGTATCTGGCGGCGGAAGTGCTCCGACCTTTGCCGCTCAGCGCACTTGCGTGGCTCATGCCCCGGGATCCGATCGGATTCTATTATCACACCGTAGGCGAACGCCAACTGCCGTACGTTCGTCATCTGAACGCATGCAAGACGCCGCGCCAATTCGAGAGCGATCTCGAGTTTCTCTCCCGAAATTATCGTCCCGTCTCCTACGCCGACATCGAACATGGACGCTCTCGAGTACGGGATCGGCGCGCGCGCGTGATCGTGACATTCGATGACGGTCTGCGTGAGTGCTGCGGCGTCGTACGGACACTCCTTCTCAAACACGGTATCCCGGCGATTTTCTTCGTCACAACCGACTTTCTCGACAACCGCCGGTTGTTCTACAAGCACAAGGTGTCGCTTTGCGTCGAAGAATATTTGCGGCTTGCTCGAGTTGATCAGCTCTCCGCGCGCAAGGATCTGTCAGCCATTTTGAACGTCCCGATCCGACGGACTTCCAGCGTGATCGCGATCCTCAAGGGGCTGAAGGCGAGCGACGAGGATCGCCTCGATGCGGTCTGTGCTCGCCTCGGCGTCGATCCGGATGCATTCCTGCGTGCCGCCACCCCGTACCTCTCGAGCGCGGAGGTTCTGTCCCTCGCGACGGATGGCTTCACGATCGGAGCCCATGGCCGATCACACGTGTCGCTTGCTGCGATGACTCCTGAGGAAGCAGAAGCGGATATTGTCGATTCGTGCACGCGCGTAGGGAGGCTGATTGGCAGCGCGTCCGTACCCTATGCCTTTCCTTTTAATGGTCGCGGCGTCAGCGCGGCGCTTCTGCGGAAAGTCCGGGAGAAGCACCCTGAAGTCGGTCTGTTCTTCGACACGCAAGGAATGGGTGTAGACAACGCAGATGTCATCAACCGGATCGGCGTGGAGGGTCCACGCTTGCGCGGCGTCATCAGCGTGCCTACGGCACTCAGGCGTGCATACGTCACCGAGTTGAAGCGCGTGGTAATGGGGCCCCGCACGCGGAATGCACGCAAAGCAGGGGACGGAGCACCGCTCGACCTATGAGTGACGCCCAGAACCAGGTGGGGGGCTTCAGGGTGGCAGTATGCATCGCGACCTACCGGCGCCCCGCCGGGCTTGCACGTCTCGTCCGTGGTCTGCAGCTGTTGGATCTGGAGTGTGACGAACCACTCTCTCTCGTTGTCATAGTAGCAGACAATGATCCCGCCGGATCCGCCAGCAACCTCTGCGCGCAGTTGTCCGGGGAGAGCCGCTGGACCATCAACTACGTCGCAGAGCCACGCAAAGGCGTAGCGTTCGCCAGAAATGCGGCAGTGCGCTGCGCGCTTGATCGGCGAGCGAATTACCTCGCGCTCGTAGACGACGATGAGGTGCCGAATGCGATGTGGCTCAAGGAGCTCTGGCTCACCATGACACGCTACCAAGCCGACATCGTCGCGGGTCCCGTCTTGCCTGATTTCGAGGGTCCCGTCGCTCGCTGGATGCTTGCTGGTGGGTTCTTCGACCGCCCTCGGCCCCAAACCGGGACGCGGCTCGATCGCACCCGTTCCGGCAATGTTCTCATGCGCGCCGATGTGTTCGAGCGGGTTGGTCGCCTTTTCGACGAGCGCTTTGTTTCATTGGGCGAAGACACGGACTTTTTCTTCCACGCGGCGCGCGCTGGCTGTACTATCGTGTGGGCCAACGACGCCATCGTGCGCGAGTCCATTCCGGAGAGTCGAACTCGAGTCGCGTGGCTTCTGAAACGGTCGTACAGTGTCGGCATCTTCTGGGGGCTATTCGACGCTGACCGTGCGGCCCTCCGTCGGGGAGCCTTGCGAGGGTTGCTGAAGGGCGCCTTGTGGTTGCCATGGTCGCTCCTGCATGGACGAGCAGAATCGGTCAAAGCCCTGCAACTCATTGCAACCGGGATCGGATATCTGCGGTCCGGTGCGGAATTCCGATTCGGAAAAAACCAACGCCATGGTGTCCAACCGACTCGCCGCACATGATGCCGCCCAGGCGCCGTAACGTCGCAGCGACACTGCCCCGCCATCGAGTCGTACTGTCACTTCTTGGCGGGCTCGAGATCTGTGGAGTCGTAGCCAGTCTATTCGTCCTGACGAATGGAATCCTGCCATTCCTCTTTCAGCGTGGTTCCGATGTGGACCGCTCTGACTCTCCCGTGATGATCGTGAGCATCATCTACTGGTGCTTCTACGCCTTCACTGCGGCGCAGGTGGTACTGCATCCACGCGACTTTGTCAGAGGCGCCTCCAAGGTGCCATTCCCCGTCGCCATCGTTTTGTTGGCACTTCTCTCTGCCTCGTGGTCGATAGACCCCAGCGAGACGATTCGCCGCACATTCGCCCTGGGAATGGCAACGCTCTTTGGCATCTACCTCGCCTTCCGATTCTCGCCGCAGAATCTGCTGCGGCTCATCGCGGGCGTGCTGGGCGCGTCCGCCGTGTTGAGCGCCGCCATTGCCCTCCTGCTTCCTTCGGTTGGAATCGGCCAGGGCGTTTTCGAGGGGAATTGGCAAGGAATTTTCAGGCATAAGAACTCGCTTGGCGAGATGATGCTGTTAACTGCCGTGATCTTCCGCTCTGTGCCGGGACGATCGTTGGGATCTCGGTTGATAGGTTGGGCCGGCGTTGCCTTGGCTGTCGCTCTCGTTTTCCTATCGCGATCGATAACAGCGCTGGTTGTTCTCGCAGCCGTTGGAGCGACAATGCCGCTGCTGAGACGATTCCGGCATGCACAGCTGCGATCCGCCTTGATGTTGATTGCAATATGTCTTCTCTGCACCACGGTGCTGATTACAATCGTGGATAGCGAGGTGGCGCTCACGATGACGGGGAAGGATGTCACTCTCACGGGCCGCACCGCGGTCTGGTCAGCGGTCATCAACCGGATCGCTGACCGGCCACTTCTCGGCTACGGATATGGCGCGTTCTGGCTACCCACTGGCGGACCCGGTGAAGGCGTCCGTCGGGAAGTCCAATGGCTCACACCACACTCTCACAATGGTTTCCTCGACTTCGGGGCTGATCTGGGCCTTGTTGGAGTACTGATGTTGATCGGCGCGCTCGCGCACGCCGGATATCGCGTCTGGAAGCGGTGGCACCCCGAGTTGGGCACCTCGGAGGATTGGTTTCTTGCATTTCTACTCGTCATTCTCCTGATGGATATCACGGAGAGCCTCATCTACGAACAAAATAACTTTGCCTGGGTTTTGCTCGTGACTGTGGCGGCCGTCAATGCCGGCAGTGTGGCGATCGCACGATCCAGCGCGAAACGGAGAGCCAGCGTTCCGAGGGTGATCGCACAAAGCGCAGGCACAGCGTAGTGGCACTCGCCGACGTTTGCCCAACCACAGCCGATGAAGCTGCCGGATCTTCACGGCCCGGCGTCAGCGTATGCGTGTGCACGTATCGCCGCCCGGCGCAGCTCGCAGCCTTAATCGAGCGGCTCGCGGCGCAGCAGGAACTGCCAGGGATCGCGGAGATGATCGTCGTGGAGAATGATGCCGCGGAGTTGGCGCGCGCCGTTGTCGAATCTGCCTGTGCGCCCTTTCGGCTGCATTACGACGTGATGCCGGTCAAGAACATCTCGCTGGCGCGAAACCGCTCCCTGGCGCTTGCACACTGCGACTGGATCGGATTTCTCGACGACGACGAGTTGCCGCAAGACGACTGGCTCGCGCGACTGCATGCCACAGCCGTGCGTTTCGGCGCCGACGGCGTGATGGGCCCGGTGCTTCCTGTCTTGCCCGACACGGCCCCCGAGTGGATTCGACGCGGCGATTTCTTCGCGCGTCCGCGCCACACGACCGGCACGCCGGTGCCGCTCAATGAATTGCGCACTGGAAACGCGCTGATCGCAGCGTCATGGTTGCGCCGTTTCGATGGCCCGTTCGATCCGGCTGACGGCCTCACGGGCGGGGGTGATAACAACCTGCTGTCCCGGCTCGCTATCGCGGGCGCGAGATTTGTCTGGTGCGACGAAGCTATCGTGAGCGAAGCGGTGGCACCGGAGCGCCTGTCTCTCGGTTGGCTGGTACGCCGAGCGTACCGTGGCGGCCAGGGCTGGGCGCGCCATTCGCAGGCGCGCGGCTTCGGCTCGGGGGTCGCGCTGGGCGGCTTGCGTTTTGTTGCGCGCGTCGCGGCCGCGATGCTTGGTGCGCTGGCGCTGACGGTTGTCTCTCTCCCGCGCGGTCGCGCGCACTGGGTCCCCTGGCTGTGCCGGGCAAGCGCGCAAGCCGGCAAGCTGACGGCACTGGCCGGCCATCGGTATGAGGAATACCGTTGAAGGGAGCCCAAGTGGGCTGAGGACATCCCTGCGAGTTCCGGCTACATTCTCCCGTACCATGACCAAAGAAGTCGCCCCTCGCCTCGCCAGAATCGCGGCCCACCTCGCCAATTTCCGCCGCGTGGCCTTGCTCTCACCATCTGACGAGGAGCGAGCGACGTTTCCGAAGGCGACCGTCATCCGGCGCCGCGACTGGAACCTCGATACGCCACGGCCGGACCTGCGGTTCGATATGATCATTGCCGGTCAGGCACGACACGAAGCTCCTGATCCGGTGCGCCGGATGAGCAATGCGCTGGGATCCTGCCGGGTGCTTTTGCTAGCGGATGGGATCTCGCGTCACTCAGATGAGTCCGAAGTGGCGCTCATTCGTGGTGCTCTCACCCACCCACTAATCAGGATTGATGATTATCCCAGCGGCGTCCGCCCGATCCTTCCCGACATGGCGCCGCTTGATGAAATCCTGCAGCAGTTCGAGGAACGCGGGATTCCGTATCATCTGGGGATCGTCCCGGCGATTCTGAACGACGATATGATCAGGACGTTGCAGAATCTTCACTGGATGATTCCGGCTCAGCACGGAGTCGATCACTGTTATCCCCGCTATTCTGCGCTGCTCATCCGAGTGCGCGATCCATATAACGAGCGCGGCACGATCGGTGGATTCAACGAGTTCAGTTGGCAGAGGGTTGAGACGATCGAACGGAAGCTCGAGCAAGGGAAGACGCTCCTCGAGGCAAAGCTAGGTCGATCGGTAGAGGAGTACATTCCTCCGTGCAATCGATGCAACCGCGCAACCGCCCGCGCACTTCGGGCGCTGGGGTTCAGGCTCTGCCTCTCGGAGAAGCGGGTGCCCGGCGGATTTCTGCCGGGACTCCGCTCTGATTTCTACGGCCGGTCCGCGGAGCTCGAGAACCGGCCGATCCCGGAAGTTATCGGGCTGCACCTGACTTGGGAGTGGGACCTGCGGCGCAACGGTAACACGCTGGCTCTCCCGAAATTGCTCGATCGAATCGTTGCGGAGACCAAAGCGAAAGAAGCGGCGATTGACGCCCTCGCACGCGAATGTGCCATCGACTGACCTAGTCGATGGCACATTGGATAGTTCGGTGCTCGATCGTGCGCTCGGGAGAGCTTCCCCACCGTCCTCCGCAAGTACGAGGGTCGCGTCAGCAGACAATGCACGCGGTCCCTCGTACCCCCAATCACTATCGGGCGTAGGCCACACTCAATGGAGGAATGTGGAGAATCACGGCGTGCATGGCCTGTTACTAAGCTGGCCACTTAGCATGACGTTATTGCAGGAGATGACCGCTCCCATCGGACTGACCGTCCCTGCCTGGAATTGGAAGCCGTAGCCTGTAGTCCGCAAATCGATCTTGTTATTCGTCGCGAAGTTGCCCGTCATCACGCTCGCGACCGGCGCCTCGAACGCGACCGCCTGATTCATGCCCTGCTGGAAGTAATTGGAATCGATGATGACGCCGCTCGACTTGATCGCCACCAGCGTCCCCGTACCAGAGTAGTAAAAAGCTCCCGTCCCATCGATGTAATTGCCACGGATGATCGTTCGGTCCGAGCCCTCCTTTGCATCAATGGCTTCAGCGCGCACGTACGGCCCGAAATGGTTGTTGAGGATTTGATTGTCGGTCACCCCGAAATCGAGCGGCGCGCTCTCGCCGGAGTTGCCGATGTAGATACCCTCCGCATACTGTCCGTTCGATAGGCCAGTATCGTGAATCAATGAATTTTCAATGACGTTGTGATTGCTGCCGTCCTTGATCGCGATCGCTTCCTGCTGCGAGTGATCGACCTCGATGCTGTCGAGCACATCGCCTGTTACGCCTCGCAGCCAAAATCCGACGGTGGGGAAGTTGGTGAGTCGGAGCTTCCGCAGATGGAGATAGCTAGCGTCCAGCGTGACGGTCTGTCTGTTCACGTCGATAATGGTGCTGCTCCCCGCACCTTGCACGATAACTGGAGACGTCGCCGTGCCCCCTCTCGCAATGCTGAGACTTGCGCCGAGCGTGTACGTACCTGGCGCGAGAAGGATGCATTCTCCCGCTACGGCCTGCGAGAGCGCCGATGTGAGCTCGGTGACGGTGCTGACACTAGTGGCGTTCGAACACCCGGCAGTTTGCGCGAGCGGCGCGGTGATGCTCACGGTCGACGTGTCCGCCTTGTTCGAGTCGCTCGCGATGACCTTGAACGTGCCGGCCGTGCTGCCAGCCGTGTACATGCCGGTCGACGTAATCGATCCACCGGTCGCGGCATATTTCACGACAGGAGTGGTCGTCGTTCCATTACTCCAGGTGACGACTGCCTTGAATTGCGCGGTGCCTTTGGGCGCCAACGTCGTGCTCCCCGGCGAGACCGTAACCGCGGTGAGCGTTGGCGTTGCTGTCACCGGCGCCGTGATCGTAACGACCGACGAGTCGGCCTTCGATCCACTCTGCGCCACGACGCGAAACGTACCCGCCGTCGCGCCGGCCGTGTAGACGCCGGCCGAGGTGATCGCACCGCCCGAGGCCGTGTACGTGACTGCGGGCGCCGTGGTCGATCCATCACTCCACTTGGCGGCGACCGTGAAGCTCTGCTTCGCAGCGGGCGCGAGCGAGATCGAGGCTGGGCTGAGCGTAAGCGACGAGAGCGTTGGAGCCGCGACCACTGGCGCCGTAATCGTAACGACTGACGAGTCGGCCTTCGAACCACTCTGCGCCACGACGCGGAACGTACCCGCCGTCGTGCCGGCCGTGTAGACGCCGGCCGAAGTGATTGCGCCGCCCGAGGCCGTGTACGTGACTGCGGGCGCTGTGGTCGATCCATCACTCCACGTACCGGCAACCGTGAAGGTCTGTTTCGCGCCAGTGGCCAGCGTGGTCGAGCCCGGGCTGAGCGTAAGCGATGAAAGCGTTGGAGCCGCGATCGCGGTGACCGTGATCGCTGCACTCTTGCTCTTGCCGTTGGCCGTCGCGGTGACGTTCGCCGTCCCCGCGCTCATGCCGGTCACGAGACCGGCGCTGGTGACCGTCGCATCGGCCGTGTTGGAGCTGGTCCACGAAAGCGAGGTTGCCGGAACTGGGTTGCCCGCGACGTCGGTGAAGCTCGCGGCCAGCTGTATCGTCTTGCCCTGCTGAATCGACCCTGACGACGGAGTAACCGTGACGTTGGCCAGCGCGCCAGCCGCGACCGTGACTGTTGATTGGCCCGACACGCCGCCCGCCGTGGCGGTAACGGTCGCGCTGCCGGTGTGCGCAGCGGTTGCGAGGCCGGTCGAGGAAACGCTCACGATCGAGGCGTCCGAGCTCGTCCAGGTGACGGTCTGGCCGGCGACCGCGCTTCCCGTTGTCGGTGAGGTTGGCAACGAGCTGCTGCGTCGCACCGGCAACGAGGCTAGCCGATCCTGGCGAGACGGAAACTGCACTGACGGTGCCTGCCGAAACGGTGACCGCGGCGTTGGCGCTCGCGCCTCCGGCGGCGGCTGTGATGTTCGCGTTCCCCGAATGCATGGCGGTCACCATACCGCTCGAGGAAACCGTGGCGACCGCGCTATTGGAGCTGGACCACGCGACCGTCTGACCCGTGACCGCGTTGCCCGAGGCATCAGTGAGGGATGCCGAGAGCTGGCGCGTTCCTGAGGTCGCGAGGGTGAACGACGCGGGTGAGACGGCGATGCTCTTGATCCCGGCCGCCGAGACTGCGACCGCTGCCTTCCCGCTCACGCCATTGACGGAGGCGTAGACGGTGGCGCTTCCCGCGCGCTTCGCGGTGACGACGCCGCTCGACGAGACGCTCGCGATGCTGTTATTGGAGCTCGACCACTTCATTGTCGCCGCGGGCAACGCGTTTCCTGCGGCATCGCTGAGTGTGACTGCCAGCGGTTGCGTCGCACCCATTACGAGACCGATCGATCCCGGAGTGACGGTGACGAGAGCAACTCCGCCGGTGGTGACGTGAACCCTGGAGGCAGCCGTCACACCTTCGGATGTCGCGGTGAGCGTGGCGTCCCCGATCTTGAACGCCGTAACGACGCCAGCTGTCGAGATGGTAGCGATGTTTGAATTGGACGTCGTCCAGCTCACGGCGCGGCCGCTGAGCGAATTGCCCTGCGAATCGAGCGCACTCGCGGTGAGCGACACCTTGGAGCCTGAGGATACGGTCGCCGCGTGCGGCACCACTTTGAGTGCAGCGATGTGCGAGGAGGCGACGTTCACGCTTGCGGTGTCGGCGACCTTGGACGCGCTCGCAACGATCTTCGCGAAGCCCTTGAGCTTCCCCGTCGCGAGGCCCGTCGCTGAGACGGTGACATAGCGCGTGTCGGTGGATGCCCACTTGACCGCGTGGCCTGGAAGCGGACGACCCGTGTGAGTCGTGACCGTTGCCGAGAGCTGCACGGTTGCGCCGACTGCCGCCGCTGCCGAGGCGGGAGAGACGACGATGGACGCGGGCATCGTATCGGTGACCACGAGCGTGCCCTTGCCGGAGACGCCATGAACTTTCGCCCACACGCTGGCGCTTCCCATCCTGCGCGCGGTGAGCACGCCAGCGTTGCTGACGACGAGAATCGACGTGTCGCTGGACGACCACTCGATGGTGTCCGACTGAACCGGCTGTCCCGCTCTGTTCATCGCGGTCGCAGCCGCATTCGCAGCCTGGCCAACTTCGAGGCTCGTCGCGGGGAGCTTGACGTCGACGCTGGCTACGTTGCCAGAGACGGGTGAAGATGGTGTGTTGGATGCTCCTGGCGCGGTCGGATCGCTGCGGTCGACGCACGCAACGAACGAGAAAAGAACCGCGGCGAAAAGCATAGCACGAACATTACTGATTGGAGCACGCATTGAGACTCTCCATGTGGAGTCCGTTCGGCGGCTCGACTGGCGTGACGCATCCTGGAGATGCGCTGTAGCCTCGTAGCTTTGCGTCACCGGTTTTCACCGGCTTTGCCGTTATCGCGGGCGAGAGCCCAAGCGATGTAGACTGTAGTCTTTCAGTTTTTTCCAACGGTCGAGCGATCGAATCCGGCGTAATATTGACTGAGTGAGCGAAGGGCCCGTCACGCTGTAACGAGATGTCCCGCTCAGTGTTGGACTAGAGTATCGGGGCTGCTATCCGGAGAATAGAGCCCAGTTGTAAACAATTGTATGCGTTGGCTGATTAGCCAGTCAGAAAATATTTCACTTGAGTCCGCCTACGCGGCCGTGACAGGGATTGGTGCTCAGGGTCACAGTCGAGAGAAGGATGTTCTGACGCCGTGTCAGTAAAGCGCAGACGGCGCTTCGCCGCTCAACGCGATACGTTCAACGCGATAAATGATACGGCTCACACTTTCCTGATCTTGCTGCGCTGCCGGATCATGTTGCGCACTCTCGCTGCAGAGTCGACATTCCGCCAATGAGTCGAAGTTCTATCTCGCCTCCTGAGCATCGACTCGGGTGGCCCGAAGCGCTGATTATCCTCGCCACCGCGCTCGAGCTCGCCGTCGCGCTCTTCGCGCATCACTTTCCCTATCGCGATCCCAACAACCATCTCGCGCGCTACACGCTGATTGCGCGCATCTGGTTCGGCGATCCGCCCGGCTACGTGGTCATGCACTGGGTGCCCACGTCGTACATCGCGGGGGATTTGGTCGGAGCATTGTTTGTTCACTTCATCGGCGCGGTTGCGACGCTGCGCCTCATCAATTTCGCCTCGCTCACGCTCCTCCCTCTCGGCATGTACGCACTGCTGCTCCACACCGCCCCGGCCCAACGCGGATGGGCGCTGGTGGGAGTGCTGTTTGGCTTTGCGTCGCATTTCCTCTATGGCTTCTTGAACTACTCGGTTGGCCTCGGGCTGGTCTTCTGCTGGCTCGCGCTCTGGTATCCTCGGCGTGAGAGCGCATCATGGACCGTACGAACCCTCCTCTCTTTCGGCGCCATCATTCTCTTTCTCGTACACCTCTCGGCGCCCCTTCTCGTGCTCGTGGTTATCTGGACCGACTATGGGCTCTCGGTGATCGGTGAGGACGAGATTCTGGCGCCGTCGAAGTGGCGAATCGTGAACTCGCGGTTTCCGACGGTGCTCATGGTGACCGCAGCGGTCGCACTGGTGTGGGTTGCGGCGAGTTACTCGAGCTGGAACGACGTCGGGCCGCCCGGGGAATACGAATTTCGCCCCTTCGACAACAAGCTGATGTGGTTCACCGACCCGTTCCGCTCCGTCTCGCGGCTCGCGGCGGTGGTCATGGCACTGGGCTACGGGGCATCGTTAACGGCGATGCTATATCTCCGTCGTCACACATTACGGGTCGACGCACTTACCGCCTCGGCGGTCCTCATGTTCGTGCTCTATCTGATCTTTCCCCATGGAATTCCCGGCGCCTTTGCGGTGGACAATCGTTGGCTCGCCACCGGATATCTGCTTCTCTTCTGTGGGCGTCAGCGCGGCCTCGAGCCCGAGCCGCGGCTGGCGCTATTGATCCCCGCCGCGGCGTGCCTACTTCACACCGCGGCGATCGGCTGGACGGTGCGCGAGATCGACCGCGACCTCGACCACTACCAAGCCGCTCTCGCTCACGTCCCACCTCGAACGACTCTCCTGCCGCTCGGCGATGGCGTGAAGATGTACTCACACACGCCGGTGATGGAGCACTTCGTACTCTGGCACATCATCCGCGCGCACGGCCGGGCGCCCGGGCTGTTCAATTACTACGACCAGCACGATCAGGATCCGCTCAACCATCATCTCGCGCATTTCATCGAACCGAAGCACCTCTACATTGCCGACTCGAAATGGGGAGGGCCGGACTTCATGTCAGCGTTGCCATGGACGCGCATCGACCGCGAGTACGACTACGTCTTGCTCGTTTCCAACACTGCTCGCGCGCGGGGGTATCTGCGCCGGCACGCGGATGAAGTGTGGCACGACGACGCGTTCGTGCTCTACAAGGTGCGAAAGGAGTGAGCGAAAGACGCGTGGCCATCTGTTACGGCACGCGGCCGCAGATCATCAAGGCGTCGCTCTTGATCGAGGCGAGCGCGGAGCGGTGGCCACTCCTCACCGTTGATACCGGGCAGCACTACGACTACGAGCTGAACGCGGTGTTTTACGAGCAGCTTGGCGTCCCACGGCCGGATCGCTTTCTCGAGGTGGGATCCGGCGGGCACGCGGTGCAGACGGCGGCGGTA
>Ga0193750_1000343_pt1 | contig 12880 bp, 6 predicted proteins | sample L1c1metaG_FD_160569 | JGI IMG/M metagenome (GOLD analysis project Ga0193750, IMG submission 160569) | Soil microbial communities from a riparian zone of the East river system, Colorado, United States - L1c1 | ecosystem: Environmental > Terrestrial > Soil > Riparian zone | place: USA: East River...
AGACGATCGACGACATCTCGCCGATCGAGGACTACACGGGCAACCTTGCCGTGCAGTTCGGTCAGTTCGTCTTCGACGAGCCCGTCGCCTCGCTGGAGCAGTGTCGTGAGAAGGATCTGACCTACGCCCGCCCGCTGACCGTTACGGTCGCGTTCATCAATCGTGAGACGGGGGAGATCCGCGAGCAGTCGGTGTTCATGGGGGACTTCCCGTGGATGACCGAGCGCGGCACGTTCGTCATCAACGGCACCGAGCGCGTCGTCGTGACACAGCTGGTGCGCTCGCCGGGCGCCTACCTGATGGAGCCCAAGGACCGCGAGAAGCAGGTCTTCATCGCCAACCTGATGCCCGCGCGCGGATCGTGGCTGGAGCTGGAGATCGACAAGAAGGGCAAGGTCTTCGTCCGCATCGACCGCAAGCGCAAGCTCCCGGTGACGGTGCTCCTGCGCGCGATGGGCTACGCGACCGACGAGGAGATCCTGCGGCTGTTCGAGAACTCGCTGTACATCCGCAACACGATCGAGGCGGACACGGAGGTCACACGCGCCGAAGAGGGCGCGCTGATCGAGCTCTTCAAGAAGCAGCGCCCGGGCGAGCCGCCGAGTGTCGACAACGCCAAGGCGCTGCTCAACCAGCTGTTCTTCGACCCCAAGCGCTACGACCTCACGCGCGTCGGCCGCTACAAGCTCAACTCGCGCCTCGGCCTGGACGTCGACATCGACACGCGCACGCTCACCCAGGACGACATCCTTGCGCTCGTGCGCGAGCTGGTCTCGCTGCCCAAGCGACTCGGCATCCCCGAGGACGGCGAGGTCGAGATCAAGGACTACGCCGCGGAGGCGATGAGCATGCCGCGCGAGCCCGTCGCCGAGCACCTCGACGAGTACGAGCACTTCGGCAACCGCCGGCTGCGCACCGTCGGCGAGCTGATCCAGGAGGCCTTCCGCATCGGCCTCTACCGCATGGAGCGCGTCGTGCGCGAGCGCCTGACGACCGAGGACGCCGACACGATCACGCCGCAGACGATCATCAACATCCGCCCGGTCGTCGCGGCGCTGAAGGAGTTCTTCGGCTCCAGCCAGCTCAGCCAGTTCATGGACCAGACCAACTCGCTGGCCGGGCTTACACACCGGCGTCGCCTGTCGGCTCTGGGCGCTGGAGGCCTGACTCGCGAGCGCGCGCCGATCGAGGTGCGCGACGTGCACCCGACGCACTACGGGCGCATGTGCCCGATCGAGACGCCCGAGGGTCCGAACATCGGCCTGATCGGCTCGCTGTCCTCGTTCGCCGAGGTCTCCGAGTACGGCTTTGTCACGACGCCCTACCGCGTCGTGCAGGACGGCGTCGTCACCGACAAAGTCGTGCGCCTCGACGCCACGCAGGAAGAGGAGCTGGTGATCGCCCAGGCGAACACGCCGGTCGACCCCAAGACGGGCAAGCTCAAGGGCTCGGAGATCCTCTGCCGCACGCAGGCCGGCCAATACGTGACGGTCGGGCCCAAGGAGGTCGACCTCGTCGACGTGTCGCCCGAGCAGATCTGGTCGGTCGCCACGGCGATGATCCCGTTCCTCGAGCACGACGACGCCAACCGTGCGTTGATGGGCTCGAACATGCAGCGCCAGGCGGTTCCGCTGCTGAAGACCGACGCGCCGCTGGTCGGCACCGGCATGGAGCGCCGCGCCGCCCTGGACACGGGCGACGTGCTGCTGTCGCGCAGCGCTGGCACGATCGACTACGTCGACGCCGATCAGGTCGTCATCCAGGGCACTGACGGCAAGAAGGACGAGTACGAGCTGCAGAAGTTCATGCGCTCCAACCAGGGCACGCTGATCCACCACAAGCCGCGCGTCTCCAGCGGCCAGAAAGTCAAGGCCGGCGACGTGCTCGCCGACGGCTCCTCGACCGACCGCGGCGAGATGGCGCTGGGCAAGAACCTGATGGTCGCCTTCATGTCCTGGGAGGGCTACAACTTCGAGGACGCGATCATCCTCTCCAAGCGCCTCGTGCAGGACGACGAGCTCACCTCGATCCACATCGAGGAGTACGAGATCGACGCGCGCACGACCAAGCTGGGCGAGGAGGAGATCACGCGCGACATCCCCAACCGCTCGGAGGAGTCGCTGCGCAACCTCGACGACCGCGGCATCGTGCGCGTCGGCGCCGAGGTCATCTCCGGCGACCTGCTCGTGGGCAAGGTCACGCCCAAGGGCGAGACCGAGCTGACGGCCGAGGAGAAGCTGATTCGCGCGATCTTCAAGGAGAAGGCGCGCGAGGTGCGCGACACGTCGCTGAAGGTCCCCCACGGCGAGGGCGGCGTGGTGATCGACGTCAAGACGTTCAGCCGTGACGCCGGCGACGACCTGCCGCCGGGCGTCAACGACCTCGTGCGCGTGTTCGTCGCCAAGAAGCGCAAGATCTCCGAGGGCGACAAGCTCGCGGGCCGTCACGGCAACAAGGGTGTGATCTCCAAGATCGTCGACCAGCAGGACATGCCGTTCCTGGAGGACGGCACGCCCGTAGACGTGATCCTCAACCCGCTGGGCGTGCCCTCGCGCATGAACGTCGGGCAGATTCTCGAGACGCACCTCGGCTGGGCCGCGGCGCAGGGCTGGTACGACGACGGCACCGACGCCTACAAGGAAGCTCACTCCAACGGCGGCAACGGCAAGGTCTACGTCGCCACGCCGGTGTTCGACGGGGCGACCGTGGAGGACGTCGACACGGCGTTGGTCAAGTGGCAGGACGCCCACACCGGACGAATTCGCATGGACGTCGACAAGTCCCGTCGCGACGGCGAGCAGGCCTCGGGCAAGATGACGCTGTTCAACGGGCGCACCGGCGAGCCGTTCGAGGAGCAGGTGACGGTGGGCTACATGTACATCCTCAAGCTCCTGCACCTCGTCGACGACAAGATCCACGCCCGCTCGACCGGGCCCTACTCGCTGGTCACCCAGCAGCCGCTGGGCGGCAAGGCGCAGTTCGGCGGTCAGCGCTTCGGCGAGATGGAGGTCTGGGCGCTGGAGGCCTACGGCGCCGCCTACACGCTGCAGGAGATGCTGACGATCAAGTCCGACGACACGGTCGGGCGCGTCAAGGCCTACGAGGCGATCGTCAAGGGCGAGAACATCGCCGAGCCGTCGATCCCCGAGTCCTTCAAGGTCCTGCTCAAGGAGATGCAGTCGCTGGCGCTCGACGTCAACGTCGTCTCCGAGGAGGGTCAGCGCGCCGAGATCCGCGACGAAGACGACGACCTGCTGCGTGCCGCCGAGGAGCTCGGCATCGACCTCTCCGGCGTGCGCGCGCTGGGCGGCGACGCGGCCGACGAGGCCGTTGACGGCGAGGATGCCGACGCCTCCGCCAACGGCTCTGAGCCCGATGCCTCCGCCGAGCCCGACGCCGACGCGCCGATCGACCTGGAGGATCTCGAGGAGGGCGCGTCCGAGGTGGCCGAGAAGTAGTGGATCGCGCCGCTGCCGCCGCGGCGCACGGGGACGCCCCCCGACCGGCGGCTGGCAGCAATCGCGCAAGCAGCACCGCACCAACGCAGCGCCCTCAGTTTCAGATTTCACCCGCGAGCGAAAGCTAGAGCCCAAGGGGACTTCGCCCCCTTACGACCTTCGGTCTAACCCCCAGTTACAGATTTCACCCACCAGCAAGAAGGGCCTCTCCCGTGATTGACATCAACAACTTTGACGCCATCGAGATCAGCCTCGCCTCCTCCAAGCAGATCCGCAGCTGGAGCTCGGGCGAGGTGATCAAGCCCGAGACGATCAACTACCGCACGCTCAAGCCCGAGAAGGATGGGCTGTTCTGCGAGCGCATCTTCGGTCCGACCAAGGACTGGGAGTGCTACTGCGGCAAGTACAAGCGCGTCCGCTACAAGGGCATCGTCTGCGAGCGCTGCGGCGTCGAGGTGACGCGCTCGAAGGTTCGCCGCGAGCGCATGGGCCACGTCGACCTGGCCGCGCCGGTCAGCCACATCTGGTTCTTCAAGGGCGTGCCCAGCCGCATCGGCTACCTGCTGGACATGGCGCCCAAGGAACTGGAGAAGGTCCTCTACTTCGCCGCTTCGATCGTCACGTGGGTGGACGACGAGGCGCGCACGAAGGACATCGACTCCTTGGAGAAGGAGGTCAACAAGGTTCTCGACGCCTACGCCGCCGAGCGCGAGGAGCGCGTGCTGGAGCTGCAGGAGTCGCTCAAGCGCCGCGAAAAATACCTGCAGAACGGCAAACAGACGCACTTCAACGACGAAGACCACCTGTGGGCCGACTCGCTGGACGTCAACCTGCAGAAAATCTCCGACGAGGAGCGCGACAAGCTCACCAAGGAGCTGACCAAGGCATTCGAGGCCGACATCTCCGACACCGAGGCCTACATCGAGGACGCCGCCGAGCGCATGCGCAACGTTTGGGAGCTCTTCAAGACGATGGAGCCCAAGCAGATCGAGCACGACGAGGCGACCTTCCGCGAGCTCAAGGAGCGCTTCGGCTCCTCCTACGGCTTCGGCGAGTACTTCCGCGGCGGCATGGGCGCCGAAGCGGTGCGCGACCTGCTCCAGCAGGTCGACCTGGAGGCCGAAAGGATCGAGCTCGAGGACCAGGTCAAGACCGGCAAAGGCCAGAAGCAGGCCCGCGCTGTCAAGCGCCTGAAGGTCGTCTCGGCCTTCATCCAGTCGGGCAACAAGCCGGAGATGATGGTGCTCGACGCCGTTCCGGTGATCCCGCCCGAGCTGCGCCCGATGGTGCAGCTCGACGGTGGGCGCTTTGCCACGTCTGACCTCAACGACCTGTACCGACGGGTGATCAACCGCAACAACCGGCTCAAGCGACTGCTCGACCTCGGCGCTCCGGAGATCATCGTCAACAACGAGAAGCGCATGCTGCAGGAGGCCGTCGACGCGCTGTTCGACAACGGCCGCCGCGGTCGCCCGGTCACCGGGCCGGGCAACCGTCCGCTGAAGAGCCTGTCGGACATGCTCAAGGGCAAGCAGGGGCGCTTCCGCCAGAACCTGCTCGGCAAGCGCGTGGACTACTCGGGACGCTCGGTGATCGTCGCCGGCCCGTACCTGAAACTGCACCAGTGCGGCCTGCCGAAGATCATGGCGCTGGAGCTGTTCAAGCCGTTCATCATGGCTCGCCTGGTCGAGCGCAAGTCCGCGCAGAACATCAAGGCGGCCAAGAAGATGGTCGACTCGATGATCGGTGAGGTGTGGGACGTGCTCGAGGAGGTCATCCACGAGCACCCGGTGCTGCTCAACCGCGCCCCGACGCTGCACCGCCTGGGCATTCAGGCGTTCGAGCCGCTGCTGGTGGAGGGCAAGGCGATCCAGGTGCACCCGCTGGTCTGCCACGCCTTCAACGCCGACTTCGACGGCGACCAGATGGCCGTGCACCTGCCGCTGTCCGCGGAGGCGCAGGCCGAGGCGCGCATCCTGATGCTCTCCTCCAACAACATCCTCTCACCGGCCCATGGCGCGCCGCTGGCGACGCCCACCCAGGACATGATCCTGGGCGCCTACTACCTGACCTACGGTCCCGAAGCAGACGAGCTGGCGAAGATCGACCGCACGACGCACGAGCCGCGGCCGCACGTGTTCCGCACGGCGCAGGAGGCCGAGCTCTCCTACGAGGGTCGCGTCGTAAAGCTGCACGACCTGGCCGAGTTTCGTCCGTATGGACGCGAGGGCGGGCATGTGCTGACGACGATCGGGCGGATCATCTACAACGACCGCATCGAGCGGGCGCTGGCCGAGGCGTTGGGAGACGGCTTCGACGCCTCCAAGTACACGTTCGTCAACCAGTCGATGAAGAAGCGCGACACGACGCGGCTGATCGACATGCTCGTGCAGACCTACGGCGCGACCACCATCTCGCTGGTGCTCGACGCGTTCAAGGACCTCGGCTTCAAGTACGCCACGCAGGCCGGCATCACGATCTCCAAGAACGACGTCGTCGTGCCGCCGGAGAAGCAGTCGATCATCGACCGCTACGACAAGCTCGTCGGCGAGGTCTCCGACCAGTACGACATGGGCCTGATCACCCAGGAGGAGCGCCACGAGGCCGTCGTGGAGAAGTGGAACGCGGCGACCGACGACGTCGCCGATGCGATGGTCGCCAACCTGGAGACGCTGAACCCGATCTTCATGATGGCCAACTCGGGCGCGCGTGGCTCCTTCAAGCAGATCCGCCAGCTGGCGGGCATGCGTGGCCTGATGGCCAACCCGAAGGGCGAAATCATCGAGCGTCCGATCAAGGCCAACTTCATGGAGGGACTGTCGGTGCTGGAGTACTTCATCTCCACGCACGGCGCGCGAAAGGGTCTCGCCGACACGGCTCTGCGTACGGCCGACTCGGGCTACCTCACGAGGCGCCTGGTGGATGTCGCGCAGGACGTGATCATCCGCGAGCCCGACTGCGGCACCGGGGACTACATCGAGATGCCCGTGTTCAAGGACGGCGGCGAACCGAACGAAGGTCTCGTCGGGCGCGTCGCCGCGCTGGACATCACGACCAAGCGCCACCGGATGCTCACAGAGCAGGGCGCGCAGATCGGCCGCGCCGAGCTGGCGGAGATCGTCGCGGCCTTCTCAGACGATCACGACAAGGGCGCGGTGGTCGCCGTTCCGGTGCGCTCCGTGCTCAAGTGCGAGGCGCAGAGCGGCGTGTGCCAGGCCTGCTACGGGCGGGCGATGGCGACCGGCGCGCTCGCGCAGATCGGCGACGCCGTGGGAATCGTCGCGGCCCAGTCGATCGGCGAGCCCGGAACGCAGCTGACGATGCGCACGTTCCACACCGGCGGAGTGGCCGGCGCGGACATCACGCACGGCCTGCCGCGCGTGGTCGAGCTGTTCGAGGCGCGTAAGCCCAAGGGCCTGGCGCAGATCGCCGAGCAGGACGGTGTCGTCGCGATCGAGGAGACCGACAAGGCGCTCACGGTCGTCATCACCGACGAGGCCGGCGAGGAGCACCGCCACTCCTTCCCGCGGCGCACGCGCCTGTTCGTCAGCGCCGGCGAGAAGATCAGCGCCGGCAAGCAGCTCAACGAGGGATCGGTCTACCCGCACGAGCTGCTGGCGATCCGTGGACGGACCGACACCGAGGTGTACCTCGTCAAAGAGGTTCAGGAGGTCTACAAGTCCCAGGGCGTGGACATCGACGACAAGCACATCGAGTTGATCGTGCGCCAGATGCTGAAGAAGGTGCGCGTCGACCAGAAGGGCGACACCGACTACCTGCCCGGGCAGTTCGTCGACCGCTTCGAATTCGCCAAGGTCAACGAGGCGGTGATCAAGGACAAGGGCGAGGCCGCGCAGTTCGAGGACATCATCCTCGGCATCACCAAGGCCTCACTGAACACCGACTCCTTCCTCTCGGCGGCCTCCTTCCAGGAGACCACCAAGGTGCTCACCGACGCTGCGCTGGAGGGCAAGACCGACCGTCTGAACGGCCTGAAGGAGAACGTGATCATCGGCAAGCTGATCCCGGCGGCGACGGGCCTGAAGCGCTACCGGCGGATCGAGATCGAACCGTCCGAACCGCTGCCGCGCGCGATCGACGACGTCGGCCTGCTCGACCAGGACGAGATCGCCGCCGAGCTCGGGTTGTCAAACGGCGAGAACCTCGGCGGCGGTTACGGTCAGGAGTTCGACGCCGACCTCGCGTCGCTGGAGAAAATCGGCGCCGGCGACAGCGACCCCGGATTCGTCGAGGAGCTGGCCGAGCTGGAGGTTCCGGAGGAGCCCAGCGAGGATTAGTCGCCAGCAGGGGAGACGCTTGCGCCTCCCCTGCTGTGTCTTCTTGTCCCGCTCAGGAGCCTCGCGCGCTCAGCGCAGCTCGCTGGCCCACTCGCTGAGCAGCGCCGCCTCGCGCGCAGTCAGCCCGAGCGCGGGCTCGGTCTGCACTAGCAGCGTCGGCGCCCGACGGGCTCGTGCCCACTGCCGACAGGCGTCATTGAGCGCGTCGTCGATCCACGCCAGCGGCCGCTGGCCCGCGTAAGCGTCGACCGCTGCGAGCTTCCAGTGTGCGTTTGCCCGGCCGACAGAGCGATCGAAGCGCAGAAACGGGATGCCCGCCGGCAGCCCGAGCAGATGGGGGAGGTGCTCGTCGGCCTTCTCCTCCCAGCCGCTGCACCAGACCGGCTCGAAATGCTCGATCAGCTCGAGCAGGTGAGCGGCGGCGGTGGCCGAAAGGAAGTGGGGAATGCCCTCGATCGAATGGAACGAGCCCACCTGGGCTCCCAGATCTCCGCCGAACAGCGAGATCACGCCGTCGATGTCCACGAGCATCAACGGCTTGTGCGAATCGACGCTTGGCAACGCAGAACTCTCTCTTGGCTGCTCTTTAGTTTCCGCACAGGTTGGGCGGGGTACTCTCCAGCGACGGCCGATCCGCCGAACGTTGGGCTCAGGCAGTAAAGCAGCCGGCGGGACCCGCCGATCCTCCCTCACGCACCACCTGACTCTCCCACACTTCTCATGACCCTAGACCTTGGCATCCTCCTGGCGCTGGCGTGCGCGTTCGTCGCGAACCTCGGCTTCTTCTACAAGCACCGCGGCGCCAACTCCGTGCCGAAGATCGATGTTCGCCACCCGTTCGCCGCCGCCCGCTCGCTGTACTCCTCCAAGTGGTTCACGCTCGGCATGATCACCGCCACGGCCAGCTGGGGACTGCACGTCGCGGCGCTCGCGCTCGCGCCGATGTCCGTCATCCAGGTCGCCCTCGCCGCCGGCGTGGTGTTCATCGCCGTGATGGCCGACCGGCTGTTCGGCTTCGAGGTCGGCCGTCGACAGTGGATCGGCCTGTTGCTGATGGCCGCCGGGCTCGCGGTGCTCGGGATCACCGCGCCCACGATGCACGGCGCGCACTCGCAGTTCTCCGTCGCCGGCATGATCGCCTTCGAGGCCGGCCTGTTCGGGCTTGGCGGCCTGTTGATCATGGGACCCCGCATGGGTGGCCCGGTCGAGCACCACGGCGTCATGCTCGGCGCCGCCGCCGGCATCCTCTTCGGCGTCTCCGACACCGCCATCAAGGCGCTCACGGGCATCACCGGCGCGCACGGCTTTCTCGGCCTGCTGCTCAGCCCTTGGCTGCTCGTCGCCGTGCTCGCCTCGATCGTCGCCTTCTACGCGTCCGCTCGTGGCCTGCAGGATGGAGACGCCGTGCCGGTCATCGCCGTCACCGGCACCGCCGCGAACATCGCCGGCATAACCGGCGGCATCCTCGTCTTCGGCGATCCGATGGCCGGCAGCCCGCTGGGCCTCACGCTGCAGTCGATCGCCTTCGTGCTCGTCATCGTCGCCGCGGCGATGATGCCCGCGCCGGTACGCGCAGCCGGCGCTGCCGCAAGCGCCTAGCGCTGCTAGCATCACCGCCCGGATGCCAACCACCTCGCAACTCGTGCGCAAGGGCCGCGTCGCCCCGAAGAAGAAGCTCGCCACCCCGGGTCTGAAGTCGGGCTCCGGGCGCAAAAAGAAAACGGCCGCGCCCCAGCGGCGCGGCGTCTGCACGCGCGTCTACACGACGACGCCGAAGAAGCCTAACTCCGCGCTGCGCAAGGTCGCGCGCGTGCGCATCTCGGGCTCGATCGAGGTCACCGCCTACATCCCCGGCGAGGGACACAACCTGCAGGAGCACTCCGTCGTGCTCGTCCGCGGCGGGCGCGTCAAGGACCTGCCGGGCGTCCGCTACAAGGTCGTCCGCGGCACGCTCGACGCCGCCGGCGTGAGCGACCGCAAGAAGGCCCGCTCGCAGTACGGCGTGAAGAAGAAATAGATGCCCCGCCGCGCAGCAGCCCAGATCCGCCCCGTAGAGGCGGACCCCGTCCATCGCTCCAAGCTCGTCCAGCAGGTCATCAACAAGGTGATGCTCGACGGCAAGAAGTCCACCGCCGAGCGGATCGTCTACGACGCGCTGGCGCTGATCGGCGAGCGCTCCGACAAAGACCCGCTCGAGACGCTCGACGCGTCCATCAAAGCGCTCACGCCCACGCTCGAGGTCAAATCGCGTCGCGTCGGCGGCGCCACCTACCAGGTGCCCGTCGAGGTCGCCTCACGTCGCGCGCGCACGCTGGCCGTGCGTTGGCTGGTCGAGTTCGCGCGCCAGCGCCGCGAGAAGACGATGGCCCAGCGCCTGGCCAACGAGCTGACCGACGCCATATCCCAGCAGGGTGGCGCTTACAAGCGCAAGGACGACATCTATCGCATGGCGCAGGCCAACAAGGCCTTCGCCCACTACCGCTGGTAGCCGGGCCGAGGACCGGCGCGATACTGCGTCCTCGTTCGCTCGTGTACCGAAGCCGGGAGACACTCGCTTCGCTCGCATCCCCGTCTCGGCCAGCACACTTCGCTCGCTGCGTCCTTGCCTCGCTTGGTCCTCGGCCCGCTACGGGCGGTGGCCTCAACCCGCTGTTTCAGAGTCGCCGTCGCCTGACGGCTTGACCCACGCCACCACGCTCGCGCGACCGGCGCGGCGGGGGGCGCTACCTTCGCGCAGCTCGCGCTGCAGGCGCGCCAGCCCCTGCTGGAGCTCCTGCGGGTGGTCGCGCTGCATGCGCTCGAAATAGCTCATCTGGGTGCGGCGCCGTGGCTCCAGCAGCATCTCCGGGTGGGCGAGCAGCGCCGCCAGCGAGCTGTCCACGACGTCCTCGTACACGACCGCAGTGCGCCGCGCGCCCGGCAGCTCGACGAGCAGCTGCTCGAGCGGCATGTGCGTCTCATCCATCCACGCCCGCGAGCTGGGGAAGTAGTCCTCCAGGCACCAGGCGTCGGCGATGTCCTCGCGCGTGAACACCATCACCGCGAGATGCCCGCCGGGGCGCAGCACGCGCCTGGCCTCGGCGAGCGCCTGCGCGGGGGAGTCGACGTGGTGCAGCATCGAGACGAGCATCGCCGCGTCGAAGCTCTGCTTCGCGAGCGGCAGGTCCGTCGCCTCGGCTTCAAGCGTGTCCAAGCCCTTGCCGGCGGCCTGCGCGAGCATCTGCGGTGAGCGGTCGATCACGAGCGGCTGCCAGCCCTCACCGGCGAGCGCCAGGGCGTAGTTGCCGGTGCCGCCGCCGATGTCGGCGAGCTGGCGCCCGGGCGCACCGGCGAGCGCACGGCGCAGAGGCGTGAGCACCGACGGGCTGGCGCCGCGAGTCGTGTCGTAGGCAAGCGCTTGGCGCGAGTAATCCGAAAGCAGGCCCATGGCGGGACGTTATCGACGAACAAGCGTCCCAAAGGCCTTGACGAAAATAACCTTCGGCACCGGGCTCGCCTTCCGCCAAGGCTACGCCGCACGCGTGTTGCGAAGGCTCGGCGAGATGTTCGACGCGCCCCCGACGGAGGGCGTCTGCGAGCCCTCTGACGAGCGCCTGCAAAGCGACTCCCAGACCGCGCTCTAGGCCGCTGAGAGCCCGAAACCCTCTGCTATAGTCGGCCCCGTCGCGCGTGTGCCCGCCTGCTTGAAAGGGACCGCAGCGACCGTGTCGTAATCAAGATGGAGACCTCGATCAGATAGCGAAGCGGACCGGTCCACCAAGACCAGCAGCGCGCGTGGACCCGAGGGTCCATTTTTTTCGCCCGAAACGCCAGCGCGAGCCACCGAACACCACTCACCGATGCCACGCAAGTTCACACTCCAGAACACCCGAAACATCGGGATCATGGCGCACATCGACGCCGGGAAGACGACGACCACCGAGCGCATCCTCTACTACACCGGCCGCACGTACAAGCTCGGCGAGGTGCACGAGGGCGCGGCCGTCATGGACTGGATGGAGCAGGAGCAGGAGCGCGGCATCACGATCACCTCCGCCGCCACCACCGCGGAGTGGAAAAGCCACCGGATCAACATCATCGACACGCCCGGCCATGTCGACTTCACCGTCGAGGTCGAGCGCTCGCTGCGCGTGCTCGACGGCGCGATAGCGCTGTTCGACTCGGTCGCCGGCGTCGAGCCGCAGTCTGAGACCGTCTGGCGTCAGGCCGACAAGTACCACGTCCCGCGCATCGCCTACATCAACAAGATGGACCGCATCGGCGCGGACTTCGATCGCGGCGTGCAGACGATGATCGACCGTCTCGGCGCGCACCCGGTGCCGATTCAGCTGCCGATCGGCAACGAGGCCGACTTCCTCGGCGTCGTCGAAGGCAATGGTCTACAAAGACGAGCTCGGCACCGAACAGGAAGAAAACGAGATTCCCGCCGAGCTGCTCGAAGCCGCCGAGGCCGCGCGCGAGCACCTGCTGGAGGAGATCTCGCACTACGACGACGCGCTGCTGGAGCTGATCCTCGAAGAAGCCGAGGTTCCCGAGGCCGTGCTCAAGAACGCGATCCGCAACGCGACGCTGTCGACCAAACTGACGCCCGTGCTGTGCGGCAGCTCGTTCAAGAACAAGGGCGTGCAGCCGCTGCTCGACGCCGTCATCGACTACCTGCCCTCGCCGCTGGACGTGCCGCCGGTCGTCGGCACCGAACTGATCAAGGGCGAGGAGGAGGAGCGCCAGGTCGTGCGCAAGGCCGACGACTCCGAGCCATTCTCGGCGCTGGCCTTCAAGATCGCCGCCGACCCCTACGTCGGCAAGCTGACCTACTTCCGCGTCTACTCCGGGAAACTGGAGGCAGGCTCGCGCGTGCTCAACGTCGGCAGCGGGCGCACCGAGCGGATCGGGCGCATCCTGATGATGCACGCCAACGAGCGCGAGGAGGTCGCCGAGGTCTACGCCGGCGACATCGCGGCGGCGGTGGGCATCAAGCAGGTCATCACCGGCGACACGCTGGCCGCTCCCGACGCGCCGATCCGGCTCGAGAACATCGTCTTCCCGGTGCCCGTCATCAAGGTCGCGGTCGAGCCGAAGACGAAGGTCGACCAGGAGAAGATGTCGATCGCGCTCGGGCGCCTC
>Ga0193750_1000344_pt1 | contig 12869 bp, 12 predicted proteins | sample L1c1metaG_FD_160569 | JGI IMG/M metagenome (GOLD analysis project Ga0193750, IMG submission 160569) | Soil microbial communities from a riparian zone of the East river system, Colorado, United States - L1c1 | ecosystem: Environmental > Terrestrial > Soil > Riparian zone | place: USA: East River...
AAAGCAGTGAAGGCATCCGGCCGCAGGATTTTTTTTCGCTTTGGTGGAGACGCCGTCCGCACCCGCATGTACCGCAACTTTTCTCAACTGCGAGAAGGCTGGACGAAAAACCTGGTGTTGCTGTTTCCATCTCCGGCACGACTAGCGGCGCTACGGCTTACAGAATTTCTTCTGATTCTGGGCAGCAGCGCTGTCGCAGTCGTCGCGATATCGCGAGGCAGCTATCGGCCCGGCGCGCTGGCCGCAAGTCTAGCCGTAATCGTGATCACAACATTTTTGAAACGCATCCGCAAGGCACATTTTTCTTGGATCTCAAACGCTCTGGCTCTGTTCGGTCTTCCCATCTTTTCGTATTTATTATTGCGCTCGCGGCTGGCATACAAGAAGCGAACTGTGACTTGGAAGGGACGCACCTACAGTTCCCCACATGAAACGGATTCGCCAAAGAAGTCCGGAACAGCCGCGGCCCTACACAAACCGGGAACTCCCGATCGTTCAAAACAGACGGCGGAAACCACCGTGGAGCCGGCCTTCAGGCCGGCGTTCGAGGCTAAAGATTCCGGGGCTTTAGCCCCTGAGGTCTGAATGGTCTACCTAACCCGCAAAGCCGAATTCGCTGCCTCGCACTATTATCACAACCCGGAATTCACTCCGGAGGAGAACCGGCGCATCTTCGGCAAATGCAACAATCCCAACGGGCACGGCCACAATTACACCCTCGAAGTCACCGTTAAAGGGGAAGTCGATCCCCGCTCCGGCTTCGTCGTCGACCTCAAACACTTGAAAGAGGTTTTGAACCGCGAAGTCCTGGACGCAATGGACCACCGCTTCCTCAATAAAGAAGTGCCCGAGTTTTTCACCCGCATCCCGACCACGGAGAATCTTGCAATCTCGATCTGGCAGCGTCTAGCGCCCAAACTGACCACCGCCCATCTGCATCGTGTACGCGTCTATGAGACACCCGATCTGTTCGTTGATTTCTACGGTGAAGCATGAAGGCTCATCTCACTCGCCGTTACATGTTTTCAGCTTCGCATCGCCTGCACAGCGACGCCATGTCGGACGCGGAGAATGCCACAACGTACGGCAAGTGCAACAACCCGTATGGCCACGGCCACAACTACGCGCTGGAGATAACAGTCAGCGGGCCGGTAGATGAAAGTACAGGCATGGTCTGCAATCTCACCGATCTCGACACCTTTGTTGAGAAAGAAATCCTGGACCGTTTCCATCTTCAGAATCTGAATACCGTTCCTGAATTTGGCCAGGCCGTTCCCACGACCGAGAACTTAAGCACTTCCATCTACGATATTTTGCAGCGTGGCTTTACCCACGCTCATCTTGAAAAGGTACGAATAGAAGAAACCATGATGAACTCTTTCGAATACGCCGGCGGAAATGAGATCCGTAAATAGGCACGAGAGCAGCGGCAGGCGACTCGCCTGCCCCGTAGCGCCGGCGTCCCGCCGGCTTTTGAAAGGTTTTGGGGAAAAAGAGAAGGCCACACCATGACACCAACCGTTGAAACCACCACCCTAACCAGCGCCACCTTTGAAAATCTGGTGCGCGAAATACTTGTCCGTCTGGGCGAAGACCCTACCCGTGAAGGCCTACTCCGCACGCCCGAACGCGTTCACCACGCCTTCCAATTTCTTACCAAGGGCTATCAGCAAGATCCCGACACCATGCTCAAGAACGCCCTCTTCACCGTCAGCTACGACGAAATGGTGATCGTCAAGGATGTCGAGGTCTTCAGCCTGTGCGAACATCACATGCTGCCATTCTTCGGCAAGGTACACGTGGCGTACATTCCCAACGGCAAAGTGATCGGCCTCAGCAAAATTCCGCGCCTGATCGAGATTTTCTCCCGCCGCCTCCAAATTCAGGAGCGCCTGACCACACAGATTGCGGAAACCATTCAGAAAGCTATCCAGCCTCAGGGCGTAGGTGTGGTCATCGAAGCCCGCCACCTCTGCATGATGATGCGAGGCGTAGAGAAGCAGCACTCCTCCGCCGTCACATCTTCCATGCTGGGCTGCTTCCGCGACGAGCAGGAGACGCGAACCGAATTCCTGTCCTTAATTAATCACCGAAACGGTAGCTAGCTTGCCTGCGAAACGCAGCTCAGCGCCAGCCCTCTCCAACCTTCGCGGAAAAGTCGCGCTCATCACCGGCGCTAATCGCGGCATCGGCTTGGCCATCGCTCGCGCGTTGGCATCGGAAGGATGCAACCTGGTCATCACTGCGCGCGATGAACCCACGTTGAAAAAAACTGGAAGGGAATTGGCCCGCCTCAAAGTTCGCGTTCTTCCCCAGGTCTGCGATGTGCGGGATCCTGTAGCCGTAAAAGGTCTTTTAGCCGAAGTCGAACGGAGATTTCATCGGCTGGATATTTTGATCAACAACGCCGGCATCGCTCACCCCAGCCAGAACGTGGATAAGCTGCCATTCGAATCCTGGCTCCAAGTCATCGATACCAACTTAAACGCTCTTTTTCTGGTGACCCACGCAGCCTTGCCTCTGATGAAGCGTGGCAGCGCCATCGTAAATAATCTTTCCATCGCAGCCAAACGGGTCTTTGCCGGCTCCTCCGCCTACAACGCATCCAAGCAGGGTGCTTTGGGATTCACCAACACACTCCGTGAGGAACTGCGCTCGCAAGAAATTCGCGTGATCGCACTTGTCGCTGGCGCCGCCGACACAGAAATCTGGAATACTCTGTGGCCGGAAGCTCCACGAGAAAAGATGATGTCGCCCCAGACAGTAGCTGTCGCCGTGGTGAATGCGCTCAAATTACCGCTTGAAAGCACGATGGAAGAACTCGTCATTCTGCCCACCGCGGGAACTTTGTAGGAGCCGATCGTCTTCAGCGAGGATGCCCGCTTGGGGAGATTCACGCTCGGGAAGGGCACGACTTCAGTCGTGCCGCGATGATCATCTTCAGGAGGCTTTAGCCGCTGAGGTCTGCTCTCCGCGGTCTCTACTGCTTTCTACCACGTCCCATACCTATCTCTTCCGGCTCTTTCAGGAAAGATTTTTATGAGCACGATCCCCGCGACAAATCCCCCCACATGGGCCCAGAACGCAACGCCGCCGGTCTGGCCGGAATAAGCAACCGCACTCGCTGCGCCACTAAGAAACTGATATACAAACCAAAAACCTAACATCACCCACGCCGGCAAATAAAAAAATCCAAGCCCAAACCAGGTGAGCAACCGCGCCCGGGGATAAAGAACGAAATACGCGCCCAATACACCAGCAATTGCGCCGCTTGCCCCCACGTTAGGCACACCGGAAAAAGGATTCAGGACAATCTGCGCCAGGGAGGCAATGAGTCCGCTGACCAAGTAGAACGTCAGATACTTGAAATGTCCCAAATGGTCTTCAATGTTGTCCCCAAAAATCCACAGAAACCACATGTTCCCGATTACGTGTCCCCATGAACCATGCAGAAACATCGACGTGAACAGCGGGATAAACGCACCTACCGGGTTGATGTCACCCGCTCCCGTTACCACTGCAGTTACATGGGCCGGTATCATCCCAAACTGGTAGATGAAAAGTCGAAAGTTCTCCGGACCCAGTGCCGATTCGAAGAAAAAAATGACGATATTGATGGCAATCAGAAAATACGTGACGTACGGCGTGCTGAATCGTGGCTGGTCATCACGGATGGGAAGCATGGCCTTGACGCCGGGAGAGCTTCAAAAATTGCCGGCGTGAGTTGACTGCGATGCCGACCACGTCCACGATAGCAGAGAACCGTTATGAACGGAGTCCTGGTAATCGACAAGCCCGCCGGTCTGACCTCGCATGACGTGGTCAATTGCGTGCGCCGCATTTTCCAGCAACGCTCGGTTGGCCACCTGGGCACCCTGGATCCCTCGGCTACCGGTGTACTGCCCCTGGTCCTCGGCAATCTCACCCGCTTGGCTCAGTTTTATACCAGCGCCGAAAAGATCTACGAGGGAGTGATCCGCTTTGGCTTTGCAACCGACACTTATGACGCCGCAGGCGAGCCGGCCGGTCCGCTGCAGAATGTTAAAGTGTCACTTGAACAAGTGCGCGAGGTGGGCGCGCGTTTTCAGGGTGTGATCGAGCAGATGCCTCCGCCATTTTCGGCTAAAAAAATTAACGGAGTACCTGCCTATCGACTCGCGCGCAAACACCAGGAAGTACCGCTTAAGCCGGTCCAGGTAGAAATAAAAGAATTCGAAATTTTGGACGCCGAGGGCGACCATGCCAGCTTCCGCGCCCGGGTCGCGTCGGGAACTTATATGCGTTCGGTCGCCCACGAAATGGGCCAGCAGCTTGGCTGCGGAGCGCACTTGTCATCCTTGCGCCGGATTATGCTCGCCGAATTCGACCTAGCCGACGCTCACACCCTCGAAGAGGCCGATACCGCTGCCAGCGCAGGTTTGCTGGATGAAATCCTCATCCACCCCCGCAAACTTCTGCCTCAATTTCCATCCGTAACCGCAAATGAAGAAACCGCTTCCCACATCCGCAACGGCCGCGCCGTCAACCTCGCGGAACTTTCCCGAGCCAGGCAGGTAAAAGTTTTCTGCGGGCAAAGGGAACTGATCGCCATCGCAACCCGGGTCGCCGGTACTCTGTTCCATCCCAAGATCGTGCTGGCCGCAGAGCCAGCCAAGCAATTAGCAAGAAACACGTAGCGGCAGGCGACTCGCCTGCCCAGCCGAGCAAAGCTCGGCAGCCCCACTAGGAAGGGAAAGCCAAATGCATCCCGAAAACTCAATAAGACTTGTTTGAAAGCAGCCCAAAGGGCGAAACAGCTTAGCCCAGGACTTCAGTCCTGGGTAGCCGGTCGAAACTAAGGCAGTCCCGAAGGGACGATCAGAGGCAAAAGAGTCGTTGCAGCTGAGCAGTTGGATCAGCCACGAGGGTTCGTAGCTTTTGGTTTTCAAATCGTAAATCGTAAATCAAAAATCGAAAATGCTTCCTCATCACTTCAACATCGGCGCACAACAAGGCTTCTGCACCGGCTTGGGCTCCATCAATTCCACCCGCGTGAAATTCGGATCATAAAGGTTGAACTGCCACTTGCCATCACGACCAATCTCTGGCTTTTCGTCAGACTTATACCCGCGCTTGAGCGCGGTCTCATAACCAGCCTTCACACTCGGCACACCCAGCGCCAAATGGTGCATCACTCCGAGTTCCTTCGGATCCGGGTCGTGCACATTCAACATGTATTCCAGCCAGTCAGTCCCATCAGGGACGCGCATGTCGACCCAATCCGTTTCGTTACCTTTCATACCACCATGCCAAATCTCGTGGAATCCGAGAATGTCTTTATAGAAACGATCGGCTGCGTCCCGATCCTTCACCACCACGCCGACATGGATGATGCGTTGCGAAATCCGCGTCGAAGGAAGGGCCTTGCCAAAACTGAGGGTATGCAATGATCCCGGCCTGAACTCCACAAATTCGACGTCGTGGCCGTCGGGATCAGTCACATCGAACCCGCGGTTGCCGTCACCCATCGGCTCCAATTTGTCCGGAACCTTAACGCCGCGGCTCGCCAGATAGGCCCGGAGCTGCTCAGCGTCGGTGGTCTCAAAGGAAATATGCGATAACCGGTCTTCCTTCGCATCCTTCAACGAGGGGAAGACCTCGATGTACTGATGGTCATTCACCTTGAAATAGGTCAGCAGCAGGTGTCCTTCTTCGCTGTAACTGAACGGTTCCTGCAAACCGAGAACGCCTGTATAGAACTTACGCGCGGCATCAAGATTGTCAGTCTTGAGCCCAATATGCGCGATGCCAACAATAGCCGGGCGACGAATACTGGACGATGCAGTGCCTGCTTTCGTTTCCGTGTTGGTACCAGCCTGCGCGAGACAGGTCACCGCGAAAAGGGAAGCCGCAACCATTCCATAAGCAATTTTCATGGTGGGCATACTGCGGCAGCAAAATCGACCTGTCAAGCTGCACCTCCTTGTCATGGCGATTGCGTCCAGCGCACCTGATCCAACGTCCGATAACAGGTATTATGTAAAGTGAAGCCGAAAGCCCGCCGCGAGAGGCCCGTTCGCGCCCCGGCTAACAGACTGGAGACGAGTCGACTTGACTTGAACGATTATCCTCAACAGTAACGTGGAAGAGCGGCCCTTCAGGGCCGCGTAACAGTCTCAATGACAGGGGGCTTTAGCCCCCAACTAAGCCGCCAAGAATTCCTGCACCTCCGCCCGAAACCGGCGCAGCGTCTCCAGCCTGTCCGCAGTCGCCTCGACGACTTCCTCCTTAGCCTGGAAGACCTGCCGCCCATCGCGCTCGACCAAAACCCCGATCGCCTCCCCCATCCGCCACCCCGGCGTTCCCAACATCTGCAACCCCTGTGGCGTTGGCACCAGCAGCGCAACACAGCCATCCCGCACTACACCCACACACTTCGGAAACCGGTCAAAGGTCTGAAGATCAAATCCAGCAAGATAAAGTCGTTGAAGTTGCGCTGCAGAATCAGGCACGAGGGGTCTTAAGCTTTTGACTCTTAAATCGAAATTCGTAAATCGAAATTCGTAAATGCCTCTCCTACATCTTGTATCTCCCCAAATCCTCATCGTTCAGCCCTTCGAGCCACTTCCGCAGCTCTTCGCTGCTCACGCGATCGGAGACATTAGCCGCCAGCTTGGAATTCTTAAGCACTTCATCTTCAACATAGATCGGACAATCCACCCGCAAAGCCAGCGCCAGCGCATCCGATGGCCGCGAATCGATGCTAACAATACGCCCTTCGCGCTCCATAAAGATCACCGCGTAAAACGTATCTTCCCGCAATTCCGTCACCACCACCTTATGCACTTGCGTATCCAACCCCACCAACACATTCTTGATCAAATCGTGTGTCATTGGCCTGGGGGTGCTGACTTTTTCTATCTCTAAGGCTATGGCGTTGGCTTCATAGATGCCTACCCAGATGGGGAGGACCATGTCACTGGTGACATCCTTCAGGATCACGATCGGCATGTTGGTTACCGGGTCCATCAGAAGGCCGCGAATTTTCATCTCCACTTCCATCATAAGCTCCGCAAATCTTATATCACCAATTCGCCTGCCAGGCTGTTGGGAAGACAAACGGTAGCCATTATTGAAACGTAGTTGCCGACGTTTGGTACCAGGCCTTCGGGGGTCGTGAAGTTCATCGTCTTATTCTGCGAGGTTCGACCAATCCATTGTCCCCGGGCTTCATTCTTCCCTTCAACCATCACTTCAACTACTTGGCCGAGGTGCCTTTGATTTCGTCGTTTCTGGATTTCGCGTTGCCTCTCCTGCAAAACTGTTAAGCGACGTGCTTTTTCTTCATCGGGGATGGCATCTTCTAACTTCAACGACGGGGTGTTGGGACGCGGCGAATACTTAAATCCGAAGATGCTGTCGTATTCCACTTCTTCCAGGAGGGACAGCGTTTCCTCGAAATCGTCTTCCGTCTCCCCGGGGAAGCCCACAATGATATCGCTGGTGATGCTGATCTCCCGCCGCGCCGCTTTCATCCACGTGATCCGCTCCATGTATTGGTCGCGAGTGTAGAGGCGCTGCATTGCATCCAGCATACGGGTTGATCCGCTCTGCACTGGCAAGTGGACGTGATTGCAGAGGGTCGAAAGCGAATCGATGGCTTCTACAATGTCTCGACCAAAATCTCTGGGATGGGAAGTTGTAAAGCGCACTCGCCGGATTCCGCGAATTTCGCCCACTGCCGCCAGCAGTTCCGCGAAGGACTTCTTCCCTGCCGCATCCTTATAAGAATTCACATTCTGACCCAGCAATTGGACTTCGCTATAGCCTAAGTCGGCCATCTGCCGCGCTTCGCTTAGCACTGAATCCGACGTCCGGCTGCGTTCTTTGCCACGCGTGAAAGGAACCACACAGTACGCGCAGAACTTGTCGCAGCCTTCGATGATGGTGATGTATCCCCGATGCGGATTGGTCCGGGCAGTGAACTCAGTTTCAAAGCACTCGTCGGTTTCGCGATCGTCGAGGCCGGTGACGCGCTGCTTCCCTGCCTCGATCTGCACCAGCATCGCCGGCAGATTCCGGTAGGACGCCGATCCGCACACCATGGAAACATGCGGCGCGCGTTCAAAAATCTTGTCGCCTTCCTGCTGCGCCACGCAGCCCAGGACGCCAAACTTCTTGCCTTGCTTCTGAAGTTTCTTGTAGTCGGCGAGGCGGTGAAAGACTTTCTGCTCCGCCTTGTCGCGGATGGAACAAGTGTTGTAGAGAATCAGCCCAGCCTCTTCGACGGTCGAGACCTGGCGATAGCCCTCGGACATGAGCGTGCCAATGACTTTTTCCGAATCATGGGCATTCATTTGGCAGCCAAAGGTTTCGAGGTAAAACGTCTTTTGGGAATCAGGGGCCATCTGATCCAAGTATAGCGCAGGCGGTTTGGGGGGTAGCAGTCAGCATTCAGCACTCGGCAGTCAGCTTCGGCACTTAGCATTTAGCCCTTGGAGGATCGTCGAGGTCTGAATCAAATACCTCAGGGGCTAAAGCCCTCGCTCTTCAAGATCTGCTCGCAGCGCTGAAGCGCTGCGCCACCCAAAAGCAGGCGGGGATATAACCTCCATGATTTTCGGTCTGTTACGCCGGACCTGGTGTCGTCCCTCCGGGACTTGCTCGGGTGACTTGCTTACCCAGCGCTGAAGCGCTGGGCTTAATTATTTCGTCCTCCGGACTGGGCCGGTGCGTGCTCCACGCTGCGCCACCCAAAAGCAGGCGGCGCTAAAAAACCCCTAGAGCCTACTCTGAAAATCAAATGTGAGCGCGGTAGGTTGTAACCGACTGTTGACTTCAGCGTCCAACCCGGCCTAGCATGGCCGCCCGAAGCTTGTGCGGCGTTAGTGGCTCGATCAATTCCCGCCCAAAAAGGATTCCAATCATGCCTACCGAAACGCTCTCCGCTGTCAGCCCGGTTGAAACCCTGCTGCAAATTGCTGGCGAATACGCTGTGCCGCGATGCCTGCATGTGGTTGCTGACCTCGGAATCGCTGATGCACTCGACGATCAGCCACGCACGGCTGCAGCGCTGGCGCAGTCCACCGGCACCAATGCGGACGCTCTGAACCGCGTCCTGCGGCTGCTTTCCTGCCATGGAATATTCGAAAGCAAGGATGGCAAGTTTGCGCACACTGACGCCTCCCGTCTACTGCGTAGCGACCATCCGCGATCCATGCGGTCCTATGTGCGCATGATGGGAATGCCGATGAATTGGGCTGCTTACGAAAAACTGGATTACACGCTGCGAACCGGCCTTCCGGCCATGTCTCAAGTTCTCCCTGGCGGCTTTTGGGGCTACTTTGCTGATCACCCCGAAGACAGCCAGATCTTTAATGAGGCGATGGCGGGGAAAGCGCAACTGCAGATTGCCGGTGTGATAAGAGCCTATTCTTTTTCCCAGTTCAACCTGATCGGCGACATTGGTGGCGGACAAGGTCATCTGCTGCAAGCCGTACTGGCAGCTAATCCTCGCGCGCGTGGCGTGTTATTCGATCTGCCGCGCGTTCTCGAAGAGAATTCCACGATCGCGTCCGACCGGCTGAGCCTTCATGGCGGAGATTTCTTCAAGGACAATATGCCCGCCTGCGATGCCTATCTGATGATGGACATCATTCACGACTGGAATGACGAGGAATCCACCCGCATCTTGAAAAACCTGCGGCGCTCGGCGCCCGCGCGCGCCAAGTTGCTCATAGTCGAAGGCGTAATTCACGACGATTCGAAACCGGGTTTCATTAAGGTCCTGGACATCCACATGATGACTCTGATCACCGGCAGGCAACGCACATATCAAGAATTTGAAAAGTTGCTGGCTGGCGCCGGTTTTCGCCTGGAGCGCGAAATTGATGCCGGCGGGGAGTTCTCGATTGTCGAAGCGGTGGCGGTTTGAGGGGGAGCACTCAGCAGTCAGCACTCAGCACTCAGCAGTCAGCTTCGGCACTTGGCATTTAGCACTTAGCATTTGGTCCTTGGGGGGCGTGCATATCTCAAGCAAACCCTCAGGGGCTAAAGCCCTCGTGCATTCAAACTGTAATCGCAGCGCTGAGGCGCTGCGCCACCCAAAACCAGCAAGACTCACGTAGCGACAGGCGACTCGCCTGTCCCTTTCGAAGCCTGCGCAGTGACGTGGAAGAGCGGCCCTTCAGGGCCGCATACCAGCCTGGGACGAATGGGGGGCTTTAGCGACCGATGCCTTTGGGTGGCGCAGCGCTTCAGCGCTGCGATCACGGCGTGAGTATAGAGGGCTTCAGCCCCTGAAGGGAATTTCGCTTGCATCTGAAACTCCCCTGCAGGGTCCAAATGCTAAGTGCTAAATGCCAAGTGCTGACTGCTGAGTGCTGAGTGCTGAGTGCTGATTGCTATCTCGCCAACGGACACACCGCACAGCGCACGGGCAAGATACAGGACCGGCAAGCCACCGGCGCCATCCCTGCCCGCATATCATGTTTCTCCTCTCTACTCGGAGGCCCCATCAGACACCACGCCTCGCGATAGTTTTCCCAACCCGTCCAGCCTCCGCCATTAGGATAAATACCCAGATGACATCGCGACCCTAGTGCCCCCACCGGAACCACATACCATAGATTTTCCGGCACAATGTACGCCACCAGGAAATCGATCTCCGCGCCGTTGTATATCCTGCTGTGTCCCGCAACCCTGACACGATATGAGGATCTGACCCGCATTTGCGTGGATTTCACCTGCACCCGCCAGAAGTCCTGTCCGGAATCGACGATAAAGTCATAACGCTCGTTCCCTCCCCAGGGTTTGGCCACCACAAATCCTAGGCTGGAAGCTCTGGCCAGAAATGCTGCCTCCGCCACTTCCCCGCGGAGTTTGTGGTTGTCGAACGCGACAGCCTGGATCTCGAACAGTTCTTCAGCGTTGGCTTCAAGTGAAATATGAACGAAGGAGGATGAATTACCCGAATTTTCGGTTTCTGTTTGCATGACGACAAAAGGCGCTAGCCCCTGTGGGCTGCGCCTTATTGGTGTTCCTTTCCGAGTTTGTACGGCAATAAGAAAGCGCAACCCAGGGGTTGCGCTACTTATAACTATGCCTATAGGTATTATAGCATGGCTGTCTATAGCTGGTACGCCCCCCGGTTAGTGCAATGTGACGTAGACTTATGAGCAACCCAAGGTGATGCGCCCGGCTTCCGGTTAACGAGGATTCGTTCTTGACTTTGGGGAGGTGTGTGATGGCCGATAAAGAAGAGATTTCTGAGAAACGGAACCCCTGGGAGGCAATCAGGTTCAACTGGAAACGCATCATTGCCGCTGATCGGCGTATGCACTATTACATTTCCAACCGGTATCCGCTGATTGTGCAAAGGGTGGAAAGCGTCCTGGGGGTTATTGTCAAGCTCCTCTCCAGTGGAATTTTCGCCCTTTTCATCGGGTTTTTGCTGGTGATACTGGCGACAAGCGGCGCGGTGAAAGCAAACGTCGTGATTGCTGCAATTGCAGCTTGGGTTCTTGGTGTCATTGGGGTAGAGAAACTGCTGGATGATTTCACCATTCCGACGCGAGCAGCCGGGATAATCATAAGCGCGATTGTGATTGGCTTCTCGGTTGCCGCATTCGCAAAGTGGAGTTTTGCCACCTATAACAATTCGCTTCTGAGGAACGACCTGCGTGTGACTGAATTTCAGGTGTCTCCATATCAGACTGCGCAACCAGTATTTGTAGATGTATTCGAAAACAATGACGGTAGCGAGTCAGTGCATGTTAATGGCTTCTACAACCTCTACGTGAGGCCACCGCAGTTGCAGGATATAAACAAGGAATTGCAACTAGAAGACGAGCTGTGGAATTCATTCATGCATGGAATGGCGAGCATCAAAAAGGAGAACGCAGCACCAGCAAGCACAATTTCGCCAGGACGCCCGACGCGAACGACTCTGGCCAAGAGATTCACAAATGATGAAATGGCCCAATTACAAAACGGGACAGCATCATTGTATTTCATGGGGATATTGCAACATACCCGTGAGGGTCGGACCTTTGAGACACAGTATTGTGCGTTTACGAAGCCGGGAACCGGCGTCACGATGTTATGCCATGAACATAACTAACTACCCTTGAATCAGGGTCGTGGATGCAAGGTTCTGAATCGGGCGGCTGGCCCACCTTTAGGGCCAAGTGTATTTAAGAGAACTGAGGGCAACAACATGGCAGGTGCACAGGAAAATTCTCCTTTAAAGACACCACCACGCGATAAGGGAGCTGAGCAGACGAAATCCAGTTGCTTCGTGGTAATGCCGATTTCTACCCCACATGACGCGCGAGAATCGTATCGCGGTGACGAACAGCACTTCAAACATGTGTTGGACCACCTCTTCATTCCTGCGATCGAAAACGCTGGCTTTGAATCCCTATCTCCAATCGCCTCAGGCGCGGAGATTATTCATGCAGAGATCATACGTAAGTTGGAGACAGCCGACCTTGTACTCTGTGACATGTCGACGCTAAATGCGAATGTGTTTTTCGAACTGGGCATACGTACGGCAGTCGACAAGCCAGTTGCTCTTGTTCGAGACCAGCACACGGCCAACATACCGTTCGATACGAGTTTGATCAATCACCACGTCTACGACGGATCTCTAACACCGTGGGGTCTCCAAAATGAGATCCACCGCTTAAGCGAACATCTAGTCAAGACGACCAATACTAGTGGACAGAGAAGTACCTTGTGGAGATATTTCGGCCTCAGTATTAGAGCGGAGTTACCTGCGCCTGCTTCAGTCGAAGACAAGTTCGATATCATCCTTGAGGCTTTGACGAGACGTCCCCAAATAGAGGCCAGAGTTGCCCAGTCGGCTGAGGAAATCGTCATCGGGAAAG
>Ga0193750_1000345_pt1 | contig 12853 bp, 10 predicted proteins | sample L1c1metaG_FD_160569 | JGI IMG/M metagenome (GOLD analysis project Ga0193750, IMG submission 160569) | Soil microbial communities from a riparian zone of the East river system, Colorado, United States - L1c1 | ecosystem: Environmental > Terrestrial > Soil > Riparian zone | place: USA: East River...
CCCCACCGAGGACCCTCCGCGGTTACGACCGCCGTAGCCGTACCCCTGATTGCCGTAGCCGTACCCCTGATCGCCATAGCCGTACCCCTGATCGCCGTAGCCGTACCCCTGATCGCCGTAGCCGTACCCCTGATCGCCGTAGCCGTATCCGTACCCGCCGTAATAATCATACCCGTAGGGGTAACCATAGCCGTAGCCGTAATAGGGATACCCGTAGAAAAACGGATAACCAAAATCGCCAAAGAAGACGAACTGATTACTGGAGAATCGATGATGACGACGCCAATCGCCGCTCCAATTACCGCCGCTCCAGTTGCGACCGCTCCAGTTGCGGAATGTTCCCGATGTGTTGCGGCCGAATGTTGCTCCGCTTCGGGTGAACGTCTGGCCACCCCGCGACATCGAGCTAAAATGTCGGCCATGTCCGCCGCCGCGCGGATCAGCGTTTACAGCGGAAGCCGTCAGTGTCACTGCCGCGAAGCAACTTAAGAAAAGTACGAGTCTCGTGTTCATAGATTATTTGGGTATTTGTAAATTATACCCCGCAAAGCCGGGAGAGTCTCGATATTTTTCCGCCTGCCAGTGAAAAAATCTCGCCGCAGGTTCGTGTTCTGCGCATATTATTGGCTGTTATAGATGAAGGCCATCTGTCGCGCGATCTTCATACTTCTGTCGATCTTCGTCTCCTCTCAATCGCTCTGTGCGGCAACATTGGCGCGCACCGTGAGTCCTTCACGGCAATTCATCATCTTCGGTGCCAATGCTACGTTGCGCGGCGCGGTTTCTGAGCTGGCAGAGCAGACCAAGGCCAATTTGCTCGCCCTGTTACGACAGCCTGACGGGTGGAAAACGCCGATCGTCGTCAATTTGCAATCTGCGCAGGCAAATCTGCCGGAAATTCCACCGGCCGCGTTGCGGTTTAGCCAGACTGGTTTTGGCCTAAAGCTCCAGTTCGATTTGACCATTGGCGAAAACATTGACGCCACCCTGGTGGAGCGCGAACTGCTGCGGGCGATTCTGTTGGAAATGATTTATCGGAGTGAACCCGACGTCGCCCCTGGCACGGCCTTCGTCGAGCCGCCAGATTGGTTACTCGAAGGCGTGCTTGCGCTCACGCCTGGGCGTGATCGCGGACCGCTTGTGGAAGCACTTTTGGTGTCAGTCAAACGGATGTCGCTCGAGAAATTTCTCCAACAGCGTCCCGCGCTGGTCGATTCACCGGCCCGCCTGCTTTATCGCGCGTATTCGCTTTCGCTTGTGCAATTGGTTGTGGGCGGAATAGACGGGCATTCGCGACTGGCGCGGTACATCCACAATTTATCGCGCGCCTCAAACGACCCGCTCGCCGATCTGAAGGCGCAGTTTCCACTGTTAGGCGAGGACGTGGAAAAAAAATGGCAATCGGCGGTCGCGCGACTAGGCGACGCGCAAAGTTATCAGTTGCTCACCTTCGCCGAAAGCGAACAACGGCTCAATGAATTGTTGCGCGTAAAGACTCCAGACGCCGGAAAATCACCTAAACAGGCGCAACTCAGCGAACTTGCACAGAGAAAGCCTTCAGTGGCGGAGAAGATGGCACTCAATGAATTGAGCCAGAATTTAGTCTTGTTTACAATCCGGGCGAATCCAGTCATGCGCCCGATTGTGCGGGAGTATCAGCAAATCGCGGCGCTGCTGGTGCGTGGCAAACGCAAGCGAATTATTGAGCGTCTTGCGCGTCTGCAGATGACACACACGAAACTCGTTGCCCGCATGAACGACGTCGATGATTACATGAACTGGTTCGAAGCGACGCAATCGAACAGTCGTAGTGGCGTATTCGCCGATTACCTTAAAGCGGCGGGGGATTCGCAGATACCTGCTCCGCGGCGGCGGGACGCGCTGTCGGTTTATCTCGATTCGCTCGCGGAACAATTCGAAGATTAGGCGGTATGCACCGGTCGCTCAGCAACAGATATTATATTGTGATTCCGTCTGGCGGCGAGTTCGCCATCTGGTCCGATAAATAACGAATGTCGATCTTGCAGCGCAGTTGCTTGCGCGGTAGTTGCTGATTATCATATGCCGCGCGACTAAACCGCGCCTTTTTAATTCCCATGCAGAAAATTGGATTTACCGAAGCTCTTGATTCGATTGTCGCCAGCGATCCGCGTTACACGCGTGATGCTTATGTGTTTTTGCGCGACGCGCTTGATTTTACGACGAAACAGCAGAAGAAAATCAAAGGAGCGACGGTTCGCCATGTGGCCGGACCGGAGCTGCTGGAGGGGGTGCGGCAATATGCCCTACAGGAATTCGGGCCGATGGTGATGACGGTATTTTCCTCCTGGGGAATTCACTGTTGCGAAGATATCGGGCACATGGTTTTCAACCTGATCGAAGCGGGCATTTTCGGGAAGACAGAGGAAGATTCATTGGAGGATTTCAAGAACGTCTATGATTTTGAAGTGGCTTTTGCGAAGCCGTTCATGCCAGCGAAACCAACGGCCACGAAACCTCCGCCGGAACTGACAGCGCCAAAATCCGTATGATTCGATTTGCGCCAGGCCTGGCGCTTGTCGTCGCGAGTATGTTTAGTTCTGCAAATTTGAAAGCCGCCCCCGCCAACGAGTCGACGGTGATCACTTTTCCGCCGAGCTCAGCGCAAAAATGGGTCCTGCCCAATGGACTTACGATCATCGTGCAGGAGGATCATAGCGCCCCTGTAGCAAGTGTGCAGGCCTGGTGCGCCACGGGCAGCATCGATGAGGACCAACATCTCGGCGCCGGCTTGTCCCACATTCTCGAGCACATGCTCTTCAAAGGCACGAAGACACGCTCGACCAATGTGATCGCGCAAAAAATCCAGGATGTCGGCGGTTACATCAACGCCTACACATCATTCGATCGCACGGTTTTTTGGATCGACGTGCCGAAGGACGGCGTCGCCACCGCGCTCGACGTCTTGGCTGATGCGATGATGAACTCAACTCTGCCGCCGGAAGAGTACATGAAAGAACAAGAAGTGATCCGGCGCGAATTCGCCATGGGTTTGGATGACCCCGACCGCGTGGCCGGGCTGCTTCTTTTCGCCACCGCTTACCAGCGACATCCGTACCACTTTCCGGTGATCGGGGACATAGAAATTTACAACCAGCTCACCCAAGACCACGTGATGCAGTATTACAAAACGCGCTACGTTCCGAATAATCTCACCTTTGTCGTGGTTGGAGATGTCGATGCAGCGAAAATGCGTCAGCAGCTCACCGAATTTTTCAAGGCGTATCCGGAGAAATCACTCAAACCGGTCTTCATTCCTGACGAACCGCCGCAATTGGGCCGCCGGGAAGTTCACCAAGAATTTGCCACTGAACTGACGCACCTCTCGCTCGCCTGGCACATTCCGGAGGTCACAAATCCGGACGTTCCCGCGCTCGATGTTCTTTCGACTATTCTCGGCGATGGGCGCAGTTCGCGCTTGTACCGGCGCGTGCGGGAGGAAGCCGGTCTGGTCTACCGGATATCGGCATTCTCCTACACGCCCGGCGATCCAGGCTTGTTTGGCATCGATGCTGCTCTCGATCCAAAGAAACGCGAAGCGGCGGAGCAATTGGTGTTGCACATTCTCGATGAAGTAAAGCAGAGCGGCGTCAGGGCTGAGGAGTTGATGAAGGCAAAAAAAATGTCGCTCAGTCATCATCTCGGCGCACTTACCACGATGCGCGGCCAGGCTTCCGATATCGGCTCGAATTGGTTGCTCACGCGCAACCTCAATTTCAGCCGGGATTACCTCGACGCCGTCCAGAAGGTTACGCTCGATGACATTAAGCGAGTCGCGGCCCATTACCTGACGAACGAAAATCTCACTGTCATATCGTTGAATCCCAAAGGTTCGCTAGTCGCAAAAGCTGAGGCCGCGAAGCCGATTAGCGCGGGCGAGGTTCAGAAATTCGAGCTATCAAATGGATTGCGACTTCTGGTGCGGGAAGATGCGCGTTTGCCACTGGTAGCGATGGGCGCTGTTTTTCGCAGCGGCCTTCTGGCGGAGACACCGCAAACAAATGGCATTACGCGCTTAATGGCGAAGGCGCTGTTGAAAGGAACCACAACACGCACAGCGGAGCAGATTGCAAACGAGATTGAGGCGGTCGGCGGCTCCATCTCGAGCGAGGCCAGCAACAATACCTTCAACGTTTCCCTCGAAGTGACCAAGCCCGATGTCAAGTTGGCCGTCGAGTTGCTCTCGGACGTGTTGCTCAACGCGACCATGCCGGAAAAAGCGATTGCGCGGGAAAAGGAAATCCAGATCGCCGCGATCAAACAAGAGGAAGAGCAGCTGACAACTGTTGCGCGCAACATTTTGCGGCAAGCGCTCTTCACCCAGCATCCGTACGCGTTGCGGGCAAACGGTTCGGTCGAGTCGGTCCAGCGGCTGAATCAGAAAGATTTGCTCGAATTTCGAGATCGTTATGTGGTCGCGAAAAACGGCGTCATTTTCGTCTTTGGCGATGTGAAGGCGGCGGAGGTGAAACAGCTTTTCGAGAAGGCTCTTGGTGGAATGAGACCCGGCGCGCTCGCCTTGACGGACGCGCATCCTGCGGCACCACTCAGCAAAACGGAGAGTGTGGAAAGCCGGAAGGACAAAGCGCAAGGCGTAATCATGGTAGGATATCGCGGCGCAGATATTTTCAGTCCGGACCGATACGCGCTGCAATTAATCGATGAAGCAAGCAGCGATCTTGGCTCTCGCTTTTTCATCCGTATTCGCGAACAGATGGGGCTGGCCTACTACGTTGGCGCCAGCCAGATGGAGGGGCTCGTGCCTGGGCTTTTCGCATTTTATCTGGGCACCGATCCGCAAAAGATTGAGCCAGTGAAAACTGCATTGCTTGATGAGATCGGCAAACTCGCCAGGGATGGTCTTACGAGTGAAGAACTGGCACGCGCAAAAAAGAAATTGATCGGGCAGCAGGAAATCGCGAACCAGAGCAACGATTCGTTCGGTTATCAGTGCGCGCTGGATGAGCTCTACGGACTGGGTTTCAACTATTACAAATCGCTTCAACGTAACGTCGATGCGGTGACGCTCGATGATATCAAGCGCGTGTCTGCGAAATATTTTCGGGATCAGCCTTACGTTTTGGCGACGGTGCGACCCCCAGAGGAGGCCGCAGCCGCGAAACAGAAGTGAACCATGGCTGAAGTCCAGACCAGCACCCAGAGCGGCGAGCTTTCGCAGCGCTTCATCGAATTTGTGATGATGCACGCACAGAATGCCGCCCTTTTTCTTGGGCAGATTCCAAATCCGAAAACGGGCGAAGGCGAAGTGAACCTGGAGCTGGCTAAGATGTTCATCGATCAATTGGCGATGATTCAGGAAAAAACGCGTGGAAATCTGACAAACGAAGAGAGCACAGTGCTGCGCAACGCGCTTTCCAATTTGCAGATGGCGTTTGTCGAAGTTTCGCGGGCGCAAGAAAGAGGCGGTGCCTCGCAGCCGGCGCCAGCGCCGGAACCGGCGACCTCAGCAGAGCCAACTCAAACATCGACACCGCCTGAGCTGTCGACCCCGGCTACCTCGGCGGAATCTGAGTCGAAGAAGAAGTTTACGAAGAGCTACGGGCCTTAACCGGTAGGGCGCGCTCGCCAAACACGCCGGAAACGTTAGGCAGACGGCCTGGCGGTCCGTTTCTACCTTCTAACGCGAATTCAATTACGGGTCCGTTCCGCGCAAAAGATGCGTAAAGAAAAAAAGAAGATTGCCGAGGTAAAGGTTATTGCTGAACCGGTCGAAGCGGCTGAGGAAGCTGGATTGCGCTACGTCAGCGAGAATCAGCCGGGCTACACACGCAAGGCTAAGAACGACGAATTCGAGTATCTCGATACGGATGGCAAAGCAATCCGCGATGAGCAACGGCTTTTGCGGATCAAGCGGCTCGCCATTCCGCCGGCATGGACAGACGTTTGGATTTCCCCGTCAGCAAACGGCCACATCCAGGCGACTGGGCGCGATGCACGAAAGCGCAAACAGTACATTTATCACGAGCGTTGGCGCGAAATACGCGATGAAAACAAATACGAACGAATTGTTTCGTTTGGGAAAACGCTGCCGAAAATCCGCCGAAGTGTGAGCAAAGATCTTTCCCTGCCCGGACTGCCTCGAAACAAAGTGCTGGCGGCGATCGTACAATTGCTCGAGCTCAGCTTCATCCGCGTGGGCAACGAAGAATACGCTCGCGAAAACAAATCGTTCGGCCTGACGACCATGCAAGATCGACATGTTGATGTGAAGGGATCGAAGATGCGATTCCGTTTTCGCGGAAAGAGCGGCATCAAACACGATGTGGATATAACCGACCGGCGTGTCGCGAAGATCATCTTGAAACTGCAGGATTTGCCGGGGCAGGAATTGTTTCAGTGCATCGACGAGAACGAAGACGTTTGCGATATCACTTCACAAGATGTGAATGATTATCTACGCGAAATCACCGGCGAAGATTTTACGGCCAAAGATTTCCGGACATGGGCTGGAACTGTTATGGCCACAATCGCATTAACTGCCGCCGGTGATTTCGAAACGAAGAAGCAAGCGAAAGCCAACATCAAGAACGCGATCAGCGCGGTCGCAAAAATTCTGCGCAACACGCCGACGATTTGCCGGAAGTGTTACATCCATCCCGCTGTGCTCGAAGCTTATCTAGACGGAAATTTAATCGAGGGTTTGAAAAAGAGAACCGGGGAAGAGCTCGAAAAAGAAACTATCGATCTTCGCTCCGGAGAAGCGGCGATCCTAAATTTTTTGGAAGCCGGTTTCCAAAAAAAAGCTGCCTGACAATCAGCAATTATCTATCTCGGGAAGCGCTGCGCCGCGTTGGCGTGGGACTTGGCTTGGTCCTGGTGCTTTTGCGCACGTTGATTGTTTGCCCCGCCGTCGACGCGGTTTGCCGTTGCTCTTCGGGGTATTTTTTTGTTGACGGCCAGATTAAACGCCACGGCTGGGTTTTCACCGTTTCGCTGAAATCCTTAATGTTACGTCCGGCCGGGCCGAGATCGTTCATGGTGGCTTTCAACCGTTCGGAGGAATCGCGAAAGTTCTGAAGTGAGACCGCGATATTGTTGTTGGCTGTGAGGTCCGCGCTGATTTTCTCGATGTTATTGAGCGAATGCGAAAGAGCGCCATCCGGTGCGCTAAGATCGACAAGATGTTCGCCAAATGTTTTGAACTCGCCCAGTGCGACATTCAGTTCTGAATTTTCATCGGTGAGCCGGCTAAGATTTTGAGACGTAGTCTGGAGATCCTTCAGGGTGGAAGTAGCTTCTGACGCCACCGGCTTGATCACTTCCAACAAGCTGGCTGCAGCCTCCGAGAAATCGGGAACGCGTTCGCCGGCGAACACTTCGCCATCTTTGGCGCGTCCCGAGCTTTCCGTTCCCTGTGTGATGTCGATCGCCATGTCACCGAGCAATCCCAACTGCATCAGTCGGGCATGCGCATCGCGATAAACCACCGCCTTCTTGTCCACTTGCACGTCGATCCGAACTTCATACACCGGCTTCCCCGGCGAAGGCGTGGGCGTGGCTTCTGGCTGGGACGGATTCAATGCAGCGGCAATCTCTCGCGCACGCCGGTCTTCCTCAGGTGATACTGGCGAAAACAATTTCTGGACCTGCCCAATTTTTCTGCCGGCCAACATGACCGGCGCGCCGATTTTGATTCCCGAAGCGTTATCGAAATATACTTTATAGGTCACGAGCGGCCGGAACAGGCCGGGCGCGCCCAGGAGAATGAGGACAAAAGCCAAAATCGCCACCGTGCCAACGACCAGCACGCCGGTCATGATTTCATTTCTTTGCAATTGCATCTTGGCTTCCTTCCAGAATGGGGCCTTCAGTGCTTCCGCTCAAGAACTGAGCGACCACCGCATTTTTTGACTGCTTGAATTGCTCGGGTTTCGCATCCTCAATAATTTTGCCCTGATAGAGCATAGCCATTCGCGTGCCAATGCGAAAGGCGCTGCTCATATCGTGAGTGACGATGATTGATGTCACCTTCGATTTTTCTGTGAGGTTGATAATCAGCTCGTCAATAACTGAACTAATGACTGGATCAAGCCCGGCGGACGGCTCGTCGAAGAGAATAAGCTCCGGCTCCATCACCAAAGCCCGGGCCAAACTCACCCGCTTTTTCATCCCGCCGCTTAGTTCATCAGGCATTAGCTCTTTCGCTTCTTTCATCCCGACGAGGTCGAGTTTTTGATCGACAATTTCGTCGATCTCGTTGCGCGATTTATCAGTCAGTTCTTCGAGCGGCAGCGCGACGTTGTCCCGAACATTGCGCGAGCTCAGCAGTGCCGAATACTGGTAAACCATGCCGATATGCTGTCGAACGCGCTGTAGTTTGCGGCGACGCAGTCGGGTGATTTCGAATTGCTTAAAAAAAATCGAGCCCGCCTCAGGCTGCAGGATCCCCAGAATAAGGCGCAGGATCGTGCTCTTGCCACTGCCGCTCTGACCCATAATGACAAGCCGATCACAACGTTCGACTTCGAGTGACATGCCATCGAGCACCGTCTTTTCCTCAAATTGTTTGCGCACATCGCGCAACTCGACCATGCGAGAAGAGTTCGCGCTCACGTAGGGAAAAAGGTGGTGTAAATGATGTTGTAGAGGGTATCGACACCAATCACAACGGTGATCGCGGTGACGACGCTGGAAGTTGTGGCGCTGCCGACGCCAGCGGCGCCGCCTTTCACAGTCAATCCCCGATAGCATGCGATTGCACTGATCAGCACGCCGAACATTAAGCTTTTGAGCGCGCCCGTGATGATGTCGCGGATGAGTAACGCATCTTTGACGAGATCGAGAAAATAGGGAAAAGCGATACTAAAATAAGCACGAGAAACCAGGCTGCTGGCGAAAATCGCTGAGATGTTGGAGACGGTGGAGAGACAAGGCATTAGGAAAAACAATGCCAACATCCTCGGCGCGACAAGAAATCGGAGCGGCCCAATTCCCATGGCCTCAATCGCCTCGACTTCTTCGGAGACTTGCATCGTGCCCAATTCCGCCGTAAACGCCGCACCGACTCGCGCGGCCAGCATGATGCCGGTAAGAAGCGGGCCGAGTTCCCGGGTAAAAGCGATTGCAACCAAACCGGGAACAAGACGCTCGGTCCCGAATCGCTGAAGTTGGTAGCCAGTCAACAACGCCATCGTCAGGCCGAGAAAGAACGAAACGAGGCCGACCAGCGGCACGGAGTCTACCCCTGCGCGTTCCGTGTGACGGAAAAAACTGGCCGCGCGAAAGGGCACCCGGCCACGGCGAATGCGCTCGATTGTTTCTTCAAATGTGTGGGCAATGAACCAGAACATGCTGCCGACTTCGCGCAGGAAATTGCGGCCGAGCTGTCCGATTTCTTGCAGCGTGACGATCGGATTTGCCGAAAGCGTCACGCCATTCGCAGCGCTTCTTTGGGTGTTGGCCATGTTCACAGGGAAGCTGCCTCAGTTCTCCCTCTGGAAAAGAGGAAAGTTAAAGCGTGTTCAACACCTAACGTCCCATGAAAGCTTAGACACGCGGGTTTTCAGTCATTAAGATCGACGGCCATCCTGGCAATTTGATCCAGCACAATATGAAATTGTTTCGCACGGCGAATTGCTTCTTTGGCGTCGTGCTATTTAGTGCCGGGCCGCTGGCGTTCGCCCAGGAACAAGCAGGTCCCGCGAATGCTCCGAGCGAAGGACGACCAGACGATCAGCCAAACATGCAAACGAAAGATTTCGGACTCGTGATCCACGGGGGCGCTGGAACGATCGAGCGCAGCAAAATGACGCCTGAACGCGAGCATGAATACCGATCTGGAATTGAGCGCGCTCTGGCCGCCGGTTACGAGATTCTCAAGCGCGGCGGATCGAGCCTCGATGCCACCGAAGCCGCCGTCCGCGTGCTGGAGGACGATCCGCATTTCAACGCCGGTAGGGGCGCAGTCTTTACGAACGTCGGCACAAACGAGTTGGACGCCGCGGTGATGGACGGCAAAACGTTCAAAGCAGGTGCGGTTGCGTGCTTGAAGCACATCAAAAATCCGGTGAGCCTGGCTCGGCTCGTCATGGAAAAATCCGGACACGTGATGATGGATGGCGAAGGTGCGGAAGCCTTCGCGAAACAAAACGGAGTTGAATTTGTTGATCAAAAATATTTTTACACGAAGGAACGCTGGGATGCCTTAGAAAAGGTGAAAGCGGCAGAGAAAAGGGGCGGACCGGGGGAAAAAAGATTTATTATCTCCGATCAAGATCGGCATGGCACGGTTGGGGCCGTCGCGCTCGATCAGCATGGTGATCTCGCCGCCGCGACTTCAACTGGCGGCACGACCAACAAGCGCGCTGGGCGCGTGGGCGATTCACCGATCATCGGCGCAGGCACTTACGCGAACAATGCGACGTGTGCGGTCTCCGCTACGGGTGATGGGGAGTATTTTATTCGGGCAACCGTCGGGCACGACATTTCGGCCCTGATGGAATATCGTGGAATGTCGCTCAAGGAGGCTGCGCAAACCGTGCTGGACAAAGTAGCCAAGCTCGGCGGCACCGGCGGATTGATCGCAATTGACCGCCGAGGCAACATCGCCTTGCCGTTCAATACCTCTGGAATGTACCGAGGCTATGCCGATCCAAGCGGTAAGTTCGTGATCGAGATTTACAAATAGAGTAGCGCTCGCCGCGGCGAGCGATTAATCGATCACAAACGAGACGCCTGTGCTACTTCAAACCCATGCTGCCCGCATTTTCCGTTGTTATTCCCTGCTTTAACGAGGCCGCGCGCATCGGCACCACCGTTCAGGCGACGGTGGATTACCTCCACAAAAATTCGCCGGAGAGCGAATTAATCGTTGTAAACGATGGGTCCACTGACGCAACGGCGGCGATCGCGCGCGGCATTTTTGCAGACGCGAAGATCACTACGCGCTTGCTCGAGAATTTTCCGAATCGCGGCAAAGGCGCTGCCGTTCGTTCCGGTTTACTTGCCGCAAAAAAACCGATCGCCCTGTTTTCCGATGCTGATCTTTCAACGCCTCTGGAGGAGACACCCAAGGTGATCGAGCCGATTGCCAATGGCGAGGTCGACATCGCGTTTGGCTCGCGCGGTCTGAATCGACGGTTGATTGGCCAACATCAACCCTGGCGGCGCGAGCAGGCTGGCCGCATTTTTAATCTGCTTGTTCGCCTCGCCACCGATCTTCCGTTTTGGGACACGCAATGTGGTTTCAAGGCGTTCCGTATGGACGCGTGCCGCCCAATTTTGAAAGCCGCTCGCATCGATGGATTCGCCTTCGATGTCGAGCTGCTTTTTCTCGCGCATCGTGCCGGATTACGGATCCGCGAAATTCCGGTGCGCTGGAATCATTCCGAGGGCAGCAAGGTGCGTTTTTTTCAGGACAGCCTGGGGATGTTATGGGAAGTTATCTCGCTGCGGCGCAAATTGTAGTTCCTCTCAGTCTGATCTAAAATATTTGTCCCGCTTTTTGCGGGTCTGGTATTCATGCAGTCTTTTCGATTTCATCGCGTGGTCGCGCGGTGGTTCGAACAAACGTTCGGATCGCCGACTGAACCGCAAACTCGTGGCTGGCCGGAAATTCAATCCGGCCGGCATGTGTTAATCTCTGCGCCAACCGGTTCGGGCAAAACGCTGGCCGCGTTTCTCGCCTCGCTCGACGTGTTATTTCGCGAAGGTATGGCGAGCGAATTGCCGGATGAAACGCAAATCGTTTACGTGTCGCCGCTAAAGGCGCTGAGCAACGACATTCGCAAGAACCTTCAGGAGCCGCTCGCGGGAATTCGCGCTTTGCTGGAGGAAAATGGCGCTTATGAGATCGATGTCCGCGCGGAAGTTCGCACTGGGGACACCACCGCTGCGCAGCGCCAGGCACTGATCAAAAAGCCGCCGCACGTTCTCGTTACGACGCCGGAATCATTGTATCTCCTGCTCACGTCCGAATCGGGTCGAAAAATGTTGAGCACCGTGCGGACCGTCATTTTAGACGAAATCCACGCGGTCGTTGACGATCGTCGCGGCGCACACCTCGCGCTTAGCATCGAGCGACTCGCCGCGCTTACGAAACAACCGCTCCAGCGCATCGGCTTATCCGCGACTCAAAAACCGATCGAAGAAGTCGCGCGATTTCTGGTTGGGACGCGCAATGTCGATGAATCAGGCAATCCGAATTGCGCCATCATCGACATCGGCCACCGTCGCGAGCTCGATCTGGCGATTGAGATTCCGAAGTCGCCGCTCGAGGCGGTGATGTCGAATGAAATTTGGGAGGAAGTTTACAGTCGTCTCGCAGAATTAATTCAGGCGCACCGGACGACGCTGGTTTTCGTGAACACGCGCCGGATGGCTGAGCGCGTCACGCATCACTTGAGCGAGCTCCTCGACGCCGATGCGGTCACTTCGCATCACGGAAGTCTTTCCGCCAAACTGCGCCTCGATGCCGAAGATCGGTTGAAGCGTGGTGAATTGAGAGCGCTCGTTGCGACGGCGTCGCTCGAACTTGGGATCGATATCGGTTCGGTCGACCTTGTTTGTCAGCTCGGAACTACACGATCGATCGCGACTCTTTTGCAACGGGTCGGTCGTGCTGAACATAAACGCGGTGGCTTGCCGAAAGGACGAATCTTCCCGTTGAGCCGCGATGAGTTGGTCGAGTGCGCGGTGCTGCTGCAATGCGTTCGGCGCGGCGAATTGGATCGACTCTTGATACCTGAAAAAGCACTCGACGTCCTGGCTCAGCAAATTGTCGCTGCTATTTCTGGCGAAGACTGGGACGAAAACGAATTTTTCGAATTAGTTCGCGCGGCGTGGCCTTATCGAA
>Ga0193750_1000346_pt1 | contig 12824 bp, 23 predicted proteins | sample L1c1metaG_FD_160569 | JGI IMG/M metagenome (GOLD analysis project Ga0193750, IMG submission 160569) | Soil microbial communities from a riparian zone of the East river system, Colorado, United States - L1c1 | ecosystem: Environmental > Terrestrial > Soil > Riparian zone | place: USA: East River...
GTTGTAGCGCTGCGCGACTTCGGTACGACCATGTACCAGAAGGGGGGGGGTGCCCGGGCGAGTCCTGGTGGAACTCGCCCGGGAATCGAATCTCAGACTGGGCGAGCCGTCCACCCGTGGTCCCGGCTCGCCTTCTCGCGCGTCCGATCCGACCGAATGATGATCCGTCGATCCGTGCGCGTCGTCACCGGCGACTCGGGGACCGCAAGCTCGCGGCCCGTCTTGTCGCGGGCGAGCCGTCCGGCCTGGTCGCCGGGCGCGTATCGCTCGCGCCATGCCTTCACGGTGCGGGCGGGGCGCTGGGAGGCTGCCATGCCTCTCTCGATCTCTCGCCGCAGCGCAGCGGCGGCGTCCTCTCCGTCCCTGCTCGCCTCAGTGGCTGATGCCATGTAGAGGTAGAGGGGGGATTCCCTTAGCGCGCTCAGTAGCTCGCGCAGCTTGGCCGTGCCCTCGGGGACGACGCGGACGGCGGCGTAGGTGGGACTGACCTGCCAGGTCAGCGCCCAGTCCTCGCGCACCGTTCCGCCCGCCGTCAGATACGCGGCGGCGCGGCTAGCCCGGTCGCTCAGACCTGCCGCCGTGCAAGCGGCGGCGACCTCAGGCCACGTCCCGTCTATGCCGGGATTGAGCATCGGATCATGGGCGCTCGACTTAGCGCGCTCCATGCTCTCTGCTTCGGCGGCGATCGACTCGGGGGTGACCTCGCCATCAGCATCGACGTTGGCACGCTCCGGATCATCGAGGACGATTCCGGCGGCGCGCGTCACTAGGTAGCTCTTGGTCAGCTTGTCCCTAGCGGGCAGGTCCCCATTGTGGTCGGCCAGTAGGCGAGTGACTAGCTCACTGGTCAGGTCGAGCTTCTCGTCGGGACTTAGCTCGGGGATGCCATGCCTTGCCCTGAGCCGACCCGCCGCTAGGCGGACCGCTTCGCCGACTAGGCGGAGCAATTCGGCGCCGCCGACCTCACGGCGGGCAGTCTCCCGCATCGTGATTTGCCGGCGATCTGGTGAGCCGTCCTCATTGGTCCCGGCTCTGTAGGTCCGGGTCCATGTAGCGGCGCGGCCGGTCTGCTCTACCTGTAGGACGGCGGCGAGATGGTCCGAGTTCTCCTCGGATTCCCGCCGCCGCGCCTTCGCTCCGGCCTTTGCTCCGGCCAGTGCGGCGGCGTCGGCTTTCTGGCTAGGAAGTTGGATTGTGTCGGCCATTATCGGCTCACCTTCAAGGAATCGAGCTGGTCGATTGAGCGGGCGATCCTGCGCCGAATCTCGGCGGAGCGCATCTCGGAAAGCTGCCTCGCCGTGGCCATCTCGATTACCTGCCAATACTCCAGCGGCCGGGGTGCGGCGGCGGGCGGCAGGTCGTAGGTGTATGGGCTTGGCTTTAGCGGCTCCGGCTTGACAGCCGTCTCGCCATTGAGCCAAGCGTGAAGTGATTGTTCGTTGAGCATTTTGAATCCCTTTCGTTGAGTGTGAATCACTGCCTACAGAGTAGAGCATTCGCGCGCGTGAGCGGACGTTTGTTCTAGCCCTGCAATCGCAGGTTCACTAGGTCAACGCTAAGGGTTAACCCCCCGCCGATGAATGTTCCGTTCACCGGCTCAAAGGTTTGAGGTGTAGCCGGTCGGGATGGTCTGGGCGGGGGGTTTCGTTTTGACACTGGGCCGGGGATTCGTCGGCCCTGGTCAGCGGGGTTTTGCCGCCGACTCTTGCAGCTAGTCAACGCGGCGGGTTAACCCCCTCGCCCGGCCCGGCCACTTTGTTGACCGGATCACTTATGTTTCGCTCCTGGTCGATAGCGGCGGCGGCGGTCGGGGGGTTAACCCCGGCCGTTGACAGGGTGCAATCTTCACGGTCTGACCGTGGGGGGGTTAACCCCTCGCGTTGGACCCTCGCAACCCCGATACGCAAGGAGCGTGTATGGACATCACCAAACTGGCGTCTTCGGCGGTCGAGCAGGCGCAAGCCGCCGCTCGCCCGGCCAAGGCGTCGAGCAACTACACGGACCTACACGGCCCGGTCGAGACGGCCGGAGGGCATGGAGACGCCTTCCTGGTCAAATCGCCCACCGGCGTCGTGTACGTCGAGAACCGCCCACGCGGCGGCGGGCGCGTCAAGCGTGTTCCGCTGACCGCAGTGGCCGCGATCTTTCCGCAGATTCTCCCCCAGGAGAAAGCGGAGCAGCCCGCGCCCGCCAAGAAATAGCGCCCCGCCCGCCCGGCCCATCGCGGCCGGGCGGGCGCGTTCGCTTTTTGAGTGCAGGCATGCGCTAACGAACAGAGCGTCGATGCCTGGACTCAAGCTCGAACGAACGAGCTACGAACTGCGCGGACAGACTTGGGAGGTACGCGCAGGCCCGGTGGTGCTTCGGCGCCGCCGGGCAGACTCTTTTCTCGCGCCCACGACCCACGAACGTGATGTTTTTGGGGTCGGGCGCGAGACTTCACTTCCCTGTGTGCAGTCTTTCGAACAGGATGCTGTTCGGGACATAAGCCACGCAGCGGATTTCGGGGTACGGCTACACCCTCTCAGGACGTTGAGCTAAGAGGTGCGTCGCCCCGTCTAGGGATGTCCCTCGCGGACCCGCTTGGGGCATCCTGAACCCTTCGTTTCATCCTTCCCTCAGCGCGTTTTTGCGCGCGTTGACGAACATGGCTCTACAGAGCCAGATTGTTTCCCGCGAACGAACGAAAGGAGCGCCCTTCATGGAGAACCGTGGCAGCATCTACACGAACGGTCTTTGGACGCTCCCGACCTCCGCTCGCAATGTGAAGTTTCCGACGCCAAAGCGCACGATTCCTCCCCAGGGGCGTAGAGTATCCGCGCCCCCCCAGAAAGGACGCCGCTGATGCCTCGAACCTTTGTTCCCACATCCGTCGCCGACGCGGCGGTCGAGATAGCCGAGGTCGAGCGAACCTACGTCTCGAACATGCCGGAGATCACCGAGTTTCATCCGATCGCGCCGGTTCCCGGTGGCGTGCTGATCTGCATGCACGACACGGCGAACGACGACAGCCATCAGGGCCTGCTCACGCAGGAGGCGATGGAAGCGATAGGCGAGGGCACCGACAGCGAAGAGGAGTTTGTCGAGCGCGCTCACGCCCACTTCACGCGACTCGCGAGAGCGGTGTTCAACTGATGCCGGTCTTCGAGTTCTCTGCCTATGTCGTCGTCAAAGCGAACGACGCGAAGGAGGCCCGTCTTCTCGCCGAAAAGGCGACCGAAGAAGTCCAGCTTGCGAACGAAGGATGCGCCCGCGCGGTACTGGATGACGGCGCCTCCACCCCGCTTGACGACGAGGATTTCTGATGGCGATAGACCTGACGAACGGCTATCACGACCTCGGCTCGCACGTAGGCCATGAAATCGAATGTGTCGCCTACGCGAACGGAGCGAACGTCGCCCTTGAGTGCCTAACCTGCGGCTGCGTCCTGATCGACTTCGACGCGCCCGAGGGCTGCGATGCAACGCCGTAGCGGCGACGAACGGATGCCGTCAGCTCGACTGGCCTTTCTGCTCGGCCTCTCAGCGGCGCTCGCGCTCACCCTGCTGTTCTCCAGTAAGTCGAGCGCGGCGCCCTTCACGCCGGAGCTGAGCTACGCCTACGAACTCGCCAACGAACACTGGCACGGCCCGCCTGCGGGCTGCACGTCCATCGACTTCGAGATCGTCCCGAACGGGTCGATCGGTGACTTCGAGGGTGAAGCGAGCGAACCGCTCCCTGGCGAAGCGCCGAAACCCTGCTTCCTCTATGTGATCGCCCGCGACGCAGCGCCGAACTGGTTCGAGCGCGCTTGCGCGATCATTCGCCATGAGGATGGGCACCTTCACGGGTTGCACCATTCCGATGACCCGAACTCGATCATGTTTCCCGACCCGCAGTTCGTGCCGAGTCAGTGCGCGAGCGCCGGGCTTTTCCTGCTCAATCACTCGAACCCCAGGAGGCAACGATGAAGATCATGGTCCTCTCGGACGGCGAGACTTTCAGCCCGCTTGAAGACTGCGTGATCTACGACGTGCCCGATGGACTTGAGGCCGAGGACATCGAACGGATGCTTGAAGAGGGGAGTCCTGAGCTACGGAACATCGTCACCTTCGAGGCTGACGGCCGGGGACGTTTTCGCGGCCCGCTTTGGCAGGCGCGGAAATGATCGCGAACGCCCAGCAGGCCATCGAGCAGCTTCGCCACAAACGAACGGGCGAGGTAATGCCGACCAAGAACGTGGCGCGCAACACCAAGCTCATTTACTACGCGGACGAGCTGGTGGGGCTGAAACTCCACCAGACCGTGATCGCCATGTATCGACCCGATGGCGTGGTCATCGACACTCGCGACCACGCCGACGACACCGGCTGGTTCACGGCCGTGACTTGGCAACGCATCGACGCCTTCACGCCCGCTCGAACCTTCCAAGCGAACGGACTTCGATACCTCTCGCCGCCCGGTACGAACTGGGATCGGGAGAGGGCGCGTTTGTACGCTCACGGCACACACGTAAGTCCCAACGGTAGTTGCACGGTTCCGCTGGACCCTGCGATCGAGCGGGCAATCGCGCAAACGATACGAACCTTTCCCCAGAAACTTCGTAGGCACGCCGACCGCGTGATCGAGAGTTGGAAGGCGTGGGATCGACCCGAACCCTGCTGCTCAAATGCGATCGAGAATCAGCACCAGCACAACCTCGCGCATATCGAACGCGGCGAAGTCGTTATCCCACCCTTTGTTCCCGAGCTGGTCGAGGTCGCGCTGCGGCCACGCGGCCTCTATGGCGAGGAGCTGGTCAAAGAGCTTCGCGAGCGAACGATCGACGTGTTCAAGACCTACACGGCAATCGCGATCAACTCGCTCGCGCCAGAGTTTCCCTATCCCCAAGTCACCCGAGTCTGAAAAAGGAGCGAACGAACATGCCCACTGCTACGGAAGCGCCCAGCGCGGCGCCGAGCAAAATCGCTGACAAGTTCGCGGAGGTCATCGCCGAACTGAAGTCAGAACTTCCCGAGCGCGAAGTCGAGATCGACCTGCTCACCCGGTCGATCATCGCTCGCTCGCACCCACTGTTCATCGGTGAGCCGGGCGTCGCCAAGTCCCTTTTGGTGCGCCAGTTCATGTCGCACATTTCCGACGCCAAGCTCTACGAATGCCTGCTCGCGAAGGACACGCCGAGCGATCAGGTTCTCGGCCCCGTGTCGCTCGCGGCCCTCGAACAGGACGAATTTCGTCGGATCACGCGGGACAAGCTGCCCGAGGCCGAGGTCGCGTTCCTGGACGAGATATTCAAGGCGAACAGCACCGTCCTGAACGCGATGCTCTCGATCATCAACGAGCGAATCTTCCACAACAACGGACACTCGCTCGAAGTCCCGCTCTGGACAGTGGTGGGCGCGTCGAACGAGCTTCCCGGCTCCGACCGAGACGACCTTCGCGCTTTCCGCGACCGCTTCGGTATCACGAAGATGGTCGAGCATGTGCGAACGAGCGACGGCCTCAAGCAGGTAATCAACGGGCAGATCGAGCGCGCCCGTGGCACCGCAGGATCGAGCGAACCGACGCTGATCGACAAAGCTGAGATCGCCCAGATTCAGACCGACGCCACGAACGTCGATGTCCCCGCGAACGTGATGAAGGCCCTTACCGATCTGCGCTCACGCGCCGAGTCGGAGAACCTGACCATCAGCGTCAGGCGCCTGTTCGAGGGAGTCAAACTCATGCAGGCCGCAGCCGCGCTCACGGGTCGAACGGAGGTCACGACCGAGGACATGAAGGTCTTCGAGCATGTTCTCTGGAGCGAACCGGAGGACCACGGCACGGCGTACGAGCTGACGCTGGACTACGCTGGCGCGGTCGCCAAAAAGGCGGCGAAGTTGCGCGGCGAGTTCGAGGAGCAGCAGGCCGCGCTGAACGAGCTTCAATCGGAAATGCCCACGGACGAAAGCGTCCCGACCAGCGAACTGATGGGCAACATCGGCCGAGTGTCGAACATGCTCAAGAAGCTCAACGATCGCACGAACGACGCGATCGAGAACGCTCGCGAGGAGGGCCACGAAACCGCCGACCTCGATCAGGTCCAAGCGGACATCGACACCGCTCGCGAGAGCGTCAAGAAGCTGCTTGGGATCGGGAGCTAACGAACATGGCGACCGTGACCGTCTCAGACCTGACCGACTACCTCAGCCAGTTCGCGCCGAACACCCCGCTCATACTGGGCGACCCGTCGCGATACCCGATGGAGTCTCTGCCCGAGGGATTCGTCTCCCTAGAGACCGCCCTGTACGAGATGGGCGCCGTTCCGGCCGACTGACATGTGCGAACGAACGTATGTCGGTTGCCCCACTTGCTACGCGAACCATGAGAACCTTCGTCAGCGCGAGCTTTCGACTGAGCTGATCCAGTATCACCTCGATAGCGACGGTGACGTTACACACGACATCGAACCGGATTACAGCGAAGGCGCCATCGACAGCTCTTATGACGGGTACGAGTGTCAGTCTTGTGGCTGGTACGGCGGTGAAATCGACCACGAGCTTTCCGAGGACGATTGCGAATGCGACGAGTGTGTCGAGCCGGATGTCGAAGAAGAGGGTTCAGACCCGGATCGCATCATCGCCATCGTACGGAACTTCGATCGCAAGTTCCCCATCGACCCGAACTGGCCGCGTGAGCTGGTCCAGCTTGCGAGCGATCGAACGATCAACTTCCTGCCGCTCCCGCGTTGGCGAGCGACCGAAATCCACGACGAACACCTTCGCGAATGTCCGGATTTCAGATTCGACTTCGATGAGATCAGCGAGAGCGTGATCCGCGAGCTTATGTTCGACTATTCCGACCAACCCGAGCTAAAGGAGGCGAACGATGGAAATGTCCCAGCGTGTGCGTGACCTGTTTACCCGCACCAAGAAACCCACCGCGCTCTCCGACAGCGTCATCCAGCACGATCGTCTCGATGATGGCGTGCTTGAGGACATGGTCGATCGCGCGCTGCACTTCCGTCGAACGATGTACGACCGGCCCGAGATCGACCTTGAGAACCTCACCGACGCTGAGGGCAAGCCCGTCGAACTGAGCGACGAGCAGATCGAGAAAGCGCTCGAATACGTCGCCTGGGAGGACCTGTTCGGTGACACCTTCCGCGCACTGCACACACTCGACTCGCCGGAGCTAAAGCCGAGCGAGGAGATCAAGCCTTCCCGCGAACTGAACCGCCGGATCATGCAGCAGCTCACCGCGTCCGACAAGTTCACTTCCATCCGACCGGAGACGCGCCACGACGAGATCGCGAGCGCATTCACGGCGATCAACCTCGCCGAGGGCCTGCGCGAGACGCTCCAGGAGGAGATGCGGGAGTTCGTCGTACGCGCCCAGCAGATGAACGAGAAAGAGGAGCAGGCCGCAGGCGCCCAGGAGACTTTGGAAGCGTTGCGCGACGCCGTCCGCGAACAGGGTGGGCAGGCCACGCCGCAGCAGAAAGAAGCGTCCAAGCAAGCCTCGAACGAAAAGACTCAGGCGCGCCAGGAACTCGCCGAACAGCAGAGCGAACAGCAGCAGCAGGGTATGACTGTCGCGGCCATCGGTGGGATCGAAAAAGCACTGGACGAAGCGCAAGAAGCGACAGACGCGATCGGCAGTCTGCCGGGCACCGAGCCGGGCAGCGGAGTCAAGCTCTCGCCCGACGAAATGATCGACCTCGCGCAGAAATGGAAGGAAAACCCACAGCTATTCGACATGGCGAAAATGATCGGTCGAATGCAGCGTGACCTTCGCTACCGTCGAACGAACCGCATTGTGGGCGGTCGCGAGGAGATCATCGACGTGAAGCTCGGCGACGACCTTCCGCTTCTGCTCCCGCATGAGAAGGTGAAGCTGCGTCACCCCCTGCTCAAGCGTGACTTTATCCGGCGCTACTACGAACGCTCACTCGTACAGTACGAGACCCGAGGGTACGCCGAGGCCGGTCGCGGACCGATCATCGTTTGCCTGGACGGTTCTGGCTCGATGGGCGGGATGCCGAACGTATGGGCACGCTCGCTCGCGATCAGCTTCATCAGCATCGCACGCCGCGAGAAGCGAGACGCGGCGGCGGTTGAGTTCTCCTCCAGCGGACAGCAAAAGCGCTGGGATTTCATGGCGAAGGAGCCGGTCAATCCGCTCAAGATCATCGACTTCGCGACGCATATGTTCAACGGCGGCACCGACATAACGGGTGGCGTCGAGAGCGCGAAAGAGCTGATCGACGTGGTCCCGAACTTCAAGACCGCCGACATCGTACTGATGACGGACGGGCAGGACTACTTCCAAGACGACGATCAGGGCCTACGCGACGAACTGCGCGAGCGCGGCGTACGTCTTCATGGCGTCGCGATCGGAATGAAAACGAACGAATACCTGGAATCCATGTGCGAGGACGTTGTCGCTGCCTGGGATTTGGCGGGCAGTAACGACGCGACCGCACACCTAGCGGAGGCGATCTCTTGAGCGAACACACACAGGGCGAGTTCGAAGCAGGGGAAGCCGATTTCAAGCTCGGCGACTTGGTTCGCGGCGAAAGGTGGGACACCAAAGAGACCGTTGAGGGCATCATCATCGGTTTCGATGACGGCGATGACACGTACGAGGCCATTATCGTCAACGACGGTACGGTCGAATCAAGTTACGTACTGGACGCTTCCACCGGGACGGTAAAGATAGACAAACTGCCGGAGAAGCTAATCCCGTTGACCGGCAGCAGGTCGCCCGAGCATGTTTTCGTGGTGACGGACGGCGAGAACGTCCGCGTCTATGCGACGCCGGAGGCCGTCCTGGCCGAGGGCAACATCGCCGACGACCCGCTGAACCGGCGAACGCTCATGGAAGCGATTGCCGACCCCGGCGAACGTCACCCCCTCGCCGCCGATCTTCACGTCACCTTCGAGGCAGTGAAAGGAGCTGAGCGCTGATGCCCGACAACAAGGCGATCATGCTCAACTTCCTGAACTACTCGATCCTGCCGATTCTCACACCCGATGGCGTGTGGGCCGCGCCGAACCCAGCGCCGCTCACGGCCGAGGAGGTCGTGCCGATCTTCGAACTGGTCGCCGCGAACCCGCTCTACAAGCGCCAGCATCTCACCACGGCGACGGAAGATGACCAGCTCGTACACCTTCAAAACGGAGTCGTCCATAGCGAACCCGTTGAGGGCACGCCCTTCGAGGGCACGCCGAAGATTTTCCCCCGAGAGGAGTCACCGTGATCGCACTAGTCACCAATCAAGGCACCGCTGCCGCAGAGACGGCACTGTGCTACGAACATGACAACGAGCAGGCCCGCTCGACCATCGAAGGCATGTTCGCGAAAGGCGAGGTCCAGCCCAAGAGTTGGACGAACTGCGACGAAAACGACGCCGTGGAGTGCTTTGTCTGCGGCAAGACAGGACCGGAGGACGAACAATGAACCCCCGAATGCCCAAAAACGTGGTCGCCATCACCCCTGGTGGCGAAATCACGATGGATCACATCATGGGCTTCTACGCACTGTTCACCGTGCCGGACGCCCCCGTGAGCGCGAGCAAGTTGAGCCGACTCTGGATTTCGGAGGGCCTGCCGCCCGACCTGATCCCTCGCTCGCGCGCGGCGAAGAACGTCTTCCAGCAAGCGTGCCGCTCGATCGAGACGCGCTCGCGCTCGACCGACACCACTACGCGCAAGCGCCAGGAGATCGAGGTCGATCCCGTGACCGAGTCCGCCAAACGTGTCGTCTATCAGGTCACCAGCCTGCGGCGAGATGAGGCGAACGAGGTCATCGACCACCCGAAGGCGATGCGTGTCGCGTTCGAGAAGGAGGACGAGAAGATCGTCTGCGAACCGCTCGACAAGAACACGGGCCTGGACGACGAGGACCTGAAAACTCTGGCCGAGCGGATCGAATCCTACTTCGACCGCAACGCCAAAAAGGTGCCCGGTCCGCGTGTCAGGTCCGGAGTGCGGGCGCTGATGAAAGAGATCGGCGCCACGAACGTACGCAAGAAGGCCGGTGGCGTGTACTTCGTGCCCAAGGACGGCAAATCCTACCTGGACGGTCTCGGCAACGTGCTGGAGGGTCTCTGGGAGGAGGAGGCCGAATTGCACCTGATCTTTGCGGCCAACGCCGACGGCGAGCGCGAACTGGTCGAGCGCCACTACACGGTCAACGTCAGCGACGAGGTCGATGAGCTGATGGCCGAGGTCACCGACGCCCTCAACACCGAGGGCCGCAAGATGAGAAAGGACCGGGTCGGCAACATCCTTGCGAACCGCAAGAAGCTCGGCGACGAGCGAGAGAAATATGCCGCCCTGCTCGGCACCTCCCTGGAGGAGGTCTCGGTGAAGCTCGACCTGCTCGATCAGCAGCTTGAGGCGCTGGTCATCGAATCGAACAGCGACGAGTAAAACCCTGCACGGTGCAGGTTGTTCTTTCACACCCCCCGGAGTACACTTTCAACGAAGGAGTGAAGACCTATGGAGCGCACTCACGATATTTTTATGAGCGACCTACATCCTGACGACCCGACCATCAACAACGATGAGGCGTGGGATCGCGGGCTGACGACCAGCGAGGTGATCTCCAAGATCACGCGCCAGGTCTTCCGTGGCGAGAGCGACGGAGACGAGCTGACGATCGTCATTCGCACCAGTGAGGTTCCCGATTGATGCAGGGCCTTATCGACACGATGGCGGCGAACGAGGCTCGGGCTTCCGCGCGCGCTGATTCCGCAACTGGAGTCGCGGGTACGCAAGGTTTTCAGACATCGCCCCAGACCCCCCGCCCGGCGCCGGTTTCGACCGACGATCGCAGCAAGAACCCCCTGCGGCCGACGAACTTCGATGAGGTGATCGGCCAGTACCGCGCCGTGGCGATGATGAAACGGGTCGTCAGGGCCGCTCTCGCGCGCCAGGAGCCGCTGGATCACGTTCTGCTGGTCGGCGCCTCCGGAACCGGCAAGTCCACCTTCTCGCACGTCATAGCCGCTGAGATGGGCGTTGACGTGTACGAGGTCGAGGCGCCGATCTCCCATGAGACCCTGCTCGAACTGCGCGAGGTCATGCAGGACCGCGATCTCCTGCGCATCGAGGAGGTCCACCAGCAGGGGATCATGCAGCGACGCGGGCGCTCGACGGCGACGCAGCCCGAGGTCCTCTACGCAGTGATGGAGGATCGAACGCTAACCACCGGCAACGGCGTCGTTGATTTCCCGGCGATCACGATCATCGGCACCACCACCGACGAGGGCATGCTGCCGGACCCGTTCCTCAACCGCTTCCCGCTCCGGCCACGGCTGGAGTCCTACAGCGCCGAGGACATCGGCGTCATGGCTATCTGGAACGCCGAAAAGCTGGGCCTCCAGATCACGATGCCCGCCGCCGTCCGGCTAGCGAACGCCTCTCGCGGCGTCCCACGGCAGATGAACAACTACATCCGCAACGCCGCCTCCCTGCTCGGCGGCGGCACGATCATCGACATGGAGATCGCGAACGAAGTCCTCTACGACCTCAACGGCGTCAGTGGAGACGGCCTGACTCCCGACATGCAGGGGATGCTCACCTTCCTTTACACCCGCGCCCGCCGCGAGATGCAGAGCGGCGAGGTGCGCTACCAGGCCAGCGTCAACACGATCGCGACCGCCATCGGCAAGAGCCGCGACAGCAAGGCCGTCTCTCTGCGCGTCGAGCCGTACCTGATCGAGCGAGGCTTCATCCAGGTCGGCTCCGGCGGGCGAACCTTGACCGATGAGGGCGTCACCCGCGCCCGCGAACTGCTCGGAGAACACCAGTGAGGTACCTGACCCAGACCTTCGACCCGCGCGAGCTTCCCGAGATGATCGACATCGCAGGAGAGATCGTGGCCGGGCCGTTCTGCGTCCACTGCGGCAACCCGCTCAGCTTGCACTCGGGCCATAAAGGTGGCCCGAGGTGCCCGGACCGCCAGCTTCACCCCCTCTTTCCGACCCCCAATCTGCCACGAACAGGAGAACACTGATGCACCAAGCCGGGATCACCGACAAGAAGGGCAACACCAAGAGCTTCTCCACGGCCGACGTACTCGCCAAGCCGGTCAAGCCGCTCACTATCCCGTTTCGAACGATCGAGGAGATCGGCGAAGGCATCGTGCTGGGGTTCCGCCAGAGCATGGTCGATATAGGCGATGAGGGCAGCGTCTCGACCGGCGGCGGCATGGGCACTGACTTCATCCTGCTCGACTGGGGCGAGAAGTCGATCGTCATCCGGGGCAGCGAGCTACTGCGGGCCTGGGTTGCGACCTTCGCCCCGGAGGATGCCGAGCGCTTCCCCGACGAGGTCAAGGCGCTGCCGTGAACGATCTCGAAGCAGTGACCGCGATCTTCGAGGCCGACCTACCCGAGACGCTGCGCATCCTCAACGTGGGGACGATCACCGAGGAGATCATCTTCGGCCGCGACGTGTCGATAGACGAGGACCAAGCGCCGGGGCAGGACTTCTACGACCACTACCGCGCGGTCGCCGAGCAGCTAGTCACGAACGGCGTCCTGCTCAAGGACAATGCGATGGGCTTCGAGGTGTATGGCCTGACGCCCGAGCATCAGGAACGCCTTCGCGACAAGGTGCTGCGCTATCTGGACCAGTCCGCCAAGCGCGCTCGAACGATCGAAGCTCTGAAACAGATGAACGCCTACGAGGCCGCAGCCGAGGCGCTGCGCGAGACGTGGGAGAAAGCAGCGGCAGAAGCGTGACCGAACGACCGAACACTCACTGGGAGCCGTTGGTCCGCAGGGACAACGACCCCGACTTCGAGCAGAACCCGATGCAGATCGCCATGTACGAGAAATATGGCGTCGAGATGCA
>Ga0193750_1000347_pt1 | contig 12804 bp, 13 predicted proteins | sample L1c1metaG_FD_160569 | JGI IMG/M metagenome (GOLD analysis project Ga0193750, IMG submission 160569) | Soil microbial communities from a riparian zone of the East river system, Colorado, United States - L1c1 | ecosystem: Environmental > Terrestrial > Soil > Riparian zone | place: USA: East River...
AAAATCAATATTGCAGCTTGTGGGACAAGCTGGCATGCGGCGCAAGCCGGCAAATTCATGATTGAGCGCTTGGCGCGTATTCCGGTTGAAGTGGACTACGCCAGCGAGTGGCGCTACCGCGATCCGATTATCGCCTCGGACACCATCACCATGCTGATTTCTCAATCAGGTGAAACTGCGGACACCATTGCCGCCCAGAGGGAAGCGAAAGCCAAAGGCTCCAAGACGGTGGCTATTTGCAATGTGGTGGGCTCGATGATTACCCGTGAAGCCGGGGGTACTATCTACACCCACGCCGGACCCGAAATCGGGGTCGCGTCCACCAAAGCTTTTACTGCGCAACTCACCGCTCTTTACCTTTTCGCGCTCTATTTGGGCCAACTCCGCGGCGCACTCAGTGCCGACCAGGCCAAGGATGCAATTCAGGAATTGACACGTATCCCGGGCAAACTCGAACATTTGTTAACTCATGAAGAGGATTGCGAAGACCTGGCTAAGGAGTACGTACGCTCGCAGGATTTCCTTTTTTTAGGACGCGGCATCCACTATCCCATTGCGTTAGAAGGCGCGTTGAAGCTGAAAGAAATTTCCTACATTCACGCGGAAGGCTATCCCGCGGGAGAAATGAAACATGGTCCGAACGCGCTGATCGACGAGAATCTGCCGGTAGTGATTATCGCCACTCGCGATCCGAAAGACCCACTCTCGATGGTGCGTTACGAGAAGACCATGTCGAACCTTAAGGAAGTTAAGGCGCGCTCCGGAAAAGTCATAGCGCTGGCAACCGAAGGGGACGATGAGATCAAAGAAGCCGCGGATCATGTGCTGTACATTCCGCCAGCGCCGGAAGAATTGCTGCCAATACTGGAAATAGTTCCGCTCCAATTGCTGGCCTATCACATTGCCGTGCGGCGTGGCTGCGATGTCGATCAACCCAGGAATTTGGCTAAGTCAGTGACCGTAGAGTAGGAGTTCCTAAGCTCCAGGATTATTGTCCAACGTGGTCCAGCTTCGCCGTATCGCTCAACCTCATCTAAAGACATATGCCCGTCTTTCAGACTCACACGGCACGGCTAGTGCGTTCCGTGCCACTTTCAGAGCCAACTAAGCACCTGGAATTCGAAATGGAGGGAGGTCCTCGCTTCGGCTTTGTGCCGGGCCAGTGGCTCTCGTTGAAGCAGACCAGGCCCGATGGTGAAGAGCTCACTCGCGCGTACTCTATCGCTTCGCCTCCAGCAGACGATAGCCGTTTTGCGCTCTGCCTCAATCGAGTGCAGGACGGCTTCATGTCGAACTTTCTGTGTGACATGAAAGAGGGCGAGAATATTAGCTGGCAGGGTCCGTTTGGCGATTTCATTCTGCGTCCTCCATTGCGCGACACTATCTTCATTGCAACCGGGACAGGTATTGCGCCGTTTCGTTCAATGCTGCACTGGCTTCTGACCGATCCTTCACGACATCAGGGCCGGAGCTTCTTTCTGCTTTTCGGAAGCCGCACGGAGAAAGATATTTACTATCATCAGGAATTCCGCCAACTCGCGGCTCAACATGCGAACTTCGATTATCTGCCGACGCTCAGCCGAGGTGGTCCGGAATGGAAGGGATTGCGCGGTTACGTTCAGGAACACGTTCCTGGCATCGTTCAGGGTCGAGCCGAGATGAACGCCTACATTTGCGGGCTGGACAAGATGATCAAGGCTAATCGCGAATTGCTGAAGGGGCTGGGATGGGATCGGAAATCGATTCGGTATGAGAAGTATGATTGAAGGCGGCATTCAGCAGTCAGTCGATCTGTGGGGGATGGGTTGGGTGTCTTACGGCTCAGATCTCGGGCTCATACCGAAGTCCCGGTTCTAAATATTAGTTCTCTGATCTCAGTTCTTAGTTCTCAGTTTTCAGATCTCTGGCGGCGATAGCGAAGTTACTTTTTCCGTATTGGCAGCCCGGGCGGGGCGACGCTCCGCCGAACCGGAACTATGGCGCCTCTTAACGGATCAGCCGAGGCGCTGGCCCGTGATAACACTTCTTCCTGAATGTACTTCACGAAATCCTGGATCTGACGCTGCATCTCTTCCATACGCTCACGCATTTGCAGGATGATCGCAATGCCGGAGATGTTTACGCCCAAATCGCGCGCGAGGGAAAGAATGAATTCAAGGCGCAGCAGATCCTCATCGGTATAGAGGCGGGTGTTGCCTTCGGTGCGGGATGGTTTGAGAAGACCTTCGCGTTCATACAGACGCAATGTTTGCGGATGAATGCCATACATCTCGGCTACCGCCGAGATCATGTATGCACCTTTGGATCTCCTTTTGGTCATAGATGTTCTGTTTCGTCAGGCTGACTTTCTCAAACGTTTTTCCAGAGGTCCGCGCGCGGGTCCTCGGGATTCAGGCGGGCAAGCTCGCGCAGAATTTCTTTGGAGCGCTCATCCCGCGGCATGGGAACATTCACTTGTATCTCGACGATCTCATCGCCGCGCGTGCCCTCTTTGGTGGCGGAAGGCACGCCTTTTTCCCTTAAGCGCAGCTTCTGACCGGATTGTGTTCCCGGCGGGATTTTAAGCAGAGTGCGCCCATCAATGGTCGGCACCTCAATCTTGCTCCCGAGGGCCGCCTCCGTTGCAGTCACGGGGACCGTGAGATAAATATCGTCGCCCTCGCGGCGGAAGATGGGGTGATCGCCAGTGCGAATGATCACATAGAGGTCTCCGGCGGCAGCTCCGCGCCCGGCATTGCCTTTACCTGGGATACGAATGCGCTGGCCGTCGCGAGTTCCCGGCTTGATGCGAACTTCGAGCGGTTCGGTACGCTCAACAGTGCCGTCGCCGTGGCAGACACTGCAGGTCGAGATGTTGTGGCCCGTGCCGTTGCAGCGCGGACAGGTGACGTTGAACTTCATGCGTCCGCCAGTCTGTTCGACCGTTCCCTTGCCTTTGCACTCCGGGCAGGCACCGGGAGCTTCGATATAACCCTTGCCCGAACAGTTGGAGCAAACGTCGCGGCGGGTGATATTGAGGCGCATAACGCCGCCACGAACAGCTGTCCAAAAGGGCACGTTGACTTGATATTCAAGATCGTCACCGGGTTCGGGGCCTTCCTTGGCCTGCGCACCGCGTCCCCCAAACATGCTGGAAAAAACGTCGCGAAAACCACCGCTTGAGTTTTTTTTGCCTCGGCCGCCGCCTTCGAACATGTCGGAGAAATCGAAGCCTCCGAAATCGAAATGCACTCCCTGGGCTCCGGCGTTTCCACCAGGCTGGCCGCCAGGGAAACCACCCGGGAAACCACCGCCGCCGCTACCCGCGCGAGCATAGGCATCCGCGGTTTCAGGGCTGATGTTGTCGGAGTAATAGCCGAGCTGGTCGTAAATCTTCCGCTTCTTGGGGTCGCTCAGGACATCGTTAGCTTCGGAGATGGCCTTGAATTTCTCCTCTGCCGTCTTGTCTCCGGGATTGACGTCGGGATGGTATTTGCGCGCAAGTTTGCGAAAGGCCTTCCGGATTTCTTCCGCGGAGGCAGACTTCTTGACGCCAAGGAGTTCGTAATAATCTTTTTTGGTCGTGGTCGCCATGTTTACTGGCAATCAATTCTGAATCTTGTTGCCTTCTGCTTCCAGAATCCCGAATCTTTCGAATGCAGGTGCATCCACGTAAACCGGAATACGGCGCACGCCAGCGGACGTGGGCGCCAACAGATACCAGCATCCCTCGTTCTCAATAAAACTCAAAAAATAGACTTGTCCGTTAACTTCGAAATGCAATTTCAATCTCCCTTGTTCCTAAAACCGTAGCGCCGGCGTCCTCGCCGGCGCTACGGACTTCGCGGGCGAGGCCCGCGCCATACTGCGCAACTTACTTCTTGTCTTCGACGTCCACGTACTCGGCGTCGATTACTCCTTCGTCTTTCTTTTGTGCTTCGCCGTTGCTTCCAGCGGCGGGGCCTGCGCCTGCGGCCGGTCCTGCACCCGGGGCGCCTTGGGGTTGAGCTGCTTTGTACATCTGCTCAGCCAGTTTGTGCGAAGCTTGAGTCAAACGCTCACGAGCCTGGTCCATGCTGCTCTTGTCATTTGATTCCAGCGCTTTCTTGGCATCGGCTATGGCGTTCTCGACATCGCCGCGTTCCGAACCCGAGATCTTGTCGCCTTGTTCACGAAGCATCTTCTCGACGCTGTAAACCAAGGTGTCGAGTTGATTGCGCGACTCGATCTCTTCGCGCTTGGCTTTATCCTCGGCAGAGTGAGCGTCGGCTTCTTTGGCCATGCGCTCGACCTCTTCTTTGCTCAAGCCGGAAGACGACGTAATCGTGATCTTCTGGTCCTTGCCCGTGGCATTGTCTTTCGCGGTCACGTTCAGGATGCCGTTAGCATCGATGTCAAACGTAACCTCGATCTGCGGCACGCCACGCGGAGCCGGCGGAATCCCGGTCAAGTGGAATTTGCCCAGCGTACGATTGTCTCGAGCCAGCGGACGTTCTCCTTGCAATACGTGGACTTCGACCGAAGTCTGACTATCTGCCGCAGTGGAGAAAGTCTCCGTCTTGCGGGTGGGGATAGTCGTGTTGCGCGGGATCATCGGTGTGGCTACGCCTCCCAGAGTTTCGATTGAGAGCGTGAGCGGAGTTACGTCGAGGAGAAGAAGATCCTTCACCTCGCCTCCCAGCACGCCACCCTGAATGGCTGCGCCGATCGCAACTACTTCGTCGGGATTGACGCCGCGGTGCGGCTCCTTGCCAAACAACTCCTTCACCAAAGCCTGAATGCGAGGCATGCGGGTCTGTCCGCCGACCAGGACGACTTCATTGATCTTGCTCGCGTCTACTCCCGCGTCTTTCATGCACTGCTTGCAGGGTCCGACGGAGCGCTGGATCAGGTCTTCGACCATCGACTCGAGCTTTGCCCGGGTCATCTTCTTGACCAGGTGCTTGGGACCGTTGGCATCGGCCGTGATGAAAGGCAGATTGATCTCTGTCTCCATCGTGGTGGAGAGCTCGATCTTGGCGCGCTCAGCCGCGTCACGCAGGCGCTGCAGCGCCATTTCGTTTCCCTTGCCACGAAGGTCGAGCCCTTCGTCTTTTTTGAATTCGTCGATTAGCCAATCCACGATGCGCTGATCGAGGTTATCGCCCCCCAAATGGGTGTCGCCATTGGTGGCTTTGACTTCGATGACGCCTTCGCCCACTTCCAGGACTGAGATATCAAAGGTGCCGCCGCCGAAATCGTAGACGGCAATGGTCTCGTCTTTCTTCTTGTCCAGCCCGTAAGCCAGTGCGGCTGCAGTTGGCTCGTTGATGATGCGCTTTACGTCGAGCCCTGCGATTTTGCCGGCGTCCTTGGTGGCCTGACGCTGTGCGTCATTGAAATATGCCGGAACCGTGATTACGGCTTCGGATACTTTTTCGCCGAGGTAGTCTTCCGCGGCTTTCTTCAGCTTCTGAAGAATCATCGCGGAAACCTGGGGTGGGGTGTACTCCTTACCCTGTGCAACGATGGCCACGTTGTCGCCTGACTTCACGACTTTGAAGGGCACCATCTTCATTTCTTCGCTGACTTCGTCATAGCGGCGGCCCATGAAACGCTTAATCGAGAAAATCGTGTTTTCTGGATTGGTAATGGCTTGGCGCTTGGCGACCTGTCCTACAAGCCGCTCGCCTGTCTTGGTGAAACCGACCACCGAGGGGGTCGTCCGACCACCTTCTTCGTTGGGAATGACCTTGGGTTCTCCACCCTCCATAACTGCTACTACGGAGTTGGTCGTGCCCAAGTCAATTCCTATAATCTTTGCCATAAATCTCTTCCTCCATCAATTATAAGTGCTTATAAATTAACAAGTTATAGCTCTGGAACTCGTTTTCCAGCAGCCACATAGTAGAACTTGAGTGACTTGATGTCAACTTTTAGATGCTCCCGAACTCACAGTGGATGCAGGGATTAAGTCCAAGATGGGACGGCTGCCTGGCGAGTATTATGAGGCGTTTGAAATGCTCCCGTTCAAATTGGTCTACAGCGCCGACTACTATCTTCCCATTGGGGCCCACGTTTTTCCGGCTCAGAAATACCGCTATATTCACCAGCGGTTGCTGGAAACCGGGGTCGCGGACCCATCGGATTTCCTGGAGCCTTCGTCTGCGTCGGACGAGGACGTTTTGCTGGTGCACACGCCCGAGTACGTACACAAGCTGAAAACTGGAACTCTTTCGGCGCAAGAAGAAATGCAGATGGAGGTTCCGTATTCTCCGGAATTGGTGCGAGCCTTTTATCTGGCGGCGGGGGGCTCGATCCTGGCCGGCCAAAGTGCGCTAATGGACAAGGTGGCATTCAATATCGGGGGCGGGTTTCATCACGCATTCCCCGACCACGGCGAGGGTTTCTGCGTAATTCACGATGTGGCGGTCGCCATTCGCCGGCTGCAACGCGACAAGAAAATCGTTCGAGCCATGACGGTGGACTGTGATGTTCACCAAGGCAATGGCACTGCCGCTATTTTTGGTGGGATGCGTGACGCCAGCGATCCGCTTCCATCAAAAGCTTCCGTCATGCCACGCGATACACATCCACGCGGCGCACCTGCCGGCGACGTGTTCACGATTTCGCTTCATCAAGAGAATAATTACCCGGCATGGAAGCCGCCATCGTCGATTGATGTGAATCTGCCAGATGGTACGGGGGACGATGACTATCTCGCCTGGCTGGACAACGCCCTCAGCTCCGGCCTGCGTCAGTTCGAACCCGAACTGATCTGCTACATCGCGGGCGCCGATCCTTATCGCGAAGATCAGCTTGGCGGACTGGCGCTCACCATTGAGGGCCTTAAGCGGCGCGACGAGTTGATGTTCCGCGTAGCCCGGGCGCGGGACATTCCGGTGATGGTGACATTCGCTGGGGGGTACGCGCGTCGCGTGGAAGATACGGTCACGATTCACTGCAACACGGTGACTGCTGCGAAAGAAGTTTTTGGTGGCTAAAGATCGCGTAAACTTCGTGTACCTTCGTGCCCTTCGTGGTTGATCGATCTTTGATGAGCGACCGAAAACCACAAAGGGCACGAAGGGTACACGAAGAAAGGCCACATCTTCCACCTGCTAAAATAACTTCTGATAGCTATGTTTGAGAATCTTTCAGAAAAACTTCAGCGCGCGTTCAAATCCCTGCGCGGACAGGCCGTCCTCAGCCCGGAAAACATGGAGGAGGCGCTGCGGGAAATCCGTTTGGCTCTGCTCGAAGCTGACGTTAACTTCAAAGTGGTCAAGCAGTTGATCGATCACATCCAGGAGAAGGCGATCGGCCAGGAGGTCGCGACCGCATTATCCCCGGGCGACCAGGTGATCAAGATCCTGCGCGATGAATTGATCGACACTCTCGGCCGCGACACGGCGAAGCTGAAATTTGCCTCCCAACCCCCAACCGTGGTGCTCATGGCCGGGTTGCAAGGATCAGGAAAGACCACCACATCGGGCAAACTGGCAAACTGGCTGAAGAATGGCGGTCACCGCCCGCTGCTGGTTTCCGTGGACGTCTATCGCCCCGCCGCACGCGAGCAACTCAGAGTGGTTGCGCAGGCGATCAAGGCCAATATCTACGAAGGTCAGGTTGGCGAGGCAAATACGGCAACGGTGGAGCGTCTGGCCAAAGAAGCGCGTCGCGAAGCCATCAATACTGGCTCGGACGTGCTCATCGTGGACACTGCAGGCCGGCTACACATAGACGATCAATTGATGGAGGAGATGCAGTCGCTCAAACGCTTGCTGAATCCTCAAGAGATTCTGTTTGTGGCTGATGCCATGACCGGTCAGGACGCGGTGCGCTCGGCTGACGAATTTCACAAGAAACTTTCGCTGACCGGCGTGGTGCTCACGAAAATGGACGGCGATGCACGCGGTGGCGCTGCGCTTTCCATCCGCCAAGTCACAGGCCAACCGATCAAGTTCATCGGTGTTGGCGAAAAGTATGACGCGTTGGAACCTTTCCATCCCGATCGAATTGTGTCCCGCATCCTGGGGATGGGCGACATTCTGTCGCTGATCGAAAAAGCAGAGCAGCAGATCGACACGAAGAAGGCCGAAGAAATGGCCGCCAAGGCCATGACCGGTGACGGCTTTTCCCTGGAAGATTTCCGCGATCAGCTGCGCCAGGTCAAGAAAATGGGATCGCTTCAGAGTCTGATGGGAATGCTGCCGAGCATTGGCCCATTCGCTGGATTGCAGAAGGCTGCCGACAAAGTGGACGAAAAACAGTTGGGACACGTTGAGGCGATCATCAACTCGATGACAGTTCATGAACGCCTGCATCACGAAGTCATCAATGGCAGCCGGCGCAAGCGCATCGCCCGTGGTTCGGGCAGAACCGTGCAAGAGGTTAACAATCTTCTGCGTCAGTATGCCCAGATGCGAAAGATGTTTAAGCAGATGGGCAAACCCAGCTTTGCCAGAAGACTGGCGGGGATGAAATTACCCGGAATGTAGAGAACCAGTGGCTAGTGACTAGTGGTTAGTGACTAGTCTTGGCTCTTACTAGCCACTAGTCACTAGCCACTGCCTTTATGAAATGGCGCTCCCTCGACGAGACCAGTTTGGCTGCGGACACTCGCTCTTTGCGTGAGCAGTTTGCCGAGCGCAAGGAACTGGTGGCCAAGTATGTTCCGGCGGAAATCCAGGCGATTCATGCGCGTGTCATCGCGGAACTGCAACAGCAAGGCATTGCTGAAAGCGCCCTCCCTGCTGGCGCGAAAGCTCCGGCGTTTGAGCTAACGGACCACAACGGCAAACTCGTATCTTCCACCGAACTATTAACCAAGGGACGAGTCATCATTTGTTTCTTTCGCGGACGTTGGTGTCCCTTTTGTGTCGGGCAGTTGGAAGCGATGAATTTGGTGATGCCTGAGATCCAAGCGGCTGGATCGTCGTTGATTGCAATCTCTCCGCAAACAGTGCAGCAGTCGTTCTTCATGGCCGACCAACACAAGCTGCGCTTCCCGCTATTAAGCGACTTGGGTAACGACGTGGCACGCCAGTTCGGACTGGTGTATCGCGTGCCGGAATTTCAGCAGTCCGTTTACCGGCGAGCATTCATTAATTTGCCACTAGCGAATGGAGATGAAAGTTGGGAACTTCCTATTCCGGCGACCTACATTACCGAACGCGATGGCACTGTGCTCTACTCCTCGTCCAACCCGGACTATACTCAGCGGCCCGAACCTCAGGATATTTTGGCCCGGGTTAATAAGCGTTAGATCCCCTCAGGATTTCTTTAGTCATTCCGCACCGTGAGATCCTTCGCTTCGCTCAGGATTTCGGCAGCGGGCTCGGACGCCCGCTAGGCGCCTCAACTTGCCAATCCCCGTAAATTCTGCAAAAATAACAGTTTGCCTTATCCCTCCGGAAGGAACTAGGAAAGGAACATAAGCTCAGTGTTAATGATTCGTCTATCGCGCACGGGTGCGCGAAAACAACCGCAGTATCGGGTGGTGGTCATCGAGAAGGAACGGGCGCGCAATGGCCGACCGGTTGAGGTGGTAGGGACATACAATCCCCGCACCACTCCTGCCAGCATTGATCTGAAGCGCGAGCGCATTGATTATTGGGTGTCGAAGGGCGCCAGGATGTCGGACCGGGTAAGCAAAATCTATTCCAAGCCGGCCTCGCCGAGTGCCCAGCCCGCCGCCTGATCCGCAGATCGTAGTCTTATCCCATCGGGAATCCGCCATGAACGAGCAAACTGGGGATATGCGCGCTTTGATTGAGCAGATCGCGAAAGCGCTGGTCGATGAACCGGACCAGGTCTCGGTCAATCAAGTTGATGCTAGCCAGGGCAGCGTGCTCGAACTGAAGGTGGCGCCTAACGATCTGGGTAAAGTCATCGGCAAGCAGGGACGCACGGCCCGCGCCATGCGTAATTTGTTGGGTGCAACCGGAATGAAGTTCAATAAGCGCTTCACGCTGGAGATCCTGGAATAGCCGACCAGTTCATTACTCTCGCGCGCGTGCTCAAGACGCAAGGTCGTCATGGTGAAGTTGCTGTCGAAGTACATAGTGACGTGCCGGATCGTTTTTCCCAGGGCATGAAACTTTGGGCTCTGGCAGAAGTTGGCAGCCGGCGCGAACTAAAGATTGAAGAACTCTGGCCGCACAAAGGACACTTGGTTTTGAAGTTCGCAGGGGTGGACTCGATTTCGGACGCCGAAACCCTTGTAAGTTGTGAATTGCAAGTTCCGGCGACTGAGAGAGCTGCGCTTGAGTCGGGTTGGAATTACATCAGCGATCTGATCGGATGTCTTGTTTTTTCCGGTGATCGTGAAGTTGGCAGGATTGAGAATGTCCAGTTCGGGGCGGGTGAAGCGCCGCTGTTGATCGTAAGCGCAGGATCGAAGGAATACGAGATTCCCTACGCGGAAGCTTATCTGCAAAGCGTGGATCTCAAGAATCGACGGATTCAAATGCTCTTGCCCGAGGGGTTGTTGGAAGTGAATTCACCTCTGACAGCGGAGGAGAAGCGGGAGCAGGCTGATAAAGCAAGAGAAGGGCGAAAGCATTAACCACAGAGGCGCACAGGAGCAGGCAGGAAAATCTCGTCGTCTCCTCTTTTCTTTTTGGTTAGCGAGTTTTTAGATCCGCGATGAAGGTCGATATCTTAACGATCTTTCCCGATTTCTTTCGCGGACCTTTGGATTACGGCATTATCCGGCGGGCTCGGGAAGCTGGATTGGTAGATGTCGAAATCCACGATTTGCGGGCGTTTGCGCATGACCGGCATCGCACCGTGGACGACCGCCCATTCGGCGGCGGCGAAGGCATGGTCCTGAAGCCGGAACCGATCTTTGAATGTTTGGAAGCGCTCAAAATAAGTTCGTGGGAAGATCGCATTGCCGGCGGAACGGAGCAGAGCGTGGTGCTGCTCTCGGCGCAAGGTAAACGGTTTGACCAGGCCGCGGCAAAAGAACTTGCGGGGCGGCAACGGATCGTCCTGATTTGCGGACGCTATGAGGGAGTCGACGAGCGAGTCGGGGAATATCTTGCTGACCGTGAGCTGTCCATTGGAGACTACGTGCTCAGCGGCGGCGAACTGGGGGCAGCAGTGATTCTGGACACAATGACACGGCTAATTCCAGGGGCGCTGGGAAATGAAGCCTCGTCGCAGCAGGAATCGTTCACTGCGCAAGCCGATTTTCAGGCTGCGGATGGGCCGACTTCCACTTGCTCTTCAGGCGGATTGCTGGATTACCCGCACTACACGCGCCCCGCGGATTTTCGGGGCATGACGGTGCCGGAAGTGCTGGTTTCTGGCAATCACGAAGACATCCGGCGTTGGCGGCGGCGCACAGCGCTAGAAAAAACGGTGCGGAACCGCCCCGACCTTCTGCAGCAGATCGTGCTCAGCGAAGAAGACAAAGAATTGCTGGCCCAGATCACGGGCAAAGACATATAGAAACGGGGACATCATCATGTCGAATCTGATTATAGAAAAACTTCTGGCTAAGACACTACGCACCGATCTTCCCAACTTTGTTCCGGGCGATAGCGTTCGCGTGCATGTCAAGATCAAAGAAGGCGACAAGGAACGATTGCAGGCATTTGAAGGCGTCGTGATTGCGCGCACGCGTGGTCCGCAAGCAAGCTTCACGGTGAGAAAAATTAGCTTTGGCCACGGCGTGGAGCGCATCTTCCCTATCAACTCCAAGGTGATTGACAGGATCGAGCTGCTGCGTTCTTCGAAGGTCCGCCGGGCCAAATTGTATTATCTGCGCACGCTCAGGGGTAAAGCGGCTCGCCTGAAAGATGTCGAGCGCGAGCATCTCGTCGCGGAGGCTGTTGGAAAATCTTAGAATTTTAGAACGAGATTACGGCAGACTTGGCTTTAGGCTTCTCTTCTTCTTCCCACTGTTCGGATAGCTTGCGCAGCAGATATTGCAGCATCTGCTTGTCGCCTTTGCGAATTTCCCGGAACTCGACTCCCAATCCTACCTCAGCCGCGTGCCGAACTTGTCCCTTCACGCTTAGATCGTAGTTGGAGACATTCAACACCAGCTTCAGATCTGTGCCGGGAAGCACAGCTTGTTTGGTCTTGATGAGGCAGCCGGTCTCAGACAAGTTCTTCAAATCCGCTTCGGTATGGGTTGCGTCTGGGCCACGCTTGAGCAACTCCGCCACTCCCTCAGCTGTAAAACGTTGCTGACGCCTGCGGTTATTGCTTCCCGCCGGCGCGCTGGTGGTAAGGCGCGAAATTCCGCTATCGCGCTGAAGCGGGTCGTAGACCTCTTCCATATCACGGAGTTCGGTCTCCCACATCAGACGTTCGGATTCAACGCACTGAATTCCAACCTGGCCGTGCAACTCGGAGTTGGCTTCGCCTACCCAAATGACACGGCAGAAAGCGCGGTTGCGTCCCCGCTCGACCGCAATAACTTCCCCCGTGGCTTTGACGCAGCGCAAACCGGTAATCCTGGCCCCACGCGAGGAAATGTCATAGGTGCAGGCCATTTCCAGGCATGGTTTGTTCTCGCTATCCCAATAAGTAACGCGAATGGGAAGAGCGACATGGATGCGCTTGTCGCTGCGCTCCGGCGGCTTGTTGGAGAGTCCTTCTGTCAAAACCCACGTCCGCGGACGGGCAAATCCTTGAAGCGAAAGTAACAAGCGAGAGAATTGTGGTCAAAGTACGGTAGTAACCGCACCATTAGTTACCCGGCGCTGAGCGTTCCAAACTGAGTAGGCGCCCGAACATATTTTCGGAGATTTCGCCATTTTCCACAGTTGCATCGCAAACTGGTATGGGCGAAGATGCCCATATCTTTCGTTCGTGGCCACCAAAGCA
>Ga0193750_1000348_pt1 | contig 12795 bp, 11 predicted proteins | sample L1c1metaG_FD_160569 | JGI IMG/M metagenome (GOLD analysis project Ga0193750, IMG submission 160569) | Soil microbial communities from a riparian zone of the East river system, Colorado, United States - L1c1 | ecosystem: Environmental > Terrestrial > Soil > Riparian zone | place: USA: East River...
CCCTGAGTAAACATCTTGATGGCTCCCTTCGTGGCCGAGTAAGGCACCAGACCGGGCGTCATCATCCGCTCGCCCACACACGAGCCGATCATGATGATGCGGGCGCCATCCTTCATGTGCTTCAACGCCGCCTGCGTCGCGACGAACGCGCCGCGAACGTTGACGTCGATCATGCGGTCCAGCTCTTCGAGCGTGGTCTCCTCGAACTTCTTCGGAATGGCAGTGCCGGCGTTGTTCACGAGCACATCAAGTCCGCCTAACGTCGCAACCGTCTTTTCTACCGCAGCCTTGACGGCTTCGGCGTCGGCGGCGTCCGCCTGAATCGCGATCGCCTTTCGGCCGACGCGTTCAATCTCCTTAACGACCGACGCGGCCGCATCGGCACCTTTCGTGTAGGTGATGGCCACGTTCGCTCCGTCCGCAGCCAGACGCTTGGCGATTGCAGCACCAATGCCGCGCGAGCCACCCGTAATGAGTGCAATCTTTCCTTCAAGCTTATTCATGTTCATTTTTTTAGGGTTTCCTATGTGTTGACCGACGCATGTGAACTTCAATATCTCGTGGCCTGCAGGTTAGGCACTAAATTTAAACAGGATCTTGCCGCTGCGATTCGATTTCAAAGATTGCTTGAACGCTTCCTTAAACTGGTCGAGCGGGTAGACATGCTCCACTGCGGCGGAGAGCGATCCATCAGCTACAAGGTCGCCCAGCTTCTGGTAAATCTCCTGGATCTCTGTTCGGGGTGCGTTGCGTATCCAATTGATGAGCCAGAATCCGTGGAGGCTAAGACCACGGTAGATCAAGTCTTTGGGCGAGATGGCTGGGAACTGCCCACCTTGCATAGCGTAGACGACGATCGAGCCGCCAGTCTTGAGCGACTTGGCCAACTCTCCCACGGGAGTTCCGCCCACCGTATCGAGGACGAGACTAAGTTTCTTCCCGTCGAGAGCCTCCTCAATATCCTGGTCTAGGTTGTCGCCTTGGAGGACCACGCGGTCACCTCCCCACTGTCGCACCTGTTCGGCAGCTTCTTCCCGGCGGACGACATTCAGCGTCTTGACTCCTGTCAGCTTCGCGAACGCAATGATATACTGCCCCATGGCCGAGTTGCCTGCGGTTTGACCGATCCAGTCGCCGGGCATCAGGGAAACGTATCGGTTGAGCAAGAGATAGGCGGTAACCGGGTTAATCCCTATCATCGAGAGTTGCAGGGGATCTGCTTCGTCGCTCATCGGCACGATGTTGCGCACTGGGGCGACAACTTGGTCTGCCCACGTGCCCTGCTCGTAGGTCGGAATAATCAGGACTCGCTTACCCTGCAGAGCAACATCAACCTTCGATCCAATCTTCGTGACTCGGCCAACACCCTCCGCGCCTACCGAGGATGGGAAGGTTGGACGGACGCCGTACATGCCGCGGACGAACAGAAAGTCCGATGGATTAATCGGCGCCGCTTCCATCGAGATGAGAACATCCTCTTGGCCGAGAGCCGGCTCGGGGACCGTGTTGAGTTCAATCACATCGGAGGGTTCTCCGTGAGCTACGAGCTGCAACTGCCGCATAAGAAGCCCCTTTGAAGGGTTAGACTTGTGCGAAGCCGCCATCGTCGTGACGCCGTCTTTCTCCTCCAGGTTCGTGTGGGTTATTGTCATTTTCATTTGTCTTTCTTGGTGGTTATTCTGTATCGGTCAGTATAAAAATAGACAGTGGACAAAACCGTGTCAAGTGATTTATTTACCTATCGGTATGAAATCAGAGACAGCTTCCACACAGCGCGGCCGACCCCGCGCCTTTGATCCTGACGCGGCCCTCGAACGTGCCATGCACGTTTTTTGGGCCAAAGGTTATGAAGGCGCTTCGCTTTCCGATCTGACACAGGCCATGCGCATTAATCGGCCAAGTCTTTACGCTGCATTTGGCAACAAGGAGCAGCTCTTCCGCAAAGTTCTTGATCGGTACATGAACGGACCGCTCGCCTATTTTGGCAAAGCTTTAGGGGCGGCGAAGGCGCGGGATGTTGTCGAACAAATTTTCCTTGGCGCCGCCAACATGCCGAGTGACCCGCGGACTCCAGCAGGATGTCTTGTGGTCCAGGGTGCGCTGGCGTGCGGAGATGCGGCCGGATCTGTTCGGAAGGAAATAGGCGCGCGCCGCGCCGCAGCCAAAGCTGCGTTGCGTCGCCGCCTTCAGCGGGCAAAGCGGGAAGGCGATCTTCCGTCAAACGCCGACCCAGCCGAACTATCCCATTACGTGATGACTGTGCTGCACGGAATGGCGGTTCAGGGAGCCGACGGCGCCAGTCCCGATCAACTACGGCGAGTCGCGCAAGTGGCACTGCGCGCGTGGCCGAAGCGTTAGCTTGAACGTAACCGTGCCGCCGCCAAAGGCGAGCCCGGTTTGGTCGTCGCGCTTGATAACAAACGTGATCCGCCCAAAGTCTCGGAAAGACGCGGGAGCGTTTCAATGGGCACAGGTAAATGAGCAAAATGCAATCTGGAAATATTCGTCATGCATTTTCCACGATTGTTTGCTGATCGCTGAGCGCGCGGACGTACACCACGCCGCGCTCGTCATCCGAACTCAACCAATTCGTGGGTAGTCTGTGACTATGCGGCGCTTTGTAATTCGGTTGTCAGATGCCGTGGTGCAAGCAAATCTCCCAGCCCAATCCGACGAAGAAGCTCGGCGCGGACACGATCCAAAACCGCATTCACCACTTCCGCGCCATCTTGCGTTGGATCGATGTGGACACGGAACGGCCGCTTTCCAAAAGGAGTGTTAACGACCTTTACGATGGCATCTGCGACCGCAGAGACATCTGCGTCGGGCGGCACAATAGAAGCAAATCCTTTCCGCACCTGCTCTGCGAAACCGGCGTAAGGCCCCGCTTCGTATTCAGCAACTCGGGTCTTATCAGCGGGCGACCCGGCGTGCGCGAAATGATTCGTGCCGCCGGTGAAGGCGCCCGGAACGATGATCGAAGTTTCAATTCCCCAACGCGTCAGTTCACGCGCGTAGATGACGGCCATCGCATCCATCCCGGCCTTGGCCGCAAAGTACGGCGCCAGATATGGCGGAGTTCCGCCCGCGGAGCTGCTGCTCGACACCCAAACTACGAGGCCTCTTCGTTGCTTTCGCAACTGAGGCAACGCGGCCCGGTTAACGCGTTGGGTGCTAAGCACATTGACGTCGTATAACTCAGCGAGTTGTTCCGGTGTGAACGCTTCAGCGGGACCAAAGACCATGTGGCCGGCGTTGTGAATCACGACATCCAATCTTTTGTTGTCGGCGATAATCTTTTGAATAGCAGCATCAGCTGATGCCTGCGACGCAACGTCCAGTTCAATGGTGCGTAGATCCACATTGTTATCTTTGGCGAATTTTTTCGCCTCTTCGACCTGTGGCGCATTGCGGCCCTTAGTCTCGCGTATGCTCGCATAGACAGTGTGACCTGCCTTTGCTAAAGCGCGCGCAGTTAAAGCGCCAAAACCACTCGAGGCGCCGGTGATGATGATAATTTTCTTCATGTTGAATTTTTCTTTCCGGTTCGAATTTGAGATGCAACAAAATCAAGATTCGGAAAAGCTCAGGCAAAGCCGCCATTGGCGCGCACAACCTGGCTGTTGATCCAGCCCCCCTCAGGACCGGCAAGGAATGACACTAGATTTGCCATGTCTTCTGGCATGCCGAGCCGTTCGAGCGGATTCATCTTCTTTAATTCGTCGATCAGTGCGTCGCTCTTGCCCTTCAGGAATAGGTCCGTTCGCACCTGGCCCGGCGCCACCGCATTGACCGTGATGTTTCTGCCACGCAGTTCGTTGGCAAGCACGTGAACCATGCCCTCGACTCCCGCCTTGGAAGCGATGTAGGCACCGTAAGTCGGGAAGGACTTGGCGAGAACGCTGCTGGAGAAAGCCATGATGCGCCCGCCATCAGGAACATGTTGTGCCGCCTGCGCGAATACCAGGAAGGTTCCGCGCAAGTTGGTCGCGATCACGTTGTCGAAGGCGGCCACGTCTCCGCTGGCAATCGGAAAGAGTGGCATGATGCCCGCACAGTGAACCACCACATCGGGTCTGCCGAAAGCGTCCATCGACTCTTTAAAAAGCCGCTCCACGTCTGCGGCAATCGCCACATCTGCTTGCACAGCGATGCCCTGTGCGCCTGCAGCCTTGAGATCTGCGACAACTGCTTGTGCTGGGGCCGGTTTTCCCGCGTAGTTCACGACCACCGAAAATCCATCTTTCGCCAGTCGTTTTGCGATCGAGCCTCCGATTCCACCAGAGGCGCCGGTCACGATCGCGCTTTTTGTTAGTGATGTTTTCATGATTCAAAATAGGCTTTGGTATGTCATTCGAAAAATGCATTGTTGGAATACGTGTTATGCGTGAGGTGCATTTACGAGACGTTGACCTAAATCTTTTGCACGCGCTGCATGCGCTCTTGGAAGAACGGCACGTCACCCGCGCCGCCAAACGCTGTTTTTTGAGTCAATCCGCGATGAGCCGAGCGCTGGATCGGTTGCGCGAAACATTCGGAGATCCTCTCCTCGTTCGCACGGGACGTGTTTACGAGCGGACGCCGCGGGGGGAACGTGTGTTGCGCGAACTGGAATCAATCATGGGCAGACTCGGCGCCATGGTGCAAGGCGAGGAATTTTCTCCCGCACGAAGCCAGGAACGTTTTCGAGTGGCCATGACGGACCACGGGTCCACGATTCTGCTGCCAACTCTTCTTGAGCGCGTACGGAAGGCGGCGCCTGATGCCAGACTGGAAGTATCGGCTTGGAATACTAAAGCCTACGAGGACGTTGTCGCAGGTCGAATCGATCTCGCTCTCAGCGCAGAAGCAGTGCCTCCAATTTTGGAAAGCGAACTGATTTTTGATTTAGATTTTGTTTGTCTCGTCGGGTCCGCCCAGGCGGTTCGGACGCGCCGATTCACACTCAAACAATATTTGCAACTGCCGCACGCGGTGGTCGAAACTCTGGATGGTCAACAAACCATGGTCGATCGTCCTCTGGCGCAGCTTGGCGTAAAGCGGTGCGTCGCGCTTCGTCTTCCGTTCTTTTTGCCCGCGATCTTCGCCATTGCTAAAACCGATTTGATCCTCACGGTCCCTCGCAGGTTGGCAAAGATCACCGGATCGCTGGCCGGCCTACGCATCGTGGAACCACCGCGCGCGATCAAAGCTTTTCCGTACTTCATGGCGTGGCATTCGCGTCTCAGCACCGAGCCGGCGCACACATGGTTTCGAGATCAGTTGCGAATCGTTGCTCGAAGCATTCGATCAAAATAACGGAGCGAAACACATTTCGAAGCTCACATCCTACTTTGCAAGCCGGTCGGAACGGACAGCCGGCCGCCGCGCCGCCGGCGAAGTTGCGTTGCGTCGCCGCCTTCAACGCCAAAGCGGGAAGGCGATCTTCCGAAAAAAGCTGATCCAGCCGAACTGGCCCGCTACGTGATGACCGTGCTCCAGGGAATGGCGGTCCAGGGAGCCGACGGCGCCAGCCCCGATCAACTACGTCGAGTCGCGCAAGTGGCACTGCGCGCGTGGCCGAAGCGTTAGCTTGAGAAAAATTTTACGAAATCCTGTGGTAATTGAAATCGGCACGCCACCGACGGCAGTTTTTCGTAGGTGATCGGAGTTGTTCGATCGCGATGCTGACTGGATTTCTCACCAGTTACCCGGTGAATTGGTGACTGCTGCGGGCCGGAATCAAAGAGAAAATGTGATGATCGATCTCGCAACCGATCTCAGCTATCGTGCCGTCAGCGCGGTGTTCAGTGTCCGATGCTGGGCGGGATAAATGGCCTAACGGCTATTCGGAGGGCTTTTTCTTATCAGACCGAGCACCGGCTCCCGACGGTGGGGCGCCCTCTTCAGCGCCCCGAAGCAGCGCAGTGACGACACCTAGTGACGCGATCACAGCGCAGACCACGAAGGCAGCATGGAGGCCGGTCACGAACGTTTGCTGCAGCGACCGCGCCTGCTCGAGGCTGAGAGTCCCCCGGCCGGCCGAAAGGGCCGCGCCGGCCACCGCGCCACCTAAGCTCGTAAAGACCGCGCCCGCCACCGCGACGCTCAGGCTCTGACCGATGACACGCCCGGTGGCCAGTGTGCCGGAGGCGACACCTAACTCGTTAGGCGGCGCGGCTCCCATGATCGCGCGCGCGTTGGGCGATTGGAAGAGCCCCTGCCCGATCCCGGTGACGATCAGGCACAGGACGAGGTAAGCGATGGAACTGGCTTGGGTTAATCCGCTCAAGAGCAGCAAGCCCGCGCAGGCGACTGCCAGGCCGAGCGGTGCGAGCCAGCGCGAGCCCACCCGATCCGCCAGCGCACCGCTCATGGGCGCCACCAGCGCGAGTGTGAGCGGGAGCGGCGTGAGCAACAGCCCCGAGCGAAGAGTGTCGAACCCCCGCAGCTCCTCGAGGTAGAACGGCAGGAGAAAGCTCACCGCGAAGAGAGCCAGCATGCAGATCATGAAGCTGACGTTTGCGAACACGAAGACCCGGTTGCGTAGCAGGGCCGGATCAAGGACGGGAGCTGGCACCCGTTGCTCCACCATCGCCGCACCGGCCAGCGCGGCCATTGCGATTCCCATCGACCCGAGGAACCGGAGCGAACCCCAGCCCCATTCCTGCCCGAAGGAGAGCCCGAGGGTCAGCGCGGCCAGCCCAGTGGCGAGAAGGGCGGCACCCGGCAGGTCGAAACGTTGGTGTTCTAAATGGTAGCGCTCGGTTAGCAGACGCCAGGCGGCGAGAAGGGCCAGTGCGCCGATCGGCAGATTCACATAGAAGATCCACCGCCAGCTCAATGTCTGGGTCAGGATGCCGCCGATGGTTGGACCGGCGCTCACGCCCAGCGCGAGCAGGATCATGTTGAGGCCGAGCGCCCGGCCGCGCTCGGCGGCTGGAAAGGAGCGCGTGATCATGGCGACATTGACGCAGAGGATGGCGGCCGCACCCAGGCCCTGGAAGCAGCGCGCGGCGATGAGCGTGCCAAGTGAGGGCGCGGCCCCGCAGAGCGCCGAGCCGATGGTGAAGACAGCGAGTCCGGTCAGGAAGAGCGGCTTGCGTCCCAGCATGTCGGCCAGTCGCCCAAAGGTGAGCAAGACGGCCGCGATAACAACGAGATAGCCGATCACGACCCATTCGATATTACCCGACAGCGGTACGCGAAAGGCACGTGCGATGGATGGTAGGCCGATGTTGACGATGGAAGAGTCCAGCGTCGTCATGAAGGTCGCAGTCCCCGAAAGGGCCAGCACGACCCATTTGTTCGCGCGCTCCGCATGATCGACTGGCGTCGGCGTTGCAACGTCGGCGTGCGCCTGGCGCGAGGCGGGCTGGCAGCAGAGCGCGGATGAGACGACGAGAGCAATAGTGGCGGAGCGCGATGGACTCGATGCTGCGCCAAATACCGCCACGTCGGCATCAGCCAACCGCCGTGGCTGCTTCTGTTTGCTCATAGAGGCTTGCCGTCGCTTGATGCTCCCTTCAGCCAATCGAACCGTCAAGCCTAAGCGCTCTGAGGTTCTCTTACGAACCCATCGCCCGCGTTCCGTCAGTAGCCGCTGCCGTCAAGCCCAACCTGACGTCAGACGACGGCGGAACTATGCATCCGTCTGCGCGAAGGCTCGTGCGCCAACTCCTGTGACCGGATTTTCAGAAGAGGCTTAACCAACGGGAAGATGTTGGCTGCTGCATGAAAGGAACAGAACAATCAGGCGTTCGCGCTTGCACACCGCAGCCGCACCGATCGCCTTCTCTGCCAATCCAACTATGGTTCTGACTCCTCTGCGAGGCCATCTCCATGTGGTCGAAGACAATTTCTACTTGAAGGAGAACTCGATGGTGTACGTCGTCGTAGCTCGCGTAGCCCAACTCACCCCACCGCGCGCGAGAGTTATGGCTCTGTTTCGTCGCTCTTCTCGTCCGCCCGGGATGCCTGACGCATTTGATCGTGCTCCGCTTCGCTGACGCCTTCCTCGAACATCTGCGCACTCTCGCTCCGTCCCTCGGCATCTTCGTCTTCTCCGAGGGAGTCTGCTGCTTGCCGTCCGGTTGAGCCCGGCACGGGATCCCAACCCTCCGATTCGGGTATGGATTCACTACTCTCTTCCTGCGGATCCATTTCCGCTTCTCCTGTCAGCTCACGTTTGGCTTGTTGATAGTCAGCCTCGGACGGTTCGGAAGAAGGACGACCGTTAATCGCGCCTAACTCGCGCGCACGGGCTTCAATCATCTCGGACGTCACCGTCCCGACGCCAGCAGCGTTTTCCATTATAATACCTTTGTTCAGCGGATTTTTTCTCATGTTTCAATCACTCTTTATATGTATCGGTGCTGAGTCGCGCGACGGGCGTGAAAGCCGATCAGCGATTACATCGATTTGGTCCGTTCCCCCGAACCCGATTCGAAGCCGAACAACAAAATAGTCAAACTGAACGCGATTACCATCGGAACTATCATTGCACTGCCAAGCTATTCCTGCGTGAATTGCACTGCCATGGCGCGAGGGTGGGATTTCATAATCCCTCCTTTGAGGCAAAAGGTTAAGTCTCCTCAGCTATCCTCTCTGAGGAGTTCACCCAGTAGCGCTCACACCATTATGGGATCTCCACCGGATTTGGCTGCGGCTGGCAAGCTCGCGCTCAATTGCCGAAGAACATCTAGCAGCTTTCAGCCGATAAGCAGACGATCGCTATGGTAGAACACGGCTCGTCGAAGCAAAGCGGATCAGCCAGTCCATTTCGCGCTTTCTCCGGCCACGGCGTCCAAGCATGCGCCACTCACGCGGTTGGCTGCGTCGGTGCAGAGAAAGACCACGGCTGGCGCGACTTTGTCCGGCTGCATCCATGGTATGCCATGACCGAGCTGGGCCCGCTCGCTGCGACGGCCTCTTGCTCAGTTGGAGGGGGCCGAGGGGTCAAATCAAAACATTTAACATTTGCGACAACTTGCAGTCAAGAATTACTGGGTGTCCGCCGTGAATGCGAAGCGAGCCCGTGGATTGTAGGATTAGGCAAGAATTGCGGATGAACGTGCCATTGCAGCGCCAGCGCCGGGGCTTACGGTGACATTCTCGAACATGAAAACTATCACGAAGCTTGTTACGTCTACAACATTGCCAGGAGGCACGTTCAAGCTCGCCGATGATTTGATCGTTACTCGCGTGGGGTACGGCGCGATGCAGCTGGCTGGTCCGCATGTATTCGGGCTGCCGGCAGACCACGACGGTGCACTCGCGGTCCTGCGCGAGGTTGTTAAACTCGGTATCACCCACATCGACACCAGCGACTTCTATGGCCCGCACATAACCAATCAGCTTATCAAAGAAGCGCTGCATCCCTATCCAGAGCAGTTACGGATCGTCACCAAGGTCGGGGCTCGGCGGGATGAAAAAGGTAATTGGCCCAAAGCGCTAGCTCCCGAGGAGCTGCGCCAAGCCGTTCATGATAACCTCACGAACCTCGATCTCGATAAACTCGATGTCGTCAATCTGCGGGTGGGCGGCCTCGATGCACCGGAGCCAGGTTCGATCGCGGAGCCGTTCAGCGTGCTCGCCGAAATGCAGCAAGAAGGTCTTATCAAGCACCTCGGGGTGAGTACTGTTAGCGCCGCGCAAATCGCCGAGGCGCAATCAATCGCGCCAATCGTCTGCGTCCAGAATTTCTACAATATCGCTCACCGGCAGGATGATTCGCTCATCGACTCCCTTGCCGAACAAGGAATTGCTTATGTGCCGTACTTTCCACTCGGTGGTTTTTCACCACTGCAATCCGATACGTTGTCCAGCGTTGCTGCCCGTTTAGATGCTACCCCGATGGCAGTTGCCCTGGCGTGGCTGCTGCAACGTTCACCTAACATTATGCTCATACCCGGAACATCATCTGTCGAGCATCTGAGAGAGAATGTAGCCGGCGCTGGCCTTCAATTGCCTACTGACGCGATTAAAGAACTGGACAGTATCGCCGGTTAAGACCTTTAACGCTAAGCCTTTGTCTCCACGGTTGCCACGGTGACGGGCACGCTGAGCGGCAGCGCATAGGCGAACCCTCTTCGTACCTATATATAGAGGGCAGCACTCGTCCGTCGGGCGGGGCCTCCCGGGACCTGCTCCATCCTATCTCGAATGAGGGAGTGCCGATCACCTCACGCGTAGCACTGCAAAATCCTCCGGCTGCGCAATCGCAAGGGTTCTGCCCGAGCAGAATATTCTACGTAATGAAGGATAGGGCGCTCAAACAAAGGACGCCTTGGACGGAGGGAAAATAATATGAATCAGATCAAGTCGATTCAACTTGGAGTAATTGCGATCTGCATTGCGACGGTACCATTGAGTCTGGCGCAAACGCCTCGAACCCGAACGAGCGGAAGCAATCAAACCATCACCATCACCACCGCAGCGCCGATACACGCTGGCTCAAACGGTAACTCGACCAGAGCACCGCAAATCGGGGTAAATGCCGGGATACCTACGATTACCGGAGCGACCCCGAATATCGGAGCACACACCGCGATAAACGCGGGTGTGCAGACAGGGATCAGTAATCAAGGCACTGGGATCACCCGCGCCGTTACGGGGAATAGTGTCTCGATCGGCAACTCGTTGGGCGCTACACAGACTGGAATAAATGCCGGGAGTGCTACGAATATCGGAGCACGCACCGCGATAAACGCAGGTGCGCAGACGGGGGTCAGCAATCAAGCCACTGGGATGACCGGCGCCGCAATGGGGAACGGTGTCTCGAGCGGCAACTCGACGGGGGCTACACAGATTGGAATAAATGCCGCGACTGCAAATGCGAAGGCGAACACGAACGCCGGAGCACAGACTGGTACCGCCGCCGAAAGTAATCAGCTTCAAGTCATCATAGAATCGACTCAACTCCCGACTCTCCCCACGCCGACACCATCCCCCACGTCGACACCATCCGCCACGCCGATGGCATCTCTCGCGCCGGCACCATCCGCCTCGGTCAGCCCAAGTCCGACCCCGCTATTATAAATCGTGTGAGCGCAACTTTCACATTGCCAGTTGCTCTGCTATCTCATCGACGCGATCGGGATAGAACGCGACCTGCCCTTTGATTTGCTCTACCGCAGGAAACGGATCCTGGTACGACCACACCGCATTGACGGACTTCTTTCCTCCGGCAGGGATGCTGTAGTAACTGCAGTCGCCTTTAAAAGGACAGTAGGTAGCGTGATCCGTCTGTTCCAACTGGGGGAAATCAACGTCCCTGGCTGGAATGTACTGGACGGGTGGATAATCCGCTTCCCGAAGCGTCAGTGCATTGCGGGTATCGGCAATCACACGGCCCGCGACGGATACGACAACGCGAGCAGGATTGGCCTGGATGGAAATCGGATGATCCGGACCTGGAAGTTTGATCTGCTTTGTTTTCATGAATGAATGAAAGCGCTAACTAAAATTCTTGGCTTTGCAGTGGCGGCGCTGATCGTTGCGGCTCTTGGCTTCTACTTCATTGAACTGTACGCTCCATCGCCAGCCAACCCAACCCTATCTGCCGCGATTCAACAACATTCGATCCCCATCGGCAGCATGACGCGAGAGTTCTTGGAATATGTACCTCACGACATCTCTCCGCATTCTCCGCTGGTCATTGTACTTCATGGCGCGCTGATGGATGCTAAGTTGATGCGTGAGTGGACAGGCTACGAATTCGACCAGCTGGCGGATCAGCATGGCTTTGTGGTCGTCTACCCAGATGGTTATAAGCACACCTGGAATGACTGCCATTCGGAAGCCACCTTCCCAGCCCATACCGAAAACATCGACGATATGGGATTCATCAAGGGTCTGATCGCCCGCGAAGTCGCCCAGCGTCAGATTGATGAAAAACATGTTTATTTCCTCGGCTATTCCAATGGCGGTCAAATGGCGCTTCGGTTGGCGTTGCAAGCCCCTGAGCAAGTCGCCGGAATCGCCATAGCTGGTGCCAGCTTGCAGGCTCCAGAAGATTCCTCATGCCCGGAGCAGGGAGCCGTGCCCCTGCTAGTCGTCCAAGGAGAGAAAGACCCCATCCATCCGATTGATGGGGGCAGAGTCACACTCTTTGGGTTCAGCTACAAAGGTAGAGTGCTCTCAGCGTTAGATACCGCGCAGACGTTTGCGAAGCGACTCGGTGTGACTTCTACCCCTCAACAGATTCACCTCGACCCGCAGAGGAGCGGAGACCCCACCTCAGCGGATGGATTCCTGTGGCCTGGCGCTCGTTCTCCGGTCGTTGCCCTTTACAAGATCGAGGGCGGTGGGCATGTGGTTCCTCAACCCGTGTTCAGATACCCGCGCATTTTGGGCCACACTACGACTGCCGTCGATATGCCGAAGCTGATGATTGAGATGTTTCACATCAGTAGCAAATGACTGTGTGCTGGCTGGTGGTGAATACCTTTTGGGAGCGGGCATGCAAGTAGTTGCCGAACTCGACCTCCTTATTCAATAGTGATCCTCCGAACGTTGTTTTGCAGATGATCGCTAACCCTTGAGAGTCCCAACTCAGCTCAGCCAAACGTCGCTTATCACCATCAGCACTGCGGTCGGACCATGGATAACGGGGCCGTCGGTTCGGCGTGGGACCACGCGGCGGAAAGTTGGGACAACGATGTCGTCGAATGTGACATGGTCAAAAGAATAGTGAGAGGCCACACCGCCTGCCACGTCAGTGGCGTAGTCATGCCTCTGAAGAAGGCCCTTGTCATTGAAATAAAATGTCTGGTGAGCGGAGTGGGTGGGAATCTCAGGTGGGAAGATTACGCC
>Ga0193750_1000349_pt1 | contig 12782 bp, 6 predicted proteins | sample L1c1metaG_FD_160569 | JGI IMG/M metagenome (GOLD analysis project Ga0193750, IMG submission 160569) | Soil microbial communities from a riparian zone of the East river system, Colorado, United States - L1c1 | ecosystem: Environmental > Terrestrial > Soil > Riparian zone | place: USA: East River...
CCTCGCCGGGTGACGCCGAAGTTTTTGGTCAACACATCGCCCGGAAAAATATTCGACACGGCCAGATCCTTGATGGCCTGGCCGTAATCGCGAGCGGCGTCTGCAATCTGAGTCGCATCGGCTTCGGCGAAGAAAATGTTAAGCGGACGAATGCGACGCTCGACATAAGCATGAGCGATGACGACATCGTCGCCTTCCAGCCGCACCATCTTTCCGGCGGCGCGGAGCAAATCTTCCACGAGGGCCGGCTCGAATCGGTTCGTTGGGATGCGGAGGTGCTCGAACTGGTGCGCTTCTACCAAACGTCCGGCACGATCGTGCTCGAAGACCAGCTTGTAACGGCGCATCACCTCGTTTGGAGTTGTATCCTTGGGAAAATCGAATCGATCCTTGATCACCTTAAAAACGACGTCGTAGCTGGGCAAAGTGAAGACGAGCATGACCATTCCGGGCGTGCCTTCGGCCGTTTTGAAACGGTCGGCCGAGGCGTTCATCTGCGCGACGAAATCGCGATAAAACTCCGTTTTGGCATGTCGGTTAAAACCGATCGCGTTGTAAAGGTCGGCGGTGCGCTTGAGCGGCATCAACTCTCGCAACCATTTCACCAAGTCGTAAGGCGACGGCGCCGCGACGCGGAAATAGGCGCGCGTGTAAGAAAACAGAATGGAGAGGTCGCCCTCACCCATTAAGACCGCGTCCAGAGTGAGCCCGCTTTCATCCGGATGACGCACAGAAAACGCCACCGGGATCGCTCTGGCACCGGCGGTGATTCGGCCGACGAGATATGCTCCGCAACCACGATAAAAGACACCGCGGAAAATTTCGAGAGTGGCGTCCTTTTGCGGCACAATCCTGGGTAAGATGCGTTTCGCGGCCGCAGCGATCGCGCCGTCTAAATCGCGCCAGTGCTCGTTCGCAAAGCCGCTGTTGGCGTCGGTCAGTGCACTCAAAATTAAATTCGGCAATGCTGCGCCGGTGGACGCGCGGCAAGGTTCAGCATCATGTTCGGTCGGCGGAGCGTCGAAATCTGTATCGACAAACTCGATCGCCTGATCAACTCCTTCCGTCGCAAAGACGCGGCGGGTAAGTGAATTGAAAAAACTCTCGCCGATTTCCCAGCGGATCGATTGCGCGATGAGAGAGGAGTAGACGGCCTTGGTCGCCTGCCAGACGGAGCGTTCACGCAAACGCGCACCCAACAAGCTTTCGACGCGACTCGTTAGGCCATCGAGCACGCGCGAAGAAAGATGCAGTCTCTCGGCCGCGTCGTTGTAGCTGCCTTGCCAGTCGCGCGCCAGAAAACGATCGCGCGCCCGCTGCGTGATCTCGTCGAAGCGCGCCACGTAATCGCGGAACGCGTTCCGCGCCTCCTCTGCGCAAAGCGCGGCCAGGCGGCTGTCGGTTAAAGCCGCGGCTTCCGACGAAGCCGTCTCTGCCCGGTTCAATGAAACTGTTCTTGTTCGGTTGAACCTCGCAACGCCGTGGTGGAGGACAGGCCAGCGGCGATAACCTGAGCGACGTCGTCGAAGTAGCCGGTGCCCACTTCGTGCTGATGCTTGGTCGCGCTGTAGCCATGTTTTTCGGCCGCGAACTCCGCCTCTTGCAGTTCCGCATAGGCCTCCATACCTCGATCGCGATAGCCTCGCGCGAGTTGAAACATGCTGTAATTGAGCGCGTGGAAACCGGCCAGGGTGACGAATTGAAATTTGTAGCCCATCGCCCCCAGCTCACGTTGAAATTTTGCGATACTTCCGCTATCGAGTTTTTTCCTCCAATTGAATGAAGGAGAACAATTATAGGCCAACAGTTTTCCCGGAAACCTGGCGTGAATTCCCTCGGCGAACTTTTTTGCTTCAGCCAGATTTGGCTGTGAAGTCTCGCACCAGATTAAGTCGGCGAATGGCGCGTAACTAAGTCCGCGCGCAATCGCCTGATCCAGGCCGGAGCGTACGCGAAAGAATCCTTCGGGCGTCCGCTCGCCGGTCAAAAACTCGCGGTCGCGTTCGTCGGCGTCGGTGGTGAGCAAGGCGGCGGCGTTTGCATCGGTGCGTGCCAGAATCAGCGTGGGAACGTCACAAACATCGGCGGCCAGTCGCGCGGCAATAAGGTGTGCGATGGCAGCGCGCGTCGGAACCAGCACTTTTCCGCCCATGTGTCCGCATTTTTTCTCGCTGGCGAGTTGATCTTCGAGATGCACGCCGGCCGCGCCCGCCTCGATCATGGCTTTGATCAATTCAAAGACATTGAGCGGCCCGCCAAAACCAGCTTCGGCATCGGCCACGATCGGCACAAACCAATCGATATCGTTTTTGCCCTCGGCGCGCGCGATTTGGTCGGCGCGCTGCAAGGTTTGATTGATCCGTTTGATCACAGCCGGCACGCTGTTTGCCGGATAAAGACTTTGATCGGGATACATTTGGCCGGCGAGATTGGCATCGGCCGCCACCTGCCATCCGCTAAGATAGATCGACTTCAGTCCCGCCTTAACTTGCTGAAGCGCCTGGTTCCCGGTGAGCGCGCCGAGAGTGTTGATGAAGGGTTCGGCCTGGAGCAAACTCCAAAGCTTTTCCGCGCCGCGCCGCGCCAGGGTGTGTTCGATGATGACGTTGCCCTGCAGTCGCCGAACATCGCTGACTGAGTAATTACGAGAAATCCCCTTCCAGCGGGGATCGTTGGCCCAATCATGATCGGCTTTTTTCATTTCGTCCCGGTCCTTTCCGACACCGGAAGCGCCTTTCCCTTTTGCTTTGCTCGTCCCGCTCATCTTTTTTTGGGGTTGCCGATTAGGCAGGCGTTGGCCGTCGGCACGTCGTTGTCGGTCGCGGCGGGTGTTAGTCGAGCTTCTCATAGCCGGGCAAGGTAAGGAATTCGGCAAACTCGTCGTCAGTCGTAATCCGGTCGAAGAGTTCGCGCGCCACGTCGAATTTGCCATTGGCGAAACGTTTCTCTCCTATCTGCGTTTTGATTTTCGCCAGCTCTTCGTTTAGCACGCTGCGAAATAATTCTTTTGTCACCTTGCGGCCATCGTCCAGCGTGCCGTGAGGATGGCGGATCCATTGCCATACCTGCGCGCGTGAAATCTCCGCGGTGGCTGCGTCTTCCATTAAATTGAAGATTGGGACAGCGCCACTCCCGCGCAGCCAGGCCTCAAGGTATTGGACGCCGACACTGACGTTGGTGCGCAAACCTTGCTCGGTGATTGGTCCGCTCGGTCCGAAATCGAGTAGGTCTTTGCTCGTGACATTCACGTCATCGCGTTTGCGGTCGATTTGATTTGCTTGCGGCATGATGGCGTTGAAGGCGTCGAGCGCGAGCTGCACCATGCCGGGATGCGCCACCCATGTGCCATCGTGACCGTCGTTTGCTTCTCGCTCTTTATCGGCGCGCACCTTGGCAAAAGCTTCTTCGTTCGCCTTTGGGTCGTTTTTGACCGGAATCTGCGCAGCCATTCCGCCCATCGCGAAAGTGGCTCGCCGATGGCACGTCTTAATACAGAGCAGGGAGTACGAATGCATGAAATGCGTGGTCATGGTGATCAAGGCGCGGTCGGCCAGCAGGAAATCGCGCTTGTTCCGGAACCGTTTAATACCAGAGAAGATGTAGTCCCATCGGCCACAGTTGAGCCCGGACGAATGATCGCGTAATTCGTATAGAATTTCGTCCATCTCGAAAGCGGCCGGAATTGTCTCGATCAAGACCGTGGCGCGAATAGTCCCGTACGGAATGCCCAGCTCCTTCTGTGCCAACTGGAAGACGTCGTTCCAAATGCGCGCCTCGAGATGGCTCTCCATTTTGGGCAGATAGAAGTATGGACCGCTTCCACGCGCGATCAGTTCCTGCGCGTTGTGATAAAAAAACAATCCAAAGTCGAAAAGGCCCCCGGCGACTGGTTCGCCATCGATCAGCACATGCTTCTCCATCAAATGCCAGCCGCGCGGCCGGGGCATGAGCACGGCGACTTGCTCATTGAGCTTGTACTTTTTTCCTTCGGGATTGGTGAAATTAATTGTGCCGCGAATGGCGTCGCGCAAATTGATTTGACCTTCCACCATGTTCCTCCAGGTCGGCGCGTTCGCGTCTTCAAAATCCGCCATGAAAATCTTTGCGCCGGAATTCAGCGCGTTGATAACCATCTTGCGATCGGTCGGCCCGGTGATTTCGACCCGGCGATCCTGGATGTCGCTCGGGATCGGCGCACACTTCCAGTCGGCTTCGCGGATATGTTTCGTCTCGGGCAAGAAGTCGAGCCCTTCGCCCTGATGAAGCCGTCTCTGGCGTTCCTGCCGGTGCTCGAGACATTGCTTGCGCCGTGTGCCGAAGTGGCGTTGCAGCTTTGCGACAAAGGCGAGCGCTTCCGGAGTTAAGATTTCAGAAAAAGCCGGTATTATCTCTCCCAAGACCTCCACGCCAGAGGGCAGGGGGCCGCGACTTCCCTTGGCCTTGATGGAAGGAGTGGTCATAAAGATCAAAACACTACCTTACAATTCGCGGCCGCGCTGTTACTTTCGCGCATCGGACAAAGAAGAACCGTTGAAGCGTTATATCGGAAAGCATTCCAACTTCGCGCAAACTTTTGCGCGAACTGAAAAAGTCCGTGCAATATTTTGAAGCGTCGCATCCTCAGCTCGTCGCGTAGGCAACTATTCCATAGAGCAAAATCATTCGCTATGCCAGGCCATGCGAATCGGCAGGCTGTCGCTTGTTAGGCAGGCGCGTCGCAAGAGCGTCGCTTTGGCGCTGCCGCGCGAAATCAACCGGCATGCCAATTCTCAAAAAATACTGCTAAAAATTGGTTGAACGCGGTCGCGTTTGCGCGGCTCCGCACTGTCTAAATGGGTGACAGTTAAATAAGGAATAACAAATATGACTAACATCGCTCTCTCACTTCCAGCAGCCCCGTGGATTTTGTGGGTCGGAGGGCTTGCAGTTGTAGTATTCTTGTTCTGCCTGCCGCGTTTGCTCGGAATTGTTTCGAAACCATTGGAGTAGTTCATTCAGCAGTTCACCGGCAGACGCTCGCCTAACGGAGATCCGATGAGGAAGACCGGCGAGGAAAAGACAACAGCCTCCCGTTGAGCGGACAGACTAAGTCGTCTCGCACTCGGCTCCGACGGGTGCGAGCGCGCCCAAAAATCGCGTTCGAAGAGCTAATTTTCCCTGATGAAATTCACGACCTCCTTCGCTGGAGCGATTGGGTCCGCGCCTACCGCGCCATCGCCGATTTCTTCGACCGCAAATTGGCCGCCACGGGCGAACAGTCATAAGGCCCAAGCCAACTTCTCACTTTCCGGCAGAAAGTTTTTGGCGTGCCGAAGTTTTCGGCCAGATCGGTGAAAGATCGTGTGCACCGCAGATAGCGGAAGAGAAGCAAACCTAGGATTTTATCGCACTGATACGCCCAGAAGGTAATGCAGTCACGATGAAGGGATTAATGAGAGACAACGCTTCTCCAGCCACTCCGGTGCTGCGTCAACATCGCCCGAATGTCATGCCGCTTGAAGGCGATATTGATCTACACGTTTCGCCTGTCGTCACAGAGGCTCTTAACGCAATGATCAAGAAAAAACCGGAACGGATAGTGATAGATCTTTCGCGCGTGACTTATATCGATAGCGCAGGAATAGCGGTGCTTATTCTCGCAATGCAAGAGGTTGAAGCGTATGGCGGCAAGTTTTTCCTGAGTGGTCTGCAGGAAACCTTGCGCTCGATTTTCGAAACTTCGCGGCTCGAGCGAGTATTTCGAATTTTTCCAGATGTCGATGCGGCGCTGGCCGCGCGTGGAGCATGAGTTAACCTGGCGGACGGGACGTACTGGCAATTCCGTGTCCTGAATCACGGCATCGCGTGAACGGATGGAAATTGAGACGGCCTGTCCAGAGGCCGTGTTTCGTTTCATCTGTCGATTTAACGGCGTGAGGGCACGCCGTCTCCAACGACGCGACTTATTGTCGTTCGTTGGAGGCACCCAATTTGCGGTCGAAGAATTCGGCGGTGGCGCGGTAGGCGCGGACCCAGTCGCTCCAGCGGAGCAGGTCATGAATTTCGTCGGGAAAAATTAGCTCCTCGAATGCGACGTTTTGGGCACGCAGTTTTTCGACCAGATCGGTGGTTTGCTGGAACGGCACGTTGCGATCGTCGTCGCCATGAACAAAGAGCACGGGGGAGCGCCAGTTCGCGATGCTTGCGACGGGCGATGATTTGAAGGCGAGCTCGCGCGCTTCTTTGATGTCGGGCGCGGCCTCGGCGTTATCGGCCCACATCGGCAGGAAAATCGCCCAATCGTGCACGCCGTGGAAATCAACGCCGGCTTTGAAAATGTCGGAGTTGCGCGCAAGGCCCATGGCAGTCAGAAATCCGCCGTAGGATCCGCCCCACAGACCGATCCGCTCCGGGTCAACGTTGTCGAGGCTCTGCAAAAATTTCGCGCCCGCGACCACATCCTGATATTCGGATGCGCCGCGCCACACCGATTTTGCCGGCTCGCGAAAGGCGCGTCCGCACATGATGCCGAGCCGGTAATTGACCGAAAGCACGATGTAACCTTTGCTCGCCAGATATTGATTCATCGCATAGGCGTTGTGGTAATACTCCATGTAATGAAAGCCGAGCAGCATCTGTCGGATCGGTCCGCCGTGCGTGAAGACGAGAGCCGGGCCGCGTTCTTTCTGGTTCTTAGGCGTGAACAGTTGGCCGTGAATCTCTAGACCGTCTTCGCTTTTAAACACTACCTGCTTTGGCGTGACTAACTGTGTCGATGGAAAGTCAGTCGGAAGCAGATTCTTCGCGAGTAACTCGCGGCCGCTGCTCGTTAGGCGATAAGGCATGGCGGGCGAAGTCGCGGTTGAACCGAGACACAACACATTCTTTCCATCGCTTGTCTCGACCGGGTTCCACTCGATGGTCTCGCCACTCGTTAGGGCCTTTGGCTCCCCGCCAGTCGCGCTGACGCGCCAGATGTGCCGGCGATCGATGTCGTTCTGATTCGAAGTGTAGAGAATGCTGCGCTTATCTGCGCTGAGCATTACTTCTTCCACATCAAAATCGCCCGGCGTGAGGAGCTGAGGAGCTCCACCGGTAGCGCCGATCGAGTAGAGGTGGTTCCGTCCGTCTTTCTCGCTGGCGAAGATGATGCGGTCCGCATTCGTGAATTGCAGCGATTGAAACGCAAACAACGACAACGAATCTTCCATCGCGTTGCCGCCGTGGAAGAGCTCGCGGCCTTCGCCGCTTTGCGCGTCTGCAATCCAAAGCGCCCACGGGCGCGGGAACTCAGGAATGAGCGGCCGTTTAAATTCGACTCCGGGCTGGCGAATAAATGCGACCCGTTTGCTGTCCGGCGACCAGACTGGACCGGCGTCACGATTCGTGCTCGGCGCGAGATACGTGATCTTCTTCGTCGCCAGGTCGAGCACGGCAATGAACGAGTGGTCCTTGCGGTTCGAGCGAAACGCGATGCGTTTTCCGTCCGGCGACCAGCGCGGTGTGTCGCTCTCGCCTGCTAACTCGTCGAGCTGTTCCACTTTCTTCTTGCCGTCGACCGGCGCGATCCAAAGATGCTTCTTTGCGGACCAGACGACATTCTTCCCGTCCGGCGAAACCTGCAGATCTTCGCAACCTTCCTCGTTGCAGCCAACGTCGCCTAGCAACCGCGGCTCACCGCCGCTCACGTTTACCGCCCACGCCTGTTGCTTCGGCATTTTTGTCTGGCTTGTCGGATTTGCCGAGGTGCCCTCTTTGTTGATCTCGCTGCCGCGCGCGTAAACGATCGCCTTCCCATCCGGCGTCAGCCGCACGCTTGCGATCGCCTGGCCATCATCGCCTTTGTAATGTGTCACCTGTCGCGGCACGAAATCCGGCGCGTCTGCCACCCAGATGTTGCGCTCGCCTTTGTTGTCGAACACCCAGGCCACGCGCGGCGCATGCGACGCGCTCGTTAGGCCGTACGGAAATGGTGCACTCAGCACCTGCTCGAGCGTAAAGCTTTCACCAACACAGACGAGCGGCAGCAACATGCTGCCGAGACTAACGACAAGAAAGTAGAATGATTTTTTCAACACGGTCGCGCATTATCATCGCCGAACGATAACGCGTCGAATGGATTCGGGCCGCCGAGGACTTTTTGAAACGGTGTTGTTCGCTGATTGTGCTGTAGCCGCGTCCCTGCGGGACGCGAGCACGTCGCTCACAGAGCGACGGCTACAAGAGATGGAGACCTGACAATCGCCAACGCTATCCTTGCAACCGCTAAGTCGACTTCGTGCTTGGCACCTAATTGTTTTGCTGCTGAAATCTGCCGCCGCAAGAAAAAGCATTTTATTATGACTAACAAATTGATCGGTTTAGTAGCGGGCTTCGCTGTCATCGGCGGTTCGGTAACACTCTTTGCGCAAGAGGGGACCAAGCCGGCAAACGTCGGTGAGGGGACATTGATGGTTAAGGGGAAGAACTATCCGCTAAAGAACGCCGCGGCCTATGAGACCACGGTCGACGGAGAGGAAGGGGTTGCGGTGGTCCTGAGTGGTCCGGCGATTTCAAATGAGAAAATTAACGCGGCGAGGAAATCGGAAAAGGCGGGTGACATTCCTGATTTCAGGAAGCCCTACGTTAAGCTGGAGTTCACGAAGGCCGGAGAATTCAAGGGCTGGGGCGCCGGCGCGGGTGACATATCGCTGGGCAGGCATACCAGTAATGCGACCGGGGAACTCAAGCTGCAGGGCGGCCGGGCGATCGGCAAAGCCAGTCAGCCTAACGAGACAGAGGGAATGTTTCCCTCGGGCTTGGACGTTCGTTTCGATGTGCCGCTGCTCCGTACTGGAGAATCGTTGCCGCCATCCAAAAAGCCGGGCCCAGCCGCGAATGTGAAGCCGTCGGTGACGGGCGTTTTCAAAGGGAACGGCAAGGACGCAAAACTGGCTTATATGTCGGCACATTGGCGCGAGCCCTTTGGCGATAAGCCGTCGATCGTGCTCGTGTTCACCGAGAAGGATCATTCCAAAGATAACAAGCCCGACTTTAATGCCGGGTTCGGCAAGTTCGGTAGCGCATTGATCGTCTCACTGCACGAAGACGGCGACATCTTTGGCTGTGAGGTCGCGCACAGCGCGCTTAAGCACCAAAACTTTAGCTCGATCGGCAAGATCAACACGAACGACTTCGAGTATGCGGACGGCAAGGTGCAGGGGGGCCTGACTACAGATGGCCCGGCCGACATCTTCGGCGAGAGCTGGGAGGTCAACGTCAAGTTTGTCGCGCCGCTTGGAGAAACTCCCAAAGAGTTTCAGCCAGCTGTTTCAAAAGGACCCGAACAAGAGACAACAGACAAACAGGCAACAACCCAGTCAACGACTGAGCTAAGCGAAAAAGCCGCGCCCAAGCCGGCGAAGGATCAGCTCAACGTTAAGGACCTGGCACTAACAAAAGATGAGTCCGACGTAGAGTACAAGGCGCTTGTTGAGCAGGTTAACTTCAAAAGCAAGGCGAACGTAAAAAGCGTCTGTGCCGAATTGGCAACGAATCTCAAGGCTCAGGGCTGGACGAAGGAAGGCAGCGATCTGATCACGCCGGCCTCTTCAATACTCAAGCGGAAACGAGGAGACGCTGAACTGACGATTTTCGTGCATCCTGAGAACGGAGGGAGTAAGGTGCAGTTCATGACCGAGGGCCTCGCTTGGGACGAAAAGTAAGGCGGTGGCGAGGGACGAGCTCCGCTGAGACAGCGGACGCTACAAGAAAGGTGATGTATTCCTCGATCTTACGGGCGCAAAACTGGCGAAAACTGAGAGGTGGTTTAAGAATTTTCGGAAGGGCATTCGAGCATGAGCACGAGCACGAGAACGGATAAATACTCAGGCATCGATGGATACGTTGGGAACACGCCGTTGATTCGACTGCGGCGGCTGTCCGAACTGACGGGTTGTGAGATTCTGGGCAAAGCGGAATTCATGAATCCCGGCGGCTCGGTGAAAGATCGCGCCGCTTACGGAATCATTACTGACGCGGAGAAAGGGGGTCGGCTTAAGCCAGGCGCAACGATCGTGGAGGGAACTGCTGGTAACACCGGGATCGGGCTTGCGGTGATCGGGCGGGCGAGGGGGTATCGCACGGTTATTGTGATTCCGAATAATCAGTCGCCGGAGAAAATGTATTTGCTGCGAACACTCGGCGCAGAGGTAAAGGCGGTACCGGAGAAGCCATTCAAGGACCCGGAAAATTACAATCATATCGCGCGCCGCCTCGCTGAGGAGCGCGGCTGGTTCTGGGCCAACCAGTTCGATAACACCGCCAATCGCGAGGCTCATTATCGCAGCACCGGCCCGGAAATCTGGAAACAAACCGAAGGAAAGATCAGCGCGTTTGTTGCAGCTGTTGGTACGGGCGGCACGCTTGCCGGCGTGAGCACTTATCTGAAGGAGCAAAATCCGAAGATTCAAACTGTCTGCGCCGATCCGTACGGCGCGGCGATGTGGTCCTGGTTCACCAACGGCAATTTGGAAACGAACGACGGCGATTCCATTGCGGAAGGAATCGGTCAGGGCCGCGTCACAAAAAATGTGGAAGGCATCAAAGTCGATCGCGCTTATCGCATTCCTGATCAGACTGGCCTAACGATCGTTTACCAACTTCTGCGCGAAGAAGGTTTGTTCCTCGGCTTATCGAGCGGCATCAACGTTGCCAGCGCCGTGCGCTTCGCCAAAGAATCTGGGCCGGGTCGAACAATCGTTACGATCCTTTGCGACTCGGGTCACAAATACCAATCAACACTCTTCAATCGCGACTGGCTGGCTTCCAATCATCTCGATCCAGAGCTGCCGCTGGAATCGATCATCAATCGTTAACCTGAAATTTTTGGATCAGGAAAGAAGGAACTCGTTAGTCCCGGAAAGCTTTGAATCTGGAAGCTGGGAACCCCTTCACCACTATTCAAAAGAAATCTGATTCGTGGCTTTTCCTGCCTTCCTGCTTTCCTGATTAAATTTGAATCAGGAAATGAGGAAGGTGGATCGCCTTCTCCGAAGGCGATGCCGGATTAAAACCAACGCGTTGGGGACAACGCGTTCCACCTTTTTTTCCAAGCGAGTGTTTCCCGTTACGGACGAGGCGGTGGGGTCGGACGTGGCCTTGGTGTGTTGTTGGGCCTCGGCGTTGGAGTGGGTCTCGGCGTAGCTGAAGGAGGTGGCGTGGCCGTTGGAGTTGCGGTCGGTGTGGCCGTCGCAGTTGCAGTCGGCGTTGCGGTTGCAGTCGGTGTGGCCGTGGCCGTCGCTGTTGCTGTCGCTATTGCGGTAGCCGTCGGTGTCGCCGTTGCGGTAGCGGTCGGTGTCGCTGTTGGAGTTCCACAAGGCTGAAGGATATAGCTTTGCCCGCCAGTAGCCGCGCCGCCCGTGCCGTTGCAAAAGTACTGAACAAAAGTGCTGTCGTCTCTCTGCACCCCGGCAGTCGCCGATGTGTTACCATTGCTCAGTGTGCCGTAGATTACGTCGAAGCGACTTTGCCCCTCGTACAACCGCAGCTCAAAGTTGGCACTGCCGCTGCCCGGGAAGTACTGCGCGCGCCACTCAATGTTGAAGATGCGGTTGGGAGCAGTGCCACTTATCGATGTGAATATGCCCGACGGACTATTGACCAAATACAGGTCGTCCCAATACGGGAAGATGGTGAAGTTATGGGTAGTCCACGGGAGGCAAATGTTACTGAAGTCCGTATCGGTAGTTAGGAACTGGGCATTACCGTTGGACGATAGATTGATGCTCGTGAAAGTCATGCCGAACAAACTATAAGAAAAGGGCAACGCGACCGTGGTTACCGTATCATCCCCGTGATTGCCGATGTCGGTGGTGCCAGGAACGATACTGCCCCCTATCTGGGTGATCGTGTAGTCGCCCACGCAAGGTGTCGCCGTGGCCGTTGCAGTCGGAGTGGGCGAAGCTGTCGGCGTCGGAGTCGGAGTGGGCGAAGCCGTTGGCGTCGGCGAAGGAGTTCCGCCCGTGAGCATGAGTGGGTTCGCATACAGGTCAAACTGGTGCAGCGTGCCATTCGGGTTCGTGCCATCGCAGTTCGCGTTGTCCGCCCACATCGCGTAGAGCTTGCCCGCGAACGCGGACAAACCAACGTAATCACCAAAATCGATGCCGTTGGCCGCGTCCGCCGCGTTCGAGAACCCGCCGCTCAAGCGCCTGTTCGGCGCCCACGTCGCGCCACCGTCGGTGCTGAAGGTGCCGTAGTATTCCGCATCGTCGTTAGGAATCATGTTCGTCCCGCCCGGACCGGGCACGCCGTTATCGTTGCGACAATCATGAAAGCCCACTGCCACAGTGCCGGTTGTGGGATCGAGAGCAACGTATGGCAAGAACTGGCTGTTCGTGGTCGCGTCGTCGTTCACGCGCACCGGCGCGGTCCATGTCGCGCCATCATCAGTCGACGTGCGCATCTCAATATCCGTGTCGTTGTTCTCGTTGACCGTCTCGTCTGTGTACACCAGATAGATGCGGTTGTTGAACGGTCCACCGGTGGCGTCCCACACTAGCCCGGCCTCAGCGTCGATGGAGCGTCCGCTCTGCGCTGGGATGAAGTCGAACCCGCCCACATTGGTCGACGAAACGGTGATGCGAGCGCCGAAACCGCCCGCGCCCAAACCGTCTGCGTCTACGTTGGCGTAGATCGTCGCCGGACCCTGTCCGCCAGTCGGGCTCTGATAGGTCACGATGACCTTACCGCCGTTCGGGCCGGGCCCTACGGCGATACCGCCGAAGCTGCCACTTGCTGACGGAATCGTCTGTAACGCGTTG
>Ga0193750_1000350_pt1 | contig 12776 bp, 8 predicted proteins | sample L1c1metaG_FD_160569 | JGI IMG/M metagenome (GOLD analysis project Ga0193750, IMG submission 160569) | Soil microbial communities from a riparian zone of the East river system, Colorado, United States - L1c1 | ecosystem: Environmental > Terrestrial > Soil > Riparian zone | place: USA: East River...
CGCGGCGCCAGCGCCGCGCCGGCCAGCGCGAGCACGATCGCCATCGCGATCACCAGGCGCGGTCGGCGAGCCGCGCCGCCGGCCAGCGCGGAGAGGATTTGCGATGCGTTCACGATTTTGAGGCTAGAGCGCGGGCCACTTCCATGGGGCACGCAGGGCGCTGGCGATGGCTTCTGTCACGTACCGCGATAGCTATGGTATATACGCGGGTCGGGAGAACAGTTTTGCGCTGCTCCATCGTGCGCCATCGTATATACGTATTTAATATTAATATATACTATTGCTATCGCGCTGAGAAACGGGGGACATCCCATGAACGGCAGCGTCCCCCAAACGCCCGCTTTGCCAATGGACTACTCCATGCCCAGCGGACCGGCCGATTCGCCGGCGAGGAACTGCCGCACGAACGGGTTCTCCGAGGCGAACAGGTCCTCGGCGGGGCCCGATTCGACGATCCGACCCTTCCACAGGACGGAGATGTGCTCGGCCACGCGGCGCGCGCTCATGATGTCATGCGTGATCACCACGTAGCAACCGCCGTTCTCGGCGTGGATTTCCTTGATCAGCTCGCAGAGCAGCGCTGTGCGGACGGGGTCCAGGCCCGAGTCGGGCTCGTCGAACAGCACGATCTCCGGGTCCAGCACGAGCGCGCGCGCAAAGCCGGCGCGCTTGCGCATCCCGCCGGAGAGCTCGTTGGGCATCTTCGCGCCCTCGCCGCCGAGACCGACCTCGCTCATGCGGCGGTTCACGATCTCGGCGATCTCCTCGTCGCCCTTCTCGGTGTGCTGGCGCAGCGGGAAGGCGACGTTGTCCCATAGCGTCAGCGAGCCGAAAAGGGCTCCGTCCTGGAAGAGCACGCCGAACTTCTTGCGTATCTCGAACAGGTCGGCGTCTGCGAGGCCGGGGATCGAGGTGCCATGCACGAGCACGTCTCCCTGGTCCGGATACAGCAGCCCGACGATGTGCTTGATGCAGACCGACTTGCCGGTGCCCGACGGCCCGATGATCATCGAGATCTTGTCTTCGGGCAGGCCCATGTTCAGCCCGCGCAGCACGTGATTGCGACCAAAGGACTTGTGCACGTCGATGAACTCGATCGCATCCGGCGCCTCCGACGGGCGAACCGTGCCGGTGTGGTACTCGAACTCCTCCGTGCCTTCGCGATCGCGCTGACGCTCTCGTTCGCGGGCGCTGAACGCCGTCCCACCCCGCCCAGCCGAAGCCGTCTCGTCGGCCGGCTCCGCGGCCGCGAAGTCAGACTCGCCGCCCGACTGGCTCGGCGCCGGGTGGTGCTCGATCTGCTCGTAGGACTCGCCGGCGCCCTCGGCGTCGCCGTGCGGTCCGGGCACCTGCTCGCGCGCCACGTCAGCCGCCGATCGGGGCACGCGGGTTGGCGCCCCAGAAGATCTGCGTGCCGAGCATGCCGATGACGTGAACGAGCACGAGGTTCAGGACCATCGACTTGGCCGTGGCTCTGCCCACGCCCACCGGTCCCCCGCTTGCGTTGTAGCCGTAGTAACAGGCCACCAGCACGATCGCCGTGGCCATGAACATGGCCTTGATCAGGCTGTACAGGAAATCCGGCGGATTCTGAAACTGCCAGAAGATCAGGAAGTAGCCGCCGGAGGAGACGTAGCCGATCTGCTGCACGACGGCGATGTAGGAAGCCAGGAAGGCCGCGCCGATCCCGGCGAGGTACATGAACGGCAGCACCAGCCACGCGGCCAGCAGGCGCGTGGCGCAGAGGAAGGTCATCGAGTTGATGCCCATGACCTCCAGCGCGTCGATCTCCTCGGAGATGCGCATGGCGCCGAGCTCGGCGACGATTCCCGTGCCGACCTTCGCCGCCATCATGTATCCGAAGGCGTACGGCGTGATCTCGCGCAGGTCGCACCACGCCGTGAACACGCCCGAGTAGGCGGGAGCTCCCTGGGCAGCGGTGAAGTAGGCGCCCTCGATCCCGCACTGCAGGCCGAGGATGAACATCAGCGTCCAGATGATCGTCGTCGAGCCGACGATCAGGATGCCCGACTGGCGCAGCGCCTCGCCGAAGAAGCGGAACACCCGCAGGCCCCAGACGTCGCGGACGATCTGTCCGGTGAACTTGCCGATTTCGCCGGTCGCCGCGAGCCATTCGCGCGGCATCGCCAGAAGGCCGCCCATTACTTGATCACCAGGATCTGGGGGTGGGTGGCGAGCAGCGTCTGCGTGAAGACGTAGTCGAAGGAGAAGATCGCAGTGAACGCGAGCACGACGGCCTCGTTGACCGCGCGCCCGACACCCTCGGCGCCGCCGGAGGCGGTCATGCCCTTGTAACAGCAGACGATCGCGATGATCGCGCCGTAGATCGTCGTCTTCAGCACCGAGCCCCACAGGTCGGTCGTCGACGCGTTGGCGAACAGCGTGTTCCAGAAGGGGCCGAGCGCTTGGCCGTTGACGAGCTCGGCGATGATGCCGCCGAAGATGCCGAACAGCAGCGCGTAGATGTCGAACAGGCCGGTGACGACCATCAGCGCCAAGAAGCGCGGCACCACCAGGTTCTTGACGGGGTCGACGCCGAGGACCTGCAGGGCGTCGAGCTCCTCGCGCACCTTGCGCGCGCCCAGATCGGCGGTTATGGCGGTGCCGGCCACGCCCGCCACGACGATCGCGGTCACGCTCGGGCCGATCTCGCGCACGGCTCCGAGCACGAAGAAGCCGCCTAGCCGATCCAGCGCTCCGAAGATCGTCAGGAAGTTCGCCGCCTGCAGGCCCGGAGCGGCGTAGCAGATGCAGACGGTCGAGACCAGCAGCGGAAACCAGCACAGCCGCAGCGCGAACAGGAACTGCGAGACGAGCTCTCCCCCGTAGGGGTACGGAGGACGCAGGGCGGACCAGATCGTCCTCCCGGTGAGGATCATCATGTCCCCGAATTCCTCGAGCACGTGCCGCGCCGGGACGAACGCCCGCTCGGCGACGCTGCGAACCATCTCTGCTCACCCCTCCTCGGGTTGCCGTCGCTGGTCGGACGAACTCTACGCGATGGCGCCTCCGCGCGCCACCGACTGCCGCCGCCGCAGTCCCCTGTTCACGGGTCCGCAGGCCGTGACGATGCGCAACAGCCACTGATATCGTGCCGCCATCGTGAGGGGACGGAGAGTCTTCCGGTTCGTGTTCGTCGGCGCATGCTCGGCGCTGGTTCTCGGCGGCTGCGGCGGCGGCTCGCAACAGACACACGGCGAAACCAAGCGCAGCTACAAGATGCGCATCTCCGCAGCGACGTTTCCCGCCAAGCAGGCGATCTCCAAGCCCGTGCAGCTGCGCGTGAAGGTGCTCAACGAAGAAAGCCGCGCGGTGCCCAACGTGGCGATCACCGTGGACTCGTTCTCCTACGTCGAAAAATATCCCGAGCTGGCGGCGAGCAACCGGCCCGTCTGGGTGGTCGAACGAGGCCCCGGCGCGATACCGCGGCGACCCGTGCAGAGCCAGGCGGTCAGCCCGCCCGGCGGCGGCCAGACCGTCTACATCAACACCTGGGCACTGGGCCGGCTGAACGCGAAGGCGACGCGCACGTTCACGTGGACGGTCGTACCGGTGAAGAGCGGCTCGCACGACGTGCACCTGACGGTCGCCGCGGGGCTCGCCGGAAACGCCCGGGCGACGCTTGCGCGGGGAGGCGCCGTCACCCGCTCGTTTGCCGCCAAGATCGCCGCATTGCCGCCGTCTCGCCACGTCGACCCGGAAACCGGCCGCGTCGTCGAAGGTACGTTCTCCGCGATTCCCTAGACCAGCGCGGGCCTGCGTGCGGCTGGTCGCGCGTACGATCCCGGCCCCTGCGGTCCCGTGCCGAGTACGAGCAAGCGGGCCCGACCGCGTCGAGCGTCGGTTTGGCCCGCTGTCCAATCGGGCGCCCGGCGGTTTTGCCAGGCGGTGATGTCATCGAGCGTGCTGGGCATTACGATTGCGTTCGGCTTTCCGCCCCATCTCGCCCGATTGTCTTAGGAGGAATCGACCCCGCTCATGCCAAGGACTCGTCAGCAGAACGTCACCGCCGCGCAGTGGAGCCCCAACGGAAGCGCGCTGGGCTCGCCGGACTTGACCGTCGCCGGCAACCAGGTGTTCGGTGAGAACGTCTTCTCGCCGAGCGTGCAGCGCCACCGCCTGCCCAAGCACGTCTACAAGGCGCTGGCGCGGACGCTCGCACGAGGCGAGGCGCTGGACACGTCGCTGGCCGACGCCGTGGCGCAGGCGATGCGCGAGTGGGCGATGGAGAAAGGCGCCACGCACTACACGCACTGGTTTCAGCCGCTGACCGGCTCGACGGCGGAGAAGCACGACTCCTTCTACGAGCCAGGCGGCGACGGCACCGCGATCGCGGAGTTCTCCGGCAAGGAGCTGATCCAGGGCGAGCCGGACGCCTCCTCCTTCCCGACTGGCGGCATCCGCGCGACCTTCGAGGCGCGCGGCTACACGGCGTGGGACCCGACGTCGCCGGCGTTCATCCTCGAGAACCCCAACGGCGCGCTGCTGTGCATCCCGACGGCCTTCACCTCCTGGACCGGCGAGGCGCTCGACCACAAGATCCCGTTGCTGCGCTCGATGGACGCCCTCTCCAACGCGGCCATCCGCGCGCTGGAGCTGCTGGGCGTCGACGAGGCCTCGCGCGTGTTCACGACGTGCGGCTGCGAGCAGGAGTACTTCCTGATCGACGAGCAGTACTACTTCGAGCGTCCGGACCTTGTGACGACCGGCCGCACGCTGTTCGGCGCCAAGCCGCCGAAGGGCCACGAGCTCGACGATCACTACTTCGGCTCGATTCCCGAGCGGATCCTCGCGTACATGCTCGAGGTCGAGCTCGAGCTGGCAAAGCTCGGCGTGCCGATCAAGACGCGCCACAACGAGGTCGCGCCCAACCAGTACGAGGTCGCGCCGATCTTCGAGAACTCCAATGTCGGCTCCGACCATCAGATGCTGACGATGCAGATCATGCAGAACACCGCCCGCCGCTACGGCCTCGTCTGCCTGCTGCACGAGAAGCCGTTCGCAGGCGTCAACGGCTCGGGCAAGCACAACAACTGGTCGATGGGCACCGACACGGGTCTGAACCTGCTCGACCCGGGTGACACTCCGGCGGAGAACCTGCAGTTCCTGTTCTTCTGCGCGGCGGTGATCCAGTCCGTCAACAAGCACCAGCAGCTTCTGCGCGCCTCGATCGCGAGCGCCGGGCAGGACCATCGCCTGGGGGCCAACGAGGCGCCGCCGGCGATCATCTCGATCTTCCTCGGCGCCGAGCTGGCGAGGGTCTTCGCGGAGATCGAGAGAGGCAAGGTGCAGCCCTCCAAGCCCGGCTCGTTCCTCGGGCTCGGCACGCCCGTGCTGCCGCCGCTGCCGCTGCACGGCGGCGACCGCAACCGTACGAGCCCGTTCGCCTTCACCGGCAACAAGTTCGAGTTCCGCGCGCTCGGCTCCAACCAATCGCCGGCCTTCCCCAACACGGTGCTGAACACGATCGTCGCGGCGTCTGTGGACGAGCTCACGGACAAGCTGCAGAGCGCGCTCAAACGCTCGGGCGCGACGCTCGAGAAGGCGGTGGCGGGCGTCGTCAAGGAGGCGTGGACGGCCAACAAGCAGATCGTCTTCGACGGCGACAACTACACCGAGCAGTGGCACAAGGAGGCCGAGAAGCGCGGGCTGGCAAACCTGCGCACGACGCCCGATGCGCTGCCGTGGCTGGTGCAGAAACAGACTGTCGCCACCTTCAAGAAGTACAAGGTGCTCTCCAAACGCGAGCTGGAGGCCCGCTATGAGGTGTTCACCGAGCAGTACGCGGTGAACCTGAACATCGAGGCCGAGACCGCGGCGACGATCGCCCGCACGATGGTGCTGCCGGCGGCCGTGCGCTATCTGAACGAACTGCGTGCCAGCGGCCTGGAGGAGCTGCTCGACGAGATCGAGCCGCTGCTCAAGGAGCTGCACTTCGCGCTGGTCAAGCTCGAGGACGTCAACCTGCCCGAGAACCAGCCCGACGAGACGCCGCAGAAATGGGCCGTGTACATGCGCGACAGGGTGATCCCGGCGATGGAGGACGTGCGCGACGTGTCAGATCGACTCGAGAAGCTCCTCGCCGACGACCTGTGGCCGCTGCCCAAGTATCAGGAGATGCTGTTCATCAAGTAGGCGATGAGCGCGGGCGCTCAGAGCGTGGGCCTCAGGCGCCTTTCAATTTGGCGGCTTCCGGCTCTCGCTGGGATTGGCCGCCTGACCCGCAGATCGCGCGCAGGTTCTTCGTGCCCTGCCCGAGCGGCACGTTCACCGAGTTGCCGTACTTGGCGACCTGGGCCAGGTCGTTCTTCTCGAAGCCCTTCAGCGTCATGAGCTGATTGAACAGGGCGGTCGCGAGCGGCTGGAGCCTGCTCCGCTGGCTGGCGACGCTCGCGCGCTGCAGTTCTTCGACCTTCGGCAGCAGCGCTTCGATCGCCTTGCGCGCGCGGGTCTCGAGCGGCTTGTCATGGAAGCGCAGGCTCATGGCGAGCGTCGCAGCCGTGTAGCGCTTCTGGGCCGCAAGCACCGTCGGGCAGAGCCGCTTCGCGCTCGCCCTGTTGGTCGTGCTGCTCGCGCTGTCGGTGCTGCTGCCGCCGCCGCAGCCCGCGATCAAGGCCACGATGCTGGCCGCACACGACACAACGGCAATCGCCCGTCTGCCCAATTTCCTCTCCCGGGTCTCTCGCGGCCTGTGGTCCTCGCGCCACACCTAACTACGCCCTGGCCGCCGGTCAGCTGCGCCTGGCGACGCAGCGCGAAATCCTACCAGCAGCCGCGCGCCGCTCCGCGCGGCCACAGGCGGCGCATCTGAGCGATCCCCTGAAGACGCGTTTTGAAGACGCGTTTTGCAGATCGCGTGATCGGGTATGGGAAGAGAGCGCGGTGCGAGCATCGCGCCAACCATCAATTTCCGACAAGGACGAGGGGACAACCAGCATGACGAAGATCGCAAGGGGCGATAGGCGCGTCGGCGAGGGCATGGCCATGCGTGCACAGACTCGGACGAGAAGGGCGCGCCTGCTTGCGGCAGCGCTCGCCTGCGGCGCCCTGGCGCTGCTCGGCGCTGCGCCGGCGGCGCCGGCGAGCATCCAGCACGAATTCGCGCAGTTCGCAGACTGCCCGATGGAAAACCCGGAAGTGGTGCTCTGCATCGTCTCGACGACGACCAGCGGCGAATTCCACCTCGGCAGCAAGACCGTCCCGATCTCCAAACCCGTCGTTCTGCAGGGGGGGCTGACGAGCAACTCGCACGTGCTGGTGCCCGCGGCGGACGGCAACACCCTTTCGAAAACGCCGCTGCCGGTCCCGGGCGGGCTCTTGATCGACCTGCTGCCGCCGCTGACATCCGTGACGGCGACGGCCGAAGTCGCCGGACAGATCGAAGTCGACCCGACTGCCACCAACTCCGGCGTAGGGACAGCGGCGGTCCTGCCGATCAAGGTCAAACTCGACAACCCGCTGCTGGGAGCCTCCTGCCGCGTCGGCTCCGACGCCGAACCGGTGACGCCACGTTTGACCACGGGCACGACCAACCCGCCACCGCCCAACGCGCCAATCAGCGGCAGCCCTGGAGAAGTCGTGATCAGCGCCCACGGACAGCTGATCACGATCCTGCACAGCTCGCTGGTCGACAACGCGTTCTCCGCACCGGGCGCCAACGGCTGCGTCGAACCGCTCTCGCTCGTGACCGACGTGGGCGTGGACCTGGCGACCGGACTTCCCTCGGCCGCGGGCCACAACACGGCGATCCTCAACGGCTCGCTCGCCGCTGCCTCGGTGACGGCGATCCAGGCCCAGGCCGTGCTTCCAGAGCTCGGCAGATGCGTGAAAGTCCCAAGCGAAAAAGTCGGAAAAGAAGTCATCGTCCATGGCGGCTACGTCGACTCGGGGTGTGTGGAGAAAAACGAAGGCCACTTCGGCAAGTTCGAATGGCTGCCCGGCACCGGCGCAGGCAACGAGTTCAGCGGCGCGGGCAAAGCGGTGACGCTCGAAACGACCGGCAAAAAGCAGGTCAAGTGCCTGGCCTCGTCGAGCAGAGGCGAATACACGGGGACGAAAACCGCGTCGCTCGGCATGACCTTCACGGGCTGCAAGCTGGCCGCGACCGGCGAAGCGTGCCAGACGCCCGCCGCCGCCGCCGGCGAAGTGGTGACCGGCCCGCTTGAAGCTCAGCTCGGCTTCATCAAGGACGTGGAGAACGGCAGTGAAGTGATCTCGACCGTCGGGTGGGATCTCAAGAGCGGCTCCGCCTTCATCTCGGGTGAATGCGGCGCCGGCAAACAGAGCCTAGTCGTGACCGGATCGGTGATCGGGGCGATCAGCGCGGCCGACAAATTCGTCGCCGCCTACACGCTGAAGTTCAGCCAGGCCGCCGGCAAGCAGCTGCCGGAAGCCTTTGAAGAAGAGCCGACCGACACGCTCAGCGCGGCGTTCGGCGGCGCCTCCGCCGAACAGGCCGGCCTGAAAGCCAGCCAGAAAATCACCAACGAAGAAAAGCTGGAGTTCAAAGCCCAGTCGGAAACCTGAGCGCTGCGCAGCCGCCGTGCGAGCCGGGGCAGCCGGCTCGCACGGCGTCGCGCACTACCGGTTGGGCCGCGCGGCTGGGGACCGACCGCCAGCTAGCATGGCTTCATGCGGCGTGACTTCCTCAACGCGATCGAAGCCCAGGTGGTCGTCTACGACGGCGGCATGGGCGCGACGCTCGAGCAGTTCGAGCTGACCAGCGAGGACTATGGCGGGCTCGAGGGCAAGTGCCACGAGGCGCTCGTGCTCAACCGCCCAGACGTGATCGAGGGCGTGCACAGCTCGATGCTCGACGCTGGCGCCGAAGTGCTCGAGACCGACACCTTTCAGGCGTCGAGAATCAAGCTCGGCGAGTGGGGCTTGGCCGACTACACGGTCGAGATCAACACCAAGGCCGCGGAGATCGCGCGCAAGGCGGCGGGTGACGATCGCTATGTCGCCGGGTCGATCGGGCCGACGGGTTTTCTGCCGGCGTCCGAGGACCCGTCGCTCGGCCAGATCCGCTTTGCCGAGCTCGTCGAGGTCTTCTCCGAGCAGGCCGCCGGGCTGATCGACGGCGGCGCCGACCTGCTGATCGTCGAGACCGCGCAGGACATCCTCGAGGTCAAGGCGGCGATCTTCGGTGCGCGCGAGGCCTTCAAGAGCACCGGGCGCAGCCTGCCGATCCACGCATCGGTGTCGCTGCTGCCCAACGGCGGGAAGATGCTGCTGGGCACGGACATCTCCTCGGTGCTGACGACGCTCGAGGCGCTGAAGGTCGACGTGATCGGCCTGAACTGCTCGACCGGTCCCGAGGACATGCGCGACGCGATCCGTTTCCTCGGCGAGTTCTCGCCGCGTCCGGTCGCGTGCATACCCAACGCCGGCCTCCCGCTTCAGGGCCCCGACGGCGAGACGATCTTTCCCGAGCAGCCCGAACCGCTTGCCGAAGCGCTGAAGGAGTTCGTCGAGCGCTACGGCGTGGGCATCGTCGGCGGCTGCTGCGGCACCACGCCCGAGCACATCGCGGCGATCGCCGAGCGTGTCGCCGGGCGGCCGGTGGGCGAGCGCCCCGCGCCGCGCCCGCCACAGCTGTCCTCGATGATCGCCTCGACACCGCTGCAGCAAGAGCCGGCGCCGACGATGGTCGGCGAGCGCGTCAACTCCCAAGGCTCGCGCAAGGCCAAGGAGCTGCTGCTGGCAGACGACTACGACGGGCTCGTGCAGATCGCCGAGGACCAGGTCAACGGCGGCGCGCACGTGCTCGACCTGTGCGTGGCGCTGACCGAGCGCACCGACGAGGACGAACAGATGCGCCTTGTCGCCAAGAAGGTCTCGCTGACGCAGCCTGCGCCGATCCAGATCGACTCGACCGAGCCGGAGGTGATCGAACGCGCGCTGGAGCAGGTTCCCGGGCGTGCGATCGTCAACTCGGTCAACCTCGAGGCCGGGCGCGACAAGCTCGACCGCGTCGTGCCGGTGGCGCTCGCGCACGGTGCTGCGCTGATCGCGCTGACGATCGACGAGGTCGGTATGGCAAAGACGGCGCAGCGCAAGGTCGAGATCGCAAGGCGCATCCGCGACCTGTGCTGCGAGGAGCACGACCTGGACCCGCAGCTGTTGATCTTCGACTGCCTGACGTTCACGCTGACGACCGGCGACGAGGAGTGGCGCCCGTCGGCGGTGGAGACGATCGCCGGCATCAAAGCGATCAAGGAGCAGATACCCGACGTGAAGACGTCACTGGGCGTGTCCAACGTCTCCTTCGGCGTCTCACCTGGCGCACGCGCCGTGCTCAACTCGGTCTTCCTGCACCACTGCGTCGACGCCGGCCTTGACCTGGCGATGGTCAACCCGAACCACATCACGCCGTACTCGGAGATTTCCGACGCCGAGCGCGAGCTGGCCGACGACCTCGTGTTCAATCGCCGCGAGGACGCGCTTGAGAGGTTCATCGAGCACTTCGAGTCCAAGGGCGAGGAGGAGGGCCCGGAGGGGTCCGCCGACCCGACCGAGGGTATGGAGCCCGAGGAGGCGCTGCACTTCCACATCCTGCGCCGCCGCCGCGACGGCGTGGAGGACCAGATCGACGCAAGCGTCGAGAAGATCGGCGCCGTGCCGACGCTCAACGAGGTTCTGCTGCCGGCGATGAAGGAGGTCGGCGACAAGTTCGGCGCCGGCGAATTGATCCTGCCGTTCGTGCTGCAGTCGGCCGAGGTGATGAAGCGGGCGGTCGCTCGGCTGGAGAAGTACCTGGACAAGATCGAGGGCTACACCAAGGGCACGGTCGTACTGGCGACGGTGTTCGGTGACGTGCACGACATCGGCAAGTCGCTGGTCAACACGATCCTCACCAACAACGGCTACACGGTTGTCGACCTCGGCAAGCAGGTGCCGATCCAGACGATCGTCGACGCCGCCCAGGAGCACGACGCGACGGCGATCGGCCTGTCGGCGCTGCTGGTGTCGACCTCCAAGCAGATGCCCGCGTGCATCCAGGAGCTCCACGCCAAGGGCCTGTCCTACCCGGTGCTGATCGGCGGCGCGGCGATCAACCGCGCTTTCGGATATCGCACGCTGTATCCCGGCGGAAAAGACTCAGACGTTGTCTACGAGCCGGGCGTCTTCTACTGCAAGGACGCCTTCGAGGGCCTGTCTGTGATGGACCAGTTGGTGGACGCCGACGCCCGCGGCGCGCTCGTGCAGAAGCTGTTGGCGGGCGCTACGGAGTTCCGCGCTAAGGGCGAGGCGCCACAGGAGGAGCTGAACTTCGCCGACGACTCGGTGCGCTCGCCGGCCCGCACGGACGTGGCGATCCCCTCGCCGCCCTACTGGGGCGTGCAGGAGATCGACGTCGATCTGCAGGAGGTCTACCGCCACCTCGACACGCACGTGCTGTTCAAGCTGCACTGGGGCGGGCGCGGCGTCAAAGGCGAGGCTTGGCAGGCGCTGCTGCGCGACGACTTCCGCCCCCGTCTGGAGCGCATGTGGAAGGAGCAGGACTATTTGCACCCGCGCGCGCTGCTCGGCTTCTTCCCCTGCTACGCGCTGGGCAACGAGATCGTCGTGCTGGACCCGCAGGACCTCGCAACCCGGTCGTCGCCGAAGAGCGAGCTGACGCGCTTCGTCTGCCCGCGCCAACCCAAGGGCGACCGCATCTGCCTGGCCGACTTCTTCCGCCCGGCCGTCGACGGCAAGCCGCCCGACGAGCTCGACGTGATCGCCGTGCAGGCCGTGACGGTCGGCTCTGAGGTGACCGAGCTGATGGCCAGCTTGGAGGCCCAAGGCGAGTTCGCCGAGCAGCTGTTCGTGCATGGCCTCGGCGTGCAGACGGCCGAGGGCCTGGCCGAGTGGCTGCACTGGCGCGTGCGAGGGATGCTCGACATCGACGCGACGCAGGGCCGGCGCTACTCGTGGGGCTACCCGGCGGTGCCCGAGCAGGCCGAGCACTGCAAGGTCGAGAAGCTGCTGGACCTCGGGCAGATCGGCATGACGATCACCGACGGCTATGCGCCCGAGCCCGAGCAGTCGACGCTCGCGCTGATCGCCCACCATCCGCAGGCGATCTACTTCGGCACACGCCAGGGCCGCCTGCTCGCGGACGGATCGCCCGACGACGTGATCCGCGGCTCAAACCGCGACCCGTCGCTGTTCGGCGAGATCGAGGACGCCGACCCGCCCGACGGCGCCGTCGAAGCAGAGGACGAGCCGGCGATGGCCGGCGAAGCCTCTTAGTCGTCGTCGCGCGGCGGCGGGCGGAAGAGGATCCGCTTGACCTCCGACGCGCTGCCGCCGCCGAGGCGCAGCGCCGTCTGAAAGCCCTCCTCGCCCAGCTCGCCCGCATCGAGCGCGCGCCGCAGCGCGTTGAGCGCCGGCAGGTCGTCCTCTGCGACCTGGTCGCGCGAGGTCTCCAGCAGGATCATGTGGCGAGGGCGTTTGAGCGCCGCGGCGATGCGCAGGTAAGGCTCGCGTTCGGCGGCGTCGAGGCTCTCGGCGACGAGCACGACCGTGTCCTTGTTGGCCAGGCGCTTGTTGACCGCCGCCGCCAGCAGCTGCTCAGCGCGTGCGTTCAGCTCCTCGACCTCGACGCGACCCTCGAGCAGGCCGCGCACCTTGCCCAGCGACAGCAGGCTCGCGCGATCCTCGATCAGGCGCTTGACGAAGCCCTCGCGCTCGGCCTCGGAGGCGGACACGACCACCACGAGGCTCCCGGGCGAGTAGCGAAGCCGGTCGACGGGCGCCAGGACGCGACA
>Ga0193750_1000351_pt1 | contig 12771 bp, 12 predicted proteins | sample L1c1metaG_FD_160569 | JGI IMG/M metagenome (GOLD analysis project Ga0193750, IMG submission 160569) | Soil microbial communities from a riparian zone of the East river system, Colorado, United States - L1c1 | ecosystem: Environmental > Terrestrial > Soil > Riparian zone | place: USA: East River...
TATCCCGCTGCACGACACGGCGTTCGTGGTCGGACACTTTCATCTGATTATGGGCGTGGCCGCGATCTTTGGCATGTTTGCCGGAACGTATTACTGGTTTCCCAAGATGTTCGGGCGCTTGATGAACGAGAGGTGGGGCAGAGTTCACTTCTTTTTCACCCTAATCGGAACATACTGCATCTTCATGCCGATGCACTATCTAGGCATGGCAGGCCAGCCTCGGCGCTACTCCCAGTTCACTGAGCTAGCCTATCTTCACAATTTGATTCCGCTGAACAAATTCATCACCTATGCGGCGTTCGTGACCATCGGAGCTCAGCTAATTTTCGTGATCAATCTGTTCTGGAGTCTGAAGAAGGGCGCCAAGGCGAGCGACAATCCCTGGGAAGCTACTACTCTGGAATGGACCACTGCAACGCCGCCTCCGCATGACAACTTTGGCGGACGCACGCCGATAGTGAATCATGGGCCGTACGAGTACAGCGTTCCCGGAGCGCCGCGGGATTACATCATGCAGACTGATCCCGTGACGGTCTCGACGCACTAGAACAGGGTATGGCGACCTTGACTCCCACGATAACGATCAAGCATCCCAAGACCGGCCACGGTGGCGGTGTCGTGCATCCGCCTATTACGGGCGGAGGTGATGACGGCCGCGGAGGCAATGGTTCACCGGATTATGGGCAACGCTTGCGTCGCGCCCGTTTGGGACTACTGGTGGCGCTGGCGCCCATCATCATGCTGTTCGTTTCTTTCACCAGCGCATACATCGTGCGCCAGGGCTTGCCCACTCTCGATGAGCGCACCGGCACCTATGTTCGCGATTGGATACAGGTAAATCTTCCCACCGCGTTGCTGCTAGTGAACACTTTGTTGTTGATCTTGAGCAGTATCACTATGGAGTTGTCTCGACAGAAAATTACTCGCGAAATGGCGCTGGCTCCAGTCAAATCGATTCCGGGGGTTTCGGTTGAAGAAGGCCGAGGCTTTCCCTGGCTGGGCAGCACGATTGTCCTGGGATTGGGTTTTCTTATCGGACAATGGATGGCCTGGCGGGAACTCGCCCTCCGAGGATTCTTTCTGGCCACCAGTCCAAGCAGCTCGTTTGTGTACCTCTTGACTGGTACGCACGCCATTCACCTCGCCGGAGGAGTGCTGGCATTGCTCTACGCCGGTGTCATCTCGATGATGAACAGGCCAGTCGAAGTACGGCGGATCGTGGTGGACATCACCGCTTGGTACTGGCACTTTATGGCGCTACTGTGGATTTATATTTTTGCGCTTTTGGAGTTCGCTAAATAAGAAGAAACACTAACCACGAAGGACAAAAAAGTTCCACGAAGGAAATCTACGAAGGATTAGAACCAGGAGAACGAAACCATGTCTGACGTTGCGGTGCAGCACGGGATCGCGGGAGCTTACGAACCTTCCCTGTTTGGCACCTACTCGAAAAAGATTGGGATGTGGCTGTTTCTGCTCTCCGACACCCTGACCTTCGGAGCGCTGCTGTTTGCCTACAGCTACGGGCGAATCTCGACGCCTGGCTGGCCTACTCCGTTCGGCAAAGAGAGCATCACCAACGCGACCATCATGACGGCCTGTTTGCTCTCCAGTTCTTTGACCATGGTGCTGGGCGTGCTGGCGGCGCGGCGCGGTGATCGCGGTTGGAGCCGCAACTGGATTCTGGCCACGATGTTTTTCGGCACAGCTTTCATCGTGCTTCACGGCATGGAGTGGAGCAACTTGATTCACGAAGGCATGACTCCGTTCAAGAACCCATGGGCCGCCAATGTGCCGCAATTTGGCGGAACTTTTTTCACCCTTACGGGCATGCACATGTTGCACGTCACCATTGGCGTCATTTACCTGGGCGTGGTTGCGTTGCGGAAAAAATTTCTTCCCATCCTGCTCGGTATCTGGCTGATCGCATGGCTGGCGATTCCAGCGAGTAGTGTGTTTCATTACGGAGTTCACGTCCTGCTGGTGGGGTGCATTGTCGCAGCAGCGATTGTGTTCCTGAAGCCTAAAGATTACGACTCTCACGACGTCGAAATAGCAGGACTTTACTGGCACTTCGTCGATCTAGTCTGGATGTTCATTTTCCCATTGGTGTATTTGATGTCCACAAGGGTGTAGCACTCTTCCGCGTTACAGGAGAAGAATTCACGATGCACAACGTCGCCACAACTCATGACGAAGGCAAGGGACAATACTTCTGGGTTTGGGGAGCGCTGCTCGTCCTGACCGCGGTTGAAGTCGTGCTGGCCTACCGGCAGGTCTTCCAGCCACTCCGCATGCTGGAAGTTTTGATGATCTTGTCCGTCATCAAGTCGGCGCTAATCATTGGCTATTTCATGCACTTGAAATATGAGAACCCCGCAATGAAGTGGGTTCTGATGGTCGCTGTGGTAACCTGCTTGTGTTTGATGTTTATCTTCTTTCCCGACGCGTTCCGGATTGTGCATTTGGGAGTGAGATGAAACTGCGCCTGGCCATGATCGTGTTGCTCGTTGTGCTTTGGGCTGGTCCCTCATTCGCACAAGGCTGCGCCATGTGCTACAGCAACGCGAGCGGCACCACCAAAGAAGGCCAACGCGCCATCAGCCGCGGCGTGGTGGTATTGCTGGTTCCTCCCGTCGGATTTATGACCTTGGGCGTGGGCATGGCCCTGCGCTACGGCAAGAGGCGGGACGAGGAGCAGGATTCAGCCGACGATTAATATCCTACGACGGATCTCCAGGTTGCCGTGTTAAGGGGCCTCGAAATGCAATCTGGTTTTCTCACCTGACCACTTTGCCCCAAAATCACTGGTTAGCCACGAGTGTTACAAGAGTTTCGCTTTGCCACTGATTGCGTACGAGAAATCCAAGTCGGACTCTCTCTCCAGGAACTCGGTTCGACAAGGCTGCCGCCAGCGCCGGTGCCGTTGTGGTCGGCTTTCCGTCCACAGCATTGATCACATCGCCGACCCGAAGGCCAGCTAGGGCGACCACGCTGCCGGAAGCAACTTCTACGATCTCCGCTCCGCCGCTGTCCCGTGTTACCGCTCGGATACCGAGAACGGGAATGGCTATAGCTGATGGTGACAGTTTCGCAGCGACGGTTTGCTGCTTCCTTCCGTCGGACCCGGTACCGCCAAATCCATAGACAACCCCCACCGAAGCACGCACGTTGTTTTGTGTGACCCGGTCACCGCCAAAAATATTATGCCGAGTGAAAATGTAATCACTGGATATACGAATGGACCACCGCTGAGCGACCTTCCACTGCAACCCGCCGCCGATCGCGCCGGCGAAGCTGTTCTGGGAAGCTGACAATCCGAGTGCGCTACCTGTGAGTCGGTCCACACCGAAGAGAGCATGGACGAATACCGGCCGAAAATTGACGCGAGGCCCACCTAAGAAACCGTAGTCATGCGCGCTTATTTTGAGGGTGCCAGCACCCGGCAGAATCGGTTCTAAATCCACGGTGTAGCTTTTGTAATAACCACCAAAATCACCTTCCCCAGCTAGCCACTTGTTTGCATTCACTGAAAGCGAAGCTTCCCATCCATTTAGACTCTGGCGAGTGATTAAGCCGTTCGTGTCGGCATTCAAGTAGGAATAACCGCCGAAAACGTCCGCACGGGGAGAATCTTGGCCAACGGATAATTCGGGCAGCAGAAGGCAGAGCAGCACGAGCACAGCATTTTTCATGACAGGAAAAACCGCTTTCGTTCGAATCTCGATGGGCCGCTTTCCGGAAGGCAGCAATCCTATCACGACTTGAACACACCTCGTTGCGAGGTGAGCCGCGTCCAACTCTGGCGGACTCTTGGATCAGCATTGTGGCCGCGCCGCGGCAATGCTGAAGCTGGTATCATATTTACAACGCGGAAACACGCCTCTGAGCCTCGGTAAACCCTAATAAATGTCCACGGAAACCATTGTTGTTCGCGGGGCGCGGGTTCATAACCTCAAGAACATTGATTTTGAAATCCCGCACAATTCGATGACAGTCGTCACGGGAGTGTCGGGCTCGGGAAAGTCTTCCCTTGCCTTCGACACGATTTATGCGGAGGGTCAGCGCCGCTACGTCGAATCGCTTTCTGCTTACGCACGCCAGTTCCTGGAGCGCATCGAGAAGCCTGACGCAGACGTGATCGATGGCATTGCCCCGGCTGTCGCCATCCGTCAGAAGAACAGCACGCGAAATCCGAGATCGACAGTCGCAACGGCGACCGAGATTTACGACTATCTGCGACTGCTGTTTGCCCGAGTGGGGCGCACCTACTGCAGACAGTGCGGAAATGACGTCAAGAAAGATACTGTGGATGAAGTAGCCGGCGCGGTTCTGCGCTTGGGAGAAGGGACGCGACTGCAGGTTTTCTTCCCCCTCGACACACAAGAACCAATCCAGAGCGATGACGCTGAGGGAAAGGCCCGTACCAAGAAGCCGGCGGCGCGTAAGACGGCTGCTGTGCGGTCGTCGCGTGCCAAGCCCGCAGGTCAGGCTGCTATCCCTGATTTGCTCAAGACACGCCTTTTCGAGTTGCGCAAACGTGGCTTCAATCGTCTTTATCAGAACCGGCAAATCTTTGAGTTTTCTACCCCCGAATCGTTGCTGGACGTCAACTTTGCCGAACCGGTTTTTGTGCTGGTGGACCGGCTCACGGTTTCACCTGATGCTCGTGCTCGAATTGTTGATGCCGTGGAGATCGCTTATCGCCAGGCAGGCGAGGTCATCTTCGAGATCGTTCCCGGCGACCAACAACCCACCCAGCAATTGCGATTCTCACAACGATTCGAGTGCAAGGTTTGCAATATTCGTTATGAGGAGCCCGAGCCGAGGCTGTTCTCTTTTAACAATCCATATGGCGCGTGTCCGCGATGTCAGGGATTTGGTAACACTATCGACTTCGACCTCGAACTGGTAATTCCTGATATCTCGAAGACGCTCAATGAAGGCGCGATCGAGCCTTGGACCAAACCTAAGTATCGCACCCTGTTCACTGAACTCAAGCGCTTTGCCAAACAAGCGGGGATTCCCCTGGATCAACCCTGGGTTGACCTTGAGCCTGAGCAACAGCGGGTAATTGTTGAAGGTGAAGGCCGCTTTCCGGGGATACGCGGTTTCTTCAATCACCTTGAGCGCAAGAAATACAAACTGCATGTGCGTGTATTCCTAAGCCGCTATCGCGGATATTCGGTCTGTTCAGATTGTCAGGGACTCCGGCTCCGGCGCGAGGCCAATCAGGTTAAGATCGGCGGCAAGAATATTTGCGAAGTCTGCAGCATGACCGTGGAGGAGGCATCGAAATTCTTCGGCCAGGTGGAGTTGACCGAGCAAGAAGCTGGGATTGCCGAGAAATTACTGGAGGAAATTCAGGAGCGCCTGCGGTTCCTGAATGATGTTGGGCTGGAATATCTCACGCTGCATCGCTTGTCCTCGACGTTATCCGGTGGCGAGGCACAGCGCATCCAGCTGGCTACGTCATTAGGTTCCCGCCTGGTAGGAACACTGTATGTCCTGGATGAGCCTTCCATTGGACTTCATAGCCGCGACACTCACCGCCTGATTAAGATCCTGCATGACCTGCGCGATCTGGGAAACACGATCCTGGTGGTCGAGCATGACCCGGACGTCATGAGGGCCGCCGACCGTATTCTGGATTTGGGACCGGGCGCCGGAGAAAATGGCGGCAAGGTTATTGGCGCCGGAACCTACGCTGAGATTCAAAAGATGCCCGGTTCACTCACCGGTCGTTATCTATCTCACGACCTCCGCATACAGCTGCCGACAGCGCGCCGTAAGCCCGGTCCGCAGCAAGTCAAGATTTACGGTGCGCGAGCACATAATTTGAAGGAACTTGACCTCGCGATCCCGCTAGGGATGATTGTGGCTATTACGGGGGTTTCGGGATCCGGCAAATCGACATTGCTGCACGACGTGCTCTATCAGGCGCTGTCAGCGGCGAAAAGGCAAACCAATGGGGTTCCCCCGGCTGCGGCTAGTTGGGAACGCCTGGAGGGCGCAGAATTCATCGACGAAGTAGTCCTAGTCGATCAGTCGCCCATTGGCCGCACACCGCGCTCGAATCCGGTAACTTACATCAAGGCATTCGACGGAATTCGCGATCTGTTTGCTTCCCTTCCCGAGGCCCAGAAACGCGGATTCGCCGCGGGACATTTCTCATTCAATATTCCCGGCGGCCGTTGCGAAACTTGCCAGGGCGATGGGACGGTTACCGTCGAAATGCAGTTTCTGGCCGACGTCGAACTGATCTGCGAGGAGTGCAAAGGCACACGCTTTAAGCCACAGGTTCTGGAAGTTCGTTATCGCGGGAAAAATATTCACGAAGTATTGAACCTCACGGTAAAGGAAGCGCTGCAGTTTTTCGCCAATGCACCGAAAGTGGCTGAGAAGTTACGGGTGCTGGAGGAAGTTGGTTTGGGCTATTTGCGCCTGGGCCAATCCGCCACTACTCTTTCCGGTGGTGAGGCCCAGCGCATGAAATTGGCGGCGCATCTGCAACCCGCATCACGCGAGCTTCGGCGGCTTGCGGATCCGACCGAGAGCCGCAGGCGTAATCGCATCCTCTATATTTTTGACGAACCCACGACCGGGCTTCATTTCGACGATGTCAGCAAACTACTGTCTGCCTTCCGGCGTCTAATTGATGCAGGGGGCTCGATCCTGGTAATCGAGCATAATCTGGAAGTTATCAAGACAGCGGATTGGGTAATCGATCTTGGCCCGGAAGGCGGCGATCGCGGCGGCTATGTGGTGGGGGCAGGTCCGCCGGAAGCTATCGCGAAACTACCGAATTCGTACACCGGCAAGTTTCTGGCGCGAGTCTTGAATGGAAACGGATCGCGTTCCAATGGGCGTAAATAGAGGCCTCTCCATTATCGCCGTGCTCGCGTTCGCCGTGCTCAGCGGCGATCTTTCTGCGCAGTCCACAAAGAAGACGGTACGTCGTCCCAAGGTGGTGGAGGAGGATTCCTCAACGCTGCTCACGCAGGCTGAAACTGCTATAGAGAAAAAAGATTATGCCAGCGCTGAGCCGCTTCTGAAGAGAGTTACCGCCAAAGATCCTACCAACTACCTCGCCTGGTTCGATCTGGGTTTTGTCAACAGCGCCTTGGGCAAGACCGACGATTCCATCGCAGCTTACCGAAAATCAGTATCGGCAAAGCCCGAGGTCTTCGAATCCAATCTCAATCTCGGGCTGATGCTGGCCAAGACCGGGCAGCCTGATGCTGAACAATTTCTTCGCACAGCGACAAAGTTGAAACCCAGCGCCCACATGGAAGAAGGGCAGGCACGGGCCTGGCTGTCGCTGGCGAAAGTGCTGGAGAAGGCCAAGCCGGACGAAGCAATTGAAGCCTACCACCAGGCTAGTGCGTTGCAACCTAAAGATCCTGAGCCTCACCTTTCTGCAGGCCTGTTGTTGGAAAAACAAGATCGCGTTGTCGACGCTGAGCAGGAATACAAACAGGTTTTGGCGCTCGATCCATCATCAGCAGATGCGCTTGCGGGTCTGGCAAACATCTACATGCGGACACAGCGTTATGGCGAGGCCGACGATGTTCTGCGCAAACTGGTTGCGGTGCGTCCCGATGACGCCGGCGCCCACAGGCAACTTGGACGCATTCTGGCGACGGCTGGCCACAACGAAGATGCTATCGCCGAGCTTGAAACAGCCTTGAAACTCGCCCCCGATGATGCCGACGTGCAGCGCGATTTGGCGGAAGTTTATGTCAGTGCCGACAAATTCGATGAGGCCGAGAAGCAGTATCGTTCACTGGTGAATGCGAAGCCGAAAGATGCGGAGTTGCACGCGCGTTTGGGCCAAGCCCTGATGAAGCAGCACAAATTTCCCGAGGCCCAGCAGGAGCTGCTGAAGGCAGTGCAACTGAAGCCCGACTTTGCCGACGCCTACGACAACCTCGCCCTTGCCGCCAATGAGAATCAGAATTATGAGCTGGCCATCAAGGCCCTTGAGGGGCGAGCCAAATTTGTCCCGGAAAATCCCGGTAGCTATTTCTTGAGGGCTACGACTTACGATCACTTGCGCGATTACAAGCGCGCAGCGGAGAATTATCATAAATTTCTAGAGGTTGCGGAGGGTAAGTTTCCGGATCAGGAGTGGCAGGCCCGTCATCGCTTAATCGCAATTGAACCGAAAAAGTGAAAGCATGCGAATACGAATCATCATTCTCGCAGTATTCTTTGCCAGTTCGCTGGTTGCTTTCACTCACAAGGAAGAAACTCTGGCGGAGCTCATCACTCGAGCCGAATCATCGAAACTGGACGATCGGCCGCGTTTATACACGGAGATCGCCCGGCGGCAAGTTAAGGCGGCTGACCAATTGTACGCCGCGGGTAAGCCTGAAGAAGCCCGCGCCGCGGTGCGCGATGTAGTCGAGTATTCCGATAAGGCCAGTGACGCAGCCACCCAGTCTGGCAAAAAGCTCAAGGACACAGAAATTGCTGTACGCAAAATGGTGGCTCGATTGCGTGACATAAACCGCACGTTAGCCTTTGAAGACCAGGCATCCGTTGAGGAAGCTGTAAATCATCTGGAGCAAGTGCGGACGCAACTCTTATCTCAAATGTTTGGCAAGAAGGAAAACAAATGAAACTGGTCCCTGGGATAATCGGCTGCGTTCTGCTTCTGCTCCCCATAGCTTCCGCTGTACCTCGTCACGATCCTCTAACACCAGCTGAAATTGATCAATTGCGTGACACGGCTCAGGAACCGGAGCAGCGGCTGAAGTTGTACGTTAAATTTGCTCGTGCCCGTCTGGCTTCTGTGGAACAGGTACGTTCCGACCCGAAGGTCACGGATCGAGGCCAGGAGACCCACGATCGGCTGCAGGATTTTCTCGATCTTTATGACGAGCTAAACGACAACATCGATACTTACGCCGACCGAAAAGAGGATCTGCGCAAGGCATTGAAGCCGATTATCGAAGCTGATACTGAATTCGCAGCTAAGTTGCGGGCACTGAAAAATTCCGGTTCAGCAAGCAAGGACGAGCTGACCCAATACGAATTCCTGCTGACGAATACGATCGATACGCTCGACAACAGTGCCCAGGACCATCGCCAATTGCTCAGCGAACAGGAAGAAGCAGCCAAGCACAAGAAGAAATCCAAAACTGAACCACAGTGAGCCTGCAGTTTTCTAGCGTACGATTCATGCTAATCTAGCGGCAACGTGAGGGATGGTCTTCTCCAGGTTTTTGAAGGAACCTATCGCGAACTGCGCCCCAGAGCGCCTATCCCCGAGTTTGTCGTTGAATTCTTCGCTTTTGCAAACCTAAACAATACGATCCGTCTGCGGGAAGGAAAATTGCTCGTCCGTCTGTCCGATTTACTGGAAGGCGCGCCCCAATCTGTCCTAGGCGCAATTGCACATATTCTACTGGCCAAGATGTACCGCCGTCCCATTGAGCGTGAGCACGCCAGCCGCTATCGACGATACGTTTCCAGTCACGATATTTCCCAGAAGGCTCACCTGGTACGACAAATTCGCGGCCGCAAGCGCATTCAGTCTCCCCGCGGGCACACCTACGATCTGGAGAAAGTGTTTGACGAACTGAACGCACGTTTCTTTTATGGACTCCTGGCGCGGCCGCAGATGACCTGGAGCCGCGATCATGCCCGCAACAGTCTCGGGCATTACGACCCGGCTCACAATGCGATTGTCGTAAGTCGCGTCTTCGACCATCCTGCAGTGCCACGTTGCGCGATCGAATACATCGTGTATCACGAGATGCTGCACTTGAAACATCCCGTCAAGCTACGAGGCAACCGGCGTTGCGTACACTCGGCGGCGTTTCAGGCGGAAGAAAGATTGTTTCCTGCCCTGGAAAATGCCAAGCGGTTCCTAAAACAACTGTGATCGATGCGGCCACATCAAGGCCAGAACGTTGACGTTCCCTGCCTGGAAGACTATCCTATGTAGTTGAAATTGAAATTCATTTTCAAAATCATTGAGGGCAATTTTTAGATGTTGCAGGCCTTTATTGGTACCTTGCGCGAGGGTGTCGAAGCGGCCCTGATTGTCGGCATCACGCTCGCTTATCTGGGCAAAATTGGCCGTCCACAGTTGCGCAAATTCGTCTATTTCGCGCTCGCGGCGGCATTTGTGGCGAGCATTGGCGTCGCGATCGTCCTTTCCCGGCTGCAGTGGAACCAGGATATTTTCGAAGGATGGATCATGCTGGCTGCCGCTTTCTTCGTCGTCACCATGATCATTTTCATGATGAAGACGGGCCGCAAGTTGAAAGGACACATAGAAGGGAAAGTGGGCTTGCTTGCGGGCGAAAATGCGGGGTTCGGATTATTTGTTTTCGTTTTTCTGATGGTCCTCCGTGAAGGTGTAGAAACGGTTTTATACCTTGGGGCAGTTTCGCTGAATACGACCGAACTGATGAGCTTCTCAGGAACATTGTTAGGTGTGATGGTTGCCATTTTATTTGGTGTGATGTTCGTCAAAGGCAGTCTGCCTATCAATCTGCAGAAGTTCTTCCGGGTTACTACTGTCATCCTGTTCTTCGTGGCGGGGCAACTGATTATCACCGGACTGCACGAACTCTCCGAGAATGGAGTGCTTCCCTCCTCCAAGCGGGAGATGGCGATTGTTGGTCCCATCGTGGCTAACGACTGGTTCTTTTTCGTCACTATTTTTGCGTTGGCTGCGCTGATGGTGCTGTTTGAAGTGAAACGGCGCGAACCGGCTTCGGTGTCGGCATCGGCCGCGGAGCGACGCAAAGCCGCCTGGAGCATCCGTCGAGAGCGTCTGTGGATGGCTTCGGTGTACGCCAGTTCGTTCCTTTTCATCATGCTGGTCACGGCTGAATTTATCTATGCTAAAAGTCTGAGTGCGCCCTCGCCTGCGACTGAGGTCACGTTTGTAAATGGACAAGTAATTATTCCGCTGGCACAAGTTTCCGGAGGCGACCTGCGTCGCTTCTCTGCCCGGGAGAATGGCGTGGACATTCGTTTCTGGCTCTATCAAAAACCAGACGGCAAAATTGCCACGGTATTTGACGCCTGCCAGATCTGCGGAGGAGTTGGCTTCTACAAGGGGCCCAATGGTGTGGTTTGCAAGAATTGTGCGGCACCCATCAATCCGCAGTCGGTAGGTACGGCAGGCGGATGCAATCCCATTCCTCTGAACGCCACCATCGCTTCCGACAGCGTCATCATCCAGGAGGCGGACATCGCGGCCGGAGCCCGCGTGTTCCAAAAATAGTCCATGTTTGTGCGCCTGGTGTATGAATCGTTCCGGCGGCAGACTCGGCGAAAGGTCTTAGCCGGAGTTGCCATCACGCTTGGTGTAGGTGTAGCCACAGCCATGATCGGAGTGGCAACCGATATCGGTGACAAGATCAATCGCGAACTCCGCCGCTATGGCGCGAACCTTGTAGTGACCCCGCAGGAAGACACGCTGGACGTGGAAATCGGAGGGATGAATCTCAAGCCCGCCAGCGGCGGCGCTTATCTCGATGAAGCGGACCTCCCGAAGATCAAGGGAATGTTCTGGCGCAATAACATTGTCGGCTTCGCTCCCATGCTGCCGGTGACTGTTAACGCCGGCGCTGGCGGGCAGGTAACGCTGCTCGGAACATATTTTTCCAAGCAACTCAGCTTTGGCAAGACGAATTTCGTGACTGGTGTACGCAGCACGCACCCCTGGTGGAAGGTGCAAGGCGCGTGGCCGGACGATGCTTCCGAAGATGTTTTGCTGGGCGAGCGGCTGGCCTCACGGCTCAATCGTCAGCCGGGGGATCAGATCGATATCGCCGGACGTTCTCACCGTGTTGCTGGAATACTTTCCACCGGCGGTGCGGAAGATGACCAGATCGTCGCCCCTCTGGCGATAGCGCAGCGGGTTCTGGGAAGGCCGCGCGCAGTCCGCCGCATCTACGTTAGCGCCCTCACCAAGCCTGAAGACGCATTTGCCCGCCGCGATCCAAAAACCATGAGCGGGGCAATGTACGATCGCTGGTATTGCTCTCCCTACGCGCAGTCGATCGCGTATCAGCTCCAGGAAGCAATTCCTAACTCTCACGCCGAGCAGATTCGCCAGGTGGCGCAAAACGAGGGCGTCGTTCTCTCCAGCGTAAAGGGATTAATGCTTCTGATAACGCTGGCGGCGTTGTTTGCCTCCGCCCTAGCCGTTTCCGCTGCCATGGCGACAGCTATGTTCGAGCGACGCAGCGAAGTGGGATTGATGAAGGCGCTCGGAGCCGGCAACAATTCCGTAGCAGGATTGTTCTTCACTGAGGCGCTGCTGCTCGGCCTGGCAGGCGGTTTAGTTGGATTCTCAGGCGGAGCGCTTCTGGCGCGGCTGATTGGCCGGTCGATCTTCGATTCTCAGATTACGATCCAACCTGTGCTGCTTCCGCTGATTCTGGCAATTGCGGTAATCGTGACCTTTGCCGGAAGCGCATTGGCTATTCGTCGCGCTGTAGAGCTCGATCCTGTGTATGCGTTGCGAGGTGAGGGTTGAGTTCCCTGCCATCGCAGCCTGCACCTCATCGTGCGAAGCGCACCTCCCGGGGATCGATGTTCTGGCGCATGCTGTTCCGTGCCGCCACACTCCGTAGGGGTCGCGCCACTTCAGCTCTGCTGGCGATGGTCGTGGCCGCTGCTGTGGTCACGACTATGCTGAATCTTTTTGTTGATGTTCAAGCCAAGCTGCGTAAAGAGTTTCGCAACTACGGAGCCAATGTTGTGGTCGTTGCAAGAAATGGCCAGACACTGGCTCCGAAC
>Ga0193750_1000352_pt1 | contig 12766 bp, 10 predicted proteins | sample L1c1metaG_FD_160569 | JGI IMG/M metagenome (GOLD analysis project Ga0193750, IMG submission 160569) | Soil microbial communities from a riparian zone of the East river system, Colorado, United States - L1c1 | ecosystem: Environmental > Terrestrial > Soil > Riparian zone | place: USA: East River...
ATCTCCGTCTCGGTGGCCGCGCCGACCTTCACGACGGCGACGCCGCCGGAGAGCTTGGCGAGGCGCTCCTGGAGCTTCTCGCGATCGAAGTCCGAGTCGGTCGACTCGATCTCCGTCTTGATCTGGTTGATGCGGCCCTTGATGGCGTCCGCGTCACCGGCGCCGTCGACGATCGTCGTGGTGTCCTTCGACACGACGACGCGGCGGGCGCGGCCGAGCTGCGAGACCTGCGTGTTCTCGAGCTTGAGGCCCATCTCCTCGGTGATGACCTCGCCGCCGGTGAGGGTGGCGATGTCCTCCAGCATGCGCTTGCGGCGATCGCCGAAGCCGGGAGCCTTGACGGCCACGCCGGTGAACGTGCCGCGCAGCTTGTTCACCACGAGCGTGGCGAGGGACTCGCCCTCGACGTCCTCGGCGATGATCAGCAGCGACTTGCCGGACTGGATGACCTGCTCGAGCACCGGCAGGATGTCCCGCACGGAGCCGATCTTCTGGTTGGCGATGAGGATGAACGGATCCTCGAGGGTCGCCTCCATGCGGTCCTGGTCGGTGACCATGTAGGGCGAGATGTAGCCCTTGTCGAACTGCATGCCCTCGGTGAACTCGAGGTCCATGCCGAACGTCTGGCCCTCCTCGACGTTGACCACGCCGTCCTTGCCGACCTTCTCGATCGCGTCGGCGATCACGTCGCCGATCTCCTCGTCGCCGGCCGAGATCGTCGCCACGCGGGCGATCTGGTCCTTGCCGGAGACCTCCTTTGACTGCGATGCGATGTTCTTGACGACCTCGTCGACGGCTTTCTCGATGCCGCGCTTGAGCGCCAGCGGGTTGGCGCCCGCGGCGACGTTCTTCAGGCCCTGGCGGACGATCGCCTGGGCGAGCACCGTCGCCGTCGTCGTGCCGTCGCCGGCCACGTCGTTGGTCGCCGTGGCGACCTCGCGCACGAGCTGTGCGCCCTGGTTCTCAAAGACGTCCTCGACCTCGATCTCACGCGCGATCGTGACACCGTCGTTGGTGATCGTGGGAGCGCCGAACTTCTTGTCGAGAACGACGTAGCGACCCTTGGGGCCGAGCGTGACCTTGACCGCGTTGGCGACCGCGTCCACGCCGGCCTCCAGCGCCGAACGCGCCTCTGAGCTGTACTTGATCTCCTTTTGAGCCATTTCTTCTCAGTTCTCCTTATGCCTCGACGAGGGCCAGGACGTCTGACTCGCGCAACACGAGCAGGTCCTCCCCGTCGATCTTGATCTCGGTCCCGCCGTACTTGCTGTAGAGGACCTCGTCGCCCTTCTTCACGTCCAGCGGGATGCGCTTGCCGTCGTCGTCGAGCCGGCCGTCGCCGGCGGCCACGACCTCGCCCTTCTGCGGCTTCTCCTTGGCAGTGTCGGGGAGAACCAGGCCACTTGCCGTGGTCAGCTCCTCCTCGATCGCCCGCACGATCAAACGATCGCCCAGGGGCTTCAGCTTCATCGGTAATACCTCCATCTAGAGAGTGCTTCGGGCGTCTCGCGTGTCCTCAGCCCTTCTGCCGGGGGGCGAAACGCCTCTGGCACTCTCCGCGGAGAGTGCCAACGGTCGTCTAAATATATAGACGATCCGGGGCTCTATCAAGGAAAATTGGCAGTTGGGACGAAAACCGCCAATTCGTCCGGCGCTAGTTCTGCGCGCCGCCGAAGCCCTTCATCGCCTCGGTCATGCCCGTCGGGTTGTCGCGGATCTGCGAGAAGCGCACGACTGTCACGACGTCTTCCGGCGAGACGCTGCGGCCGTAGATCTGTTCGAGGAAGCTGATCAGCTCCTCGTGGCGGCGGAACTCGGGGTTGTCGTGCTTGATGTCGCGCGGCGACAGGTCGGCCAGCTTCATCACCTCGACCGTGTCGATGACCGCCTCGAAGATCCGCTCGCGCGGCGAGTGCTGGTAGCCGATCGTCACCAGCACCAGCTGGTTCTTGCGGTACTTGCCCGACTTGTCGCCGAGGCGGATCGTCGCCGTCTTGCGCCCGCGCTTGAGCTCGTCGGCGAAGATCGTCGAGTAGAAGTTGAGCACCTGCACGGACGGCAGGCTACCGCTCTTTGCGCTGTTGCTCCAAGAACTCCGCCGCACGCGCCACCATTTCGCGCTCGGCGGCGTGGCTGAGCTCGCCCTGCGCGTCCTCCAGCGCGATCCAGCGCGCCTCCTCGACCTCGTCGTCGTGGTCGGCCGTGTCGCCTTCGACGTAGGAGAAGAGAAAGAAGGACACCGACTTGGGGATCGTCTGCCCGTCGCGCCTGTACCAGTAGCGCGCCTCGCCCAGCTCGCGCACGGGCTCGCCGACGACGCCCGTCTCCTCGCGCACCTCGCGCGTGGCCGCTGCAAGCGCATCCTCGCCCGGGTCGATGTGGCCCTTGGGCAGGGCGACCACGCGCGAGCCGTCCGAGGCCCGGCGCGTCGGCACGATCACCACGATCTGCCCGTCGCGCACGACCACGCCCCCGGCCGACAGCTCGCGCGGCTGGCGCTCGCCGCCGCGGCGACGACGCCCGCGGGGGCGCTTAGAAGACATATTGCTTGAGCGCCTCGGCGTCGTGCACGACCAGCCGCCCCCGCCCCTGCGAGATCACGCCCGCGCGCTCGAGCACCGCCAGAAAGCGACTGGCCGACTCGCGCGATGAACCCGCCAGCTGCGCCAGGTCGGCCTGCGTCGCCGTCACCAGCACGTCGCCGCCCGGCGCGCCTGCCGCGCCGTCGTGATCGGCGGACTGCTGCTCGACCAGCTGGCTGAGCACGACCGCGACGCGGCTCTGCACCGTCTGGAAAGACTGGCGCGAGAGCCGTTCGTTGGTCTCGCGCAGGCGCCTGCCCAGCGCGATCACCAGCCGTGAGGAGATCTCTGCGTGTTCTGACATCAGCCGGCGCATGTCCGGCCCGAGCACCGCCACCGCGCTCGTACGCTCGGTCGCTTCGATAGTCGCCGAGCGGCGCTCGTCCTCGAACAGCGCCAGCTCGCCGAAGATGTCGCCCGGTCCGAACGTCGCCAGCGTCAGCGTGCGCCCGTCGGTATGTGTGCGCAGCGCCCGCGCCCGGCCGTCGCGCACTACGTAGCACGTGTCGCTGGCGTCGCCCTCGCGAAACACCACCTCGCCTGCGTCGAACTCACGCGGCACCGCGAACAGCGCGATCCGCTGCAGATCCTCGCGCACCAACGTCGAGAAGACGGGCACGCCGCCGAGGAGCGCCACGACCTCGTCTGAACTCATCCCGGCCATCCGGCAGGCATATCACACGCCGCAACTGCGGCTTCTCCGAAGGTATCTTCAGGGCATATGGACTCACCCCGCATGGCGATGACCCCTGGCGCATCGGTCGCGCAGGCCTCCGGTGCGCAGCAGCTGCGAGGACGCGCCCGCACGGCGGCGCTGCTGGCGCTGTGCCTGGCAAGCGCGTCCGCGATCGCCGGCCTGTCCCCGTCGGGCGCGCTCGCCGCGCCCATCCGCGCACACGCCAAGGCCGCCTTGGACACGACCGCGCTGTTTCGCTCGCGTCTGCTGTGGTCGACGATCGACGTCTGCAACCCGACCGACCAGCCCGACACCGTCGGCGTCCGCGGCTCGATGCCCGGCGACCATCATGCGCACGACACGATGTACATGCGCTTTCGCCTGCAGTACCTGAACACGTCTACGAAGGTCTGGACGGACCTGACCGACGGCGCGCCCGCCACCTTCGCCAGCGTCGGCAGCGGCGCCGATCCGCGCCAGGCGGGGCGCAGCTTCCAGCTCAGCCTCGTCGCCGGCCAGCCGGCGTTCACGCTGCGTGGCGTCGTCAGCTTCCAGTGGCGGCGCGGCAGGACCGTGCTTGCGCAGATCTCGCGCCCCACCAGCGCCGGGCGCAACAGCCTCGCCGGCTCCGATCCCGCCGGCTTCTCGGCCGCCAGCTGCCTGATCGGCTGAGCTAGAAAAGGCGCGGGTCGTTGGTGATGATGCCGTCGACGCCCAGCGCCGTCAGCTTGGCGATGCGCGCCGCGTCGTCGACCGTCCAGACGTAAAGCTCGCCGCCGCCCTCGCGCACCGCGCGCACGAGCGCGCGTGTGACCACGCGCCAGTGCGCCATCACCGCGTCGAAGCGCCCCGCGCGCAGGCCCGCGCGGGCGCGCTGCGGCAGCGCCGCGCGATAGCCCGTGAGAATCGCCAGCGCGGGGATCGCCGTGAGCATGTCCGTCGTGTAGTCGCGGCGCACGCGCGGCACCGACCAGCCCAGGCGCAGCGACGGCTCGGCCGCGCGCAGCCGCGCCAGCGTCTGCGGGTACATCGTGCTGACCAGCGAGCGCTCGACCAGGCCGTGCTCGCGCAGCGCGTCGAGCACGCGCAGCTCATAGCCCGGGATCTTCACGTCGACGTCGAACTCCAGGTCCGCGAAGGGCTCGCCGGCGAGCTGCGCGAGCGCCTGCTCGAAGCTCAGCGGCGTGCGCCGGCGCATGTCCTGGTAGTCGTGCGCCACGAGCAGGCGTCCGCTGCCGTCGGCGTGCTCTGAGAGCACGTCCAGCTCGATCATCTCCACGCCGTGGCGCAGCGCCGCCTGAAAGCTCGCCGGCGTGTTGCCCGGCTCGATGTGCGCCGCGCCCTTGTGGCCGACGCGGCGCGGCGCGGCGCGGCGCGGGGGCGTCAGCGGGGGCTCGGCCATCGAGCCCCCACGATCGCAGATGGCGTTGGTCAGTAGTCGCGCGGCAGCGGCTTGCGCGCGGCCTCGATCGTCTCCATCGCCGGCTTGGGGCCGATGTACGGAGCGAGCACGATGAACGTCAGCTGGTCGACCAGGCGCGGCAGCTGGCGCACGCGGTCGTGCGCGGTGTAGCTGGAGACGATCCCCCACATCGCGCCGGTCACCGCTTCGCGCGCGACCAGCGGACCGCGGCGCGCCTCCGGGCCGAGGTCGTCCAGCAGCTTGGTGAAGTCTTCGACCGAGCGCGTCATGCGCCCGATCATGCCCGGGCCGACGTCGAAGATGTCGATGAACGCCAATCGCGCGAGCGCCTCGTGGCTGGCGAAGTAGTCGACCAGCGTGCGCACGGCGATGTGCACCGCCTCCGGCCACGACGAGGCCTGGTCGATCGCGTGTTTGACCGAGGCCATCGCGTCGGCGACGAATTCGTCGATGACCGCCAAGAAGCACGCCTCCTTGTTGGCGAACTGCTTGTGAAAGCCCTCCGTGGAGATGCCCGCGAACTGCGCGATCTGCGGGTCGCTGAGCTCGGCGTAGCGCTCGTCGAGCGTCAGGTGCACGAGCGCGCTCATCGCGCGCGCCCGCTTGTCGTCGCTGGCCAGGAACGCCGCCGGCTCGGGCTCGACGGGCTTGGGCGCGACCAGGCCGGAGACGTTCAGGCGCTTGGCCACCGGCGAGCGGTAGGACTCGATCCAGTCGAGCACCTCGTCGGCCAGCGTGTGCAGCTCCTTCTCGCGGCCCTCGTACATGCGCGTGAAGGCCACGTGGCGGATGCCCGCGACGAGCGCCTTGACGGTCATCGGCGAGAGCTCTTCGCCGTTGGGGTCCGCATGGAAGGCCGTCGCCACGACGCGCTCGAACGTCGTCGCCGCCAGCGCCATGCGCGGGCGAATGTTCGGGCCCACGCCGAGCGAGTCGACGAGCACTAGCCGCGGCCCGTTGGGCGACCCGGCGACGTGGTCGAGCAGGCCGCGACAGGCGCCGTGCACGCGGTTTGCCCAGCCGTGCTCGCGCGCCCATGCGTCGAGCATCACCTTGCGCGCCCGCGCGACGACGATGTCGTACGTCGCCAAGAAGCAGGCTTCCTTGTTGGCGAACTGCTCATAGAAAGCCCGGCGCGAGACTCCGGCGAGGCCGATCACGTGCGCGACCGTGGTGCGCGAGTAGCCGCGCTGCGCCACAGCCTCGATCATTCCGCCGTACATACGTGCGCGCTGGTTGCGCGCTACGTCGTCACGCGACATCCCGTTGGGACCGTGAGGGAGCCGGCGGTAGATCGGTGTTGGCCCCCTGTGAGTTCCACTCATCCCCACGATTCGAGACACTAGACGATCCTCCCTGGAAACGCAAGTCTACTTTCAGCTACCTTGTGATTCTTTATACCGGAATCCATTTCGCCTATCCAGAAATGTCTCTCGCAACCGACATAGCGAACGGCGGTCCGTTTCAGCGTCCGCCGTGGGGCCTGCGACGGCCGTCTGCGGCCACGCGCGCGGGGATCGCTCAGGCGCTCAGCGTGAGCTTGCGCGGGCCGGGGCTGAAGCCCAGCTCGAGCAGCGTCTGAGCGAGCTCCGAGGCGATCGCCGGCTCGCCGTCGATGCACTCGAGCGCGAGCTTCGGCACGCGCCCGGCGCGCACCGCGTCGGCCAGCGCGCGCAGCCCCCTGGCGACCGATTCACCATCGCCGTCGAGCGGCTCGGCCAGCGTCAGCAGGCCGCGGCCGCCGCGCTCCACGTACAGCACCGGCGCGTCGGCGACGCAAACGACGTAGGCGCCCGCGACGCGCGCCGGTCGACGCTCGCGCCCCTCTCGCCTCGGCCAGGCAAGCGCCGCGCCGTAAGGCTGCGCGGGGTCGGCGGCGGCCAGCACCAGCGTGCGGCGCTCCTCCGAGCCGGCGCTCGCGCTCGCGACGGCGCCGCCGGCGCCGGCGGCGCCGCGCCCCGTGCTCGCGCCGGGCGTCGGTCCGCTGTCGGCCGCGAGCGGAGAGCGCGCGGCGCGCAGCCGCTCGACGGCGCCCGGCAGCGCGAACTGCGCGCCGCCCATGCCCTCGACGAAGTAGCCGCGGCGACACACGCCGAGCGTCTCGAGGTTGGCGAACGTGTCGTAGAGCATCGCGAAGCCGCCCTTGACGCCCTCCGCGAGCACCTGCTCGCGCGTCACGATGCCGTAGCGCTCCAGCAGCAGCTCGGCCAGCGCGCGACGGCGCTCCGGGCCCGAGGCGACGGGTGTAGCCGAGGAGCCGTCGCCGGCGTCCGCGCCCGTGCGGAAGATCGGCTCGGTCAGGCCCCAGCGGCCCTGCACTTGAGACTGCGCGCCGGTGCGGCGAGAACCGAAGCGTCGGACGGATGTTCGACGTTTCGGGCGCGAACGCGCCAGCGCCAGGCGCGGCGCGCGCAGCGGCGCCCACGCGTCGTTGGTGGCCTCGCCCGCCCACACCAGGTCCCACAGCGCCTCGCGCAGCGCCTCCGCCGGCAGGTCCAGCTCGGCGATCAGATCGCTGAAGAAGCACGGGCTCGCCAGGCGCGCGCGCACGAGCGCGTGCTCGGGTCCGTCGGTCGATGCTGAGCTCGCGCCGCCGGCCGCGCGGCGCTCCGAGGCAGGGGGTGGCCCGATCAGCGGCGCGTCCTCCCGGAAGTACAGCGCCACGCGACCCGAGCGCCCGCTCGGCCCGGCGCCGACCCAAACCAGCTCGCCGCTCGCGCACAGCATGTCCAGCCACGACGGCGAGTAGGCGCCGGTGCGCCGTGGCAGCACATCGCGCTCCCAGATCTCCGCCGGCAGCGCCAGGCCCTGCAGCGGCACGAGCACCTCGCGCAGGCGGTCGATGCCGGCGCCGGCCGACGGGTGGCGATCGACTCCCTGCCAGGCGGGCAGGAACGCGGCCAGCGCGCGCTGGTCGGCGGGCTCGATCTCCTTGCGCAGCGCCGCCAGCGATGCGCGGCGCAGGCGGCGCAGCACCTCCACGTCACACCACTCGCGACCGCTGCCGCCGGGGCGAAGCTCACCGCGCACGACATCGCCGTCGCGCTCGAGCTCGCGCAGCACCGCGCTCGCGTCCACGCCGTAGCGCTCGCGCAACTCGTCGCCCGTGAACGGGCCGTGCGTGCGTGCATAGCGCGCCACCAGCACGCGCAGCGCGTCGGCCACGTCGGCGAGGAACGCTTCGGGCAAGCCGCCGGGCGGCGCGGCCGCCAGCGCGTCGCGGTAGAGCCCGGCCTCGTCGGCCGCGACCCAGCGCTGCTCACCGCCCACGCGCAGGCGAATCGCGCGCCGTTCGCGCTCCAGCTCGCCCAGCAACGGCGCGGGATCGACGCCGGCGAACACCCGCACGGCGATCTCCTCGGCGTTGAGGTCGCCGACGTGGCGCAGCACGTCGTGCAGGCCGTCGCGGCCGGTCGCCTGCGTGATCTCCGAGCGGTGCTGCAGGTCGTCCTCGACGCGCGCCAGAGCGTCTGGGTCCAGCAGCTCGCGCAGCTCCTCCTGGCCGAGCAGCTCGCGCAGCAGGTCGCGGTCCAGCGACAGCGCCGCCGCTCGGCGCTCGGCGTTCGGCGTGTCGCCCTCGTACATGTACGTCGCCACGTAGTCGAACAGCAGCGAGGAGGCAAACGGCGAGGCGGTCGGCGTCTCGACCTCCACCAGCGACACCTCGCGCGAGTGCAGAGAACGCAGCAGCTCCTGCAGCCCCGGCACGTCGAGCACGTCGCGCAGGCACTCGCGGTAGGTCTCAAGCACGATCGGGAAGTCGGCGTAGCGGCGCGCAACCTCCAGCAGGTTCTGCGCCTTCAGGCGCTGCTGCCACAGCGGCGTGCGTTTGCCCGGATACGCGCGCGGGATCAACAGCGCGCGCGAGGCGTTCTCGCGAAAGCGCGCGCCGAACAGCGCCGAGCCGCCCAGCTCCGCCGTGATCTGAGCCTCGACCTCGTCGGGCTCGAGCATGATCAGCTCCGCCGCCGACGGCAGCGCCTCGGCCTCGTCGGCGTCGAGGTCGGGCAGGTGCAACACGATCCCGTCGTCGGAGGTGATCGCGTCGGCCTCCAGGCCCATGCGCTCGCGGATGCGCGCGGAGATCGCCAGGCCCCACGCCGAGTGCACGCGCCCGCCGAACGGCGACAGCACGCACAGGCGCCAGTCGCCGATCTCGTCGCGAAAGCGCTCGAGCACGATCGTGCGCTCGCTCGGCAGCACCCGCGTCGCCTCCTGCTGCTCGCGCAGGTAGGCCAGCAGGTTGCGCGCGGCGCGCCCGTCCAGGTCGTAGTCGCGCTGCAGCGTCGCGGGCTGCTGCTCCACGGCCCAGCGCGAGAAGGCGCCGATCGCCTCGCCGAGCTCCTTCGGGCGACCGACCGAGTCGCCCTTCCAGAACGGCACCGCTCCGGGAGCGCCCGGCGCGGGCGTGACGATCACGCGGTCGCGGCCGATTTCCTCGATGCGCCAGGTGGACGCGCCCAGCAGAAACGCCTGGCCGGGGCGCGCCTCATAGACCATCTCCTCGTCCAGCTCGCCCACGCGCCGGCCGTCCGGCAGCGTCACCGCATACAGCCCGCGGTCGGGAATCGTGCCCGCGTTGGCGACGGCCAGCTGGCGCGAGCCCTTGCGCGCGCGGATCGTCTGAGCGACGCGATCCCACACGATGCGCGCGCGCAGCTCGCCGAAGTCCTTGGACGGGTAGCGCCCGTCGAGCATGTCCAGCACGTTCTCCAAGAGCTCCATCGACAGTTCGCAGTAGGAGTGACAGCGCGTCACCAGCGCGTGCAGGTCGGCTACCGAGACGCCTCCGGCGGAAGAGTCGCCGTCCTTGTCGGCTTTCGCCGGCTCGGCTGCGACGGCGATCGCGACGATCTGCTGAGCGAGCACGTCCAGTGCGTTGCGCGGCACGACCGTCGGCTCGATCAGCCCTTCGTGCATGCGCCGCGCGACCACCGCGCACTCCAGCAGGTCGCCACGGAACTTCGGGAAGATGCGCCCGCGGCTGACCTCGTCGACGCCGTGCCCGGCGCGGCCGATGCGCTGCAGGCCGCGCGCGACCGACTTGGGCGACTCGATCTGCAGCACCAGGTCCACCGCGCCCATGTCGATGCCCAGCTCCAGCGAGCTCGTCGCCACCAGGCACGGAAGCTGCCCGGCCTTCAGCAGCTCCTCGACCTTCGTGCGCTCCTCGCGCGCCAGCGAGCCGTGGTGCGCGCGAGCGATTTCCAGCGGCGTCGGCGGGCCGTCGGGCACGCGCTGCGCCGTGTCATCCGAGGGCGCTGGATCGGCGCCGACGGGGTCCCGCGCCATGCTCTGCGCCTGCGCCGGGCCGTCAGCGCCCGGCCCCTGCGCCGCCACGCGCACGCTCGCCCCGCCGAAGGCGGCATCATCGTCAGTTTCTGCCCGCTGCTTGCCGGCCAGCTCGTTCAAGCGCAGCGCCACGCGCTCGGCCGAGCGACGGTTGTTGACGAACACGATCGTCGAGTTGTGCGCCTGGACCTGCGCCAGCAGCTCCGGGTAGATCGCCGGCCAGATGGAGTTTTTCGTGGACTCGCTGCCTACGACTGGCTCCAGTGGATCGGCGTGGGGATCGGCCGTCGGCGACGGCCCGGTCGATCCGTTGGGTTCGCTCATCGACTCGACCGGCACCTCGATGCGCAGGTCCAGCTGCTTGCGATGCCCGGCGTCGACGATCGTCACCTCGCGCGTCGGGCCGACCAGATAGCGGCCGATCTCCTCCAGCGGGTTCTGCGTCGCGCTCAAGCCGATGCGCTGCACCGGCCGGCCCGCCTGCGCCTCCAGGCGCTCCAGCGTCAGCGCCAGGTGCGAGCCGCGCTTAGTCGCCGCGACCGCGTGTATCTCGTCGACGATCACCGCCTCCGCTCCGCTGAGCATCTCGCGCGCCTGTGACGTGAGGATCAGATACAGCGACTCCGGCGTCGTGATCAGGATGTCCGGCGGCTTGCGCGCCATCGCCGCGCGCTCGCGCTGGGGTGTGTCCCCCGTGCGAATGCCCACCGTCACCTCGTCCGCGCCGATCCCGCGCAGCGGCGTGCGCAGGTTTCGCTCGATGTCATACGCCAGCGCCTTCAGCGGGCTGACGTACACCACGCGCACGCCCGGCGCGCGCTCGCCGGTGTCGCTCGTCGCGGCGGAGCTCGCGCCCGCCTTCTCTGCGCTCAGCCTGTCGAGCGCCCACAGGAACGCCGCCAGCGTCTTGCCCGAGCCCGTCGGCGCCGACAGCAGCACGTTCTCGCCCGCGGCGATCGCCGGCCACGCCTTCGTCTGCGCCGGCGTCGGCGCCTCGAAGGCTCGCTCGAACCACTCGCGGACCCTCGGCGTGAAGCTCGAAAGAGACACGCTCTGAGGCTAGCGCGCCCCGTCGGCGCGCGATGATGACAACTGGCTGTCGACATTTGGTCTGCGCTGCGAGACAGTCGTATGCATGCACACCACGCGCAAGCAGTTCGCCGACAACCTGCGTCGGCATCGCAGGCGCGCCGGCCTGACCCAGGAAGCGCTGGCCGACGCGTGCGATCTGCATCCGACGGCCGTCGGCAAGCTCGAGCGCCAGCAGCGCACGCCGCGCCTGGACACCATCGTCGCGCTCTCGCGCGCGCTGGGGCTGGACTCGGTTTGCGAGTTGGTGCACGGGATCAAGTAGGGGCCGGCCGCTTCGCGTGAGACCTTGCGGGCGCACGTATCGTGCGCCCGCCGTTCCCGGGACGGAAAAGTCAGAAACAGTTTCGGTAAAATCCGACTGATGGAATTACTCGATCGAAAATCGGAGAATCCTCGGCTCTAAGGGTTTTGTAGACCAGCTGGTCTGGTTGATGAGAGGTCCACCAACTGGGACTACGCTCCTAGTAATGGAGCACGGATCGGGCATCCCACGCTCCGTGCGCGCCCACCGCCAGTGGACTCCGCTGGCGCGTGCGCTGACCGCTGTCGGCGATCGCTGGACGCTGTTGATCGTGCTGGCTCTGTCGCATGACAGGCTTCGGCTGAACACCTTGCGCGCGCGTCTTCCGGGAGTCAGCTCCGGCGTGCTCGATCACCACATCAGCCACATGGTCGCGCTCGGCCTGATCTCGCGCGAACGCTTCCGCGAAATGCCGCCGCGGGTGGAAGTGGAACTGACCGAGCGCGGCTGCGAACTGCTGCACATCGCCTCGGCGCTCGCCCGCTGGGGCATGCGCAACGAGTGGCCGATGCCCGAGCGCCTCGAGCACGTGCGTGCCGACGCGATCCTGCGCCAGCTGCCCGCGCTGCTGGAGGGGGTTGACGGCCTGCCGGACGGCGTGGTCGAGGCGGCCGTCAGCTCGGACGACGACGGCGTGGCCGCGAGTCATTGGTTTCAGATCGCGGGCGGCCGCCTGACGGCCGGCGAGAGTGAGGGCAAAGCAACGGCGCGCATGCAGGGCGACGAGGCGGCGTGGGTCGCAGCACTGGGCCCGCGGGGCGACTACTCCGGTTTGCGCTTCTCCGGCAAGCGCTCGCTTGCTACGCGGGTGCTCGACACACTGCCACGCCAGTGCGAAGCGCAAGCGGCGGACGGCCGCACGCAACAAGCACAGTCGTCTCCCCGGGAGTTGAGTTGAGCATGCTGCAATATGAGCATGCCCTTGGAGCACCGCCTGCAGATCCTGATCGACGATGAGCGCCATCGACGGGTCTCGGCTGCCGCGCGAGAGCGGGGGGTATCGGTGGCGGCCGTCGTGCGCGAGGCGATCGATCGCGGCCTGACGAACCCCGACGCGCAGCGGCGCGCGGCGTGTCGACGCCTCGATGAGGCGCCCGACATGCCCGTTCCCGATCCTCAGGAGCTTCGCGGCGAGCTGGACGTGTTGCGCGGACGACACGGGTGGTCCTGCTCGACACGACCGTTCTCGTCTACGCCAAGGGACAGGAGCAGGGTTAGCCCGGGCCTTCACGGACACCGCGGCTGGGCGAAGAGCTGCGGCGCCCGCGGAGACCCGGCATCGAGGGGATGACACCTCGATCTCTTCTCGAGCATCGTCGGAGAGGGATTACGATGCCCAAGTCTGCGCGCCCCTTTACCGAGATGAATGCTGCCGCGGCCGGCTGGCGCAGACCACGACG
>Ga0193750_1000353_pt1 | contig 12733 bp, 11 predicted proteins | sample L1c1metaG_FD_160569 | JGI IMG/M metagenome (GOLD analysis project Ga0193750, IMG submission 160569) | Soil microbial communities from a riparian zone of the East river system, Colorado, United States - L1c1 | ecosystem: Environmental > Terrestrial > Soil > Riparian zone | place: USA: East River...
AGGTCCTTGCGCCGCGCGATCAGCGCCTCGTGATCTGAGGCGGTCGAGAAGAAGCCGCCGCGCTCGGGGTCTGAGAAGCGCGCGATCAGCTCGTCGGCCAGCGCCGTGGCCTGCGTGAACCAGCGCTCGTCGCAGGTCGTTTCGAACAGCACGATCGTCGCCTCCAGCAAGAACGCGTGGTCCTCCAGATAGGCGTCGATCTTCGCCCGCCCGTCGTTGTAGCTGCGCAGCAGTCGCCCGTGCTCGTCGCGCAGGCGCTCGCACACGAACTCTGCGCAGCGCGTCGCGGCGTCGAGGAGCGTCTGCGCGAGCTCGGCCTCGACGCCCGCGACTGGCGTGTCGCGCAGGGCTGCGCCGGCCTCGGCCAACGCGCAGATCATCAGCGCGTTCCACGCCGTCAGGCGCTTGTCGTCCAGGCCCGGGCGCACGCGTTGGTTGCGCGCGGCGAGCAGCCGCGCGCGAATGCGCGCGCGCGTGTCCGCGTCGAGCTCTGCGGCCACGCGCTCGTGCTCGCGGTCCTGCAACACGTTCCATCCCGGTTCGGCATGGTGAGGGTCGAAGAAGTTGCCCTGCTCGGTCACGCCGAACCAGTCGATCGCCGCATGGGCGTCATCGCCGAGCACGTCGCGCAGCTCGGCGAGCGTCCACACGTAGTAGCGACCCTCGACGCCCTCGGAGTCTGCGTCCAGCGCCGAGTAGAAGCCCCCCTCGGGCCCGCGCATCTCGCGCAGCGCCCAGCCGAGCGTGTCCAGGCAGACGTCCAGCAGCCGGCGCTCGCCGAACGCCTTGAAGCCGTGAAGGTAGGCGCGCGCGAGCAGCGCGTTGTCGTAGAGCATCTTCTCGAAGTGCGGCACCGTCCAGTAGCGGTCGACGCTGTAGCGCGAGAAGCCGCCGCCGAGCTGGTCGTGGATGCCTCCGCCGGCCATCGCGCGCAGCGTCCTGAGGGTCATCTCGCGCTCGCCGCGCAGCAGCAGGAACTCCAGCGTCGGCGCCTGCGGGAACTTGGGCGCGGCGCCGAAGCCGCCCTCGTCGGCGTCGAAGGACTCGCGCAGCTTCGCCACCGCGGCGTCGAGCGCCTCGGCGCGGATCGGCTCGTTGGAGGGCGTCAGCTGCGCGCCACCGGACAGCTGTCCGCGCAGGCGCTCGCCGCCGGCGCGGATCTCCTCGCTGCGCTCGTTCCAGGACTCGGCGATCGCCTGCAGCACCTGTGTCCACGCGGGCATTCCGTGACGCGGCTGCGGCGGGAAGTACGTGCCGCCGTAGAACGGCAGCTGCTCGGGCGTCAGGAAGACGTTCAGCGGCCAGCCGCCGTGGCCGGTCATGCCCTGCACCGCCTCCATGTACAGCGCGTCGACGTCCGGGCGCTCCTCGCGATCGACCTTCACGCAGACGAACGCCTCGTTCATCAGCTTCGCCGTGTGCGCGTCCTCGAAGGACTCGCGCTCCATCACATGGCACCAGTGACACGACGAGTAGCCGATCGACACGAGCAGCGGCTTGTCCTCGTCCACGGCGCGTCGCAGCGCCTCGTCGCCCCACGGCAGCCAGTCGACGGGGTTCTCGGCGTGCTGGCGCAGGTATGGCGAGGTCTCGAGAGCGAGCGCGTTGGCCATGCTCGCGTCAGCCTAGTACCGCCCGCGCGGGGCCCGCGGGCGCCCGATCGACGTCAGCGCAGCGGCGCGCGCGGTTCGGCGACGAGGCCGGGGTGCGCCAGCCGCACCCGCCACGAGGGCCATGCGCCGGCGGCGCCCGCGCGCGACAGCTTGACCTTCGTCAGGCTGACGTCGAAGCGCCGGCCGCCGAGCGTGCCGCTGACGCGTTTGTTGGCCGACAGGCGCACCGTGCCGTGCGCCGCGGCGGCGCCGGAGATGCGGATGGTCGCCGGCTGCAGCTCGTGGTTTCGCACGGGAAACGTGCCGGTCAACGTCACCCCGTGGACGAACGAGAAGCCCCGCATGGTGGCCGCCGAGGACGTCAGGCGCGCATAGCCGCCGCGCAGGCCGCCGAAGCTCGCCCCGTTGGGCAGTTCCGATTCGGCCTGCAGCGTCGCCGCGACCACCTGGCGATCGAGGTCGACGATCGCGTCGAGCACCGCCGTGAGCGTGCGTCCCTGCTTGCCCCTCAGGCCCGACGGCGCGTGCACATAGGCGAGCTTTCGCGGCGCCACGGGCGTCGGCGCGAAGAAGTTCGTCGTGGCCGTGCACGGCTGCACCGGCGTGCCGCCGAAGAAAGCGCCGACCGCCGCCTGCGCGCAGCCGCTGAAGTCGCTGCCGAGCACCGAGTGCCCGGTGTAGGGCACGACCAGCACCTGTGCGTCGGCGATCAGCGTGGCGAGCCCGCGCGCACCGGATGTCGGCGTGCGCGTGTCCTGGCCGCCGGAGAGGATCAGCGTTGGCACGCTGGGCAGCGCGCCGGGCGCGGCGGGCGCAGGCGAGGCGTCGGGCCAATGCGCGCAGATCGCCACCAGGCTGCTGGACAGGGCCGTCGTCGGATCGAACGGATAGAAGTCGGTTGCCGCGAGCGTGTGCAGCGAGCCGAGCGCTTCGGCCAGCCGCGCCGGCGCCGCGGCGCCACGCTGCCAGGGAAACGGCGTCTCCTCGCAGGACGTCGCCAGGAACAGCGCGTTGCCTTCTTCTTCAGGCGCGGCGCGTTCGGCTTCCGGGCTCGGCCTGATGGGCACGCTCGGCACCAAACCCTCGGTGATCAGGTTCAGCCGCAGCAGCGGATCGGGATCGCCGTTGAGCGCCGAGTGAACCGCTGCGGGCAGCAGCGCGCGCAGCGCCGGGTTCAGGTCGCCCGCTTGCAATATGTCGAGCAGGTCGAGCTCGTCCAGCGACACGGCATGGCGCCTGCCCGAGCCGTCGAAGGCCGAGCCGCTGAGCCGGTGCTTGCGCAGCCGCGCCACCAGCCGCGCGAGGTCGCCGAGCGGATTTGCGGTTATCCCGCTGCACGCGTGGTTGGAGCACAGTTCGCCGAGCGCCGAGCCGATCGCCGAGAAGCGCGAGACGCCGAACGGTTCGGGGCCGCTCGTCGGCACGACTGAGTCGAGCACCATCGATTCGACGTGCTGGGGGTAGCGTTCGGCGTACTCCAACGCGACCTTCGTGCCATATGACGTGCCGTACAGCACGAGCTTCTTGTAGCCCCCTGCGTGGCGGATGGCCTCGATGTCTTCGACCGATTCCTGCGTCGTGAAGGAGCCGCGCGCCGGGCCGATCTGCAGGGCGCACAGTTCGACGAGCGGGCCCAGCGTGCTTTCGCTGGCGCTTTCCAGCGCCGCGACGTTGTCGAACACGGGACAGTTCAGCGGCGACGAGCGTCCCGTGCCGCGTTGGTCGAACACCAGCAGGTCGCGCGTGGCCAGCGCCGGCGCGATCGTCCTGGCGAGGTCTTCGCCGAGCGGGTCGGCCGCCTGCCCCGGGCCGCCGGCGAGCGCGATCACGGCGCTCTGACCGGACGCCGCGCTGGCGTTTTTGCGCTCCACGGTCAGCGTCAGCGTTCCCGGCGTCTTGCCGCTGCGGTCCAGCGCCACGGTCAGTGGTGCGCACGAGAAGCTGGGCGTGCTCGGACACGCAGCGAACGTCAGCGCCGCGTCGGCGGGCGAGGCGACCGACCCGGCCAGCGCGCCGAGCATCGACAGGGCGAGCGTGGAGGTCAGCGTTCGCCATGACATCGCGCGAACGTTAGCGCCACGCGTGGTCATGACGGCGCGCTTGGGCCGGCGCCGGTCATCGCGTTTCTCGCTACCCGCCCGAGCGAGCGGGCAAGCGGGCTCGCGATAGGCTGCGCGCGATGCCAGGCGAGCGCGAGATCATCGACGCCGCCGGCGCGCCGCCGGCGATCGGCCCCTACAGCCACGCGGTGCAGGCCGGCGGGCTGCTGTTCTGCTCTGGCCAGATTCCGCTCGACCCCCAGAGCGGCGAGATCGTCGGCGAAACGCCCGCCGAGCAGGCGCGGCGCTGCCTGGAGAACCTGCAGGCGGTGTGCGTGGCCGCCGGCGCGAGGCTCGAGCGCGCCGCGCGGCTGACGATCTACACGACCGAGCTCGGCGCCTTCGCCGAGATCAACGACGCCTACGCGGCGTTCTTCGCGTCCGAGCCGCCCGCGCGCGCGGCCGTCGGCGTGGCCGCGCTGCCCAAGGGCGCGCTCGTGGAGATCGACGCCATCGTCGCGCTGTAGGAAGTCGCCGGCCGGCGTCGAGCGCCGGGCGATTGCGCTGCAGGTCGTCCAGCGGGGCGGATCAGGCGGCCGTCGCGCTGAAGGCGGTGCCCTCGGGCGCGACGTCTTCGCTGGGCTCGGCCGCGTACAGCGCCCGGCCGAGCAGGCGCCACAGCGTCGCGCGCTCCTCCGCGTCCAGCGCCCCGAGCACCTCGTCCTCGATCTCCTCCTGGGAGTGCTCGGCGCGCTCCAGCGCGCTGCGGCCCTCCCGGGTCAGCTCGACGACGTGGCGACGGCGATCGGCTGTGTCGCGGCGCCGCGACACGAAGCCGAGCTGCTCGAGCTCGTTGAGCAGCAGCACGACGTTGTTGGCGTCCATGCACAGCGCCTCGACCAGCCCCTGCTGGGGGCCGCCGTCATGGTCGCGCACGTAGCTGAGCGCCATCAGATGGCGCATGTGCATGCCCAGCAGCTCTTCGGTGCTGCGCCGGTAGACCTGCTTTGCCAGGCGCGTCAGCAGGGCCATCGAGCCCGGGGCACATGGCCTCTCGCTCCCCATGCCGCGTGATTTTACATCATTTCGCATCGGTTGTCACTATATCATCCATAATAAATAATTCAGAGATCATCCCTTGAACATGGATTGTCTTTGCTACGGTGTTCCCTTCGCAACCTGAAGGGAGCCGCATGAGCACCATCGTCCAGCAGCGCAAGCGTCCGCAATCAACCGCCGAACAGTCCCAGAGCAGCGACCGTCGCCGCTGGATCGCCCTCGCGGTCCTCTGCCTCGGCCAGCTGATGATGGTGCTCGACGCGACCATCGTCAACGTCGCGCTGCCGTCCATCCAGGGCGACCTGCACTTCTCTCAGGGCAACCTCACGTGGGTGATGAACGGCTACCTGATCACCTTCGGCGGCTTCCTGCTGCTCGCCGGGCGCCTCGGCGACCTGGTCGGGCGCAAGCGAATCTTCTTGACCGGGCTGGTGATGTTCACGGTCGCGTCGGTGCTGTGCGGCATCGCCGACAGCCAGGCGCTGCTGATCGGCGCGCGACTCTTGCAGGGAGTCGGCGGCGCCGTCGCCTCCAGCGTCATCCTGGCGATCATCGTCACCGAGTTCCCCGAGCGCGTCGAGCAGGCCAAGGCGATGGGCATGTACGCATTCGTCTCGGCCGGCGGCGGCTCGATCGGGCTGCTCGCGGGAGGAGTCCTGACGCAGTCGCTGGACTGGCACTGGATCTTCTTCGTCAACGTGCCCATCGGACTGATCGCCTTCGCGCTCGGCCGCGCGCTGATCGTCGAGAACGAGGGCATCGGCCTGTCCGGCGGCGTCGACTGGCTCGGCTCGGCGCTGATCACGCTGGCGACCATGGCCGGCGCCTTTGCGATCGTCAAGTCCACCGAATACGGCCTGCTGTCCGCGCGAACGCTCGGCGTCGGCGCCGGCTCGCTGGTGCTGCTCGGCGCATTCCTCGCGCTGGAGTCGCGCCTGCAGAACCCGATCATGCCGCTGCGCGTGCTGCGTCTGCGCATGCTCATGGGCTCCAGCCTGGTGCGCGGGCTGCTCGTCACGGGCATGTTCTCGGCCTTCTTCCTCGGCTCGCTGTACCTCGAGCGCGTGCTCGGCTACAGCGCCATCGACACGGGGCTGGCGTTCCTGCCGTTGACCGCCTCGATCGCGATCATGTCGATGGGCCTCTCGGCGAAGGCCGCCGACCGCTTTGGCGCGCTGAACTCGCTGGCGGCGGGGCTCGCCTCGATCGTCGCCGGGCTGCTGCTGCTGTCCACCGCGGGGATTCACGCCGGCTACTTCCCCGGCCTGTTCTTCGCCTTCCTGCTGCTTGGTCTCGGCGCCGGAGCGTCGTTCCTGCCGCTGCTGACGATCGGCATGGCAGACGCGCCAAGGCGCGACGCGGGGCTGGCCTCGGGCATCATCAACGTGTCGGTGCAGCTGTTCGGCGCGATCGGCCTGGCATCGCTGGGCACCGTCGCCACCGACCACACCAAAGCGCTCATCGCGAGCGGCGACTCGGCGGTGGCGGCGCTGACCGGCGGCTACCACCTGGCCTACGTCGTCGCGGCGATCTGCGTGGCGGTCGGCATCCTCGCGGCGTTCCTCGTGCTGCGCCCGCCGGCCGGCACGGTGCAGCAGGAGGTCGACGAGCTCGAGCGCGAGCTCGACCGCGAGTACTCCACGCCCGAGCCTCAGCTGGCCTGACCCAACGGCCCCTCCGAGCTGCGGGCCGCTGAGCGCGCGCCCGCAGCTCGGCTCGCTAGGCGCGCCCGCGCAGCTTGGCCCGCATGATCTTGCCGCTAGTCGTCTTCGGCAGCTCGGCGGCGAAGTCGACGATGCGGGGATACTTGTACGGAGCTGTCTCACGCTTGACGTGCTCCTGCAGCTCGCGCGCCAGCTGCGGCGATGGCGCGTAGTCGCCGTCGCGCAGCACCACCACCGCCCGTACGACCGATCCGCGCTCCTCGTCGGGCGCCGCCACCGCGGCGGCCTCGGCGACGGCCGGGTGCGCGACGAGCGCCGACTCGACCTCGAACGGGCCGATCCGGTAGCCCGAGGAGATGATCACGTCGTCGTCGCGGCCCTCAAAGCGCAGCCAGCCCTCCTCGTCCTGCGCGACCAGATCGCCCGTTCGCCACGGGCCGCCCGCGCGCCGATCCTCCACGCGCCACCCGCCATCCTCGCCGCGCCGCACGTGCTCGCCGAGATAGCCGAGGAAGAACGTCGGCACCGTGCGCGGGTTGGCCGTCAGCTCGTCGTCTTTGATCAGCAGCCCGATGCCGGGCAGCGCCTTGCCCATCGACCCCGGCCTGACCGCCAGCGCCAGCGGCGCCCCGGTCAGCTGGCCGGTCTCCGTCTGGCCGTAGCCGTCGCGGATGTCCAGGCCGGTCACCTCGTTCCACGCGCGCAGCACCTCCGGATTCAGCGCCTCGCCGGCCGCCACCATCGCGCACAGGTCCGCCAGCGCGTGCAGCGTCGTGCGCTTGGCCAGCACGCGATACTCCGTCGGAGCCATGCACAGCACGTTGACGCGCTCGCGTGCCAGCAGCTCGAGGCGCTGGGCTGGATCGAAGCGCTCGTCGTGCAGCAGCGCGCTCGCTCCGCACAGCCACGGCGCGATGAACACGTTGCGCGCAGACTTCGACCAGCCGCTGGCCGCCGTGCACCAGACCAGCTGGCCCGCGCGCGGGCCCAGCCAGTGCCTGGCCTGCAGGCGCTGGCCGTTCAGATAGCGCTGCGCGTGCACGACCGCCTTCGGCTCGCCCGTAGTGCCGCTGGTGAACGCGATCAGGCACGGCTCCTCCGGCGAAAGCTCGGCGGCCGGCGCGGGCTCGGCGTCGTAGAGGCGCTCGTCGGGCACGAGCGCGACGCGGCACTGCGGCTGCGCCGCCTCCAGCTCTGCGCGGTTGCGCTCGTCGGCGAGCACCAGCGATGGCCGCACGGCGTCCAGGCGCAGGCGCAGGTCCTTGGCGCGCAACTGCTCGGTGCACGGCAGCACGACCGCGCCGATGCGAAAGCACGCGAGCATCGCGAACACCCAATCCGGCCGGTTGCCGATCAGCGTCATCACGATGTCGCCGCGGCCGATCCCCAGGCGCTGCAGCGTGCCCGCCAGGCGCGCGCTGCGGTCGGCGACCTCGGCGAAGCTCCACTCGCGCCGCGCGCCGTCGCGCGCGAGCTCGACCAGCGCGACGTCCGCGGCGGGCAGCTGCTCGACCACGTCGCCGGCGAAGTTCATGCCGGTATTCTCCCTGGACAAGCCCGAAAACGACCTTGGAGCCCTAAACAGCATGGCCGTAGCCGCCTCGACGTACACAGAGATGACCGACGAGCAGAAGGCGATCACCGAGATGGTGCGCCAGTTCGCCGACGAGCAGATCCTGCCCAACGCCGAGCACTACGACCACGAGGACTCCTTCCCCGAGCCGATCGTCGAGCAGATGAAGGAGCTTGGGCTGTTCGGCGTCACGATCCCCGAGGAGTACGGCGGCATGGGGCTGGACCTGACGACGTACGCGATGATCGTCGAGGAGCTCTCGCGCGGCTGGATCTCGATCTCCGGCGTCATCAACACGCACTTCATCGGCTCCTACCTGCTGATGAAGTTCGGCACCGAGGAGCAGCGCCAGAAGTACCTGCCGCGCATGGCCACCGGCGAGATCCGCGCCGCCTTCTCGCTGTCCGAGCCCGAGCTCGGCTCCGACGTGCAGGCGATCAAGAGCTCGGCCAAGAAGACCGACGCCGGCGACTACGAGATCAACGGCCAGAAGATGTGGGTGACCAACGGCCTGCTCAGCTCGCTCGTGTTCGTGCTCGTAAAGACAGACCCCGACGCCGACCCGCGCCACAAGGGCTTCACCTGCTTCATCGCCGAAAAAGAGCCCGGCGTCGGCGAGAACACAGGCGAGTTCTCCGGCCTGACCGTGCCGCCGAAGATCAAGAAGCTCGGCTACAAGGGAGTCGAGTCCACCGAGCTGGTCTTCGACGGCTACCGCTGCCCCGCCGAGAACGTGCTCGGCGGGGAGGACGCCGGCCTCAACCGCGGCTTCTCGCAGATGATGGACGCGCTGGAGGTCGGGCGCGTCAACGTCGCCGCGCGCGGCGTCGGCATCGCCCAGCGCGCGCTGGAGCTCGGCCTGCGCTACTCGCAGGAGCGAAAGACCTTCGGCAAGCCGATCGCCGAGCACCAGGCGATCCAGTTCAAGCTCGCAGACATGGCCACGCAGGTCGACGCCGCGCGGCTGCTCACGCTGCGCGCCGCCCGCCTGAAGGACGCCGGCGAGCGTTCGGACCTGGAGGCCGGCATGGCCAAGCTGTTCGCCTCCGAGGCCGGTCGCTTCTGCGTGGAGGAGTGCCTGCGAATCCACGGCGGCTACGGCTACTCCAAGGAGTACGAGATCGAGCGCCTGTACCGCGATGCGCCGCTGCTGTTGATCGGCGAGGGCACGTCTGAGATTCAGCGCATGGTGATCGGGCGAAAGCTCCTGCAGCGTCATAAGATCTGATTGATGGCAGAGGACGCCAAGGCTCTGATCGAGCTCGCGACGCGCCGGTTCGTTGAAGAGGTCCCGGCGCTCGAGCCGATCAAGCTGGTCGTCGGCGTCGAGCTGCGCGGTCGCGGCGACGTGCAGCACTTCCGCATGGAGATGCCCGGCATGAAGGTCACCAAGGGCCCCGCCGCCGACGCGCGCGTGCGCGTCGACATGCGCCGCGAGTTCTTCAACGTGATGGCCCGCGAAGGCAAAGTGCCCGACTGGATCGAGGCGTTCAGCTATGGGCAGGCCAAGGCCACCGGCCCCGAGCAGTTCCTCAAGCTGATCGTCAACGTCGTCGAGCGCCAGCAGGAGCGCGAGCGCACGCGCAAGGCGCGCAGGCCGGCCTGATCCGCCGGCGCCGGCCGGGCGGCGCGCCGCTCAGTGATACGACGTGAGCTGCTGCGCGAGGAACGCCAGCGACGCGAGCAGGAACAGGCACATGACGATCAATGAGAAGTTTTCGTTCATGCCCTCCGCCTGACGTTGCGCTCGGGCGATTGCGCCCGGGCAGTCTGCCGATTGCTGCTGACATCACGATAATGCACGGAGCCCGCGAAGGGAAACGCCACAGGGCGTCAGGCGAGGACGGCGCCGCCGTCGTACAGCTTGATCACCTTGACGACGCCGTCGGGTGAGGCGTCCAGGCACAGGCGGCAGAGCACGCACTCGTCGAGGTTTTGCTCAACGATCTCCAGGGCGCCGTCGTCGCGCTGGGCGTAGATGTCGACGGGGCAGGCCTCCGTCAGCTTGTGCGCGAGCTCGGCGTCGGCCGCGGCCGCGTCGTCGACTTCGACGGCGATGAACAGCGCGTCCTTTCTCACGCTCGGCTCCTCTCCGCGATCTTCGCCTTGACGAGGTCGGGGATCTCGTCGATCCGCTGCACGACCGGGATGCCGGCCGCCTCCAGCCGGGCGATCTTCTCCGTCGCTGAGTCCTCCTTGCCCTCGACGATCGTGCCCGCGTGCCCGAAGGACATGCCCTGCATCTCCTCGTCGTCCATGAACTTGCCGGCCATGAAAGCGATGATCGGCAGGCGCGACTCGTGATCTTTGACCCACTGCGCGAGCTGCGCCTCCATGCGGCCACCGGGCTCGGTGTAGATCACGATCGCCTCGGTCTGCTCATCCGCCTCGAAGTACGGCATCAGCTCGGCGTACGTGGAGCCGATGATCGCGTCGCCGCCGATCGACACCGCGGTGGAAACCCCGAGCCCCGCGGCCGTCAGCGTGGAGGAGATCTCCGTGGTCATGCCACCAGAGCGGCTCATCACGCCGACCGCGCCGGGCTGGTAGGCGACTGCGGCGTTGCGCGCCGGCCCGCCAATCCCGCCCATCTTGGCGACGCCCGGGACGATCACGCCGAGGCAGTTTGGCCCGATGATCCTTGCGTCCTTGGCGTCGGCGAGCTCGACCATCATCGCGACGTCGCGGCGCGGAATCCGCTCGGTGACGATCACGATCGTCTTGATGCCGGCGTGCAGCGCCTCGAACACGGCGTCGCGCGTGCCCGCGGGGGGGACGGTGACGACCGAGCCGTCGGGCACGACGCCGCCGTTGTGCTCGACGACCTGCTCGACGGTGTCGAACACGGGAACGCCGTGGACCTCGCGGCCCTTGCGCCCCGGCGTCACGCCGCCGACGATCTTCGAGCCGTAGTCGAGGCACTCGCGCGTCAGGTTGACGGCCTCGCGCCCGGTGATGCCCTGGATGATGAAGGTGGTGTCCTGGTCGATCAGGATGGACATGGCTAGGCCGCCGCTCCCTGGATCTTGGCCACCGCGCGACCGGCGGCCTCCCACAGCGACACCGAGCGGTCGCAGTACTCGATCCCGTACCTGTCGAGGATCTTGAATCCCTCCTCCTCCCAGGCGCCCGGGATGCGGAAGATCGCGATCGTCTCGCCGGGGTCCTTGCCGAGCTCCAGACAGGCCTTGATCACGCCGCGCGCGACGATGTCCACGCGCGTGTTCGAGACGATCGACATCATCACGGCGATCTTCTCCACGCCGTCTTTCTGCAGGACCTGCTTGGCCAGTCCGCAAGCCTTGGCGACGGACGGGTTGCCGCCGATCTCGGAGTAGTTGGCGGGCTTGCCGCCCTGCTGGCGCACGGCGTCGGTGAGCGTCAGCGAGCCGCCGCCCGCGCCGATCACCAGGCCGATGTTGCCGTTGAAGCCGGTGTCCTTGCCTTGGATCACGCCACGGTGGTCGGCGGCGTCGATCGCCTTGACGGCCTCCTCGAAGGGGGTCGGCGTGTGGCCCTCGCGGGTGCCCTCGTCCTCGCCGATGCCGAGCGCCTTGATCAGGCCCTTCTGGCGCGGCATGCCCTCGTTCTCCATCTCCATGTGCGCGTCGAGCGCGACGAACGAGCCGTCCTTCAGCTCCGCCAGCGGGTTGATCTCCGCGAGCGTCATGTCGTTGTCGAGGAACAGCCGGGCCAGGCGGGCGAGCGCCGGCGTGGCACGCTGCAGGGCCTTGCCGGTGACGCCGGCCGCGGCGATGACCTGCTTGGCCTGGAAGTCCGAGAAGGGCTCGATCGTGGAGAAATGGCCGCGACCGACGTGGTCGGGGTGCTCCTCGGCGACCTGCTCGATGTCGATGCCGCCCATATCGCTGAACAGCATTAGCGGCTTCTTGGCGGTGCCGTCCCAGACGATGCCCGCGTAGTACTCCTGCGCGACCTCGGCCTTGGGGTCGACGAGCACGCCGCGCGGCATGTGGCCGCCGATCTCCAGCGCCAGGATGTCCTTGGTGTAGGCCTCGGCTTCCTCGGGCGTGTCGGCGAACTTGACGCCGCCCGCCTTCATCCGCCCGCCCGAGAGCACCTGTGACTTGATCACCGTCGGCCCGCCGATCCGCTGCGCGACCTGTGCCGCCTCGGCAGGGTCGGTCGTGAACCCGTAGTCGGTGACCGGGATGCCCGCGCGCTTGACGATCTCGCGCGCCTCGAACTCGAAGAACCTCATCGCGCGGCCGCCGCACGCGGCGCCCGGAGGGCTTGTCTGGGTCCGATCACGGCGCGGAAGCCTATACGCCGGCGCTAGGCCGCGGCGGGAGCCGGCGCGAAGCCGTATGCCTCGGCCAGCTCCGGGTCCTTCTTGGCGAGCATTTCGGCGAGGTTGACCATCACCTTGCACTGCTTCCACGTCGCGTCGTCCTGCATCTTGCCGTCGATCATGTGCACGCCGCGCCCGTCGGGGATCGCCTCGATGACCTTCTTGGCGAAGGCCACCTCGTCGGGGTCGGGCGAGTAGACGCGCTTGGCGATCGCGATCTGCGCCGGGTGCAGCGACCAGGCGCCGACGCAGCCGAGCAGGAAGGAGGCGCGGAACTGCGTCTCACAGCCCTCCTCGTCGCGGATGTCGCCATAGGGGCCGTAGAAGGGCAGCGCGCCGACCGAGGTGCAGGCGTCGACCATGCGCGCGATCGAGTAGTGCCACGGGTCCTGCTGGTAGCTGGGGCGGGGCGCGTCGGCGTTCTCGGGGTCGGGGTCGGCGATCGTGCGGTAGCCCGGGTGTCCGCCGCCGAC
>Ga0193750_1000355_pt1 | contig 12726 bp, 10 predicted proteins | sample L1c1metaG_FD_160569 | JGI IMG/M metagenome (GOLD analysis project Ga0193750, IMG submission 160569) | Soil microbial communities from a riparian zone of the East river system, Colorado, United States - L1c1 | ecosystem: Environmental > Terrestrial > Soil > Riparian zone | place: USA: East River...
AGATGCTGGGGGCTTGAATTGGAGCGACGGAGTGGTGGACTAACGGAGCAATGAATTCGCTTCCCCGTCATTCCATTACTCCAACACTCCCCTATTCCATTACTCCATGAAATTAACCCTGCGCGATCTTGAGGTTCGCGAAAAACGCGTCCTGGTCCGCGTCGATTTCAACGTGCCGGTGGAGGAGCGCGACGGTAAAATTGTGATCACGGACGACACCCGGATCCTCGCATCGCTGCCGACGATCAACTGGCTGCGCGAGCATGGCGCGAAAACGGTTTTGATGTCGCATTTTGGCAGGCCGAAAGGCAAACGGGTCGACAAGTACACCCTGCGACCGGTGGCTGATTATTTGCACACGCTGATTAATCAGCCGGTAATCTTCAGTCACGACACCATCGGCGAGGTGCCGGAAAAAATTGTCGCGCACATGCAAGACGGGGACGTGGCGCTGCTGGAGAATCTGCGTTTTGATCCGGGCGAAGAAGCGAACGACCCAAAATTTGCCGAGGCGCTGGCAAAGCTCGGCGATCTTTATGTGAACGACGCTTTCGGCGCGGCGCATCGCGCGCACGCCAGCACCGCTGGGATCACCAAGTTTGTCTCGAAATCGGCGATGGGTTTGCTGATGGAAAAGGAATTTCATTATTTACACGAGGAACTCGATCACCCGGGCAAACCATTCGTCGTCATCATGGGCGGGGCGAAAGTGTCGGATAAGATCGGAGTGCTGAAGGCGCTGATGGAAAAGGCCGACACGATTTTGATTTGCGGCGCAATGGCGAACACATTTTTCAAGGCGCAGGGGATTCCAATTGGCGCCAGCCGTGTTGAGGCCGACAAAGTTGATCTGGCCAACGACCTACTCGCGCTCGCAAAAAAACGCGACGTGAAACTAGTGTTGCCTGTCGACGCCGTTATTGCGCAGGAGGTTCGCGCGGGCGCGCCCACTCGGGAATCAGGCCGGCTGACGCCCGATCACGGGATTCCCGATGGCTGGCAAAATCTCGATGCCGGGCCGGAAACGATCGCGCGCTTTGAAGGCGAGATCGCGATAGCAAAAACAATTTTATGGAATGGGCCGCTCGGCGTTTTTGAAATTCCCGATTTCGCCAAGGGCTCTTTCGCGTTAGCGCGCGCGCTGGCGCGATCGAACGCGACCACAATTATCGGCGGGGGCGATTCGGTGACTGCAGTTAAGCAAGCGGGCGTGGCCGATAAAATGACGTTCATTTCTACGGGCGGCGGCGCGACGCTCGAGTTATTGGAGGGAAAGGAATTGCCTGGAGTGGCGGCGCTGACGGACAAACATTGAACCCGTCATCCCGAGCGAAGTCGAGCGATGCCGAGGAAATTACCTTTAAGCTTACGCAACGAGATCCCTCGACTTCGCTACGCTGCCCTCGGGATGACAAAAAGAATTTATGAGAAAAAAAATCGTCGCTGCTAACTGGAAGATGAACATGCTGCAGGCTGAGGCCGCTGAGTTCGTCAAAGATTTGTTGCTCGAAATCGGCGACATGTCGGCGGTCGAAGTGGTGATCGTGCCACCATTTACCGCTATCGCCAAGGTGGTGGAATCGCTGGACAAGGCGCAGAACATCAAAGTTGGCGCGCAAAACATGCACTGGGAACACAGTGGCGCGTTTACCGGCGAAATTTCCGCGGCGATGTTGCGCGATCTTTTTGTTCGTTACGTCGTGCTGGGGCACAGCGAACGCCGCCAACTTTTCGGCGAGACCGACGAAAAAGTGAACCGTAAGGTGCGAGCTGCGATAGAAGCGACGTTGCGACCGATTGTTTGCGTGGGTGAAACGCTGGACCAGCGCGAGCGAGGCAGTGTGGAAAAAATTCTGGCGCTGCAACTGCACGGCAGCCTTGCCGGACTCAGCAGCAAAGATCTCCACGAAACTGTCATCGCCTACGAGCCAGTCTGGGCTATCGGCACCGGCCGTAATGCCACACCCGAGCAGGCACAGGAAGCACACGCGTTTATTCGCGAAACGCTTACGAAGTTGTCGGACGCGACGACGGCCGATCGCGTTCGGATCCAATATGGCGGCAGCGTGAAACCGGAAAATGCGGGCGCGCTGATGTCGCAACCGGATATTGATGGGGCGCTCGTCGGCGGCGCCAGCCTCGATCCCCGGAGCTTCGCCCAAATTGTGCAGGCTGCCGCTAAAGAGTAATTATCCTATTGCGGATAGGAAATCGTCAGCGCCAGATTTCTCGTCATAGGGAGGTTTTGCTTAACCCAAGATTCGCCTCAGGCAAGCGATGCCGGCGCCTTAATCTAAGCAGGCTTGTCATCGCGAGGGAGGGTCGAGGATCCCGCTGCGAAACCTTTAAAACTTCCACGGGACCCCTCGCTCCAAGCCGGACTGGCGTTTTCGCGGGATGACGAGTTGTAGCTGCCACCGTCATCGGCGGCAGCGGTTTGGTAATTATGCCCTGAAAGCGTTCGGGCCAGCTACAAAGTTACTTGTTAATTTCGAGATAAGTTCGCGCGGTGGCGCGGCCTGACTGCGGATCAATCCTCTCCACGCGCATTTGTTTCAGATACCAGCGGTTTTCAATTTTCTGCGCGGAAACCACTTCGAAGCGTTTAATCATTTTTGCCGCGGAATCATAACCCTCCATCCGCATGAGGGCACCGTTGTCCTTGTCGACCCACAGTAGAATCGAACCATATTGCGAGTCGCTGCCAGGCGCCTGCAATTGTATTTTCCAGCAGTTGCGCGTGCGGATGAAATCGGCGCCGATGACGCGTGCGTTCGGCCAGTAAAGAAATTTCAGCGCCAGATCTTCGTAAGCGATGGCCGTGCCGCGCACCGGCTCGTTCAACTGTGTAATCTTTTCCGAACCGCTGCGTTTGATTTCATCCAGGCGCGAATCATTGGCCCCGATTCGCAACTGCAAGGTTTCGTCAGGATTACTAAAGATGTATCGAACAACCGGCCCGTTTTGCACAAGATGAAAGGGCACAACCTTTGCCTCCTGCCGTAGTTGCCCGTGCAAATCGATCTCCTGCTGCGATTGACGCAGGCGCACGTTCGCCAGTAATTCGGTGGCATCGGGAAAACGTTGCGCCGCCGCAACAGCCGGCAAAAGCAGGGCGACCACTAGAGCCGCTTGTTTCATTCGTCTTGCGCTTTTATTCTCGGTCCTTGGCCGGGCGCGCGAATGGACGAAAAGATTTTTCATTTAATTAACGAGCAATGGACGAACTCTGCGTTCGATTTGTTCATGCCGCTCATTAGTTACGCCGAAATCTGGACGCCATTGTTTCTCATCGCCGCCGTCGCGCTTCTCATCTTCGGCGGTTTCCGCGGCCGTGCATTCGTCTTTTGTACCGCGCTCACACTCGGTCTTTCCAATGCTGCGGTCGATCCGCTTAAACACGCCATCGGACGGCCGCGCCCGAAACAGGTGCAAACCGTGCGCATGATCGAGCTGGAAAAAACGCGGCCCATCATTCTGACCATTTTCAAAAAAACGCACGTCCGTGTTTCAACCGCAGCCGAACGCGCCCGCTCCGGCGCTTCCTTTCCATCGGGCCATACCAATAACAACACGGTGATCGCGATTTGTTGCACGATTTTTTATCGGCGTTGGGGAAAACTCTATTGGATCATCGCGGCGGCCGTCGCCTATTCACGAATCTATCTGGGCGCGCATTGGCCGAGCGACGTCGTCGCTACTTTTTTTCTCGCCGCCGGGGAAACATTGCTCATTCTCGGCGTTTGCGAATTGATCTGGCAAAAAATCATCTCCCGCCGGCTTCCTGAAGTCGCTGCCCGCCATCCCCGGCTAATTCCTGTTTCCGCATCGTGAAAATCGAGCGCGCGGTCTGGCTTTTTGTCCTAACGATTACCGGTCTGCGTCTGGCATTGCTGGGAACGACCGATCTGCAATTCGACGAGGCGCATTACTGGATGTGGTCGCAGCGACTTGCGCCCGCTTATTTCAGCAAAGGCCCCGGAGTGGCTTTCGCCATCCGCGCCAGCACGATGATTTTTGGGTCGAACGAATTCGGTGTGCGCTTCTTCAGCCCGTTGCTCGGCGCCGGAACCAGCCTGCTTTTGTTTTACTTGGGACGCCGAATGTTCAACGCGTCAGCCGCGCTTGGGGCGGTGATCGGATTAAACGCGACCCCGATTTTCAACCTTGGCGCGTTTCTCATGACGATCGATCCGCTTTCGCTCTTTTTCTGGGTCGCGGCCATGTTTTCGTTTTGGTGTGTGGCTGAGAAGAGCCCGAAATTTTCCTGGCACTGGCCCCTGACGGGAGTTCTTATCGGTCTCGGGTTCCTGTGCAAATACACCAATGTATTTGAGCTGCTCTCCATCATCGTCGTTCTCGCACTCATCCCAAAGCTGCGGGTGGAATTTCGGCGGCCCGGTCTTTACCTCATGCTGCTAATTTTCGCGGCGTTTTGTGTGCCGCCGGTGCGATGGAACCAGGAACGCGCCTGGGCGACGGTCGCGCATTTGAAATCGCGCGGCGGCGTCGACCAGGGTGTCGGTTTTCATCCGCTGGAATTTCTCTCGTTTATCGGGGAACATTTTCTTGTCTATTCACCCCTGCTTTTTCTCGGCCTCGCCGTCGCGGTAATCGCATTGTGGAAACGTTCGCAACAGCAGCCGCGCCGGCTTTTTCTGATGTGGTTTGGCCTTCCAGTATTCGCATTTTATGCACTGCTGTCGATCAACAAAGCCGCCGCGCCGAACTGGGACGCGCTGGCTTTCCCCAGTTTTGCCCTGCTTGCGGTCGCTTTCTGGCAGCCACATTTGCAAGCAAAACGAATCTGGCGATCTCTAGCCGGTTGCGCCGTCGGCTTGGGACTAGTCATGAGCATGCTGGCTTTGGACAGTGACATGCTGCGGAGCTTCGGGATTGAAATTACGCGGCGCGACCCGTCTGATGGCATGCGCGCCTGGAAAAGTGCGACCCTCGCGTTGGAAAACTTTCGCATCCAGTTGGAGCGAGAAACGCAGGAGAAATTTTTCCTGATCGCCGACGAACGTGATCGCGCCTCCGAGATCGCCTTCTATTTGCACGATAAACGCAGCGAAGGACCAGGCCACCCGCCTTGTTACATTGTCGAGTCCCAGGACGTGGTAAATCAATTTTCGTTCTGGCCGCGTTATGACGAATTTGTCGAGCGCCCGCCCGGCATGCCAAATCCTGAAGAGCAAACCTATAGCGAAGAAGGCGGCGTCAATTTATTTGTTGGGCGGAGTGCTCTCTACATCCAGCATGCCGGACGCAAGAGAGTTCCTCATAATCTTCAGGCCGGATTTTCCTGGGTCGATCGCGTCGCCAGGATCGAAGTGAGGCGTCTCGGAAGACTTGTTCGCGCCTGGGATGTTTACCTTTGCCTGCGCTATCGGACGCTGCCGCTATGAGCGACGTCGCGGTAGTTGTTCCGCTCTACAATGAAGAGCAGAGCGTCACGATGCTACAGCGCGAATTGGCGGACGCGCTGACCGGGCTCGATTACGAAATCATTTTTGTGGACGATGGTTCACAGGACGAAACCGTTGTCCGGATCACAGCCAATCCGCGGACCCGGATTCTGCGCTTCGAAAAAAATGCCGGACAAAGCGCGGCTATTTTCGCCGGTCTCCAGGCGGTCCACAGCGAGGTCGCGGTCTTGATCGATGGCGATCTGCAAAATGATCCGACCGATATTCCGCGCCTGCTGGCGGAGATTTCACGCGGCGCCGATCTGGTGTGCGGGTATCGCGTGCGGCGCAAGGACACTTTGCTGAAACGCATCACCAGTCGCGTCGCGAATTTTGTCCGTAGCCGTTTCACGCGGGACGGTGTTCGCGATACTGGTTGCACGTTAAAGGCGATGCGGCGGGATTGCATCGGCGCGCTGGTTCCATTCAAGGGCTTGCACCGTTTTATTCCCGCGCTGATAAAAGGAGCGGGATATCGGCTGGTTGAGATTCCAGTGAATCATCGCCCGCGTCGTTTCGGCCAAAGCAAATACGGCCTCGGTAATCGCGCTCTCCGCGCCACCGTCGATATGTTTGGCGTGCGCTGGCTCTTGTCGCGCCGGCTCAATTATCAGCTCCGGGACGATTCCGCAACGTGACACCCAGAGATCAAAATTTCGCGTTTTAGGTCATTGGGCGGATCGGTTTCCCTGTTTTGGGGGTTCTTATTTCCAAACGCCGAGGTCGCGCAATTGCGTGGTGGCGATGCGTGCCCAGTTATGGTTTGAAGCGGGGCATGCCGGACTCGGATGCAAAATCTGGCCCGACAAATGAAAGCCTCACTGATCAATTCGAAAAGCTTACAGGAGGTTCTGCGCATCCCTTCATGATCACTACGCAACACGCGAGACCCCCGCACACAGGCGGGCAGGCAGTGCACTACCCAATCCGCTCGAAGTGAGCCGGTCGTGTCTTGCCCGTATAGTTCACCCCGGACTGATCGCGAGTCCGGAGCGTGAACCAAAAGGTGCTTCCTTTTCCGGGTTCGCTCTGAACGCCGATCTTTCCTTGGTGCGCTTCCACAGCAAGCCGGCAAAAGGCGAGCCCCAGGCCAGTCGAATGCCGATGTTGGCGGCCACTGTTTGTTTGTCCAAATTTTTCAAAGATGTATTCGTGCTGGTCGCGCGGTATCCCCTCGCCGTTGTCGCTGACAGAAATGGTGACATCAGTCCCCGTGCGCTCAACATTTATCCGGATTGTTCCATCTGATTTTGTGAATTTCAGCGCATTGCCGATGAGGTTCTCAAGAATCCGCCGGATGACATCAGCGTCGCAAGAGACTGCCACTGGCTCGGGCGGCATCTCGCAACGGAGGGTACGATCTCGTAGGGCAAGGGTAAATCGATCCGCAGCTTCGCGCGCGATTTCCGCGAGGTCGTGATCTTGTAATCGAAGTGGCATTTCACCCGCCTCGAGTCGACCGACATCCAGAAGCGTAGTGATCATATCGCCCATGTCATCCGCGCCCCGTTTTGCCCCAGTGACACACTCTGCTTCATCCGGATTCAGTTTATCGGAAGCCATTTGTTCCAGTATGTCGACGTAGCCGGTAACCAGGTTCAGGGGCGCGCGCAGATCATGAATGATCATATGGGTAAGGTCATCCCGCGTTTGCAATGTCGACTGGAGGCTGGCTTTCTCGATACGTTCACAGGTGAAATCCGAAGCTAGGCAGAAGAAAACGGTGGAGTTGAGGGCCAGGAGTGGCGCCAGGCAGGGAAGATAAAGATTTTGGTGGTTGTAAAACCAAAGGGCGAAAAATGGTGTAGCGGCGTCAATCCCCCCGAGAGCAAGCAAGCGCAGCCACGGGGACCGGATGCTCAGCCACAGGGCAGATCCGAGGATGGCGGTCAGTATCGTCACAATTGCCCTGGCAAACGGCGAAAGTTCTCTGATCGATTCGCGATGGAGCAGGCCATTGAGAACGTTGAGGTGGACCTCGGCCCCTGGCATCGGGCCAAACGGCGTCAGCAATTCATCCTTCTGCCACTTTCCTTCCGCCCCGATGACTACGATCTTGTCGCGGACGAGCTCGCCGGAGCGGTAATTGTGTTCCCAATATTCCGGAACAAAGATTTCGAAGAGCGGGCGGGGACGGAAAGCCTCTCGAGGCGGGCCCGTGAACCGGATCAGATGCTCCGCGAGATCGTTTGGAATCAGTTCCGGATGCCCGGCTTTTGAAACAACGCGTGCCGACAATGAAAGGTAAGTCGCGATCGAATCGCGCTCACGAAAAGCAACTCGATATTGCGCTCCGCGCACAACTTTGTTTTCATCAGCAAAAAAATTCGTGAACCCGACGCGTTCATCTTGCGTCGGTGTCTTTGGGATCAGCGTTTCGGCCGGCGGCTCGTAGCTGGAAGGAATTCTGGACGATCGCTCAACGTTGTCGGGAGAAACGAAATTGCTTCCAATAACCGCCTGAGGCTCGAATTGCTCCAGTGCGACACGAAAGGCATCATCACCGGGGGCGGGAGTGGAAAATAGGCAATCGAAAGCGACAACCTTTGCACCAGCCCGGACGAGACGCTCCAGAATCATGGCGTAGATTTCGCGGTTCCAAGGCCAACCTTTGCTCATGATCTCGAGGGCGCGGCGGGATCCGGGATCGCTTGAACTGGACGAGAACAGCCCTTGAAGGTCGAGTGTTTCATCCAGGGTTATAGAATTGGAATCAATGGCGAGGAAGAGCAGGTCCGGATTAGCCGGAGTTGTGCGGCCGGAGCGGGCGATGGCGTCCCGAACCCGGGATTCGGTCTGCCCGTAAAAACTGGGAGAGGTGAAATCCAGCAAAGTCGCGGCTGCGGCACAAAGCGTTGCAAGGAGAAGGACGACCAGGGTGCGCCTAGGGGGCATGATGGTGGGGAGGCAGCGGGAAACATGCCGATAGAGGGCACGGTTTCAACTGCTTAATACCATCAACCACCCGGCCAGGGATCTAGCGGGAGACGATGGGTTTTTGTGGGCGGTATCGGGACAAAAGCTCGTTGACACTATATTATATTGCTCGTTGACACTATATTATATTGTAAATATGGTAATTTCAGGACGGTCGCCAAAATGTCCATGCTGAGGAACAGATTCTTTCTAGCCATCGTCGCAGTCTCTTACGGCGCGCTGGCCCACCAATCCGTTGCCGGCCCTCTCACCTCCGCCGAGGTCACCAAAATCATCAACCGGGTCAGTGTGATCGAGCCCGCGAAAGGCGATCGTCCCGCTGCCTTGCGCGATGTCATCAAAGATGATCTCGGTCTACAGACGGGCGCCAGATCCCGCTCGGAGTTGCTTTTTCAGGATTACACCCTAACGCGCGTCGGGGCGGAGACATTCTTCAGTTTTAAAACCGGCACGCGGGATATGACTCTGGAGAAAGGATCCATGCTTCTGCAAGTACCGAAAGGATTAGGCGGAGCGAAAATTCACAGCGCGGCGGTCACGGCAGCCATCACCGGCACGACGATAATGATGGAATATAGCCCTCGGCAATATCTCAAGGTTCTGGTGCTCGAAGGTAGCTTGCGTTTATCGCGAAACGGATCCGGTGATTCACTAGTTTTGCATCCGGGAAAAATGGTGATCATGCGACCGGACGCAAAAAAGATTCCCGTCCCAATCGACGTTGATCTGGCACAGATCGTTAGGACATCGACCTTGGTAAACTTTCCCGGCAGCAATATTTTGCCCAGCATGCCGCTTATTCAGGCGGCAATCAACGACCAGGCTAAGGAGTTGACAAAAGGAACCCTTGTTCCGACGAATTTGGTCATGGGTCACGGAACCAACGTGGTTTTGGCTTCAAGCAATCAGCTGAGCAAAACTATCGGCTCACTCGCCGGCTTAGCCACGAGTCAGAACGGCGCGCCCGTAGTCGCAACCGTTTCCACTAACACCTTGACTGCCGTAAAGAATATTCTTGGCTCTGGCCCTGCAGTTTCGGTCTCCAGCAGCGATCAACTTGTGTCGCTGCTGGGCAACGCCGCGCCCGGTTCTGGTGGCACAATCAACGTTACTCCGGGCGCCGTTAACGCTGGTGGAAATGTGGCCGGGGCGGTCAGCGCCAGCACCGGCGGTGGCAGCGTGAACGCCGGCGCCAACGTCTCGTTAGGTGGCAAATCGCCGATAGGCTCCGCTGCCACTCTCCCAACACTCGCCGGACCGCCACTTCCGGGTCAGGCTGTAGTCGGCCCGCCGCCCGGGCATTAGACCCAAGGAGTGATCTACCTCAGTAAAAAATAGTGAGAGATCCTTCGGCTTCGCTCGGGTTGAGTGTCACTCCCAGATTCCGAGTTGGCGCAGTTGGGTTGTGGCAAGAAGAGCCCAATCGCAGTTTGCTGCGGGACTGGCCGGACTCGGATGCAAAATCCGGCCGAGACGGATTTGTCTACCGGCAGGAATTTGCCCGGCGCGTTTAAAGGCAAAATCGCCGACTGCGACAAGCCATTCCGGTTCCAGGATGCGAACAATTTCCCGCAAATGATCATCACACGCGGCGAACAGCGCCGTCCGCTCATTTGCCGGCAGTTTGTCGGGCGTTCGATTGCGCCCGCTCTCTTCACAAAAGGCGAGTGGGCAATAATTCATCACCATGTGTTCCTCGAAGAATTTCTCGGCGGTACCAAAGCGTTTCGCGAACAATCCCCATAAGCGTTCGCCGCTGATTTCGCTGCGCGCGCAATCAAATCCCAGCACCGGCCGCTTCGGATGTTCATCAGGCGAATGGTCAATCCTGGCTTGAATGCCGAGCCAATCGCGCACGGCCGCGATTTGACCGAACGGGACACCGGTTTGCGCCATGCCAAACGGACCGGGATTCATTCCGAGAAATAACACGCGCTTGCGGCCATTTCCGTAGCGCCGCAGGTACATCTCATGCGCCCGCCAGGCGTAGATAAGCGGATTGTAAACGTGTGTGACCGGCGCGGCGAACCTCAGTTCGTCAACAGCGTGGCGCAGACGTTTTGCCACGACGATTAATAAATCACTCGTTGCCACGTTTGATGTTACGACAAGGAAGCGACGATACGAGATCCACTCGGCAGCCGGCACGGCCGCCACTACAGCGCTACCTGCGCGGAGCGATGCGGTGACGAAGTTGGAGGAAAGGCCGCTCCACTGCTAAAAATAGAAATGTGGCGCCGGCGTAAACGCAGAGTTCAACGCCCACAAGAGCGGCCGGCGACGTGAGCGAGATGTTGTGGCTGGAACAAAATTGCGCGACGAAATGGATGACAAGCTTTTGAATGAGATACGCGCTGTAGGCTATGCTGGCCACAAACGCGGCGCCGGGTAGGGCGACTCGGCGAAGCGGCAACTGCGGACTCACGGCACAAATCAGTAACGCGGCCATACCGACCGCGATCAATGGAAATTGCCAAATGGTGGCGGCGACGGTGAGATAATCGCCTTCGCCCAGATACAATGCGTAAACGATGAGGGCGAGCCCGGGCAGCAAAAGCCAGGGGGCAAGATTCATCAGGGCGCGCCACCATCGCGGACGGAATTTTTCGATCGCAGCCAGGACAACACCGAAGACGAGAGGATCGAGCCGCGTCCAGGTCGGGTAATAGATCCAGGTTTGAAAGCCCCGGAAGGAGACACCGGTTTCAGCCAAATTCTGCCAGGCAAGAAATGCGCGCAGCCCGATTCCGCCAAAAACGATGAGGCATGGAATCATAAATCGAGCACGAGGCCATCGGCTAACGAGAATTAGCATCAGGGGCAGGAGGAGATAGAACTGGTCTTCGACCGCAAGCGACCAGGCATGGGAAAAGGCGGTCCCGCCATGCAGACCAATGTTTTGCACCGAAAAAACAAATTTCCAAACTGGCGACATTTCTGGGTACTCCCGCCACGACGGGAAGAAGGCATAAACGGCGAGGATGACAAAGTAAGCGGGGATGATTCGCAAGGCGCGGCGGGCGAAAAAGCGCCGCAGGTCGATTGGCCGACCGCGCGTGAGCGGTGCGAGCAATTGCCCGCCAATCAGGTAGCCACTGAGAACGAAGAATAGATCGACACCGATCCAGCCAAATCGATCCACGCGGCCGGGTAACTTGAAACCGAAAAGGGCGGCGTGGTACATGACCACCACGATGATGGCGAGAGCACGAAGAAGGTCGAGACCCGGCTGACGTTCGCGATTGTTAAAGCGCGGGTCGACTCCGAGCCGGAGTGGCGTTGCAGTTTCGCTCACGGAATTTCGGACGCGCGAAGCTAGCAGAGGCAGGGCCCCCGTCGAATCTCCGCGGGCACGTTGCAAACGACTGGTTTAAGCAGTCAATACTTCGTCGCGCTGGTGTTTGCTGGTCTGCGGTCGCCTTCGCCCGCATCTCGGTTACTGCAACACGGCAAGGATTCGCGCGACAAGGAATTGCGGTGCGATTCCAAGGAAAAACACGATGGCTGCGGCGACAACAACGGTTAGTCTAGAAAGTTTGTTCTGCGCCAAGGACGAAAGCGGACGAGTTTCGGCGCCTTGGGTTTGAAAAATCACTTTTAAAACGATGAGATAATAATAGAGGGAGATCAGACTGCCGAAGAGCGCGAGTGCCACCAGCCAAAGCAGACCGTGATTGGCACCGGCGCGAAACGCAGCGCTGAAGAGATAGAACTTGCCGAAAAATCCGGCGAGCGGCGGAAGGCCGGCCAACGACAACATGAATATCGCCATGCACCCGGCGAGCATTGGTGAACGCGCACGTAGCCCGGCGAAGTCTCGTAAATCGTCGCCGCTGGTTTCGCGACGCACCAGCGCGACGACACCGAACGCGCCAATCAAGGTGAACGCGTAGATGGTAGTGTAGAATAAGGTCGCGCTAAATCCTTCGCGCCCGCCCGCAATTATTCCGAGCAAGGTATAACCGGCGTGAGCAACAGCGGAGTAGGCGAGCAACCGGCGCAGGTTGGTCTGGACGAGGGCAACCAGATTGCCAATGAGAATCGAGAAGGCAGCCAACACGGCGAGCACAGGCGACCAACCCGCAACCAGGGAGTGCCAGTCGGCGCTACCATGCACCGGGCCAAACCCAATGAGCACGATTTTTCCAAGGACAACGAACGACGCCACTTTCGACCCTGATGCAATAAAGGCGGCGCTCGAAACCGGCCCGCCTTGATAGGCGTCGGGCGCCCAGAGATGAAAAGGCGCGGCGGCGATTTTGAAAGCGAAGCCGACAAGGGTCATTACAATCCCGGCAAACAAAAGAGGCGAGAGAGATTG
>Ga0193750_1000356_pt1 | contig 12662 bp, 8 predicted proteins | sample L1c1metaG_FD_160569 | JGI IMG/M metagenome (GOLD analysis project Ga0193750, IMG submission 160569) | Soil microbial communities from a riparian zone of the East river system, Colorado, United States - L1c1 | ecosystem: Environmental > Terrestrial > Soil > Riparian zone | place: USA: East River...
CGACTACATCAAGAATATGATCACGGGCGCGGCCCAGATGGATGGTGCGATCTTAGTTGTGGCGGCGACGGACGGTCCGATGCCGCAGACACGCGAGCACGTGCTGTTGGCGCGGCAGGTGGGAGTGCCCTACATCGTCGTCGCGCTGAACAAGTGCGATGCGGTGGATGATCCTGAGCTGCTCGATCTGGTGGAACTCGAAGTACGCGAGTTGCTGAAGAGCTACCAGTTTCCTGGCGACGATGTTCCTGTGATCCGGCTATCGGCGCTGGGCGCGCTGAACGGAGAAGCCAAGTGGGAAAAACAGATCGACGCGCTGATGGCAGCGGTGGATGAGTCGGTGCCAATTCCCAAGCGCGAGATTGAAAAACCTTTCCTGATGCCGATTGAAGACATTTTCTCGATCTCGGGCCGCGGCACGGTGGTGACGGGAAGAATCGAGCGCGGCAAAGTGAAAGTCGGCGAAGAAGTGGAGATTGTCGGCTTCCGCGAGACCAGAAAGACGGTCGTGACCGGTGTCGAAATGTTCAAGAAGCAATTGGACGAAGGCCTGGCGGGCGACAATGCTGGACTGCTTTTGCGCGGTATCGCAAAAGAAGACGTAGAACGCGGCATGGTCTTGGCCAAGGGTGGATCGATTACGCCGCACACCAAGTTCAAGGCTGAGGTGTACATCCTGACCAAAGAAGAAGGCGGGCGGCATACGCCGTTCTTCAAAGGATATCGTCCGCAATTTTATCTGCGGACGACGGACGTGACCGGAGTAGCCGAGTTGCCGGGCGGAACCGAGATGGTGATGCCTGGAGACAACGTCAGCCTGGTGATTGAACTGATCACGCCGGTGGCGATGGAAAAGGGATTGCGGTTTGCTATCCGCGAAGGCGGGCATACCGTGGGCGCTGGGACCATTGCGGAGATTGTGCAGTAGGCAGAAGGTTGAGGAGTGAGGAATGCCCCGAGAAATTATTACGATGCAGTGCGGTGACTGTAAAGAGCGGAACTATTCGACGACCAAGAACCGGAAGACTAAGCCGGATCGGTTGGAGTTGAAGAAGTTCTGCGCACGTTGCCGGAAGCATACGCCGCACAAAGAAGTTAAGTAAGAAAGTGGCTAGTGATTAGTGGCTAGTGACTAGTTTGTTCGACTAGCCACTAGACACTAGTCACTGATTCAGGGGCGTAAGCTCAACGGTTAAACTGTCGGTCTCCAAAACCGAACTTGGGGGTTCGAATCCCTCCGCCCCTGCCAGAGTTTTGGTGAGCGGTAGAAATAAAGGAAAAGTAGGAAGCTAGATGTCGATTGCAACTCAACAAAACGGGCTGACGACGACGATTAAGGCTTGGCCGGAGCGAACCAGAACCTTCTATAACGACGTGCGCACCGAGATGAGGAAGGTGACCACGCCGTCGTTCAAGGAAGTGCAGGCCACGACTGGGGTGGTGATTGTTACCGTTTTCCTTTTTGGAGTGTATTTCTGGGCGGTGGATAACACCATCGGAACCGGGATCAATTATTTGTTCAAGTATATGGTGCATCGTTGAAAGCCAAGAAGGAAGTTGGAGTTCTGGACGATATGCAGGAAGAAGAGAAAAACGGAACCATGGAAGCCGGGACGGACGAGCAGGCAACTGCCGAATCTACGCCGGCTGCGGAGCCTCCCCGTAATCCGAATATGAAGTGGTACATCATCCACTCTTATTCGGGATTCGAACGCAAGGTGAAGGAGTCGCTGGAGTCGCGGGTCCAGGCATTCGGCCTGCAAGAAAAAATCGGTAAGGTGCTCATCCCTACCGAAGCCGTCACCGAAGTGCGCGGCGGCAAGAAGTACACCACGGAGCGCATGTTCTATCCCGGATATGTGCTGGTGGAAATGGATATGGATGATCACGTGTGGCACGTGGTCAAGTCCACGCCGCGGGTTACGGGGTTTGTGGGAACAGGTCAGCAACCGACGCCGCTTTCGGAAGAAGAAGTCCAGCACATCGTGTTTCGCGTGGGTGAGGCCAAGGACAAGCCCAAGCTCAAGGTCAAGTTTGAAAAGAACGAGTCGGTGCGTATCACGGAAGGGCCGTTCGCGAGCTTTACGGGCATCGTGGATGAGGTGAATGAAGACCGCGAGACGCTTAAGGTGATGGTGACGATTTTCGGGCGTTCGACGCCGGTGGAGTTGGAGTTCAATCAAGTGGAGAAAGTGTCGTAAACAAATTTACGATTTTCGATTGCCGATTTTCGATTGAAACGCCAATCGACAATTAAGTTCGTTTGAGAAGACATTATGGCTAAGAAAGTCACAGGGTCGGTAAAGCTTCAGATTGCGGCAGGGAAGGCTACGCCGGCGCCTCCGGTGGGACCGGCTTTGGGTCAGGCGCAGATCAATATCATGGAATTTTGCAAGCAGTTCAATGCGCGTACCAGCGCGAAGGAACTGGAAGGCTTGATCATTCCGGTGGTGGTGTCGGTCTATAACGACCGGTCATTCACGTTTATTACCAAGACGCCGCCGGCGTCGATATTGCTCAAGCGGGCCGCGGGGATTGCCAAGGGCTCGGGAGCGCCGAACAAAGACAAAGTAGGTAAGGTTACGGCCAAGCAAGTCGAGGAGATCGCTCGACAGAAGATGCCGGACTTGAATGCGGCTTCCGTCGATGCCGCCGTGAAGAGCGTGCGTGGGACAGCTCGTTCCATGGGAATTGATGTAGTTGGGTAAAGTCGCAAAGACTACGGCGGCCCGGAAGAACGAGCCGCGGTGGCAGACAAGGAAAGCCTAAATGAGAAAAGCAGGAAAGAACATTACTAAGGCGCGCGAGGCAGTGGAGAAACGCGCGTATCCCCTGCAGGATGCTGTGCCTCTACTGCAGAAAGTTAAATACGCCAAGTTCGATGAGACGGTCGAAGTCACGATGCGGCTGGGAGTGGATCCCAAGCACGCTGACCAGATGGTTCGCGGGACCGTAGTGCTGCCGCATGGTCTGGGCAAGTCGAAGAAAGTTCTGGTAATCGCCAGTGGCGAAAAAGTGAAAGAAGCTGAAGCGGCCGGCGCTGACTTCGTGGGCGGCGAAGATATGGTGGAGAAGATCACCAAGGAAAACTGGACAGACTTCGATGCTTTGATCGCGACTCCCGACGTCATGAAGTCGGTGGGACGGTTGGGTAAGATTCTCGGTCCCAAAGGGCTGATGCCGAATCCGAAGACTGGCACCGTTACATTTGACGTGGCGCGCGCGGTGCAGGAAGTCAAAGCCGGCAAAGTGGAGTTCCGCACGGACAAGACTGCACTCGTTCATGTGCCGGTGGGCAAGATTTCGTTTCCGGCGCAGAAGTTGGTGGAAAATGCCACGACTGTCATCACCAGCGTAATTAAAGCCAAGCCCACAGTGGCCAAGGGCAAGTACATCAAGGGATGCACGCTCAGTTCGTCCATGGGGCCGGGGATTTTGATCGATACCTCTTCAGTTGAGGCAGCGGCCAAGGCGTAACCACCGAGCTTGCGGACAATTTAGAACTCTAAAGGGATTCGAAAATGGCTGTCACCAAAGCAAAGAAGTTCGAGCAGGTTGAGGAACTGAGCAAAGAGCTGAAAAGCGTCTCCAGCGTAATCGTTGCGACCTACAGCAAGCTCACTGTGGCTCAGGATTACGAGCTGCGGAAGTCGCTGCGCAGCAGCGGCGCCAAGTACCGGGTGGTGAAGAACACCTTAGCGGAACGCGCTGCCAAGGGCACCAAGGTCGAAGAGGCCTTGAAGGATCTCTCGGGCGTGACCTCGATTGCTTATACGGAAGGCGATCCGGTAGCGCTGGCCAAAGCAGTGGCCAAGTACGCCAAGGACAACCCCGAGTTCACCTTTAAGTCGGGGATCGTGGAAGGCCGCGTGGTCTCGATCAACGAGATCAAGGCGCTGGCTGCCATGCCTTCGAAGGGCGAACTGCACGCCAAGTTGCTGTTTCTTATCAATGCCCCGGCGCAGCGCCTGGTTACGGTGTTGAACGCAATCGGGCGTGATTTGGCCGTTGTAATCGGCCAGGGCGTGGAAAAGAAGAAGTTCAAAGAAGCTTAAGTACAAAACGAATTTCGAGGCGGCTAGAGCTGTCCGGAACGATTTAGTTATCAGTAGGCGAGGGTTGCGCGGGGTTTTGACTGCGGCGTTGTCTGGCGCGGCGGGTCAGGAGCCCAGATGCACTGGAAACTTTGCCGACAGATAACGAATCAGCAAACTGATAACTTGAAACGGAGAAAACAGACATGGCGGATCTGCAGCAGTTAGAAGAGCAAATTGTGGGATTGTCGCTGCTGGATGCGGCGCAATTGGTCAAAAAACTCGAAGAGAGGCTTGGCGTCTCAGCGGCGGCTGCGGCCCCGGTGATGATGGCTGGCGGCGGAGCAGCAGCAGGAGCGGCCCCGGCAGAGGAGAAGACCGAGTTTAGCGTCATTTTGAAGGAGGTTGGCGCCAATAAGATCAATGTAATCAAGGCGGTACGCGAAGTCACCAGCCTCGGCCTGAAGGAAGCCAAGGATCTGGTGGATGGCGCGCCAAAAGCGGTGAAAGAGGGTGTTTCCAAGGAAGAAGCGGAGACTATCCGGAAGAAGTTCACCGATGCCGGCGCGACCGTCGAAGTGAAATAAGCGGCAGGCGGCTGGGAGACGGTCTGGGATCCCGTGCGCGATGGGAATCCGTCACCAACCGTGCCATTTGCGATCCCCCGGTTGATTGCAAGTTCAGCCGGGAAGAACGATCTTTATCTGGTGAAGCTTTTGAAGCGGTGTTATCATCTAAATAACATACCGCTTCCCACTTCATCGAGGTTACAGCGACTCTCCACTCCAACGGCCCAGGGAAGCGGAGTTGAGTCGCTTGTAAGGGTTGGCAGACTGTTCCGCGGGCAGCGGGACGGGAACAGGCCTTAGAGACTGGCGCGGAAAGATACAAATCAAGAGAGACCAAGTGCCACTAGCGGCGCCTTGGGGGAGTCATGTCCCCAAGGGCGCATCTGTGTCTTCCAAAGTTCCACGAGTTCTTAACCACGATGGCGCGGCTGACGCGCCCTACATTCCGAGATTTGTCGCAGCCGGCAGCTGCGCTTGAAAGTTGGGAGTTTCCGAATGGCAATGAACAATCATAATGATGTCTATCGCACGCGGTTTGATTTCTCCAAAATTCCAGCCACCATCCAGATTCCAAATCTGATTGAGGTGCAGAAGCGTTCCTATGAGCGCTTCCTGCAAATGGATCGTCTGCCCAGTGAGCGCGACGATGCCGGTTTGCAGGCAGTCTTTCAGTCGGTGTTCCCGATCAGCGACTTCCGAAATGTGTCGCAGTTGGAATTCGTGGATTACGCCATTGGCAACTGGGAATGCAAATGCGGTCACTTGAAGGGCCTGCATCACCTGCGAACCACTTGTAAGAATTGCGGATCGACGGTCATCACTGACCCGTTTCATCCTGGCGACGTGCTTTGCAACAAATGCGGAACTTATAACGCCAACACGCCTGATTTCTGCAACAAGTGCGGCGACCCGGTCGGACTGCAACTCAAGTACGACGTGAACGAATGCGAAGAGCGTGGAATGACTTATTCCGCTCCGCTCAAAGTCACCATGCGTCTGACGATTTATGAAAAGGACGCGGAGACCGGCAACCGTTCTATCCGCGATATCAAGGAGCAGGAAGTATTCTTCGGCGATGTGCCGCTGATGACGCAGAACGGCACGTTCATCGTCAATGGCACCGAGCGCGTGATCGTCAGCCAGTTGCACCGCTCACCGGGAGTCTTCTTCGAGACGGCGAGTAACCGGACTTATTTCCTGGGCAAGATTATTCCCTATCGTGGGTCTTGGGTAGAGTTCGAGTACGACCAGAAGAACGTTCTGTACGTGCGCATTGACCGCAAGCGCAAGTTTCTGGGCACTATTTTTCTTCGCGCCCTGGGCCTGCGTTCCAGCGAAGACATTCTGCGGACGTTCTATACCGTTGATCGCCTCACAATTAAGGACAAGAAACTTTACTGGACGCTCGATCCCACCAGCGAAAAGCCGACCAACCTGTTGGGCATGAAGTTGGCTCACAGCATTAAGAACAAGTCGGGAGATGAAATCGCTCATTCCGGCCGCAAGATCAATGCCGCGATCTTGAAGGATATCCAAAAGGCAAAGGTAAGCGAGATTGAGGTAGACATCAGCGACCTCGAAGGCGCCTGGGTAGCCGGCGATGTCGTGGATACGACTACGGGCGAGGTCCTGCTCGAGGCCAACTCGGAGCTAACGGCCGACAAGCTGTCGAAAATTCTGGATTCCGGCGTTGTGGAACTTAGCGTGTTCTTCCCCGAGCGGGATGATGTTGGAGTTGTCATCTGTCAGACCTTGAAGCGCGATGCGGTGAAGACGCCGCAGGAAGCGCTGATCGAGATTTATCGCAAACTGCGTCCGGGTGATCCGCCGACGCTGGATACGGCGACTGCGCTCTTCCACGGAATGTTCTTCGACCCGCGCAAATACGATTTCTCGCGCGTGGGCCGTTTGAAATTCAACATCAAGTTATATGACAAGAATGACGCCACCAATCTGGACAATCGCACGCTGGAGCCTGACGATTTCTACTCGACTATTCGTTATCTGCTCAAGCTGCGCAAGAATATCGGCACGGTGGACGACATCGATCACCTGGGCAACCGGCGTGTTCGTGCAGTAGGCGAACTGCTGGAGAACCAGTTCCGCATCGGCTTGGTCCGCATGGAACGCGCTATCAAGGAAAAGATGAGCGTGTACCAGGAAATGTCCACGGCTATGCCGCATGATCTCGTGAATGCAAAACCAGTGATGGCTGCGATCCGGGAATTCTTCGGATCATCGCAGCTTTCGCAGTTCATGGATCAGACCAACCCGCTGTCGGAGATAACCCACAAGCGGCGTCTCTCGGCCCTGGGGCCGGGCGGTTTGTCGCGCGAACGTGCTGGATTCGAAGTCCGCGACGTACACCCGACACACTATGGACGTATTTGTCCGATTGAAACCCCGGAAGGTCCGAACATCGGCTTGATTTCGTCTTTGAGCTGTTATGCGCGGATCAACGATTACGGTTTTATCGAATCGCCTTATCGTCGTGTCAAGGGTGGCCGTGTGCTCGACTACATCAGCGTGGTCAATGCGGGCGACAGTGATCACAAAGTAGGCGATCACGTAGAGAAGCACGAGATCGAGAAAGTTAACGCCGAACTGAAAGAACGTCGCAAGCGTCCGTCGGAGATTGAACCTTTCTCGTTCTATCTCTCAGCCTGGGAAGAAGACAAGCATGTTATCGCACAGGCGAACGTTGAACTGGACGAGAAGGGCCGCATAGTCGGCGAGTTGGTCAACGCTCGCAAGGCCGGCAACTTCGTTCTGGTGAGTCGCGATGAAGTGGACTACATCGACGTCAGCCCGAAACAGCTGGTGTCAGTGGCTGCGTCTCTGGTTCCGTTCCTTGAGCACGACGACGCCAATCGAGCTTTGATGGGCGCCAACATGCAACGGCAGTCAGTGCCTCTGTTGCGAGCGGAAGCGCCGCTAGTCGGTACTGGAATGGAAGGCGTGACTGCACGAGATTCAGGCGCGGTCGTACTGGCGCGACGTAATGGGATCATCGATTCGGTGGATTCGGAGCGCATTATCGTGCGCGTCGAGGGGGAACATCATCCTGGACAACTCTCTCGTGAAGTGGGTAGCGACATTTACCAGCTCACGAAATTCAAGCGGTCGAACCAGAACACTTGCATCAATCAGAAACCGACTGTGCTTAAGGGACAGCGGGTGTTGAAAGGTCAGGTCATCGCAGACGGTCCCTGCACCGATCATGGTGAGCTTGCTCTTGGCCGTAACGTGCTGGTGGCGTTCATGCCGTGGCGCGGCTACAACTTCGAAGATGCGATTCTGGTCTCCGAAAAGCTGGTAAAGGACGATTACTACACATCGGTCCACATCGAGGAATTTGAGATCGAGGCGCGGGACACCAAACTTGGTCCGGAAGAAGTCACTCGAGACATTCCCAACGTCAGCGAAACCATGCTGCGCAATCTGGATGAAGCAGGCGTGATTCGCATTGGGGCAACCATAAAACAGGGCGACATCCTGGTGGGCAAAGTCACTCCAAAGGGAGAGACTCAGCTCACTCCGGAAGAAAAACTGTTGCGGGCCATTTTCGGGGAGAAGGCCGGCGATGTGCGCGATGCTTCGCTCTACTGCCCTCCGGGCATCGAGGGAGTGATTGTGGACGTGAAGATCTTCTCCCGCAAGGGTCAGGAAAAGGACGAGAGAGCCAAGTTCATCGAAGGGACTCAGATCGCGAAATTGGAGAAGAACCTCTCGGATGAAATCCGAATTCTGACCGACGAGCGGTTGAAGCGGTTGGAGAACATTCTGGGCAACAAGGAAGTGCTCGCCGATCTGCATGACGAGCGCACGAACAAGAAGTTGTTGACCAAGGACACCGTCCTCGATCGTGACACTATCGAGCGTATTTCTACTCGTAACTTGAAGCGCATCAAGTATGCCGACAAGGATCCGCGAGTCAATGAGCAGATCGACGAGATCGAAGAGATGACTTCGCGTCAGATCGACGTGCTTAAGAAAATCGTCAACGAAAGAAAAGATAAGTTAACCAAGGGCGACGAACTGCCGCCGGGCGTGATCAAGCTGGTGAAAGTTTATGTCGCCATGAAGCGCAAGTTGAGTGTAGGCGACAAGATGGCCGGCCGTCACGGGAACAAGGGCGTAATTGCCCGCATCCTGCCGGACGAGGACATGCCTTATCTCGAAGACGGTACGCCGGTGGAAATCGTGCTGAACCCACTGGGCGTCCCGAGTCGAATGAACGTGGGGCAGATTCTCGAAACCCATCTGGGTTGGGCTGGACATGAGCTGGGTAAGAAAGTGACTCAGCTTCTGGCCGAGAACACGCGCGAGGACGCAATTCGGCGCGAGCTGAAAGCTTTGTTCAAGGACACGTCGTTGGCCGATTCGATCGCAGCACTCAGCGATGAAGAATTGCCAGCGGTTGCGCAAAGCCTGACTCGTGGCGTGTTCATCTCGTCACCTGTGTTCGACGGAGCGCGTGAGGGCGAGATCAAGGCGATGCTGAAGCAGTCCGGTCTGCCGGAGTCGGGCAAGACCAACCTGTATGACGGCATGACTGGCGACAAGTTCGAGCAGCCGGTCACTGTGGGTTACATCTACATGCTGAAGCTATCGCACCTGGTGGACGACAAGATTCACGCTCGATCCATCGGACCGTACTCGCTGATCACACAGCAACCGCTGGGTGGTAAGGCGCAGTTCGGTGGCCAGCGCTTCGGAGAAATGGAAGTGTGGGCGCTGGAAGCCTACGGAGCGGCGTTCATCTTGCAGGAGCTGCTGACGGCGAAGTCGGATGACGTTTATGGCCGTACGAAGATTTACGAGGCTATCGTCAAAGGCGAAGCTGCCATGGAGCCTGGCGTTCCGGAATCGTTTAACGTGCTGATCCGCGAGTTGCAATCTCTGTGCCTGGATGTGGAACTTATCAAGGCTGGAGAGAAGAAGCCAGTGGCAGCGACTGCCGCGGCGGATTGAGAAAGTGGTCAGTGGCTAGTGGCCAGTTCAACGCCGCTAGCCACGACTGGCTGATTTAATAAGAGATATTTAAGAAAAAGGCTCGGAGCGCGTGCTCCTGGATGCTCTAGAGCCAGAAATGACTGGCCACTGGTCACTAACCACTGGCCACTTGAACCCAGGAGCCGCGAGCGGCGGCGATACGTCGCAGGAAAGTGGAGGAACACCTTGTATCGATCTAGCCCCTTTGAAATGGCAAATCCTATCGCTGATTTCGATGCAATCCGCATCAGCCTGGCCTCTCCGGAAAAAATCCGGAGCTGGTCGCATGGTGAGGTGACCAAGCCCGAAACTATTAACTACCGCACTTTTAAGCCTGAGCGTGATGGATTGTTCTGCGCCCGCATCTTTGGGCCAGTGACAGATTGGGAATGTCTCTGCGGAAAATATAAGCGGATGAAGCACCGCGGAGTGATCTGCGACAAATGCGGAGTGGAAGTTACGCTCTCGAAAGTGCGCCGCGAGCGTTTGGGGCACATCGAGCTGGCTTCGCCTTGTTCCCATGTGTGGTTTTTCAAGGGGCTGCCTAGCCGCATTGGTCATTTGCTCGACATCTCGCTGCGTGATCTTGAGTCGGTGCTCTATTTCGAAGCCTATGTGGTTGTCGAGCCGGGGGACGCGCCGGTAAAAGACCACGAAGTCATCAAGGACGAGACAAAGTATCGGGAACTCGACCAGCAGTATCGCCCTGCTGGCTTTAAGGCCATGATGGGCGCCGAGGCAATTAAGGAACTTCTCAAGCGCGTGGACATCGAGGGTCTCTCCGGCGAACTGCGGGAGAAGATGAAGAACGAGACCTCGCTGCAGAAGCGGCTCAAGTATGCCAAGCGTCTGAAAGTTGTCGAAGCTTTCCGTAAGAGCGGGAACAAACCCAACTGGATGATTTTGGATGTGATCCCGGTTATTCCGCCGGAGTTGCGTCCTTTGGTGCCATTGGATGGCGGACGCTTCGCGACCTCGGACTTAAATGATCTTTATCGACGCGTGATCAATCGCAATAACCGGTTGAAGAAGTTGATGGATCTGCACGCGCCCGAAGTAATCGTGCGCAACGAAAAGCGCATGTTGCAGGAAGCAGTGGACGCGTTGTTCGATAACGGCCGTCGTGGCCGTGTGCTGCGCGGTGCCAATAACCGTCCGTTGAAGTCTCTGTCCGACACGCTAAAAGGAAAGCAGGGACGTTTCCGTCAGAATCTGTTGGGCAAGCGCGTGGACTATTCAGGCCGCTCCGTGATCGTGGTCGGTCCAGAACTCAAGTTGCACCAGTGTGGTCTGCCTAAGAAGATGGCACTGGAGTTGTTCAAGCCGTTTATTTATCACCGGCTGGAGCAGACCGGGCACTGCACCACCATCAAGCAAGCCAAGGAAATGGTGGAGCAGCAGGAACCCATCGTATGGGACATCCTGGAAGAGGTGATCAAAGATCATCCTGTGCTCTTGAACCGCGCTCCCACATTGCACCGGTTGGGCATTCAGGCGTTTGAGCCGGTGTTGGTGGAAGGCAAGGCGATCAAGATTCACCCGCTGGTCTGCACGGCATTCAATGCTGACTTTGACGGCGATCAGATGGCGGTACATATTCCGCTGTCTCCGGAAGCGCAAGTTGAAGCCAGTGTGCTGATGCTGTCATCGCACAATATTCTTTCTCCAGCTTCTGGTCAGCCTATTACTGTCCCGACGCAGGACATGGTCTTGGGTCTGTACTACCTGACGAAAGGTAAGCCTGGCGCCAAGGGTGAAGGACGAGCTTTCGCCAATATTGAAGAAGTGCTCTTGGCACTCGAAGCCGGCGAAGTAGAGACGCTCTCTCCGATCCGTTTGCGTTACACCGGTGAAGTTATCGACCTGGTAAGTGCTTACGATGATCAGGAAGTAATCCACACTGAGCCGATTAACTCCGAGCGCAGCTTCCTGAACACTACGGTGGGACGCGCCATCTTGAACGATCACCTTCCTGAAGGCATGCCTTACATCAACGGGCTGCTCAAGAAAAAGGGTATCGGGCAATTGGTGACGTACTGCTATTTGCGGTTCGGGTTGGAAATTACGGTCAAGATGCTCGACGAGGTAAAGGATCTCGGATTCCGTTACGCCACGAAAGCCGGCCTTTCCATCGGCATCGATGACATGGTTATCCCGGACAACAAGAAGACGCTGGTACGTGACGCTGACAAGCAGGTGTTCAACGTTCAGCAGCAATATCTGGACGGGGCAATCACTAATGGTGAGCGTTACAACAAAGTAATTGAAATCTGGTCGGCGATTACGGAAAAGGTTGCCGATGAGATGTTCGGACAGATGCAGCAGCGCGACAAAGAAGGCGCTATCAACCCGATTTATGTGATGGCGGACTCCGGCGCTCGCGGATCGAAACAGCAGATTCGACAACTCTCCGGAATGCGCGGATTGATGGCCAAGCCTTCGGGCGAGATCATCGAAACGCCAATCACGGCGAACTTCCGCGAGGGATTGACCGTGTTGCAGTACTTCATTTCGACTCACGGTGCGCGTAAAGGTCTGGCTGATACGGCGCTCAAGACTGCTGATTCAGGCTATCTGACACGGCGTCTGGTCGATGTGGCGCAGGACGTGATCATCAGCGAATACGATTGCGGCACGGTGGACGGAATTTACGTGGAAGGTATCGTGGAAGCGGGCGAGATTATCGAACCGTTGCGCGACCGGATCGTGGGCCGTGTATCACTCGAAAAGAACAAAGACTACGACGGCAACGTGATCGTAGACATCAACCAGGAAATTACCGAGGAGCTCGCCAGCTCGATCCAGGCTGCTGGTATCGAGAGGGTGAAGATTCGCTCGGTGCTGACTTGCGAGTCCAAACGCGGAGTTTGCGTGATGTGCTACGGCCGCAACCTGGCTTCTGGACGCCTGGTCGAACTTGGCGAGGCAACGGGAGTCATCGCGGCACAGTCCATCGGCGAGCCCGGAACTCAGCTCACGATGCGTACCTTCCACATCGGTGGTACGGCATCGCGAGTCTCCGAGCAGTCGCGGTTGGATGCGAAGAACAACGGTGCCCTCCGCT
>Ga0193750_1000357_pt1 | contig 12642 bp, 13 predicted proteins | sample L1c1metaG_FD_160569 | JGI IMG/M metagenome (GOLD analysis project Ga0193750, IMG submission 160569) | Soil microbial communities from a riparian zone of the East river system, Colorado, United States - L1c1 | ecosystem: Environmental > Terrestrial > Soil > Riparian zone | place: USA: East River...
CTGACCTAATAATCCGCCCTTTGCCCGATGGCGAACGTCTCGATCACGGCTTAAGTTCCCGTGCTTACGGCGGAACCAGAAGCAAACTGAGAAACACATATGCCGGCCGATGTTCCAACTCCGATCGCTACTTATATCGGTGCGGCGAACCGAGGCGAGACGGAGGCGTTGGCGCAATGTTTTGCCGAGAGCGCGGTCGTGCTAGATGAAGGCAAAACGATCGAAGGCTTGGCCGCGATCAAGAAATGGATGGTTGAGACCAAACAGACGTATCAGCACACCATCGAACCACTCGCGGCGACTCAGAAGGACGGCAAGACCATCGTCACCAATCGGCTGACCGGTAGTTTCCCAGGCAGTCCGATCGAGCTTGAGTTCGTCTTCACGCTCGATCGCGACAAGATCGCGTCGCTGGAGATTCTCTCATGAGCGACGATCATGTCTGATCCAGAGCAAGTCGATAACGCTGACGATTGCATCATCGTGGGTGCCCGAGCCGCATTTTGGACTGCGCCGGCAAAGCGAAGCGACGACGGCGCTTTCCTCGCGCTAACCTTTTCGCAGAAGAAAGCGGTATGGCGCTGCGCTTCCCACCGCACTCCAAAAACGCGGCCCTGTCGGCTGAGGCAACCGATAGTCGTCTTTCTCGTGTCATCGCGCGCGCCTCTATCCCTGGCACGGATTACGTCATCGACGCTGGGACCGTGACTACAGCCGGGAGAAGCACCGATTTACCGGTCACTGGTGTTATTTCAGATTAAATCTTTCACGTAGGCAAAGAGCGCTGGCGCCCCGCCGGTGTGCCAGAACAAAACCGTTTCATCCGACCGGAACGCTTTCTTGCGAATCAAATCAATTAGCGCTCCCATCGCGCGACCAGTGTAAACCGGATCGAGCACGATGCCTTCACGCGAAGCGAGCAGACGAATCGCTTCGCGCTCCAGGTCGCTCACTACGCCATAGCCGCCGCCGAGATAATCGTAGACGACGGTGAAATCGCTCGCTCCAAATTGCCCGTCGAAGCCGATATATTTGGCAGTCCCGTTCGCGATGTCGGCCAGCTCGCACCCGTACGTCGCGCCGTCACCGTCGTCCTTGTCAATGCTCACGCCATGCAGCTTGCCATTGAAGCCCGTCACTTTTGCGCCAACGGCCATGCCCGCCTGCGTTCCACCGGAGCTCGAAGCGAAGACGATGTGGTCAACGCGCCGATTGATCCCTTTCAAGTGCTCGACCAGCTCAATCATTGCCAGCACGTAGCCGGTCGCACCAACGCCATTGGAGCCGCCAACCGGAATCACGTATGGCTTGCGGCCTTCCTGGCGAAGGTGATCTGGAAGCTCTCCCAGTTTGGCCTCGCGTTCAAAACGTTGAACCCAGTGGATGCGTGCGCCGAGTAATTCATCGAGCAACAGGTTGCCATTCGGCAACTCGGGTTTCGTGCCATTCAGCAAAAGCTCGCAACGCAAACCCGCCTTCGCTGCAGCCGCCGCGGTTTGGCGACAATGATTCGATTGCGCCGCGCCCGCTGTGACCAGCGTATCCGCCCCCTGCTCCAGCGCCTGGCCAACAAGAAACTCGAGCTTGCGCGTTTTGTTCCCACCCATTGCAAGGCCAGTCTGATCGTCGCGCTTGATTAGCAACTCCGGCCCACTGAGTTCTCTCGAAAGCGATTTCAATTCTTCAATCGGAGTCGGCAGTTGGGCCAGAGGAAAACGTGCGAGCGATTCAATTCTCATCAGACTTGCTATCCGCCGGATCCACGCGGGGTCAATTTGAGGGTCACGCTAGCCGCCCTGCCCTAGCTTGTTCGAGGGTAAAAAGAGGTTCCCTCTTAAGAGGTAGAAATTATTCTTTCCTCTGCCTTGTGGCCAGTGGCTCACTAATCGACGAAAAGACCCGAAGGACAAATCACTATGAGAAGAAATAATTCGACAAAAACTGCAGAGCTTCGCCAGAAACGCGATATTCCACTAACGGTCCCGACCGATCTGACACGTTCCGCTGTCAAGGACATTGCCGGAGCAATGAACGCCATTCTCGCAGACGTCTTTGCCCTCTACCTGAAAACAAAGAATTTCCACTGGCACATGAGCGGTCCGCATTTTCGCGATTATCACCTGCTCCTCGACGAACATAGCGACCAGCTTTTCGCCATGACCGATCCGATTGCCGAGCGAGTTCGAAAGCTTGGCGGACTCACCATCAAATCGATCGGCCACATCTCGCGTATCCAGCGCGTGCTCGATAACGATGCGGACTACGTCGATCCAGCGGATATGATTGCCGAATTGGCTGAGGACAACCAAACGCTGGCCGCGCGACTACGCGAAGCGCACAACGTGTGCGACGAGCATCGTGACGTCGCCACAGCGAGCCTGATCGAAGTTTGGATCGATGAAACCGAGCGCCGAACTTGGTTTCTATCGGAAATAAAGCGCGGTCAGAAATAAGTAATTGGAGAAAGGAGAACCCCGATGCCTTACGTCACGGTCGGAGAAGAAAACGGCGCGAAGATCGACATCTATTACAAGGACTGGGGCAAAGGTCAGCCCATCGTCTTCAGTCATGGCTGGCCGCTGTCGGCCGACGACTGGGACACGCAGATGCTGTTCTTCATCTCAAAAGGTTATCGGGTCATCGCACACGACCGGCGAGGGCACGGCCGTTCGACGCAAGTGGCCGACGGCCACGACCTCGACCACTATGCCGACGATCTGAAGACCGTCACTGACCATCTCAACCTGAAGGATGCGATTCACGTCGGCCATTCGACCGGCGGCGGCGAGGTGGTGCGTTATCTCGCCCGTCATGGCGATAAGAACGTGGCCAAGGCGGCGATCATCAGCGCCGTGCCGCCGCTGATGGTGAAGACCCCGGCCAATCCGCTAGGCCTGCCCAAATCGGTGTTCGATGATCTCCAGGCGCAGCTCTTCGCCAACCGGGCCAAATTTTATTACGACCTGCCGGCTGGACCGTTCTACGGGTTCAACCGTCCCGGCGTGAAAACAATCGAGCCTAACGTTTGGAACTGGTGGCGCCAGGGCATGATGGGCGGCGCTAAGGCGCATTACGACGGCATCGTCGCCTTCTCCCAGACCGACTTCACGGAGGATCTGAAGAAGATCTCGGCGCCGGTTCTGGTCATGCATAGCGAGGACGACCAGATCGTGCCCTATCAGGCGGCCGGTCCACTCTCAGCCAAGCTCCTCAAGAACGGCACGCTGAAGACGTACAAGGATTACCCGCACGGCATGATCACGACGCAAGCCGACACGATCAACGCCGACCTGCTGGCCTTCATCAAGAGCTAACCCAACGAAAGTATCGCCATGAAGATCGGACGATCCGGTCGGGTTTCGCGTCGCGATTTCCTGGCGTTGACTTCCTTTGCAACTGCGGGCGCGAGGCGGCTGTCGCGGCTAAGCATACTGCCGATCACAACGCAAATGGGGCGGCTTCGTTATCGACGGGGATTCCTTTACAAAACTGGTCTATGCCGGCGTCTGACCCGTTGGGTGCCGTACAAGGATTGACCAGTATCGGGGTAGCTTCTCTGACAACTGTCACCTAGAGGACAATTTGTTGTTAATGGAACAGACCACGAAGAGACTCTGTTCGAACCATTATGTTCGCGTCAACGGGGTATGAGATGACTGGGAGAACCAGATTAACTTAAAGGACCTACCAAAGTTGCTTAAGAAGTTCGACCAACCTCCTCTCATTAGGGAGCGGCGTGTAACGCAGCATTCAGCGGTGGGTAATGTGGCATTGAGAAGTGTCGCAACCGGAGCGATTGCGGCCGGCGCCTTCGCTCTTGGGGCCGCAGCAATTGGTGCGCTGGCGATCGGCGCATTAGTTGTTGGGCGAGTCGCGATTCGCTCGCTCTCAGTGGGCCGCGGCGACTTCAAGTCTCTAAGGGTGAACGATCTTACGGTGAAACGGCTGCATGTTAGCGAAAGTGCCTTCGATGAGTCTCTAAGCAGTTCCATGAGATAGATGAAGCCGCTAGCTACCTGCGCCGCGGTCGCATGTTTTCTTTGCCCTGCCTCAGAGCAAGCTGGGCCGTATCGGCTCCTCGTTCCGAACCAGCTTCCGCGCAAGCACTGGCTGGCGGACAGGTCGCCCATGCGATTGGCTCGTTGCGGTAAGTCCTCACCCGCGCCGATGCTTCAGCCAGCCAGCCTGACAAGCGTTTTTTGCTGGTTACTCAAGAGGGCAGTGAGACTTCAGAACTTATTCAGAATGACAAGGCGGGAGCAATAAAATGATACTGCAAATCTACACAATAATTCACACGCTCATTAGCCTCGTTGCGATTTTTACAGGCTTGGTCGTTCTGTTCGGACTCCTCGCCGGCAAGCGACTCGACGGTTGGACGAAGTGGTTCCTCATTGCCGCGGTCGTGACGACCGTAACCGGTTTCTTTTTTCCGTTTCATGGTTTCACCCCAGCAATCGGCCTCGGCCTCATCTCGTTGCCTATATTAGCTTTCACGATCTACGCGCGCTATTTGCGCCAGCTCACCGGCCACTGGCGCTGGATTTATGTGGTCGGCGCTGTGCTTGCTCTTTATTTCAATGTCTTTGTCGCAATCGTGCAGTCATTCGAGAAAATACCCACACTGAAAGCGATGGCGCCGACGCAGAGCGAGCCGCCATTTAAACTCACTCAGCTCGTGGTATTAGCCCTGTTCGTTGTCCTCACGTTTGTCGCCGCGATCAGATTCCGCCCCGAGCCGCTTCGTGTTCGATAACGATGTCGCGGCACGGACTCGCGCTCGGGTTTTTCCCCTATAGCATTGGTGGATGAACGATGCGCAATTGCCCGCGGTCGCGAAGTTTCGCGCGTTGCATGAATCAGGCTGTTTTGTCCTGCCCAACCCATGGGATGTCGGCACGGCGATTTATCTGGAACATCTCGGCTTCAAAGCCCTCGCCACCACCTCCGCCGGTTTCGCCTTTTCCTGCGGCAAACCCGATGGCGGAGTTTCCCTCGACGAAATGCTCAGGCACATCGGTGAAATTGCCGCCGCAACGAAACTCCCGGTGAATGCCGATTTCCTGAACGGATTCGCCCATGAGCCGGAAGCGGTAGCCACAAATACAAAGCTTTGCATTTCGCAAGGCGTGGCCGGCCTATCGATTGAGGACAACACCGGGAATAACGCAGCGCCGCTTTACGAAAAAAACTTGGCGGTCGATCGCATCCGTGGGGCACGCAACGCCATCGATGCTTCCGAAATTCCAGTCGTGCTGACCGGACGATGTGAGGCGTGGCTGGTTGGAAGCCCCGATCCACTTCGCGTCGCCCTGGAACGGCTTACCTCCTACGCTGAGGCCGGCGCAGATTGTCTCTACGCGCCCGGGGTCCGGGAACCTAACGAGATTGAGCAGATCGTGAAAGCGGTGGCGCCAAAACCGGTCAATGTCCTCGTTTCCGGTTTCAATTGCGAGCTCACGGTCTCCCAGCTCGCTGATCTCGGCGTCCGGCGCATATCCGTCGGCTCCGGCCTGGCGCTCGCCGCATGGGGCGCTTTTCTTCGGGCCGCCCAAACCATTCAGAAAGATGGCAGCTTCAATCTTCTCGGCCAGAACGCGGCTTCAGCCGAGCTAAACGAGCGGTTTCAGGGAAAATTGTAGGTTACGAAACTCTGCAATCGGAGCGCACCGCCGGAATTGTAGGGCAGGCGCTCCCGCCTGCCAGGATTGAATGGTTCGACGGGCAGGAATGCCTGTCCTACAACGCTCGCTCGGCGGTTTCACCGTAATCTGATATCTAGCCGGGCGATTTGAGGCTATCGCATTTCGTTTGATACGTCTCGATGAAAGCCGCGATTTTTGAATGGAAAGCTTCTTGCGCGGAGTAGAGTGCGCCAATTGCTTCGGAAAATTCTCGCTGCTTCAGCTCTTCTTCAATCGTCAAACTAAGCTCGGCCAGCGTCTCGATATTGGCCCGGGAATGAAATTCCAAATCCTTGAGCTTGGAGAGAACCGCCTGTGACTTTTCCAGATCGCCGGGCTTTTGTTCGGCTTTGGCGGCCTCCGCATTTGTTGGCACTGGCGCGGTTTCAACCCGCTGATTCTGGACCGTACCGCGCGATCTTTTTTCTTCTTCAGGCTTGCCCTTTGCCTGATGATGCTGTTTCTCCTGCGTAACCTTCTTGGCGTGAGCAACGTTTCGGGGATCTGACATTCCTACCAATACACCCCTTGTTTTCCATCCGCTCGTACAAATCTCACAACAAAATCCTCGCAATCATCCTGCCTTCTTAGGTAAGCAATCGCGGGCCATCCATGCTCTTCAATTCCCTCACCTTCGTTGTCTTCTTCGCCGTCGTGGTGACGCTGTACTGGAGCATCCGCTCCTGGAATGCGCGAAAGAATCTGCTGGTGACCGCGAGCTACATTTTTTACGGCGCCTGGAATCCACCGTTTGCCGCGCTCCTTTTTTCCACTACCGCGATGGATTTTTGGCTGGGCCGGCAGATCGCCAAAGCGAAAAACCAACCCTCGCGTCGCGCATGGTTGGTTGCCAGCGTCTGCATGAACCTGAGCATGCTCGGGTTTTTCAAATACGGAAACTTCCTGCTCGAAAATTTCCAGTGGCTCCTTGCCCGGATCGGCATCATCTACCATCCGCCGCACCTCGACATCCTTCTGCCGGTGGGCATTTCCTTCTACACTTTTCATTCACTTTCCTACACCCTCGATATTTATCGCGGCGTCCTGCAACCGACGAGATCATTGCGCGATTTCGTTCTGGCGGTTTCTTTCTTTCCCCAGCTGGTCGCCGGACCGATCGTGCGCGCCGGTGATTTTCTTCCCCAATTGGTCAGACCGCCGGCCTTGCGGATCGGCCAGTTCCTGTGGGGATTGTTGCTTATGACGCTCGGTCTGTTCGAGAAAATTGTGCTCGCCGATACAATGCTGGCCGGTTCGGCCGATCGCATTTTTGGTTACGCTGGTCCGCTCGTCGCACTCGATTCATGGTTAGGCGTCATCGCTTTCGCTGGTCAGATATTTTTTGATTTCGCCGGCTATTCCACCTGTGCGATCGGCGCGGCGTTATGCCTCGGGTTCCATCTGAAAGATAACTTCCGTTTTCCCTACGCAGCCATTGGCTTTTCCGATTTCTGGCGACGCTGGCACATCTCGCTCTCCACCTTCCTGCGTGATTACCTTTACATTCCGCTCGGCGGTAACCGGGTAGGATGGACGCGGGCCGCGATCAATCTCGTCATCGTTATGTTCCTGGGCGGTCTCTGGCATGGCGCCGCCTGGACGTTTGTCGTTTGGGGACTGCTTCATGGCTTCTATCTAGTGATCGAGCATGCATCGCGCGCCCTCATCGGTGAACGAGCGTGGACAGAGAATTTTGCGGTGAAACTTCTGCTGGGTCTTGTTACCTATGGCGCAGTCTGTCTGGCATGGGTCTTTTTCCGAGCCTCAGATTTCACCATCGCCACGCGAATGCTGCGCGGCATGTTCGGCGGCCACCCGCATGGCGATGCGATTCTCGCCACACGCGAAATGCTACAGATCGGCATCGTAACATTTTTCATGATGCTTGCGCATTGGTCGCTGCGCGAAACTAACGTCGAAACCGCAGTGACGCGTTTGCCGCGCTGGATTGTGACCGCGGCATGGGCCTTGATGGCGTGTGCTATCATTCTCACTCAAGGAAGCAGTAATGCCTTCATCTACTTCCAATTTTAAACGCATACTTCGGCTGCCGCATTTGTTCTTCCGCAAACCGACGGAAGCCGAGAGCATACATGGCGGTCCACCGCTCGAATTCGAGCGCCCGATCCCACAAATTCCATGGCGCGGCATCACGGTTATTGTTGTGGTGGTCGTTATCGCCGCCGCGTCTGCCTGGGAGTTCTACTGCCGCTCGATCGGTTATGGTCCCACTCTTAACAACACCGAGGACCTTTGGGCGCTGGCACGCCAGCGGGTGCAACCCGAGTCTGTAGTCATCATCGGCGATTCCCGCGGCTGGTTCGATCTGGATCTCGATGAACTGCAAAAAGGTTTAGGCAAACGCCCGGTGCAACTCGCGGGTCCAGGTAGCTGCCCTTATCCGGTGCTGGCCGATCTCACGAATGATCAAACATTTCATGGCGTAATTATTTGTAGTTTCACCCCGCGCCTGTTCATGGCGCCGCCCGGGTCTCCTCCGATGGAACGCGCGGAAAAAAACGTTCGGCGAGCTCGCACTCAAACGCCCGCGCAACGCGTCAGCCAATATTTGGCCATGCCACTGGAAGAACACATCGCCTTTCTGAAACAAGGAGACCTCACGCTGGAGGACCTTGTGAAACGCCTGCCTATTCCAAATCGGTCCAGTGCGCTTATCCCGCCTCCGCCGCCGCCGTACTTTCAGACAATAGACCGGGAACGTCGCGCCCGCATGATCGAGGAATGCGCGCGACCCGGCAGCGAATTGCAACGAAGAATTCAGCAGGGTTGGATCCCGCTTTTCACTCCCCCTCCTCCACCGAGCTACATTCCGAAGGAAGTCTTCATCGCCCAGATGATGAAGGCAATCGAACAACGTTTCCAGGATGTCGCCGCGGCTGCGCAAAAACTTCGAGCCCGCGGCGGAAAAATCGTTTTCGTCAGGCTGCCTTCTTCGGGAGAGCTCAAGGCGCTCGAAGATCGCACGACACCGCGCATTCGGATTTGGAATCGAGTAATAAAAGACACCGCTGCGCCCGGAATTTATTTCGAAGATTTTCCGGAGCTGGCGGGCTTCAACTGCCCCGAGTGGTCGCACTTGTCCGCCGGTGATTCCGTCGAATTCAGCAAACGACTCGTCCCGCACCTTCGCGCCGCGCTAGGCATGTGACGGTGTGAACGGCGAGCAATCGCAACATTCCGGACTCCGCATGTTCTTTCTTTGTCATCTTGAGCGGAGCGTAGCGAAGTCGAAAGATCTCTAACTATTCGGAGGATTGACCTTCCACGCTTCGCCGGACGACAAACTTAGTACCGTTCGACGGGCGAGCGGGCGGCGTTCTCGGGACTACGCTCGGCGGCGTGTTCTTCGCCTAGGACTGCGACGCGCAATTTCCAAACCGCATCGTCCAGTTTCCGAAATGCGCTCTCGGAAAACTTGGTTGGCGGCTGCATCTTGCTTTTGAATGCGGCCACGCTGGCCAGCGCGCGGTTGATTTGTTTACGCGGCAGTTTTTCAATAACTCCAAGTGCTTCCTCCGCTTTGTCGATGCGATGGCAGATCATGGCGAGATCGTTGCCCGCAGCAAAAGTGAGCTGCAACATTTCATCGAAGCTGTATTCATTCACAATCGCGCCCATATCCAGATCGTCCGTCATGACAAGGCCAGCGAAGCCTAATTCATCACGTAGCAATTGCGTGACGACACGATGACTGAGCGACGCCGGTGTTTTCTTCTCTTCGAAGCAGGGATACCACCCGTGACAAATCATCATGCTATCGACAACATGGTTCTTTGCTGCTCCCGAATCGTTGCCCGTAAAAGCGCGGAAAACCGCGAGTTCTTCGCGATTCAACTGCTCGCGAGTCCGATCGATTTTCGGCAAACTGTGATGGGCATCGACCACCGCAGCCGAATAGCCAGGGAAGTGTTTCCCGCAGCTGGCCACGCCCGCAGCCCGGAGCGCGTTGTTAAAGTCAGCCGCGTTCCTGATTACCTCCTCCACCGTTTTCCCGTAACAGCGACCACGCAAGGAATTGTCAGCCTCGTCATCAAAAGAAATATCGAGCACGGGGCAGAGATCGAGATTGAAACCGAACAATCGCAGCAAGTCTCCGGTGACGTCGCCGTGTTCGCGAATCAGCTCGATGTCTCCTTTGTCGCGCAATTGCTGAGCGCTCGGCGGTTCGTTTCCGATCAAGCGCAGCCGCGAGACTCGGCCACCCTCCTGGTCGATAGTAATGATCGGTTCGATGAGGCTTAAGTTGCGCAGGTCGTCGACGAGTTTTCGCAATTGTCCCGGCGTCTTGATATTGCGACCGAACAAAATAAATCCACCCGGTTGCACCCGGCGCAGCAGTTTCGCTTCGTCTGCACCGAGCTCGAGACCCTGGACACCAACAAGCAACAGTTGACCCACGGAAGTGTGCTTCATAACGTCGAAGTTAAAATTGATGCGTTTCGCCGGAAACAGAATTTCTCTCGCCCTTGCATCGGTTGTGATTGCGCTGATCGCGAGCAGAAAACGCGGAATGTTTTTCAAATGCTACGGCAACTCCTCGATCGCCTCGCAAATTGCCCGCGGCATTGGACCCAGTGCAATCGTGGCGAGCTGGACGGCAGGCGTGGCCCGGTTCAAGGGCGAGCGCAGCCAATACCTTCTTTATTGAATTGCAAAAGATCGGCATTTACGGCGGCACTTTCGATCCGGTGCATCACGCCCACCTGATTCTGGCGCGCCTCGCTTTGGAGAGATTCGCGCTCGAAAGAATTGTTTTTGTTCCGACGCGCCTTTCCCCACATAAAAACGCTTCGGTGGCGACACCGGAAGCCCGTTTGCAGATGTTGTGCAGCGCGATCGAAGGCGAAGCGCAGTTCGAGGTGGATGATTGCGAATTGCAACGCGAGCCGCCCTCTTACACCATCGATACAGTCGAGAAACTGCGTCAGAAATACCAGGATGCGCATTTATTTTTATTGATTGGCGATGATAATCTTGCCGGGTTGCCGAGTTGGCGAAGCTTTGAGGATTTGCGCCATATGGTAACATTCATCGTTCTGCAACGCGCATTTACCCCGGTCGCCCACGAATATTTGAGTGTGGATCGGCGAATCGATATTTCGGCAACCGAAATTCGGAACCGGATTGCCAGCGGCCGCTCGATTCAGTATCTCGTTCCGCGCTCGGTCGAACAAATCATTCGCACGCGCGGACTCTATCGGGAGGTAGCAAAATAGATTCCGAAAAACTAGCCAAACTCTGCGGCGAACTCGCTTCGAACAAGAAGGCGGAAGAGATTGTTGTCCTGGATTTACGCGGGATTTCCACTTTCACCGACTTTTTTGTTATTTGCTCCGCGACCTCCGAACCGCATTTGAAGGCAATTGCCGGTGAGGTGGAGACAAAGCTAAAGCATGATCACAGTGTTCGCGCGACCGCCATTGACGGATTTCCCGCCAGCCAATGGATCGTGCTCGATTATCTCCAGGTAATTGTCCATGTCTTTCATCAGGCCAAGCGCGCCTTCTACAGTCTGGAAGACCTTTGGAGCGACGCCCCGCGCCTGGAATGGGACTCGACTCAATCACGCACGCGAGTTGACGTGTAGTGGCGGCCGGGTCGGCTGCAGCGCGAGCTGGAAAGAATTGCACGCGACACGCGTGCCACCACAGGAAGTGAAATCGGTTCTACCACCATCGATAATTCCCCGCATCGCTTCTTCTGTAGAGGCAGCCGTGCCGGCTGTATTAATCAAACGGGCGCTGGAAGCCGCTCCCTGTTTGAAAGCAGCACGCCGCCGTGCAATGCCGGTCTCTCCGACCGCTACGGCGATCTCTTCGGTGAAGCTGTCGCTGAGGCCGAAGTCGCTGCCGCCGCCGCAGGAGATGGGGCGCTGGCTTCCCCGGGCTTCGCGCTCATCAACTCGACTTCAAAAATGAGCGTCGCATTTGGTCCGATATCGCCGCCCGTTCCACCCGGGCCGTAAGCGAGGTCCGATGGAATGAAAAGCTGATATTTCGCGCCTGGCTTCATCAATTGGAGCGCTTCCGTCCAACCTTTGATGACGCGGTTAACCGGAAAGGTCGCCGGTTCGCCGCGCTTGTACGAGCTATCGAACTCAGTCCCGTCAATCAGCGTTCCGCGATAATTCACTACCACGGTATCGGTTTCTTTTGGCGGCGTCCCACTGCCCTCTTTCTCCACTTTATATTGCAAGCCGCTAGCCGTTGTTTTTACGCCCGGTTTTGCCTTGTTTTCAGTGAGAAATTTTTCACTTTCCTTACTGTTCTTGTCCGCTGCCTCTTTGTTAGCCGCCGCTGTTTTGTCTCTCATGTCTTTTGAAAACTCCATCATCACCTGGCGCACTTCCTCCGGACTCAAGGCCGGCTTCGTCCCGCTCATCCCGTCTTTCAGGCCCGCAACCAGTGCCTCGCTGTTGATCTCCATCTTTTGCTTTTTAAAAGTGGTGCCGATGTCGAGCCCGATGCTGTAACTTACCTTATCTTTTGCGTCCTTGAGGGCAGGCGGATTTTGCGCAAATGCAGGGACTGCCAATGTTGCCAGCGTGATACCGATTACGAGATTTTTCATAAAGTGGAAGCGCCAAAAATGGCGCGAAATGAAGTCCGGCACGCTAGAGAAGAAAGTGGACGCGTCAAGCCGCCAGGTGGCCGCAACTCTAACCATCATAATGATGGCCACTGCTCCGCTGCACGCCGCGGTCGAGATTTCCTCGGCCGATGCCCAGCGAATCGGCAAACGGATTTGGCAAAACGAATGCGGCGGCACAATCTCGGGGCTGACCTCATGGAACGTGGGCGAAAACTTCGCTTCCCTCGGCATCGGCCACTTCATCTGGTACCCAAAAGGCCAGCGCGGCCCTTTCGATGAAAGTTTTCCAGAGCTTGTTCGCTTCGTTTCCGCCCATGGCGCGAAATTGCCGCAATTTCTTCTCCCC
>Ga0193750_1000358_pt1 | contig 12632 bp, 9 predicted proteins | sample L1c1metaG_FD_160569 | JGI IMG/M metagenome (GOLD analysis project Ga0193750, IMG submission 160569) | Soil microbial communities from a riparian zone of the East river system, Colorado, United States - L1c1 | ecosystem: Environmental > Terrestrial > Soil > Riparian zone | place: USA: East River...
TCGGATTCATGGTCTACATCGCCTTCTTTGATGTGCAGGACTTGTTTGGGCGCGCCGGCCCGAAATTCACCCCGAAGAACAGTTCGGCCTCCGATCGGTAAAACTCCGGTGCGGCCAGGCTGAACCGTGCCTAAATTGCGGCATGAACCCAGCGATGACAACGACGGCGTTTGAACTGGATGGTTACCGGATCGTGAAAAATTTTGGGGTGGTGCGTGGCATTATTGTGCGATCGCGTTCAATTTTCGGAACGATCGGCGCCGGACTGCAGACACTGGTCGGGGGTAACATCACCATTCTCACCGAGCTTTGTGAGAAAACGCGCCAGCACGCACTCGAGCTTTGTCTGCAGCATGCGCAGCAGCTGGGCGCGAACGCCATCATCGGCTTGCGCTATGACGCAACCGAGATCATGCAAGGCGTGACCGAGGTTCTTTGTTACGGGACGGCGGTCCAGGTCGAGCCGAAACAATGAACTATTGCGCGGATCCGTTCTCCTATCAGCGGCGCGTGTCGCGCGAGGTGCGCGTTGGGAACGTTGGTGTGGGCGGCGACAATCCGATTCGCGTCCAATCGATGATTACCTGCGACACGATGGACACGGAGGCTTCCATCGCACAGACGATTGAGTTGGCGGAGGTAGGCTGTGAGATCGTGCGCATCACGGCGCCGACCGTGAAAGATGCGGCCAACTTGCAACATATTGTGCGCGGGCTGCGTGAACGAGGGTGCGATGTGCCGATTGTGGCCGACATTCACTTCAAGCCGGAAGCCGCGATGGAGGCGGCCAAGTGGGTCGATAAGGTGCGAATCAATCCGGGTAATTACGCCGACTCGAAGAAGTTCAAGATTATCGAATATAGCGATGAGCAGTATGCGGCGGAACTAACGAGAATTCGGCAGCGTTTTGCCCCGTTGGTGGAACTTTGTAAAGGGCGCGGGATCGCGATGCGGATCGGAACAAACCATGGTTCGCTTTCCGATCGAATCATGAATCGTTACGGCGACACGCCGCTGGGGATGGTGGAGAGCGCGCTCGAATTTGCCCGAATTGCACGCGATCTCGACTATCACGCATTCATCTTCTCGATGAAGTCGAGCAACCCAAAAGTAATGATCGCAGCCTATCGTTTGCTGGTCGCGCGATTAAGTGAAGAAGGAGCAGATTGGAATTATCCGATTCATCTCGGCGTGACTGAAGCCGGCGAAGGCGAAGACGCGCGGATCAAGAGCGCGATCGGAATTGGCTCGCTCCTGGCGGATGGGATTGGCGACACCATCCGGGTCTCGTTAACGGAAGACAGCATTCATGAAATACCGGTGGCCAAGGCGCTGGTGGATTCTGTAGCGGCGGGCGTCTCGCCCGCAAATTCGCAGAGATCAGACGTCAGCGATCAGAGGTCAGAAATTTCCTTCGATCCGTTCTCGTATCAGCGGCGCGCAACGAAGAAGCTGGAGCGCGACGGCGTGCAGGTCGGCAGCGACGAACTCGTGCGCGTTGTCATTCGCAAAGAGCAGCATGAAAAGATCGCGCACAAGATTGACAAGATGGGCGATTACAAGCCGGAGATCGTTTTTGAAAACGCCAATGTGATCGAGGTTGATCCGCGGGACAACGAAGCCATTGCACGGGTGAACGATTCCGCAAAGACGGAACTTGTCACGGTCAAGGATGAGATCGATCTGCCGATGATCGCGGCTTTTCGCTTGCTGGCGACGAAATTGCAATCGCGGCATCCAATTCTGCTCAAGGATGTGCTAAGCCGCTCCGCGGCAAATGATGAAGTACCAATGACGAATGACGAAATAAGCTCGAATGCTGAAATGACGAAGAGTAGTTCGGATTTCGTCATTCCTTCGTCATTCGACATTCGTCATTCGTCATTTCTTCACACCCTTCTGATCGCCTCCACCAACATCGGTTCGCTGCTTTGTGATGGAATTGGCGACGCGATCCTGGTGCAAGGCGAAGAAGCCCCCGGTCAGTTACTTCGTTTGAGCTACAATATTTTGCAGGCGGCTGGTGCGCGCATTTTCAAGACCGACTATGTCGCTTGCCCCAGTTGTGGCCGCACCTTGTTCAATCTGCAAACGACAACGGCCCGAATCAAAGCAGCCACACTGCATCTAAAAGGAGTCAAAATCGCGATCATGGGCTGCATCGTAAACGGGCCGGGCGAAATGGCGGACGCAGACTTTGGTTATGTCGGAGGCGCCCCGGGCAAGGTAAATCTTTACGTTGGGAAACAGGCCGTAAAATTCAACATTCCTGAAGCCGAAGCGGTAGATCGACTAAAGGATTTGATTCGCGAGCACGGCAAGTGGGTAGAGCCGGCCGCGCAACCGGTGTTGGCAGAAGCAAACGCTTAGATCAAGAGTATCCGTCGCGGCGGATGCCTAGAGCTCGTAAGTGGTGATCTCGATTTCGTGTCCGTCGAGGTCGCGAAAGTAGATCGAGCGCGAAATTTCGTGATCCTGAAAATCGAACGGAATCGCCCGTTTCTTCAGCTCATCCTGCGCACTTAGAAAATTTTCGCGATTGGCGCGAAAAGCAAAATGAAGTGTTCGCACAGCGGCTCGATCGCGGGACATCGATCCGGCTTCGTCCCGCGCGGGAAATAATGCGATGGCGGCCGCGCCGTTCCCTATAAAGACGGGGATGCCATTCCACAGTCCTTCATGCTCTCGTTTAAATCCGAGAACGTCAGTATACCACTGGACGGAACGTTCGACGTCGCGGACGGCCAAAGCGACATGATCAAGAGCCTCAATCTTAAACATCGATAATCTTATTCTAGAACTCAGCGTTCATCTCACAACATCGACCACCCTCTGCCGCGAGTTCCATTTAAACTACCAATAAAGGCGTCCGGTAATCGTCTTGATCCGATATAAAATTACAGTATGAAATGGAAAATTGGGATATTTCTGGCAGCGCTCGCAACTATGGCACCCATGGCAAATGCTGTCATTATAAACGTCGAGGTCGGTGACCGCCCTTACTATGTCTATGGACCGGGCTATTACGTCGGTCGCGTTTACTGGGTTTGGATTCCAGGGCATTGGAGTTGGCGTCACCACCACAGAGTCTGGATCCACGGCCATTACGCACCACGCTAGAAAACGCATTTTTTTCGGCTTGGGGCCGCCCTTCCAATAACGACGGGCCCCAAGATCTTTCGTCACGCGCTTGACGCCGCGCAAGGCTGCGGCATATTCTGCGCGCTAAGATTGTCGGGCAAGCGGTCGCCGCGATGACCCTGCTGTTTCCGTCAACCGACGCAGGTTGCCCTACAGAATGGATAAGATTCGCAACATCGCCATCATCGCGCACGTTGATCACGGCAAGACGACGTTAGTTGATCAACTATTGCGCCAATCGGGCACCTTTCGCGCCAACCAAAAGGTGGAGGAGCGGATGATGGACTCGATGGATCTGGAGCGGGAGAAAGGTATCACCATTCGCGCCAAGAATGCTGCCTTTCATTGGAATGGTTATCGAATCAACATCGTGGACACTCCGGGCCACGCCGATTTTGGCGGTGAAGTCGAACGCATCATGAAGATGGTCGATGGCGTCCTGCTCGTGGTCGATGCCCACGATGGACCTCAGGCACAAACTCGTTTCGTTTTGCGAAAGGCGTTGGAAAACAAAGCCAAGCCAATTGTCGTAATCAACAAAGTAGATCGCGAGAATGCGCGTCCGCACAAGGTGCTGGACATGGTCTTCGATCTGTTCGTCGAGCTAAAGGCAACCGATCAACAGCTGGACTTCCCGGTGGTTTATGCCAGCGCGAAAAACGGCTTCGCACTGCGCGAGTTGCACGAAAACAATGAAGACATGACGCCGCTTTTTGAGGCGATTGTGAAACATGTCCCGCCGCCAACGATTTCAGCGGACCCATTTTTTCAAATGCTCGTTTCCAATCTTGATTACAGCGATTACCTCGGACGAATTGCGCTGGGCCGGATCGTAAGCGGGCGCGTGAACGTGGGCGATTCGATCGTTTGCATTCACCGTAACGGCGAACGCGAGCGCGCGACGGTGACGACGCTTTTTACCTACTCCGGATTGGAGCGGGTTGAGATCAAACATGCCAGCGCGGGTGACATTATCGGGCTGACCGGCTTTGAAGAAATTTTTATCGGCGAAGCCCTGACCGATCGCGAGGAACGCGCACCGTTGCAATTTGTGGACATTGATCCGCCGACAATCCGCATGCGAATTCTGGTCAATGATTCGCCGTTCGCCGGACGGGAAGGAAAGTTCGTCACCGCCCGCCATATCAAGGAGCGACTCGTGCGCGAGACGCGGACCAACGTCTCGTTAGAGGTCAGTGAAACAGAAACAGCCGGCGCTTTCGAAATCAACGCTCGCGGCGAAATGCAGATTGCGATCCTGGTGGAACAGATGCGACGCGAGGGTTACGAACTGATGGTCTCGCGCCCGGAAGTGATTTTTCGACGCGACGCCGATGGCAATTTGCTCGAGCCGATCGAAAATCTTTATGTCGAGGTTCCAAATGACAATGTCGGGGATGTGATGCAATCGCTCGCCGGGCGCAAAGGCGAAGTCGTGGGCATGGATCATCACGCCAATCGCGTTTCCATCGAAGCGGTCATTCCGACCCGTGGATTGATCGGATTCGAAACGGACTTGGTGAACCTGACCCGCGGTGAAGGATTGATGAGTCATCTCTTTCGCGAATACGCACCGTTCAAAGGGGAAATCGAAGGGCGCAACCGCGGGGTGATGATTTCAATGGAGCCGGGGACGAGCACCGCGTATGCGCTCAACAACATCCAGGCGCGCGGAAAATTGTTCGTTGGCCCCCAGGAAGAAATTTATACCGGTATGATCGTAGGTGAGAACGCGCGGCCGGAAGATTTGCCGGTGAATCCGTGCAAGGCGAAACATCTCACCAACATGCGCAGCCAGGGCGAAGGCAAGGGCATTCAGTTGGAAGCGCCGCTGCGGATGAGTCTCGAGCGCGCGATTGAATATATCGACTCCGATGAATACGTTGAGGCCACGCCAAAATCGCTGCGGATGCGCAAACGGATTCTAAGCGCCACCCAACGCAAGCGCGCCGCGAATGCACTCGCGTCGGCGTAACGTAGATCCGACGGCGCCAAGCCCAAAGCCTGTAGCCGTGCGAAACCGTATCCATTCCGCCGTGGTCTCGAATCAGACTCATGTTGGTATGGACATCGAAACGGACATTCGCTAAGTTCATCATGCCGATTTAAAGCGTTGACCTCATGCCGGTGGGCCATTTCAGTGCGCTTTCGAAACAGCGACGGTACGATCGAGGCGCGCGCGTGCAGACCGCTTGCGTTTGCTGCTATCCTAGCCCTGGTCGCCTGCGGGGCGGATTGGGGCGCGGCCGGCCCGCCAATCGCGAAGCCACCTGCAATCGCTGCGCCCACACCAACAGAAAGAAACCCGTCTATGAAAGGTGAAGTACCGCAGGGAATCCTCAATCCCATCCTGGAGGAGGCAGCCGCGCTGGCGGAGGTCAGCCATGAGCAGTTGGTGATCGTACGCGCACAGTCGGTGGTCTGGAGCGATGGTTCACTTGGTTGCCCGGAACCGGGGATGATGTACACGCAGGCTCTGGTCAACGGGTACTGGGTGATAATCGAGGCCGGCGGTAAAAAGTACGACTTTCGAGTCGGTCGTGGCGGGAGCTTCCGTTTATGCCCGCCGGGACAGGGTCAGCCACCATCACTGCCGGCCGCAAACTGACTCCGGCGCGACCGTTCGCCGCTGCGAAGTCCTTGGGTGCGGGAGCATCGGAGCCCGCTACTGCACCAGATCTTCAAAAGAGATGTGTGTCCATCCCCACCTAACGACTCCTAGATTACAAAAAAGTAATGTTAAAATTCTTGACCGACTTTGTGAGAGAGGACGAATCTAAGCATTCACACTCCTATATAAAATCTATGAAAACTCCTCGCTGGTTTAGTCATAATCGTTTCCTATCACATCTCCGCTTTGCATTTGCCGTCACACTAATGTCGGGAGCGGCGGCAATGACATTCGTCTCCACCGCGCCACCGACTTTACTGGTCGCGGGCAAATCCGATGGGGACGAAGACGCGTTCAGTAGATTCAGCAAATTCCGACAAGATCCCGACCAATTACTAGGGAGCAGACTCGGATTGCCCGGAATCGAGCGAGATGGCGGTCCGCTGCTTGCGGCTGAACAGGATTATGCAAATCGCGCATACCCTGCGACGGACATACCATTTTCTGCAACTTTGAACGCGCAAACGGCCTTCAAGAAAGTCAAAGCGCGGAGCGGCTCGAGTCCGAGTAGCAATATCGGCACTTGGACTCTGATTGGGCCCAGCCCGGAAAGCGTTCCTGCTATCTTGACGTTCAACGGGGCTTCAGCGTTCTATTCTGGTCGAATCACAGCGCTGGCGATCGGATCGACCTGCACCGCAAGCAGCTGCACAGTCTGGGTTGGTGCCGCGGGGGGCGGTATCTGGCGCACAGACAACGCGCTGGCCAGCAGTCCAACCTGGACATTTGTCTCAGGCAGTTTTGGAACGAACGCGATTGGCACTCTAATGTATGATGCGGCGCACACCACATTATACGCCGGCACGGGCGAGCCGAACGCATCGGGTGATTCCGAGGCAGGCGTGGGTATTTACAAATCCACCGACGGCGGGACTACCTGGACGCATCTTGCTTCGACAACAAGCACCTCAAGCGTGGCCAACGGCACCTACACCGGAGACGCGTTCGCCGGTCGGTCGATCAGTTCGATTGCGGTAGCGGCAGACGGTACTCTCTATGTGAGCTCGACACGCGGCGTCCGTGGCATCAGCTCGGTGACGGGAGGTTCGACAACAAACCCACCGACACCGCGCCCTCCCTTCGGCCTCTTCAAGTCAACGGACGGTGGCGCGACCTTTACATTTATTTGGGATGGCAATGCAACGATTCGGGGCGTGAACCACGTCGAGCTCGATCCGAATTACGCTACTAACAATTCCCTTTATGCGGCAGCGTTCCAGCAAGGTGTCTGGCGTTCGACTGATGGCGGTTCGACATGGACACAAATCTTCACGCCGACCTCGCCGGCTGAAAACACCGACCGTTCGGAGTTCGCGGTCACCTTTACGAACAGTCATACCCGTATGTATGTGGGCGATGGTTCAACCGGCGTTAATCCGAGCGAGTTTTTCCGCAGCGATGAAGTCGAGACCGGCACGCCTGCCTTCAAACTGTTGTCGAGTCCGGATCGTTCGAATCCGTACTATGCAACCTATAACTACTGCGAGGGCCAATGCTGGTACGATAACTTCGTGGTTACGCCGCCGGGACATCCCGATATCGTTTACCTCGGCGGTTCGTTCCAGTACAGCTTCTACGGATTGCGCTCGAATGGCCAGGCCGTTCTCTACTCGGAGAATGCTGGCGAGCACTTCTACGATGAAACTTGGGACTCGACAACTAACCCATTACCGCCCGGCCAATGCTGCGCCACCGGCAACACGACTGCGGCGAACGGGATCCATCCGGACCAACACGCGTTGGTCGTCAATCCGACAAATGCCGGTCAGTTTTTTGAAGGTTCCGACGGCGGTTTGGTGCGCTCCGATGGGACTTTCACAGATATTTCATCCCAGTGTGACTCGCGTCCACTTAGCTCGCTCAGCAACACAGCCTGCCACAATATGCTGGCTAAAGTGCCGACTACCTTGTCGACCGCGGTGAACGGCGGGCTCTCCACGCTACAGTTTCAGAGTGTCTCCTATAATCCGCTCGATCCACTGCACAGTCTGCAAGGTGGGACGCAAGATAACGGCACCATGGTATACAGTGGTTCGACCACGTGGAACCAGGAGATCTACGGGGATGGCGGCCAATCGGGGTTTGATGCGGCAAACCCCGCGCACCGGTTCAACACCTTCTTTGCGAACTATACCGATGCGAATTTCCAAAACGGTGATCCATCAAAATGGGTTGTCATCTCTGGCCCGCTGTTCGCCGAAGCCTCGCAGTTTTATAAGCCGATCATCGCGGACCCAACAGTGTCCGGGACGATCTTTGTCGGCGAGCAGAGTGTCTGGCGCACCCAGGATTGGGGCGGCGATCAGACATATTTGGAAACGAACTGTCCCGAGTTTACGACGGCTGGCAATGATCCCAATTGCGGCGACTTCGTTCAGATTGGCCCCAGCGGAGCGACTGATCTGACGGTATCCAGTGCGGACTATCGCGGCACAACGCGGCCGGGCGGCCTTGTCGCAGCGGTGGCCCGTCAGGTGGGCAGTGCTGGAAATCTGTGGGTCGCTACCAGCACTGGTCGCGTCTTCATCTCGAAGAACGCAAACGGGCCCGCGGGTAGCGTGACCTTCACACGACTGGATTCATTGCCTAGCGCCACGGCAGGTCCCGGCCGGTTCGTCACCTCCATTTACATCGATCCGGCTAACTCGAACCACGCCTGGATCTCCTACTCCGGCTACAATTTCAACACGCCATCCCAAACGGGTCACGTGTTCTCCGTGACCTACGATCCCAAAGCTGGTAACGCGACTTGGACCAATCTCGACGGTGGCACTGGTCCCATGGGTGACCTTCCCGTGACGGCGCTGGTGCGCACGACAAGGGGAGACCTATATGCTGGAAGCGACTTCGGCGTGATGCGATTGCCGAGCGGCACTTCCACCTGGGTCGTTGCTGGCACTGGGTTGCCTGAAGTCGAGGTTGCGGGGTTAACCCTCGTTAACGGTTCGCAGGTGCTGTACGCCGCGACCCACGGACGCAGCGTCTGGTCGCTGAAAGTACCGTAAGTCTTGTTTGTTCCTGGGCGGGGTAGTGAAAAGCTACCCCGCCCATTTTTTTGATGGGTAATGTCCACGTTGTTCAAATACCTGATTGCCGCCTGCACGTTTGTGAGTCTGGTCGCCACTGTCTCGACGAAGGCTGTGTCTCAAGGTGTTCTTGAGGGCCACTTAAAAATTGTTTCGCCCAGACCGGTTGAGCTCGACGATGCAAGCGCGGCAACCGGAGGGACGGAAACGCATGCTGAATATTCACAATATCCGTTGATCATCCTGAGCAAGGCTGAACAAAAGGAGATTGCACGGGTGACTCCCGACCGGGACGGAAATTACCGCGTTTCGCTGCCGCCGGGCGATTACATCTTGGATGTAGTGGGTCGTAAACCCAAGGGTCATCTGCGGGCCAGACCGCAACCATTCACCGTCGCCTCGGATCAGACCGTCCGCGTCGATATGAGTATCGAACTGGACCATTCACAGCAATGATTTCGGTCTAACAAAACGGCCCGGCTGCTTTTCTAATGCTCGCAAGCCAAAGTGGCGCCGGCACCCTTGATTGAAGGACATTTAAACGGTTTTTCTTTGAGAGGCTGACCTTGGCCGACGGAACCGTTCGAAATTCGCGGCGGAAGACAATGGTGAGTATCCGCTGATCATTTTGAGCCAAGGTGAGAAAGAGCAAATCGCCCGCATTACTCCGAACGAGGACGGAAATTATCATGCTTCGCTTTTGCCGGGTGATTATATTCTCGATGTAGAAGGACGCGTGGCCCGGCGCCTGCGCGTCAGAGCGCAGCCGTTCACAGTTGTTTCAAATGAGGCGGTCCATGTTGATATGACGATCGTCACTGGATTCGGGGCCGAGCGCAGCATGTCCCAGGAATAGTCGAGGCGCCCGCCCCGGGTTTTCACTGTCGGGCGTATTTAGTCAGGGCACTGGAATGCAAAAAAACCTTGACCTGAGGCACAAATAAGAGGCAATCTTGGTTTGACATTTTAGCGGGTACTCCCCCATACGGAATTTGCAAGACATTATCACAAATCAATACCTCAACTGCGCGGAACTGATGGGGTTCGCCTGCCCTCTTCGAATCTGCGGCTTAAAGGCAATAAATTTTTCCGAAAATATAGAAAAATGTCTTGATATTTTCCTGGCGCTTCGGAAAATGTCGTATTCTTGTGCCGTTCAATTTCCAAAACCCCAAACCAACCCAAAAATGTTAGAACTCAAAGCTAAATGAAATCCCATTCCAGGCTTACTCAACCAAACTCGATTAGTCCACACGCGCGGACCGCAATCGCCGCCGCGCTTCTCATCCTCGGCGCGGCGATATTCTCTATCGCGGCCAGCGGCGGTGGCGGCTCAGCAAGCGGCAAACCTAGCGCTTCGACTGACAACTTCCAAAAGGGTCCTGCGGTGGACCAAAGCAGCGTGATCGTTCAGCTCAAGGGCGATCCGCTAAGCAAAAACTCCAGCACCAAGCCAGCTCCAGGGAAGAAAATTGACTTCAACAGCACGACGGTGAAGTCATATCGCGCCCAGCTCGCTGCGCAGCGCAACGATTTCAAACAGTGGCTACAGACATACGCGCCGAAGGCGAAAGTAACCAGTCAATACGATATTTCGCTCAACGCGGTAGCGGTCCAGCTTAATGGGACATCGCGTGATACGATCGCAGGCGCGCCGATGGTACAGAGCGTTCAGTACAATGCGCTCTACCATCCTGATCTGAGCGAGAGCCACAAAATCATCAACGCGGGTGCTGCCTGGAATGCCGCGGGCGGCAGGTCGAATGCGGGACGTGGAATCAAGATTGGCGACATCGACACAGGCATCGACGAGACTCATCCGTTCTTTGATCCGTCCGGCTTTACCTACCCGGCTGGCTTCCCCAAGTGCGATGCGGCGGATAGCACTACCCATACAGTGAATCACAACTGCGAACACGTTTCCCCGAAGGTCATCGTCGCCAAAGTTTTCTTTAACAAGGCCAGTGTGCAGGGCCTCGATGCTCTCGCAGTGCAGGATCATGGGACTCACACGGCAGGAATTGCGGCCGGCGTCACTGGTAAGACCGCGGTTGTGAACGGCGTCAACATCGATGACATGTCCGGGATAGCGCCTGGAGCCTTTCTGGGTAACTACAACGTCTTCCCCGGCGGTGTACTGAACGCTCGCAGCGAGGATATCCTTAACGCAGTCGATGCCGCAATTGCCGACGGGATGGACGTCCTCAATCTATCGCTTGGCGGCAGCTTTCACGGTAACAATGATCTCCTGGCGATCGGTCTTGACAACGCGGTCGAAGCAGGCCTTGTCGTTGCAGTGGCTGCGGGCAACAGCGGGCCCGGCGGCGGCACCGTTGAGTCGCCCGGGCGCGCGCGCCAGGTGATCACCGTTGGCGCCAGCACAAACCAACACTTCGTCGGCCAGCCATTCACCTATCCGGCAGGTGTTGGCACGACTGTAGGCGCCGCGGTAGGTGACTTCGACCCCTTGCCAGGGGCTTCTTTCAACTTGTTCGATACCGCTTCCGACGGATGCACTAGCGTCCCGGCCGGAGCATCTGGCGATCTCGCAATCATCAATCGCGGGAACTGCACGTTTAGCCAGAAGGTCGCGAACGCCAAAGCTGCCGGTGCTATCGCCGTGCTCATAGTTAACAATGTTGCTGGGGACCCCATCGCCATGGCGCGTACCGCCGGTTTTGACGATAACATCCCGGCGGTCATGATCGGCCTGAATGAAGGAGCCGCGTTGCGGGCCTCCGGAGCGACGACAGCGTCGGCGGATGCCACGTTCCAAGAGTTCATTACTGCCAACAAGGACATCCTCGCCGGCTTCAGCAGCCAGGGTCCAACGAACGTCGACCTGGCCGTCAAACCTGACCTTACCTCGGTCGGCGTCAACGTCCTCAGCTCGATCACATGCGTCGGTAAAGCCGACACCTGCCCGGGCGACGGTTCCGGCTGGGCCTTCTTCAGCGGCACCTCCATGTCGACGCCGCACATTGCCGGCTCAGCAGCCGTGCTGCTGGATCTCCACCGAGGCTGGTCGCCTGCGCAAATCAAGTCGGAGCTCGTCAATCGAGCTGATCTGCTTGTAAAAGACGCCCAGACCGGCATCCATGACGTCGGTCCCACAGCGCAAGGCGCCGGGCGCGAGAACCTCTCCGTTGCGGCGAATGGAACGACGTGGCTAAGCCCCGTTTCGGCGAGCTTCGGGAAGGTTACCGTCGGCCATCCAACCTCGGTTACCATAACACTGTCAAATCCCACCGGTAGCGATCAGACCTTCGCTGTCTCGAAGACGAAGTTCACTCCGGATACCTTCGGGGGAACAGTCTCCAGTGTTTTTGACGCTGGCAGCTTAAGCGCAGGCGACGGTCGGATCACCGTCCCAAATAGCATCACCGTGCCGGCTAACGGTTCAACCACAATGACCGTGACGGTCAATGCGGCGCGCGGCGATGTGGTCCAAGGCTGGATTAACCTCGATGCCCCCGGCTCGAACAACCTTCACTTCGCCTACTACGCGCTTGTTAGCCCGTAAGGCGCGACCAGAAATATTCCGGAGATAAGGTTCTACAAAACAGGGACGCGGCTTGCTGCGTCCCTGTTTTTTGTACGCCAACGCACTGCACGAATGCGAATTTTGAAACCATACGTCCTTCGCGTGTTGACAAACCGATTCGGTTACAGTTCAATTAGATTAGTTAGTCCGCCTCCTCGGTAGATTTCTCTTCGAGGCGCGCCCGTTTCCTGAATCACCGGATTTCTGGCCAGGCGAGCTTTCACAAAAATTATTCGCCCGAAGTTATGGT
>Ga0193750_1000359_pt1 | contig 12605 bp, 9 predicted proteins | sample L1c1metaG_FD_160569 | JGI IMG/M metagenome (GOLD analysis project Ga0193750, IMG submission 160569) | Soil microbial communities from a riparian zone of the East river system, Colorado, United States - L1c1 | ecosystem: Environmental > Terrestrial > Soil > Riparian zone | place: USA: East River...
TGGCCACTACTCAATCTCCGTACCCGCCGGAACCTATACCGCAATAGCCGCCGACACGGCCCGCAACTGCGCGAGCTCAACACCTGCCACCGCGCCGGTCACCGTTATCAGTGCCGGCACGACAACGCAGAACTTCTGTATGACGGGAACCTCGAACCTCCAGTCCAATGGTGTAACCATCGACGACTCGTCAGGTAACGCTAACGGCGTCATTAATTCCAACGAGTGCGTGAATCTGAATCTCCCGGTCAAGAACAACGGCTGCGCCACGGAGTCGGCCATCTCTGCCACGCTCACGACATCCACTGCGGGCGTGACGATTGTTCAGGGCAGCGCGACGTATCCCGACATGGTCATCGATGCGAGCGGCACGAACTCCACGCCGTTCCAGATCCAGACGTCCAGCTCGTTCGCCTGCGGAACGAATATCGCTTTCAACCTGAATCTCACCTACGCCAGTGGGAACAAGACCATTCCCATCAGCGTACCAACCTGCACGGGCGGACCCAACCAGTCGATCCCGAACAGCACGCTCACCACGGCGGATCTGACTCAGGCCGACCGACTCGGACGGGATGGCTCTCCCAGCACCTGCTCAGGAAAAGCCTGCCCCGGCGGCGGATTTGCCGGGACCAAGTATTATAAGACGTACAATTTCAGCAACACCGGCGGAGCACCGGCGTGCATCACCGTCACGATCAACGCGGCACTAAGCAATCCAACAACTGATGGCACCGGTGACATCGAGAGTGCGGCGTATCTGGGCAGCTACGATCCGACAAATCTGTGTCTGAACTATCTCGGCGATAGCGGAGTGGTAGGCTTGGGCACGACGGTTCCGAACGTGTCCTACTCGTTTACCGTACCGGCGCAGTCGAACTTTGTCGTGGTAGTCAATACTACTGGCACGACTACCTCCTCGCAGTTCAGCGGTACCGTCTCCGGGTTCTTTGACTTCACGGTAGGGCCCGGTGCGTGCCCGACAGGTACGCCTACACCTACACCCACCCCTACACCTAAACCGCGTCATACTCCCCCGCCGCATCCCTAAAAATCCGGCAATCAATTATGCGCAAAACCGGGAGAGTTTTCGCCCGGGCGGGATTTGCTTCGCGCACCGTAGCCCAGGAATGAGCTGCGGTAGCCGCCTTTTAGGCTGATTGACAAATTACGTTTGGTGCGATTGAATACTGGCCGGTAACTCTTCCGCGCCAGCGATTCTCTCGCGCGGCACAGGTTCGAATTAGAAGCTCATTCGTTAGGCAATCTGTAATCGGAAAAATATCCCCAGATATGGCGGGACATAGCAAGTGGTCGAAGGTCAAGCGTTTCAAGGGCGCAATCGACACGAAACGCGGCCAGATCTTCAGCAAGTTTTCCAAGGAGATCACCATCGCCGCGAAAACCGGGGGTGGCGACCCGAATGGAAATCCGCGTCTTCGCAGCGCGATTCAGGCGGCGCGCGCGCAGAGTATGCCGAACGATAATATCGACCGCGCCATAAAACGTGGCACTGGCGAAGGCGTCGAAGCCGCCAATTTCGAAGAGATTATCTACGAAGGATACGGCCCCGGCGGCGTCGCGATTATCGTCGAGGCCGCCACCGACAACAAAAACCGCACCGCTGCGGAAGTGCGCAGCATTTTTACGAAAAATAATGGCAACCTCGGCTCGGCGGGCAGTGTTTCATACATGTTTCACAAGAAGGGGCAGATCATGGTTCCGCGCAGTTCTATCGACGAAGACCGGCTCCTGGAGCTTGTTCTGGAGGCCGGCGCTGAAGAGTTGACAACCGAGGAAGATCAGTATCTTATCATTACTTCGCACGATCGGCTCTACGCTGTAGCTGAGACGCTCAAAAGGGCAAATGTGACGACCGATGGGCAAAAGTTTACCTTCATCCCTGATAGCACGGTTCCGGTTGCCAATGAGGACGTGGCCCGGCAGGTGCTGCGTTTGTGTGATGCCCTCGACGACGACGACGACGTCCAAAACGTCTACTCAAATCTAGATATTCCCGAAGAAATGCTGGCCAAGTTGCCAGCCTGAAAAAGTAATTTCCTTTCGCTGAACCTGGCAGTGCGCTTGCCCCCGGCGAGCAATCGGCCTCTGCAATTTATGAACGAAGAAAACGAAAAACAGCCGCCGCTGGAAACTCAATCGGCTGCTCCCTCTGAGCAACGTCGCCCTCGCGGGCGCCGCCGCTATGGCCGCCGGCGTTACTACAACCGCGGCGGAAACGACAATTTTAACGAGCCCTACAACGAATCCCGAAACGACGCTCCCGGCGCTGCAACCGGTGATCCCGTTGCCACCGAAACATTGGAAGGCGCGCCTGAATCAGGCGAACAGGTCGAGCGCGAGCCGGAGTTCGGTGAGGGTATTATCGAGATCTCCGGCAAAGGCTTTGGTTTTCTCCGCGACCCCAAACGCAATTTTATTCAGACCCCGCAGGATATTTTCGTCACGCCAGAAATTGTGCGTCGCTTCGCCCTGCGCGACGGCATGTGGATTTACGGTGAGACGCGTCGCGGCAATCGCGGCCCGCAATTGATAAAGCTGCTAACCATCAACGGCGAGGATCCAGCCAAATATCAGGGTCTGCGTCCGTTCGAAGAGCTGACCACGATCAATCCCAACAAACGGATCAAACTCGAGACGGTCCCCGACCGTTACACTACGCGGATCATGGACTTGATGACGCCGCTCGGCATGGGCCAGCGCGGCTTGATCGTTGCCCCGCCACGCACCGGCAAAACGACTCTGCTTCACCACATCGCCGATGCGGTCACTAAAAATCACACGGAGATGAAGCTGATTATTCTTCTCGTCGACGAGCGGCCGGAAGAAGTCACAGATTTCAAACGGTCGCATCCGAAAGCCGAGATTATTGCCAGCTCGAATGACAGCGACATCAAGAGTCACACTCGCATTGCCCAACTTGCTATCGAGCGCGCCAAACGCCTGGTCGAAGCTGGTCAGCACGTTTTCATTCTGCTCGATTCGATTACCCGCACGGCACGCGCGTTTAATAACGCAATGTCGGGTGGTGGCCGCACCATGAGCGGCGGTATCGATGCTCGTGCGATGGAAATTCCGAGAAAGATTTTCGCGGCCGCGCGGAACACCGAAGAGGCCGGCTCACTGACCATCGTCGCCACGGCGTTGATCGAGACCGGCAGCCGGATGGATGAACTCATCTTCCAGGAGTTCAAAGGCACCGGTAATATGGAAATGGTGCTCGATCGGAAAATCAGCGACCAGCGCATTTATCCGGCGATCGACATTTTTCTTTCCGGAACGAGGCGGGAAGAGTTGCTTCTGCAGGCGTGGGAGCTGGAAAAAATCAATTTGATCCGGCGCGGGCTGGCCGGTCACAAACCGGAAGAAGCAATTCAGCGTTTGCTCATGTTCGTGAAGAAATTCCCGACGAACACGCAGATGTTGAAAGAGATTCCCGGTTAATCCTGTAGCGGCGGTCTCCGACCGCCGAAGCGCACAGTGCGCCCTTCGCTAAATGACGGCGGTCGCAGACCGCCCCTACAACAAGTCGAGTGGGAAGTTCTTCCGCCCGAAGATCGACGCAAGTCAGTCGAGCCGATGTTTAAATGGGTCGCGCTGATGATGGATCGATTGATCCGAATCCCGGGCGTCAAACGCCGCTTAGGGCTAAATCCGATTCTCGATCTTGTCCCCGGCTTCGGCGACATCGCCGCCGGGTTAGTTTCGGTCTCCGTTCTGGTCTACGGAATCCGCCGCGGTATCCCGAAGATTTTGCTCGGACGCATGGCGCTCAATGTTCTCATTAACGAAGTTGTCGGAATCATTCCCATCGTCGGTTCCGTATTCGCGTTCTGGTTTACCGCTAACACGCGAAATTACGACCTGCTTCGCGAACATCTCGATACCCCGCGTCGCTCCACCACCGGTGACAAAATTTTCGTCGGCGCAGTTCTCGGCCTGGTAGTTCTTGTCATCCTCGCCGGAATGATCGGTACTTTTTTGATTCTGCAGGCAATCACGAAGCTGATCTCGGGTGGTTAGCTGACACCGGCTTTAATGTAACGCTGGTAGAGGAAGTGAATCGTTTCTCGCGCAGCGCGATATTCATTCGCGAATAGATCGACATCTTTGTAGCCAAGTCGCTTCGCTAATTTTGCCTGTTCCTCGGGTGCCACTGGTAATGTTGAGACATTTTTGTTTTCAAATCGCCGCAGCGCTGTTTCAACGCGTCGCAGCAATTCATAGCTCTGAGCTGCGCTGTTGGCGTCCGGATCTGAAATCACATCAATCTCACGCAATCTGGTCAGCGCGCGTTGCCAATTCGGCTCCCAGATCCCAGAACGCATCTGCAACGCTTGGACGAGAAACTCGGCTTCGATCATGCCGCCGTTGCCGGTTTTGAAGTCGAGAAACTCCAAGCCGCTGCCACGCTCGCGCCGGATTCGCTCCAGCATATTGTCGATCTTTACAAAGAGATCGCCTTGTTTGTCGACTTCGCGCCAAATCTTTTGCACGATGTCGACGTAATCAGCCTTTAACGGCCCGCTGATCGGGCGCGCCCGAGTCAGGGCGTGGATTTCCCAGATCTGCGCTCGCTCGCGGTAATAGGATTCGCAAGCTGCAAGTGGAGAGACGAGCGGCCCTTTTTCGCCATCGGGTCGAAGGCGGGCATCGACCGCAGCGATTGTTCCTTCGCTGCTCGGCTGTGTTACGGCCGTCACAAGGTTCTGCGCGGCGCGGGTGTCCTCGCCGACAAACAACAAATCAAGATCGGCGCCATAATTCATTTCCCGGCCGCCAAATTTTCCCAAGCCGATGATCGTTAAGCCTTCACCATCTAAAAGTCCGTTCGTAAACCTCAGGCACGCTTCGGCGAGGTCGGACAATTCCGCGAAAATGATTTGCGCCTCCGCGACTTCGAGCACGTCGCGCATAATGATCCGTAGCAGTTGCCTTTGCCGATAAGCGCGGATCGGATCGAGATTTGTCGCGCTACTCCCGAAAGATTCGAGGCGGCCAAAATGTTCCGAGATTGATCTGGGCTGATTAAAACTTTTGTCGCGCGTGATTTCCTCGAGCAACTGCGGTCGTCGAATCAGCAAATCACCGGCGAACCGGCTGGCGTCGAGAGTTTTGATCACCAACTCGAGCAAGGTTGGATTGCTGGCGAGCAATTCAAAGAACAAGCCGCGCAGCCCGTAGGCTTCGACGAAGCGAACAAACTGATTCAAAGTGGCGTCCGGGTCAGCCGCCTTTGCCATTTGATCGAGAAGAGCCGGACGGAGTTTGGCAAACACCTGTTTGGTTCGCGGCGCTATGTGCGACGCCGAAGTCGGCTTCAATAAATCGGCGAGTGAACGCCCGGCCGCTTTTTCGTCTTTGAACAATTTCAGATCTGGTAACGCACCTTCCGTCGGAGCGGATGAAATGACCCGGTCAAAAATCGATCGAACATCCTGCATCGTTTTGTTGAGGGCCGCGGTAAACTCGTTCCCCGAATCAAACCCGAGACTCCCCGCGAGTTTCTTGAGAGCGCCCGGTTCGCGCGGAACGGTGTGAGTTTGTTGTTCGGCTTCAATCTGCAATCGGTGCTCGACTTGACGGAGAAAGCGATAGGCCCGGTCAAGATCGACAACTTCTTTCCGCGGGATGAGTTCCAATCGCGACAGTCCACGCAACGCATCGAGCGTGCTCGTCTCCCGTAAAAAGATGTGCCGGCCGCCATGAATGAATTGCAGCGTTTGCACGACAAATTCGATCTCACGAATTCCGCCGCGGCCAAGTTTAACGTCCCGTTCCAGACTGTCCGATCGCGCGATGTCGCGCTCGATTCTTCTTTTAATCCTTGCGATTTCGTCGAGCAGGTCCGGCGTTGGGCTGCGCGGGTAAATGAACGGCTGATGTTGGCGCAAAAATTCGTAGGCCAACTCGCGATCGCCGGCGATCCCTCGCGCCTTGATCAACGCAATCCGTTCCCAGGTCTCGCCGAAACCAGCGTAGTAATTTTCCATGCTCTCAAATGAGCGAGCGAGCGGACCAGCCGAGCCCTCCGGGCGCAAACGAAGATCGATCCGGAAAAGCGCGCCTTCCGGGTCGCGGATGGCAAACGTTTCCAGAATTTTCTCGGCCAATCGATTGAACCATTGATGATACGAGAGCCGCGGCGAGAGCTCGCCTTCTTCGCTGTAAAGAAAGATAAGATCGACATCGGAACTGTGGTTCAGCTCGCGGCCACCGAGCTTGCCGAGGGCGAGGATCCCAAAGTCAGCGGCCGGGGACCCGAATGATTCACGACATTTTGTGTTCCAGTGAGCTAACACTTCGCGCACGCAGATTTCGGCGAGTTGCGATAGCTCGCCGGTGGTTTCTTCGAGAACGGCGGCATTCGCGAGTTCGCGCAACGCAATTCGCGTCATTTCCTTGTTTTTCCAGCGACGGAGAACGCGAAAGTTATTTGCCGCGACATTGTCCTCAGCCGCTCGATGAAGTTCGCCCGCCATTTCCGCGGCGTCGCGCCCTTGCAGACAAATTTCCGGTTGGGAAAGCCAGAGCAGAAGCCCCGGGTTCTGAACGATCCGGGCCGCACAAATGTTCGAGACGGCAAAAAGGTGAAGCAAGGAGGCCTCGCCCAGCGGAAACTTTTGAATTACGTCGGGCAGCGCAACTGCGGTTTGCGGCCACACTTCGTTCAGTTGGATCAGGGTAGTTTCAACCTGCGCCGGCTGCAGCGAACCGGCGGATTTCTTTTTGATCCAGCTTGCGGTCGGCATTGACCGAAAGATGCCGCGAAAAGGAGCGAAATACTATTATCGATCTTTACCGCAGCAGACGCGGATTAAACCTTAACCGACTTTTTCGCGCGCCTGGCAAAGAAGGCGACGTTCAGCCCTGGTCAAACTTTGGATGCCGTTGCGCGAAATTTTCTCAAGTAATGGATCGATTTCCCGTTCGATAAATTCCGCGGGCGTCATCCGTTGGACGCGTTCAGCAGTTTCCCGGCGACGCCGCAGGATTCGTCGCAACCACGACGCGTGTCCGAACCCGAGCAAATTGGCGTAAAGCCAGCCGGCCGCGAGACCGCCCGGAACCGCGCTGTGCATCACCGCGCCGTTTCGGTCAATCACCAGCATCAGCAAACTTAGCAGCAGCAAAGCAAACGCGACGTGTTTGGCTTTTAAATGAAACGAGAAACGCGACAACCGCCACGCGGTCAGGTCCAGCTCCGGCAGAATCGTTGCATAAGCGATCACCACAGCGGCAACGCCGCCGCTGGCCGCGAACAAAAGCGTTTCTGATGGCATCAGAAATAAGTGCCCAAGCTCGCCTCCGATCGCGCCACTCAAAAATAAATATAGGAAGTGTCGCTGCCCGAGAATCGATTCGATGTCGCGTCCGAGAGCATACAAGACGAGCAGGTTTCCGAGGAAATGCCACGGTCCTGCGTAGAGCAGCATCGCGGTGACGAATTGCCACGCATAAGCATCATGGACGCCGCGGTTGCTTAGCGCCAGATAATCGCGCACAAAGCCGGGCTCAAATACATCCAGAAAAAACTGGGCAACGAAACTGGCAACATTCAGCCCGATCAGCGCCAGCAGGACGACGCGCCTGCTCTCTCTCCACGGCTGCGCAAACAATGATGGTTTTCCCCGCGACAGCCGCACCCTATGAGAATATCGCAATGCGATTTTTTTGTCAGCAGAATTTCAATTGCCGCCAAGTCCGGCCTGACCCGCACCTGTCGATCTTACTTTACCAAGACGCGAAGCGAGCGCTCGTGAAGACTGAATTCGACCGGGCAATTGCCGACCAATTCGCCGTCGACTTCGACCGGCACCGATTGATGGCTTTCCACGCGCAGTCGTCGCGTTTGGAAATATTCAATCTCTGGAACGCGAATGTCGGAACTAAACACTACGTCCTGCAGATACTTGATGATCTCGAGATAGCCGAGACGCTTGAAAACGATGACGTCTAAAAGACCATCGTCGATCACGGCATGCTTAAAAAATGGGAACGGTCCGCCATATAAGCGGCCATTGCCGACCAGAACGAACGATCCTTCGTCAATCGATGCGTCCTCTGATTGAATGAAGAGCTGGGGCGGCTGCCGCGCCGCGATTTGAGCTGCGGAGATCAGATAACTAAGTGGTCCAAAATTCCTTTTTAATTGGCTACTCGTTTCCTTGACCACTTGAGCGTCGAGTCCGACGCCGGCGAGCTGGACAAAAAATTTCCGATTCGCTTTCGGCAAATCGACGGCTCGTATGCTGTCGTTTTCAATGATTTTCCAGCAAAGTTCGAGATCGTTAATTGGCAGGCCGAGTTCGGTCGCGAAAACGTTCATCGTGCCGATTGGCAAGAGGCCGAGAGTGACATTTGTGCTGGCCAAGCCATTCACGACTTCGTTGACCGTGCCATCGCCACCCGCGGCCACGATTTTTTCGAACCCCTCTTCCACGCCACGTCGCGCCATTTGTTCGGCTTCTCCGGTGTGAGTCGTCGCGCAGACGACGCAATCTTGCGCCAGCGATTCAACTTGCGCGCGTTTTCGCTGGGCGCGCTCGCTGTGTGCGGCCGGATTTAAGATAACGAGGGTGCTGCTCATCTCAGCACGGTTCTGGTTTCATCTTTTCTTCAAACATGGCCTGCGTAACGTCTTCGCGTGCAAAAGTTCGCCCGCCTCACCCTCGTCTTCATCGTGGGATTGTTGATCTTAGGAGCGGTCGTTTTTCTTGCTCTCAATCTGTATGTGCAATCGCAGGGGACACAAGCGAGGATACAGCAGGAACTTCGCCAGCGTTTCGGCGCGACCTTAAAAATCGGACGCATCAGCGTCACGCCTTGGAGTGGCCTGAAACTGAGCGGAATCACCATTGCGCAGGGAACAACCGGCTCCAGCGGCAACTTTCTCGAAGCGAGAAATTTTGGTCTGCGGATCGCCTTCTTTTCTCTTTTTTCGAGGCGGCTCGTGATCAAGGAGGTGTCGCTCGTGAGTCCGAATGTCGTTTGGCCGCAGAACGCGGAGGGCAAATGGCGATTGCCGGATTTGCGTCCCGAGCGTCCGGACAACGCTCCGAATACCGTCGCTGAGTCAAAGGTTTCTTCTCCTGGAGAAGCAAAAAGCAGCGAGACTCCTGGGCAAAGCGCCGCCACCGCGGCGCAGGCGAGACAACCGAAGCATCATCCGGCCCGGGAGACGAATCCCTCGGCCGCATTTATCTCCGAAATTCATAAGGTCAGTCTGGCGGACGGCAATTTTCGCTTTCTCGGCCGGACAAACGAAACCGTGGCAAATTTCGAAGGGGTCGGGTTTCGTGCCGCCATCAGCAATGAGTCTTCCCTGAAAGGGAACGCGCGCGTGGCCAAGGTTTCGTTGCGCGATCGTTTTTTTCTTCAACAGTTAAGATCGCCGCTGCGATATGATTCGAACGGTCTCGATCTTTCGCAGATTTCTGCGCGGGTGGGCGGGGGAGATGTTACCGGTCGTTTTACCATGCAGCCGGAAACCGATGAGTCACCGTTCCGAGTTGAAATGAAATTTCGCGGCGTGCAGGCGGACCAAATTATTAGCGAAGCAGGCGGACCAAGCGGAGTTCTGCAGGGAAAGCTCGACGGTAGTGTCGAAACGGAAGGAAAAACGACCGACCCGGACACGCTTGCTGGAAGCGGCGAAATCTTTTTACACGACGGTCAGCTTCGGCAATACAATCTGCTCGTCGCGCTCGGCCAGCTTTTTCAAATCGAAGAGCTCACCCAGTTGCATCTCGACCAGGCCGAAGCCAAATATCATCTCGCCCCGGGTGTGGTCACGATCGACGAACTGGTTTTGCGCTCGGCCAACATCCACCTTTCCGCCACCGGGACGGTGAGTTTTCGCGGCAAACTCCATTTGGCTTCACGCCTTGCCATCAATGAAAAAATTCGCGCGCAACTTTTCAAACCGATCCGGACGAAATTCCAGCCGACCGAGGAACCAGGGTATTCAGCGGTCGATTTTGAAGTCACCGGAACACTCGAGCGACCAAAAACAAATTTGCTCGAAAAAGTGGTGGGCCGCGATTTGAAAGATCTGGTGAACAGTTTCTGGGGCGGAAAAAACGATAAGCCCAAAAAGAAAAAGGGAGCGCAGACAAATCCCGAAGAATCGACGCCGGCACCAAGTCCCGACACGAGCGCGTCGCCGGTTGCGCCAAGTCCGGCCAATTCACCATGAGAGTGATCGCCGGTCGCGCCGGCGGCGTTCGGCTGGTTTCGCCGAAGAACGGCGTTCGCCCGACCATGGATCGCGTGAAATCGGCGATTTTCTCCAGCCTTGGCGAGATGGTAATTCGCGCGCGGGTTCTCGATCTTTTCGCCGGCACTGGCGCGCTCGGTATCGAAGCGCTCAGTCGAGGAGCTGACTCCGCTCTTTTTATCGAAGAAGATCGACAATCGACCGCAGCGATTGAGAAAAATCTCGCGAAAACGGGACTCGCAGGCCGCGTTCGCCAGCAGGACGTTTTTAGTTTCCTGAAAAATTCCGCCGCCGGCGGTGAGAAGTTCCGAATCGTCTTTGCCGATCCGCCTTACGACAAAATGAAATCCGGCGAGCGGTTCACCGAAAAACTTTTGGTCAATGAGACGTTGCCTCGCCTGTTGGAGCCGGACGGAGTTTTTGTCTTGGAGAAACGTCCCAGCGAAGACCTTCTCTCGACGAAATTATGGCAGGTGACCCGGCAGAAAACCTACGGCGCGACTGAAGTTCTATTCCTTTCGGCAATTCGCGAATGATTCGCTTCATCTACAATTTACTCTGGCCGCTCGCTCTGGTGTTTTTTTTGCCGGGTTATCTCGTCAAAATGTTCCGGCGCGGCGGCTATCGCGAAAAATTTGGTCAACGACTCGGAAATTACGACGCGCATTTACGCGCGCGATTGTACTGGAAGAAATCGATCTGGCTCCACGCGGTCAGTGTCGGAGAAGCGACGATCGCATTGAAACTGGCCAGGCAAATTCGCATTTTAAAGCCGGACGTGCATTGCGTCCTGACCACCACGACCACAACTGGGTTCGCTTTCGCAAATCAAAACGCCCCCGATTGGATCGAGGTCATGTACAGCCCGCTCGATTTTTGGCCAATCATGCGCCGCGCCTTCGCCGCGATCAGACCCAAAGCAATTATTCTGGTGGAGGCGGAAGTCTGGCCCAATCTGGTGGCCGAAGCGCACGCCAGGAAAATTCCGATCGCCTTGGTCAACGCCCGTTTGTCACCACGGTCCGAAAAACGGTTTCGGATGTTCCGCAGTTTTGTCGCACCGACTTTCCGCCTGCTCGACGCGATTTGCGTCCAAAACCTCGAGGATCTTGGAAGATGGAAAGCGCTCGGCGTTGAAGCGGACAGAATTCATCATGTTGGCAGCATCAAGTACGATCCGCAGAATGCTGAAGTCGACCCGTATCTGCCGGCCGGCATTCTTGCCGGCTTTGGCTTGGAAAAGCGCACCGTCATTTTCGGAGGCAGCACCCACAGCGGAGAAGAGAAAGTTCTAGCCGAAGTGTTCCGCGCTTTACGAAAGGACTTTGTTGATCTGCTTCTGATTTTAGCGCCGCGACACACAGAACGAACCGCTGAAATTCAGCGCGAGCTGGAAGCAATCGGGTTCCGTGTCGCGCTCCGAAGTCAGTTGCCGGTGTCGGATCCATTGCTCGATTGTTTACTCATCGATTCCACCGGTGAGCTGCGGGACTGGTACGGGGTGGCGACACTTGCCTTCGTCGGGAAAAGTTTGCTGGCGCGAGGAGGACAAAATCCAGCTGAAGCGATCCTGGCCGGCAAACCGGTTGTGTTTGGTCCGCACATGGAAAACTTCGCGGTTTTGGTGAACACACTCGTGACCCAACGGGGAGCGCTTCAAGTGAATTCTCCGACTGAACTGCATCGGGCTATGTCGGCTCTTCTGGCAAATCCGGGTGACCGCGAAGAAATGGCCCGGAACGCGCGCAAAGCGTTGGACACGCATCGCGGCGCCGCCGCGCGCACGGCGCAGCTGATTGTCGATCTTGCGTCCGCGGACTGAAGATGCCGCGAGGTTGCCTTACGGCTATCGAATGGAATATTGGGCGGCTTTGTGACCCTATCGTCTAGAGGCCTAGGACATCGCCCTTTCACGGCGGTAACACGGGTTCGAATCCCGTTAGGGTCGCCACTCTTTATCATAGGTGAAATTGCGGCTCGTCGCGTCATCTCGTAAACTTACCGGTGCGAACGGTCGGCCCTCCTTAGCGCGATTCTCGAAACGCCAGCATTGGCTCGACACGCCTGGCTGCCTAATTGAAAATACTCTCTGACCCGCATTTCTGCGCGGAATCCGTATGTCTGCCGAGGTTAAAAAGGAGATTGAGCTCGAGATCGCACATCTCTTGTTAATCGACGTGGTCGGTTATTCGAAGCTGCTGGTTAACGAGCAGATTGAGTTGCTGCAAGATCTCAACCAAATCGTGCGAAGCACCGAATGTTTTAGGGCCGCCGAAACAACCGGCAAACTCATCCGGGTACCAAGCGGAGACGGGATGGCGCTCCTTTTCTTCCACAGTCCGGAAGAACCGGTGCGATGTGCGCT
>Ga0193750_1000360_pt1 | contig 12561 bp, 8 predicted proteins | sample L1c1metaG_FD_160569 | JGI IMG/M metagenome (GOLD analysis project Ga0193750, IMG submission 160569) | Soil microbial communities from a riparian zone of the East river system, Colorado, United States - L1c1 | ecosystem: Environmental > Terrestrial > Soil > Riparian zone | place: USA: East River...
GGTCCCCGGCTCGGCTTCCGTAAAGAGATCATGGCGCCGCACTCGATGGTCCTTTGCATGGTCGGAACTGGAATGCTTTGGGTCGGTTGGTACGGGTTTAATGCCGGCAGCGCTCTCGGTGCCGATGGAATTGCGGCCAACGCGTTCATGACCACGACCTTGGCGACGGCAGTTGCATCTTCCAGCTGGGCTGGACTGGAATGGTTGTTGCGCGGCAAACCGAGCGTCCTCGGTTTTTGTTCGGGCGCGGTCGGCGGGCTTGTTGTCATTACCCCGGCGTGTGGATTTGTCGATGCCAACGGCGCCGTTATCGTCGGTGTGCTGGCGGGCGCGGTCCCATTTTTCGCCTGCACGAAATTGAAGTCGTGGTTTCACTATGACGACGCCCTCGATACGTTTGGTGTGCACGCGGTTGGCGGGACCCTGGGCGCATTTCTCACCGGGCTGCTGGCGACTGCGGCCGTGAATCCAAATCTTTCCGCCATCCCAGCCCAGCAAAACGGGCTGGCACAAATCGTCGGACACATGCTTTGGCTGGAGCAACTGAAAGCGATTGGAATTACCATCGCGCTGGCGTTGGTCGGGACGTCGCTGATTGGTTTGATTGTGCGCGCGACGATCGGATTGCGGATCACACCGGAAATCGAGCGTCAGGGTCTCGATATCAACCTGCACGGCGAAGAAGGCTATATTGTTTCTGGGTGAGTTCGATTACGGCGCGCTGCCGCTCGATGTGCTCGAGGATTTAGTAAACCGATGGATTAAATCGAAGCAAAGTTAGAATGCGTTTTGGGAGTTGGAAAAGTTACGAAGGTTAAGGGTTACGACGTGAATAGCATAAGGCGTGTGCGCCGTTATTATCACAAGTGTTTAGTTAGGTTTCCCGCTTGCAGGCGCGCCTTCGTCCTGCGCAAATCACCGAAAGGGCCAGCTCTAAGCGAAGTAACACAGAGCCGAATGGGTGAATGGCGGGCTTCATGTCGTCCGGAGCTCGCGTCTCGTTCTGCAGTTCCAAGTGTGAGGCCTGACTTTTGACCTCAATGATAGAGCCTGAGCAGGGAGTATTCATTCAGGAGGGGATGTAGGTCCAAGTTTTATACCAACTACAGGTAATCTTTGACAATCTAAATTCGCGATAAAAAGAAACGGAAAACAGAATTGAGGGTGGGGACCCTGTTGTGCGTCGCCCGTTCTTTTGTTTCGTGCAGCTAAGTCGTTTGGAAGGAAGAAGTTAATTCGAAACGGCCGCTCATCCTTACGGTCACGAGCGTGTCATCCATCGAGTATCGGACTCTCGACTTGGGGTTTCCACGCCAGCAGCACCATGGTGCTCGGGGTGGGACTTGAACCTGAATTCGCACGAGGGGAGAGTCAAGTTCGCTGGCACGGCGCTGTCAAAAATTTCATCAAGCTGGACGAACGGGGGTATAGCTCAGTTGGTAGAGCGTCTCGTTCGCAATGAGTTTTCGGTTTGCGTACTCATGTATGCTCAAGACGACTCACCTCCTGCTTAGAGGGGGAATGGCACTTTTCATGCTGATCTCACGCGTCCTTAACTGAGCGCAAATTTCCGCGCGGGTGGATAAAGAAATGGACAAAGAATGTTCGGCAATAACGGGGTCACAGTATGCCCGCCGCCGCTATCGATTCAGCAAACGTTTTTTAAGCGGATCGCTCGACTTGCAAAGGTCGTTCGATGGCTCGGCGGTTCGATGCCGTCCGCAAGGGAAACCGTTTTTCCCCGGTTAAAAAAAAGGTTGCCAAATGAAATTTGCCTGATAGACCACGCAATAGCCTAACCAAACAAAGAGGAGAATATGATGTGTTTCAGAAGGTTACTAAGATTCTGCGCGTCGCGCGTCGTGATTGGCGGCATTGGGCTCGCTGGAATGGTTTCCGGTCCCGGCGTCAATGCTCAAGGGATTCAAGCCTCGGGGGTGGAACCCTTGCAATTTGGAGCGGTTGATTACAAATCAACCCAAAACTTAAAAGCGACACAAGCGACTGAACAAGCGGCTCAGTTCTGGAGTTGGTCTGTGAACGCAGGATACACTTCTGAATATATTTTTCGCGGAACGAACCTTATGCCTGACAGCGATGGGGCGGGTTTTATTACGGCGAATGTCAGCAAGTGGGGCTTCACGCTCGGCGTCTATGGGATTCATCAATTCGGAACCGCCAGAGCGAACGCCTTTTCGATCGGCGAGGGCGGGGGCGGTGGTGGCGTTGCTGGCGTCGCGGCTCCAGGTAAAGATAACGCTGATCCGGTAACTCCTAACAATCCTTTGGGGCCGAACCTCTTCTTTACTGGAAATATTTCCCCGGTCACCATCCAGAGGCGCTTTAATGAAATCGATTTATACCTTTCTTACACTCATGAATTCGGCCCAATCGACGTAACCGTCGGTAACATCGCCTTTTTCATCGATCGCCGGGCAGAGACGCAGGTCACTACCAGTGGGACGTTCACGGATGGCGTCTTTGTTAACGGAGTCCTGACCGATCCTAATGGTGACGCTCACACATTCACCATACCCGGAAAAGGTGAGACGGTGGTTCTTCCAACCGTCCAAAACGAAACTTTCGATCGCTTCTACATTGCTGTGTCCGCCCCACGGCTATTTCACAGCAGCACGTTCAGTATTGTCCCAAAAGTTTATTACTATCAAACTGTCGTAAACGACGGTGAGGATCCTTTCGACCATCGTCGGCTCTTCGTTCTCGCTCACGATACGGGTGTTCCCCCGCCGGAGCAGAACGAGCCACACCTTTTTGCCATCAATGGGTTATCAGAACGAAATTCTTCGCTGGGCGGTTATCTTGAAGGACGCATTGACGCAAACTTTACCCTTGGGGAGCGAGTCAAAGTCCAACCTTACGGGTTAATTTCGTATAGTTTCCACGACCGGACCGAGCCGGCCGGCGTATCAGGGTCGTTCGATGAGAAGCAGCTTGTCCGCGCTCGTAGTCTGGTGGGATTCAACAACGCTCAGGTCGGCGTTAAAGTTCCTATTCTGCTCTGGAGCGGCTCCGGCAATGCCAGTGGTAGTTTTGCTCCTGCAGAGACTGTTCTGACGTTTGCTCCGTTCGGTGCGTATTCCTATCACATCGCTAACCCGCCGATTGGAACGGATCGGAACGAGGTGTGGGGCGGAGCGCAGTTCGAGCTAACATTCTAAGAGCAACGTACCGGGCAGGGGATGTCCGGTGCTGGCAGACTCAACGCGGTCGAGTTGGTTTTAGAATTGTGTTTTGATCAGCGCAAATCAGTCGCCCGGCGCATTCGGCGACCAAGGTAGCCGTGCAGCCCAGAACAGATATGAGTTGGGTTTTGGGGCGGGCAGTTGCGCGCGCTGGCGGGAGAACGACTTCGACTTATCACGAACCGCGCCCCCAGTATTGACCATGGGAAACGCCTCAGACTCCTTTGAGTATGAACGTGGATCCACTGCCTCGGCCTTCAGCGTGCTAAAGGCAGCGAATAGGATCGTTAAAATCGAAATAGAGTACCGAGCCATACGGGCGACAATAACACAGGTATTACGGAAACGGACATTTTTTTTAACCTCCGGGAACTCCACCATCGAACGGCTGCGGTGCTGGTCCCTTTCGGGTGGGCTTTTTGGTCGGCGCGGGACTCGCCGTGGGTCGAGCAGCTGGGGCGTTTGAGCGCGTCGATTGCGACTCTCCTGTGCTCTTCCGCTCGGTACGCTTGGTAACCGTTTCACGCTTCTTTGGTCGGGCTTCCGGGCTTGTAGCCGGAGTAGCATGGACAGGAGGCGACAAGGTCTCAGCGGCCGCAACGGTAGCGGATGGGATTGCAGAAGGTGGCGCGGCCTCCGAGGCAATAGCTCCCGGGGATGGATTTGCAGTAGGTGATGCGTCCTTTGCGGCAGAAGCCGCAGTCGGTGCATTTGGACGAGTTGGCGCGCTACCTACGGCCGATTGATCTGCAATAGATGGGACCTCCTGCGGGGCAGTGATAACCGCGGAAGAACTTGACGCTGCTGGAGTCTCCGGCACACCACTGACGACGGGCTGATTTGGAGAAGGTGGCGCCTCCCTGGCTGCGATGCTCGCGGGGGAATTTGCGGCAGGCGGCACGTTTGCGGTTTCTTTGGACTCCGTCACTTCCGTACGCACATACGGCGTCGGGCGGGGCGAAGCGACATCCGAAGTGAATGGGGTCCTACTTGGGTGCGTTTCGGCGTTTCCAAGATTCGAAGTCGGGCGCGCGGGAACAACTGGCTTCTTCCAAAGAAAGGGAATACCTGAAAGGAGTAGGACCGCGGCGGTCCCTGTCAACCACACCCATCGCGGAATTCTTCGCCGCGGGCTAGTCGCCGTGTCCAACCGGTCCGGTTCTTCGGTTTCGGCAACTGGAGTCCAAGGTTCAGGTGGAGGCGCAGTGATTTCCTCAGCGGACGTTGGCGCTAAGGCTGAGCTCTGCGGTTGCGCTAAAGTAGTTGCGGGCTCCTCCGGGACAGGTTCAATGTGCGAGGGTTCTGCATCGCGTGACGGCATTTCCTCGAGCTCGATCTCTTCTGGCGATACCTGAGCAGCGGGGGGTTCATCGCGCCGATCTGTTAATACCGGAGCAGACGCAGTAACGCTTGTATCAACCAAGGGCGCCGCGGGAACCTCCACCTTCGGCTCGGAAATCACGGGTGCGAGTGCAACCGGCTCGATTGTGTGCATCGGTTGAGCTACGGGGGCCGCGGGCTCCTGCGCGATGGATGGAAGCGGCGGCGGCTCGGGCTCGGGTTCGGCCGGCAACGTCTCGCCGACGTCCGTTGGGAGGACCTCAGGAGCAGGCGGAATGAGATCGGTGCTGACCGCAGGTGTGCCCGGCACTTCGAGCTTCGGTTCGGAGGGAGCTCTGTCGATGACATCGGTGTCGCCGGAAACGTCCCGTAGAGTCATTTCGTTTAGGAACGAATCATCGATATCACCCGACGCTTCGGCAGGTTCGGGAACAAGGTCTACGGGAGCCGCCGTTGCCAGCTCCGCCGTTGTACTAACAGCGCTCGCGCCATTGCTCGCCAGGCGCGTGTGCAGTTCCCTGATTGTTTGGGGCCGATCTTGTGGGTTCTTCGCGAGGCAGGCCGCGATCGTTTCTTCCCAGGCCGTCGGGACCGCAGGCACGTCGGTAATGCCAAGTTCGAGCCGCCGCTTCCAGATCGGAGGCGGGATCTTGGAATGTACTTGTTGCCAGTCAACTACGCCTAACAGAGGCGGTTTACTGCTCAAGAGTTCGTACAACGTGGCGCCGGCCGAGTAAACGTCGTCCAAGGCAGTGGGTGGATCTCCGTCCCATTGCTGTGGGCTGATGTAAGGAGGGCTCCCCGTCGACCCTAACTTCCCTGTCACCATGATCATCGATTCACTGATGCTGCGGGAGATGCCAAAGTCAGCAATCTTCAGTTCCCCCTCACTGTTCAACATCAGGTTTCGCGGCTTCAGGTCTCGATGGACGATTTTTCGCCGCGTATGTGCATAGTTAAGCGCATCGCACAAAGCTTCGACATAGCCCAGCAACTCCGGAGGGTTAAAGACTTGCTGCGGCTTTGTCAGCCGAACGTCGGAAAACGTCGGCCCGTCCACATATTCCATCGATATGGCAGCCGCATCGTCGTCCCGCTGAAAATCGTAGATCCGGACAATGTTCGGGTGCGCCAGATGCAGACCAAGCTTGGTCTCCCGTTTGAGAGCCTCAAGCGATGCCTGATCGTGGCACAAGGTTTCTGGTAGCAGTTTGATCGCTACCAAACTCTCGAGCTGCTCATCTCGGGCCAGCCAAACCACGCCCATCCCGCCACGGCCAAGAATCTTCTGCAAGGTATAACGTCGAAAGATCTTCTGTCCGGGCCCAAAACGTGGTATCTGAATCGTCTGGTCGAAATCCAGATCGTCAGGAAGAACATCGCCGGCCATCTAATAAGACGTAAATAGTAGCGGTGAGCGGGCTTTTTTTCAAGCTTATCCCAGAGACGAGGGCAAATCGAAGGGATGCAGGCCAACGGGTTTGGCGGAGCCGGCCCGCCGACATCACTGCGGGCAAAGGAACCGCACGGTTCGGGCGCCCTTGCTTTCTTCAATCCAGCCTCGAACCAATCGCTCGCAGACCAATTTAAAAGCTGCGGCCTCCTTCCCTCGCGCGGACTATCTAGTCTTTTCCAAGAGTCTGCCGATCTTGTTAGTCTTCGGCGCAGCATGAATTCCCTTGCAAATCAGAATGACGAGTGCGCTTACTCAAATGGCAAAAAAGGGCATCGTTGAGGAAGGACACGAATCGTGGACACCTTAGGCCGCTATACTGTTCTTGAAGATCAGACTGGAGCCGTCGTTCAGCCTGCCCCAGAAGGGGATTGGACGCGGCGGAAAGCGTTCAATCACGCACTACGCTGCTATGCCGCGCTTTCCGTAATTCCCAAAGCCGCATTTCCCAGTGAACAATCGCGCGAGCAATTCGAGCGCGAAGTTCGGATCGCAACAGGCATTCGGCACCGCAACGTGGCCTCAATCTTTCCGCTCGAAGTAGTCAACGACTGCTATCTGTATGCGACGGAGTTTTGCGATGGGGAAACCGTCGCCGCGCGCACGATGCGGAGCGGGTGCCTCGAAACACTCGAGGCGCTAAACATCGCACAGCAGATCGCTGCTGGCTTGGAAGCAGCGAGCTCAGCCGGAATACTCCACGGGAATATCACGCCCGATAATGTTATGGTGCTAGAGGAAGATGACGAGCTGTCAGTGAAAGTGCTCGGGTTGGCGCTGCCTGCCCGAGGCACCTTGGAAGGTCTCTCTCCTGCACCTGCGGAAGCCGATTTCAGGTCGCCTGAGGAAATCGCGGGAAAGACCTGCGATGTTCGATCGGGTATCTATTCGCTCGGCGCGCTTCTTTACTTGATGGAAGCTGGCCTCGAGAAGTACGAACAGTTTCGCGCCAGGTCGATGGGCGACGAGACAATCAAGCTGTTTAGAGACGAGGAAGATCTCTCCTATCGCGTCAGCATGGTCGTGCGACGTGCTGTCTGCCAGAACCCGAAAGAACGGATCGCAACATTTGCGGAGTTGGTCGACGCGATTGACCAGGCGCGAATTACCCCCGAGCCACCCGAGATTGAAGGGATCGCAGTCTCTCCGCCAATTGAGGCTGCGACGGGAGCGCTGGTACCTCCTGCGCCGGAACTTCCGGAGAGAGCGGCCCAACCTACGGAACCTCGCCCCGGCGAATTGACGATCCCGGTCGAGCTGCTGGGTGTTGCGCAGCCAGGGACAGTCCTCAGACTCAATCGCGTTGAAGCAACATCGCGTGAGCGTGTGGTAGCGTTTGGAGGAGATACTTTCTGCATTGGTCGCGCGACCGAGGCCCAACTCGTCACACGATTTCTACCACGGAGCAAAGCCAATGATGCGCAAACCAGACGGCTGAGCAAGATTCATGTCACATTGACGTGTGAAGGGCGCGACATCCTCCTTTCTGACGGCAGCGGTGGTAAACGGAGCGCTAACGGGTCGGCCTTTGATGGTAAACGGTTATCCACGGAAAATCCGATTCGTCTCGTCCAACCGGGCGAGCTAAAGCTGGCTGACACTTACTCGATCAAGATAATTCCAGTCCTGGAAGATGCGAATGGAGCGCCAGCGATTGCAAATCTAAAGGATTGGAACGGACCCACTCATGACAGTCACATTGAGCTAACTGGCGCGATTCTATTCATGCCTAACGAGAAGAGCGATGTTAATTTGAGCTTGTGGCTATTTTCAGCGGTAGCATTTGGAGTTAGTAGTGCTTCGCGATTGGATTTCACATCATCGCCAAAAACTGCCGCCTTGCACTACTTTCGCGGCTGTTTCTGGATCGAACAACGCTCCACCGAACCCCTGCTGCTGAGCGGCCTGGCTTTGGGGCGGGGCGAGATTGCGCCGCTCGCTCCAGGGCAAACGCTCGAGGTGAAGGGGAGCAAATATGCGATCGAGATCCAAGACCTAAGCAAGCAGCAGAAAGCTTAGATCGCCCTAGGTTCCAGCTTGATAAGCAAGATCTGCAAGGTGTTGCTGCAAGGCAGCCTGGACCACGGCGTTGATCTCAGAATTGTATTTCCAATCCAGAAAAAGGAAGCTGCGCGATCGCAAGGAAAGTTTCTCCAATGCGTTGATCGCCGGCTCGAAAACGGCATGAAGCGCCAACGGCGGCGCATCACCCAGGTCGGCGGCGAACGATTGTGGCGTAGCTCCGGGGAAACAACGGATCAAGGTTGCGATTGTGTCCCACCAAAGATCGCCGGGGAGATAGATGAGCGATTCTTCGGGTGTGAGTGATTGAAGACTCAAAAGCCTGTGGGGCCCGAGTGAAGCGGACCATCGCGAATCTGCTGCCGCAATCGCTCGAAGGCGATCGGAAACTTCAGCGTCATCCTTGGTATCGGTGGCAACGGCTTGAGCAAGGCTCAGGATTTCATCGAGAGCGATCGGGAGCGCGTTTTCATCGTTAACGAGCAGAATGCGGACTGCGATTACCGCCAGAGCATACAGGTCAGCGGGCGAGCTCCTTACCGGCAAAGTCTCGAACGGAACGTTGGGGAAGCGAACTCCCTCAGCCGAGCGAATCGCGAGAGTGACGTGCTCTGAAAGCTTTTGTGGAATGGTGCGAAACCGCCGTTCCCCCTGCGCGGCTCCCTCAGTCAGGTTTGCATAGAACGCCACGCGGCCGGAGGAGAGCGTCAATTGAATCCAAAGAAGATCAGTTTGCGAAGCCTCGATCCTCTCCTGAGTCGAGATTGTTCCTTCCAAGACAACGGTCTCATCTTTTTGCGCCATGACCTTGCGAATGCGCACCGCCCCCACGGCATTAACCGGGCTGCTCACCGCAACCGGTCGGTAGATCGAAGTGTGAGCGAGCCCGGGGGCGATGAAGTATCGCGCTTCGCTGGATTCAATTGGCAGGGCGAAAGCAGAGCCAAGGGCTGCCAGCCTTACTTTGGCAGTCCACAAGAAAGGCAAGCTTGCGGCGGTCTGGGCGAGCTCTACTCGGAAGCTATCGGCAGAAAGGTTGAGGAAGGGTAATTGCTCGTCACGAACGAAGTCTTCGACCAATCGAAAGACTTGCAGAAGAAGGTTTAGCTTTAGATGAAAGACCTCAATCAATCGGCCGGCAATGCCACGCTTCCCTAGAAACAGATGCGCTCCGCCTTGCTGGATTAGGTCGGAGTTCTGCAAGGTGCGATAAACACCATCAAGTTTGAATACCTTATTCCCTTCTTCGATGCCTTTCCATGCCTGACCGCCGAGGAGGTCGACACAACTCTCCAGGCTTAGCGGCGCGAACTTCTGCGCCATCATAAGGCCGCCATCGGCATTGAGTGCTATTAGCGGCCCGAGCACCTCTTGTGGCTCCTGGGTTGATTCGTTTCGAATCGAAGCCGTTGTCATCGGCAAAAAGATGGGCTTGGACGCGTTGCGAAGGCAAAGATAGCGCGCGAGCGAAGTGCTGTAGCGCGGAAGCGAATGGCTTTCCAGGAGAGCATCGTCAAGACAAAGCTCCCACGGTTCTGCTGAACTCTTATCTTTTGGATTGATTGGGCCCTTGACCGCGAGGTCGAAATAGATCGGAAAAGGATGAGCAGTTTCAGAGCTGATCTCAATTTTGGCGGACCTATCCTGGCGCGCGAAGAAAGCGGCGCGTCTTTTCCAGCGCTCATCAAAGGCATGATTGGAGAAAGTTTCCGGATGAGTCTGAAGAGTCCTTTCAAGGTTATTAATGTTCTGGATCCAAAGCTCGAGCCAGAGATGGACATGGCCGCCCTTATCCAGCAAACAGCCGAGAAAAATCGATTCCTCCGTGGTATCACGGAGCAGGACAAAAATACCTGCCACCGGATCTGGTGCCTCCCGCACAACGACGCACAAACGAAGCGCGCTCTCCTTGTCGGCGTCTGAGATCGGAACGGCGTGATAGCCTTTCTGAAACTGGTCGGCAGGTTCTTTTCCAGGAGGAGATGCCATGTTCATTAATATTCGTTATGCACCTACGGGAAAGAAAGCCTTTTTGCCGTTCCTCATGTGTAGCCGGACAGATCGGCATTGCAATTCGGTGCAATTTCGCTTTAGGCTCAGACCATGAAAGGTACACCGGTCAGGGCAACGGAATGGGCTGCCAGACTTGCCGCCCGTTTGCGATTGGTGCAAGCCAGCTTCGCCGATGATTCGCCTGAAACACGCGAGCGGACCCTGCGCGATGAAGTAGAGCAGGCTCTGAAAACCGTCGCGCTTGGACAACGCAAGGAATGCATAGAAGCGCTGGCGATGGAATTTCCGGTGCCGGAGTCCGGCAAGCAAAACGGTGCCGATGGGCACAAGACTGGCCCAGCAACTGCGCCGGAGGAACCGGCCGTTCTCGTTGAACGCGTAATCGGTTTGATGCAAGCGATGCCACCTAATGAAAGGGAATCGATTGTTGCGCAATTTATGGCGGCCGGTCTTCTTCCCGCTGGCAACGGAACAACCGCCGATATTTCGGAGGAGCTGAGAGAACGCCTGCAGAAACTTGCCCCTGGAAAACATCTTGACCACGCACGCGCTCTTCGCATCCTCGATGTTCTGATTGAATTCGTCTGGAGCCTCGATCAGTTGGTCTGGCAAGTTTGGAAGAGTATCGCGCCCAAGTCGCTGATTCGTCACGAGACCGGGAAGCATAGCGATTTTCGCAAGACTCTCGGGCCGTACCTAACGGGCGATTCGGAGGTTTCGACCGAGCAGATCAAACAGTTGGTTAACAAGACGCGCAAGCTTGTCTCCGGTCTGATGGCCGCGATGGGCACAGTTGGCGAAATTCACAGCCAAAAATTTCTCGATCGCTTGTCGCCAGATGCGATTCGGAAGCAGGCCGAAGCGGAACCTGGTGTTTTTGAAAGTATTGAGAAAAAATGCTGGCGAAAATACAGTGCGGTTTTTGGCGAAATGAACGAGGCTGCGATGGAAAGAGAAATTCTCGACGCGATCAAAAAATATACCGAGAAACTCGTTCTGGGGACTGACGCGGCCAAGACGTCGGACGAATAAATGGCAGCCCAAATACACTGGCATGAAGGCTTGTTCCTTCAGCAACACCACCTGCAGCGAAATCAGAAGGCGCAGGTGGACAACCTGTCCGCCGAACGCCGCTTGGCTTGGGCATATCCTTACGGTGTCATCGAAGCTCGGCTCAATACCGACGAGCTGGAGAACATGCGTCTCCGTTTCGATCGGCTACATGCCATTATGCCGAGCGGAATTGAGGTGAATTATCCGGCCGAGGCCGAGCTGCCCTCCATTGATATCAAGCAGGCGTTTGCGAGCAGCGGAGGAGCCTTGAACGTTTCTCTCGGCGTTCCGCTTTGGTTCGACTCGCGCGCGAATGCGGTTGCCCCCGGGCAGGAGGTAGACTCGAGGGTCAAGGTACTTTATCGCCTGAATGAAGTGGAATGTGCAGACGAAAATACCGGGGAAAATCGTAAGCCGATTCTGATGCGGCGGATCAACGCACGTTTGCTTCTCGAGAATGAAGATCCTTCCGATCTGGAAGTAATCCCGCTTCTGCGCGTCGTTCGAGCGACAGGTCAGGACGTAGGAATGCCACGGCAGGATTCCGAATATACCGGGCCTTGTCTTATCTTGAATGGTTCTCCCGTCCTCAAAGAATTAGTGAGGGATCTTGCCAGCCAGGTCGAAGCCAGCCGGAAGGAGCTTGTAGTGCAACTCACTCGTGGTGGTTTTAGCCTGGAGAATCTGCGCGGCGTCCTCTTCGAGCAAATGCTGAGATTGCGAACGCTCAACCGTTTCAGCGCGCGGCTGCCGTCGCTCGCAGAAGCTGCCAACGTCCCACCATTTTTCATGTATCTGGAGCTGCGCGAACTACTCGGAGAACTAACCGCCTTACATCCCGACCGTGACGTCTTTGATGTTCCCGCTTACGATCACGATAACCCTTACTTGGTCTTCGGTGAGCTCAGCTCAAAAATTCGTTCACTGCTGCGAGGTGCGGTCGCGCCCATGTTCATGAAGGTTCCCTTTACGAAGGTTGCCGGACTCTATACTGCAGTCTTCGAAGAAAAACATTTCACCATACCTAACGACTACTTCCTCGGGATCGAAACAAAGGAGGACCCGCGCGCCTTGGCACAGCTGGTAGAGAATCCGGACGAATTTAAGATCATGCCGAAGAGCATGGCGTCCCGCGCCATACGCGGTGTCTTGCTGAAGGAGGAGCGTTTCGTTCCTCTGGAACTTCCGGCTAAGGCCGGGCTGCACTACTTCAGGTTGCTGCGAAGTAACTCCACGCGCGCCTGGGAACAAATCCAAGCGGAGAAAGCTGCCGTTATGCGCTGGCCCGACGAAGCGGCTTCCGATTTTGATGCAAATCTCTACATGACGGTGCCGGTGACCGCAGGCGAAGGCGCGAAGTAACCTGCCCGTGACCTTGTTGGATCTTTACGAGCCCCTCTTTCAGTACATTTGCATGCTCAGTCGCATCGCGCGCAAGGCGGGGGGTGAAAAGATCGAGTTCAGTAGCTTGAGGGC
>Ga0193750_1000361_pt1 | contig 12559 bp, 12 predicted proteins | sample L1c1metaG_FD_160569 | JGI IMG/M metagenome (GOLD analysis project Ga0193750, IMG submission 160569) | Soil microbial communities from a riparian zone of the East river system, Colorado, United States - L1c1 | ecosystem: Environmental > Terrestrial > Soil > Riparian zone | place: USA: East River...
ACCACGATGGAATCAGTGATGCCGAGCGCGCGCAGGACGCCGAGATTTTGATCGATCTCATGCAGCGGCGCCTGCATGACACGAACGAGCGTTCCGCGAAAGGCGAAACAGATAATCATCGCCACGATCAGAGTGATCGCCATTTTCACGATCGTCCACCGCAAGTCTTCGAGATGTTCGAGAAAGGGCTTGGACGTTTCGCTTTCCGGCAGCTCGCGAAACTTGAAGATATCGCGCAGCGCCATTTTACCGGTGCGGCAAGTGGATAATTCCTTTCGCGACCAAACGTGCCCACATGCTGAGGGTGTTGGCGTCGCGAATGGTGTCGTCCGCTATCATGGCGGTGACTTGCGCCGGTGAAAATTCGCGACATTCCAAAATCATTTCCGCATCGTGGTATGTCTGATTTTGAATGGTGCGCTGGACGGGACGGGCGAGAAATAGAAATTCGCGCTCGTCGGTGAACCCGGGCGAGGAAAAGAAGTCGCCCAGGAAAACTGTTTCGCCACCGGGTGCGAGCTCGTAACCGGTCTCTTCGCGCAACTCTCGCAAGGCGACATCCCGAAATGAGCCAAAATCACACAATTGATCGACTTGTCCGGCCGGCATCTCCCAAATCGCTTTGCGAATCGGAATACGCTCCTGCCGAATAAGGACGAAGTTTGCTTCCGCGGTCATCGCCGCGACTACGACCGCAGATTTGCGTCGCACGATTGTCCAGGCGTGCGCCTCAGTCCGATGCGGCGTGCGGACGCGTTCGGTCACAACGGACAAATGATCGTCGGCAAAATGGACGTCGCTGGATATCGTCGTCCAATTTTCAGGCGTCTCCACGCCGGAAATAATAGCGTCACCGCGCGAAAAGCGAATTATTCGGTTAGAGCAGCTGGCGCCAGCGCGCGATCTGGCGCTCGATGTTTTCCGGAGAAGGCGAGCCGGTAGCGCCGCGGCGCCGCAGTGCTTTGCGAACGTCAAACACTTCGCGCACATCCTCCGCGAACGCATTCGAGGCTGCGCGAAATTCCTCGTCTGAAAGCGCATTTAGTCGTTTGCCGCTGGCTGCGAGTTTTCCGACAATGGCGTGCGCCTCGCGGAAGGGGACGCCTTTGCCTACGAGATACTCGGCCAGATCGGTCGCGAGCAATTGCGGATCATTCGCCAATGATTCCATTCGTTCCCGATTGATGGTGAGCGCTGGCAACATTGCGCCGAAAACTTCGAGCGCGCCCCGAACAGTATCGACCGAATCGAAGAGCGCTTCTTTGTCCTCTTGCAGGTCACGATTGTAGCTGCTGGGCAGGCCTTTCAATGTGGCGAGCAAAGCAACGAGATTTCCAATAAGCCGGCCCGATTTACCACGTGTCAGCTCCGCCATATCCGGATTTTTTTTCTGTGGCATCAAGCTCGAGCCGGTGGCGAAGGCATCACTGAACTCGATGAAACCGAATTCGCTCGTGTTCCAAATGATCAAATCTTCGCTGAAACGCGAAAGATGAATGCCAATCATGGCCAGGCTGTACAGAAAATCGGCGGCAAAATCGCGATCGCTCACCGCATCGACACTGTTTTGGGTGACACGCTGGAAGCTGAGCGCTTTGGCAATTGCTTCCCGGTCGAGTGCGATGGTTGAACCGGCGAGCGCGCCGGAACCGAGGGGCATGACATCGGCACGGCGACGCGTATCGCGTAGTCGTTCGTGGTCGCGCTCGAATGCTTCGAGCTGGGCGAGCAGGTAATGCGCGAAATAGATTGGTTGCGCCCGTTGTAAATGGGTGTAGCCGGGCATCAACACCTCGGAATTTTTTTGTGCCAGCAGCAGAAGCGCCTTTTGCAGCGTGCGGAGACGCGTAACGATCTCGTCAATTTCCTCACGCACATACAGGCGAAGATCGAGCGCAATTTGATCGTTGCGGCTTCGCGCGGTGTGCAATTTCGCGCCGGCCGGTCCGGTCCGTTTAGTCAACGCCGCTTCAATGTTCATGTGGACATCTTCCAAGGATATGTCCCAGAGGAATGTTCCGGCGGCGATTTCGTTTTCGATCTCGCGCAACCCGCGGGTGATCATCTCGAATTCATCAGCGCTTAGAATCCCGGCGCTGCCCAGCGCGGAGGCGTGTGCGATCGACCCGGCAATGTCGTGACGATAAAGGCGGCGGTCGAATGAGACCGATTCGCCGTAGCGCTGCGCAATTTCAGACACAGCCGGGGAAAATCTTCCTTCTCTCATGATTACGTCACTTCCCGTTCGCGAACCGCCGTCACCGAAACATAGTTTGCGTCGGGCAAAACAAATTTGCGCACTTCGACCTCGACCTTGCGTAAGTCAAATTGCGCCAGCAAATGCGCCGCCATCTCTTCGGCCAGAGTCTCAATCAATTTGTAATCATGCTGGTTGACGAATTCCTTTGCGCATTCTGCCAGCGCCGAATAGTTGACGGTATTTGCAATGTTGTCGTGCAGCTCGGCAATCTTCGGCCAGATCGTCACGTTCAAGCTCAAGCGTTGCGGCTCGGCGCGCTCGGAATCGGGCACGCCCACGCGTCCAGGGACCTCTAGCTGCTCGATATGAATGCGATCGATCACGACAGCTAGAACTTTGACGAGAAGCACATCCGACGGCGAGCGCCAATTCTTATCGTGCAGAACAGCGAACGCCAAGCTCAGCGAGCCTACTTGGGCGCAAGCGAAGCCACAATCTTCTCGAAGCGCGAATCGCCACGCAGCGGATCCCACCTTGGGTCAAGACGCAACTGACCGTAGCTGAGGTAGCCGGGGAGTTGTACGGCGATCTTCAATTGCTCCAAGGCTAGGTCCTGCTCGCCGGTCATCGCGTAAATGACCGCGAGATCCTGAATTACAGTGGCACCAGCAATCGAATCTTTGGCTATTGGCAAGAGCTCGACTGCGCGCCGGCCTTCACGGATCGCGTCTTCTTTTTGGCCGAGTGCGGCATCTGCCATTGCCAAAACACAGAGCCCTTCCCCATAGTTAGGCTGGTCGGACACAAGCTTCTGCGCTTCGGTTCGGGCGGTGGTAAAGGCGGTTCGGGCAGAGTCTAGATCGCCCGCCAGTTCAGCAACTTTGCCTTCACACCAAGCACGCGAAAAAGGAATATTTTGTTGGTAACATCCATCCGTTGGAAGCACGGCAAGAGCGCGGCTCGCGTTTTCGATATCGCGCAGGCACAACGCCACCTCAAGCCAGTACTCAGCCGTGTTTGCAGCGGACTGCGGATCCTCATCCCGCACCATCTGAATGGTAGAGAGCAGCGGCCTTGTGTCGGCATGCCAGTAAAGTTCCATGGCCGCGCGCTGCGCGCGCATCGCAGCGTCTTTTGGATCGAGCGCAAGTGCTCGATCGAGTATGGCTTCGGCGTCGCCGTATCTTCGCAGGCACTCGTAGCTTAGTGCGATCTGTTGGAGCACGCCTAGATTCTGCGGATCGAGCTCGACCGCTCGTTCGAGATTCTTCGTCGATTCGTTCCACCGGCTTTGCCGCCTGTCGATGTAACCCGCCAATAGATGTGGCAAAGGGTCATTAGGCAGTTTTTGGCGCGCCTGATCAAGTTCCTTGCGGGCGCGATCATAATCCAAATAACACCAGTATTGGTGTTTCGCGATAGCGAGATGCGTTTCGCCCGAATCGGGACGAAGGCGACGAAGGTCTTGAATTGCTCCATCGGCCATCCCCAGTCGTGCCGGAGTATGATCGAGGCCGGTGAAGTAGATTTGGTCGTGAGCATGTGCCAATTCGTAGTAGGCAAGCGCAAAGTTCCGATCACGCTTCACCGCTTCGTTGAGCAGGCGAACAGCTTCAAAGAGGCTATCTCTTTGAGGCGCGCTGAACACCGCGCTGGCAATAAGCGTTTTGCCGCGCACATACAGATCGTAAGCGCCAAGATCAGCCGTTGGTTTTTCTTCAATGGCCGCTTTCTCGTTAGGTGACAGCTTGCTCTTAAGTTGAGCAACGATCTCCTCTGCTAATTCGTTTTCGATCGCAAATACGTCGGCCAACTCGCGATCGTATGATTCTGCCCAAAGATGCAAATCCGTTCTGGCATCGATTAACTGGGTACTTACCCGCACGCGCCCGCCCGAACGCTGGACACTTCCTTCCACCACGTGTGACACACCGAGCGCCTTGGCGATCTCGCGCAAGTTGCGTTGAGCGCCGGCTTTGTACTGCATCACCGATGTGCGGCTGATGACCTTGAGATCGGCGACCTTGGCCAGATCGGTGAGAATCTCATCTTGCACGCCATCGGCGAAGTAAGCGTTCTGTTTATCATCACTCAGATTGTCGAAGGGAAGGACGGCGATGCTCTTTTCCGGTACTGGAAGTGGCGCAGGTGATCCCAAAGAAGCACTTGTCGTCGATGAAGCTCGATGGAAGAAGATCAAAAAAGTGCTAGTCAGCGCCAACATTGCCAGAAGGAAAGAAGCGACGAGCGCAAATTTCAGCCAACGCAGTGGGCGGACAGGACGCACCGGTGTACCCCCCTTCTTCCACCTTCGCCCGCGTTTCAGTTTTTCTGGAATCGCAGAGTTGCCGAGGCCGTCCTTGTAGAGATTAACAAGATTAAGCCGCAGCCCGTGCTTTACCTCCCACTCGCCGAAGTCGTGCAAGTAAGGCTGCCAGTGGCGGTATTGAGCGAGGTCGTCCGCCACATGTTTGGACAAGAGAATATGTCCGGCATCGCCGCAATCCATTACCCGCTGCGCTACGTTAATTCCGGTGCCAGCTACGTTTGAGCGGTCATTCACGTCGCTGATCTGATTGACCGGGCCACTGTGAACGCCCATGCGTAATTGAAGATGCGGATGACTCTTCGATGCCGCGTGAATTTCCAAAGCGCATTGCGCTGGTTCTTCCGGACTCCGGAAAAAAACCAACGCCATCCCATCTCCGGTTGGGAGCCGAATTAATTTGCCGTTTGCTTCGGCGTTCCGAAAAGAGGGAGTGCTTCGGACGATTTGATTGAGTTCCTGCAGCAACTCGACCTGCTCGTTCACGAGCAGCTTCGAATAACCGACAACGTCGATTAGCAGGAGATACCCGATCTCAAGCTGGAGGTCTGAGTTGGGCTCAGCGGACATATGGCCTGGGGTAAGGACCTCGTTCCTATAACCAATAATTCCAATTCGGGGGGCTCTGGTCGAGAGTAAATCCTCTGCGGGGAAACATACATGGCGATAAGAGGCCTCCAAGACGAGATATTCCCAACCGGAAGGTCTCCGGAAAGCACAGGTGGAAATTTCTCGTTAACCGGTCGAGGCAGGACTCTTTTTCAACCAAGCAAACACTTTCCTCTCGAAGCGAAAACTGAATTCCGCCCCGAAAGCAGCCAGATTGAGGACGATCATGACCAGGGCGAACAAATACATTCCCATTCCCAGGCCAATCATCAGATGCATCAGACAAATGGCCAGAAGCGCCGGAAGTCGCGTCCGACGACTCCAAACCAAAAAAGGATAGCTGGCTTCGAGAAGACAGATAAGAGCTCCCGCCAGCGGGAAGAAAAATTCCCCGTGGACAAGAACTTCAGGGGGCAAAACGTCAAACGGCGGGCGGGTCAAAGCACGCCAAAGATTGGATCCGTTCCACCAGCCGCTGCCAAGGCACTTCGCGATTCCGCTCGTGAAATAGATGATGCAAAGATGAATTTGTAGAACGCGGCGGAAAAAGCCTGACAGTCGTGGATCCTTCACCTGAGCTTTTCCTCTGCGGCGCCAATCCAGTGACCACCGATCAGGCAATGGCGACCACATTAGATAGAACAACCCGATTGTCATGAAGTTATCGACTCCATAGGCAACAAGACCGCCGCTTTTCGCCACGCAGAGATGAATGAACCAGGCTGTTATCGCTAAACTACGCGATAAAAAACCGGCGAGAAGACCAGCGCCAGCGCAAAGTAGAAGCCACCAGCTTAGGAAAAGAACTTCCCGTTCACTTAAACCGGCGGCGGAGGCGAGCGTTACCAACCAACCCAGTCGTGGAACCAGCGGACTTTGTGATGAGAGCAGCGCCTCCGACAAGGCGCGCCCGTTCATGCCTCCATCAGTTCCGGCAAACAGATAATTCCAATCGCTTCTCAACGACAGAGCGTAGAGCAACACTTGAAGACCGAGCCCGATCCTCAAAACGGCCAACCAATTATCGAGTTCCATGGGGAAGAGAAACTGGGTCAGCTTTCTCTTCCGCGAGTCCATCATCTTAGGGAGTTTTTGGTTGGGGCGGGTCTTTCCCACGGCTGAAATCATAGGCGTACAAAAACTCATACGACTCGCGTGCTCCGCGTTGGAACTCATGGATATCGGGGAAATTGCGCAAACCAAAAATGGCGCGGATTCTCTTTGCCTCGGGATGTTCTCGCCAGACAGGGCTGGCCAGCGTTTTCACCAAATATTCACGCAACGCGTCGTTACGAGTACGCCCAATCTCATCGAGCAAACCAGCCAGGCGTAACTCAGCCGCTGTGCTTCTGACCGCTGGGAGCTCGTACTCCACAGTTTCGTCGGGATAGTGTAGCTCAAAGACGAGTTTGTAATTTCCGGGCACATTGGGGGCAAAATAGCCATAGCCCCGCTCAATTCCCGCGACGTGCAAATATGTCAAAAGCGCACGGCGGACCGGGTTCGATGACGCTAAGTTTTGAGCGAGCGTAGCGGATGCGATCGACTCGAGTTTCCGTGCAGTGCTACTAAAAGATGTGGGAAGAATGGTGAGGCGGTGCGCGATCAACCAGAAAATCTCGCGAGACGAGATTGTGATGATCAGCAAACCATGCAGGAGGAACCACGCCAAGTAGACACGCCTTTTGGCGTGAGAACTCTCTGCCCGCACGGGCGCTCCAAAACACGAATTCGCCGTTACGGCTGCAACAGGTTCAAAACCGCGTCCACATCCCCCTGTGTCTGACTAGCGACTTGTTGTGTCACGTGCCGCCCGATCGAGGTCAACTCCTCATCCGCTGCTCTTTTTGCCTTTTCGGACACTATAACTTCATCAGTTTTGATCGTCGTCTGCGCAAATTCGGGGCAATCTTGGGGTAAACAGTGTGCTCCATATTTGGCAGTTCCGTGGACCAACCGGATCCTGTTACCCCACTCTGCCTTGTAATTGCCGTTGCAGAGGAGGGCTATAAATTCCTTTTCCCCCTCGTCGTTGTCCTTAACGAGGACACGGCGAGTCTTGATCTTTGCAAACTTGGGCGCGTGGATGGGGGGTGTCGCCTCTTCTTCACACTTCCCGTAGCTCGGAGGCCACCGATGCACGACAGGTGTTTGTGAACAGACACAGAGTCCGATCACGCCCAGGATCGCGACTGCCGGGAGGGTCACAAATTTGATTATTCTAGATTGCGTCTTCATGAGGCCATCGGGTTTGAACCGACGCCATGTGAATTGCAAGCCTAAAGCACCGCACCTGCCTGCCCAGGACTAACGACCTGCTGGGAAATCAGCCGAGGCGAAACCGAATATCGCGAATGGTTTTCCCGCCAAAGCGTTGTTTTAGTTTGCGCAAGATTTCAGTCTTTGCGATTCGCTCTAATTCGTAGTGCAACGATGGCTGGAGGACGCGGACGTAGAGAATACTGTCACGCAAAGCAACGGGGGCGGAATGGGCGGCGATGAATTCTCCGACGATCGATGACCAGGCATCGATCACCTCGCTTTCGCGCAATCGCTCTTTCAAGCCGAGCTTTTGCATTAATTTCGGCAGCAATACGCCCGGTGTTTCCCAATGATCTGATCGCGCCTTTTTCTCAGGCAGGCCGCGCCATTCCTGGAGGACGGCGGCGCGGAGGGCGGGTTTCACGGAGATTGTTGAAGGGTTGAAGGGTTAAAGCGTCGGAAAAGAACAAAGTCCCGTCAACGCTTTATCGCTTTAACCCTTCAACGCGCGCCAGCCTCAATACTTCCGCCGCATGTTGCTCGGCAGAATATTGAGCTCGGTGCGATATTTCGCCACCGTGCGCCGCGCGATGGGGATGCCGCGGTTGCTTAGAATCTCGACAATCTCCTTGTCGCTCAGCGGCGCGTTGCCATCTTCATTTTTCACCAGTTCAAGAATGGCTTCTTTCACACTGGTATTGCTCATCGATTCGCCGGTGGCGGTCTGGTAACCCGGCGTGAAAAAGTATTTCATCTCGTAAACACCCTGGGGTGTTGCCATGTACTTGCCGCTGATGGCACGGCTAACAGTGGTCTCATGGACCCCGACCGCGTCTGCGATTTGCACCATCGTCATCGGCTTCAATTGCGAGGAACCTCTTTCGAAGAAATCGCGCTGCCGCGAAACAATCTGATGCGCAATGTTGGAAATCGTTTGCTGGCGCTGGTGGATCGATTTGATGAGAAATTTTCCGCTCCGGATCTTATCGCGAATGTAATCCTTTACCTCGTTTCCATTCCCATCCTGGGCCATGATGTCTTTGTAAGTATTGCTGATGCGCAGATGCGGAATCTGGTCGCCGTTAAGCATGACCTGGTATTCGCCGTTCACTTTTTCAACGGTCACATCAGGTACGACATAGTTTTTCGGCGCCTCGGCAAAAATCGCGCCCGGCCGCGGTTCCAGTTGCGCAATGTTATTGGCGCATTTCTGTACCTGCTCCACGCTAATACCCATGCGGCGCGCGATTTCGGGAAAGCGCCGCTTGCCTAAATCCTGCATGTGCTCGGAGATGATTTTGTATTCCAAGCTGCTCCCTTTGCCGTCGCGCCTTAATTGAATGAGAAGACATTCGCGCAAGTCACGCGCACCTACCCCCGGTGGGTAAAAGCTCTGGATAAGCGTGAGCATGTGCTCGAAATCGTCCTGGGCAATTCCGGTATTAAGCGCCATTTCTTCCGGCGTCGTCTGGAGAAAACCATTGTCATCGATGTTACCGATAATGAGCTCGGCCGTTTTGCGATCATTCGAATTCAGGACCTGTTGATTGAGTTGCGACATCAAGTGCTGTTGCAACGTTTCGGTGGTGGCAATGGAATCGAAAAAGAACTGGCGTTTCTCTTCGTCCTCGTGGGCGCGGGCGCTGTAGCTGCCCGATTGCGCCATGTAATCGCGCCATTCCTCGTCGAGCTTGGCTAGTTTATCGAATTCTTCCTTGAACTCCTGATCGCTCGCCGCTGACTCGGTCGTAGAAGGGGAATCTGGATCGGTCGCGAGTTCCTCCAACACTGGATTGGTTTCCATTTCCTGCTGCACCAGGTTGCGCAGTTCGAGCAACGGCGCTTGAAGAATCAGCAGACTTTGCTGGAGTTGTGGCGCGAGAACCTGCTGCAGAGAAAGATTCTGCGATTGATGCATCCCCTGCGCGGCCATTGTGAAAAGAATATGGGTCTTGTAGCGCACTCGCAAGCAATTTCCGCGCCGCAGATTCAGGAGAAGCGCCCGGCTGAACGACTTACGAATTACGGGAACGCGAATTGCTCTTGAGCATCGCACTGTCTATGAAACCGACGCTCCTCTGCGCGTTTTGCGTGCTTATTATGCTCGTCTCCGCCGCGCCGGCGCAGTCTCCCCAGCGTAATCCCGCCCAGGAAGAACTAACTGCCCTGATAAAGGAAGTTCGTGCGCAACAGGCCGCTGTTGCGGCCAATCAGGCCAAGATCGACGAAAAACTCGCCACCCTGGCCGAAACTATTCGGCTTGCGCGAATTTATTCCAGTCGCGGAGGCCGATGATGCAAACAGCGCGCATATTAATGATCGCTGCGGCAATAGTTGCCGGTGCTGTCATGGGTGTTGCCCAAACTCTCGAACCGACAGCGGTCCCGATGCAGGCAGCAACGCCCGCTCTCGTGCCAGACGCAAAACAGCAGGCGGAGATGGCGGAGAACATCAAGCAGCTCCAGGAATTGAAAGAGCAGAATGATGAGATTTTAAAACAGCAGCAAGCCGCGCTCGAAGCTCTTGATGACTTGCAGAAAGAAGCCGACCAAATCCGCATTTACAGCAAACGCGGCTAGGCTATCGGAAAAGGCAGCTACTTTTTCTTGGGCTCAACCTTGCGGTAAAGCGTCGCCATGCTGATCCCGAGCATGGTTGCGGCCTTTTCGCGCGAGCCGCCACAATGCGCCAGCGTAGCCTCGATATAGCCGCGCTCTTGTTGTTGAATGAAATCGTCCAGTGGTTGGCCCACCGGCATCGAGGCCCGTACTTGCTCGGCCTTTTCACCCAGCGCGGTGGCGACGATGTTCGGCGGCAAATCCACCGGCAGAATCATGTCGTTCTCGCACAAAGCGCGGGCGCGCTCGATCGCGTTCTCCAGTTCACGCACGTTGCCTGGATAATCGTAATGGCAAAGGATATCGACCGCTTTGGGATCGATCTTCTTCGACTCACGACTGGCGGCTGAGGCTTGTTTCTGCAAAAAATGGTTCACCAGCAGAGGCACGTCTTCCAGACGGTCACGCAGGGGTGGAATCTCGATCGGAATTACCGCCAAACGATAGTAAAGATCTTCGCGAAAGGTCCCGTCTTTTAGCTTCGGCAAAAGGGCCTCGTTCGTCGCGCCCACCACGCGGACGTTTACAGGCGAGCTCTTATTGTCGCCGACGCGACGGCATTCTCGCTCCTGCAAAACGCGCAGCAGCTTTGTCTGCAATTGCGGCGCCATGGAATTGACCTCGTCGAGAAAAATCGTGCCCAGATTCGCCTCTTCAAACAATCCACGCTTGTCCGCGACGGCGCCGGTGAACGCGCCCTTTTTATGACCGAACAATTCCGACTCGAGCAAGTTCTCCGGTAAGGCGCTGCAATTGATCGCGACAAAAGGATGATGCTGGCGGTTGCTGTTAAAATGCAAGCCGCGCGCGACCAATTCCTTGCCCGTCCCGCTTTCGCCCTGGATCAAAACCGTGCTGTCGGTGTCGGCAACTTTGTTAATCAGGCTATAAACGAGCTGCATTTTTTGGCTCGTTCCAATGATGTTCTCAAATTTGTATTTATTCTTGAGTTCCTTGCGGAGGTAGACGTTCTCCCGCAAGGCCGCCTGATAATCGAGAGCGCGCTGCACCGTCATTTGCAGTTCGTCGATCTTGAACGGCTTGGTCACGTAATCGTAAGCGCCCATCTTCATCGCTTCGACTGCGGTTTCCACCGAGGCATAAGCGGTGATCAAAATCACGGCGGTTTGCCGGAGATGCTCGCGGACGTGGCGCAGGACATCGAACCCGGTCATCGTTTCCATCCGAATATCGGCGATGACGACGTGTGGCTGAATCGAATCCATCTGTTCGACCGCTTTTGGCGCGGCATTGAAAGGGAAAACCTGGTGACCCTTTTCCCGGCAAAGTGTCACAATGACTTCGACCATTGCCGGCTCGTCATCGATGATTACGATCTTAGCCATTCGCAGCGCGGAGAATATTTCAGTTTTGAGAAAAAGAAAGAGGAAACACGGAAAAACTTAGTGAATGCCGGTCCTTTTACCATGGAGCATGATCCATGGAACTTTGCCGACAAAATTGAGAATTGTTTGGTAAACGGCGGACGAGTCTGTAGAAGGTATAGCGATCATATTTGCCAGAAAATTTGGCCCTATTTTTCCGAGCTCATGTTCTCGCCGTAACGCCCGTGCTGAATTAACCGTCACCATCTCCAAGGTTTTTTCCGGCTTAAAGAAAGGAAACTTTTTGTGAAACGCTCTCATTTCTGCGAATAAGCTCAGATCATCGTTGCTCGCGAGACTGTCCGTCCCCAGACAAATGTTGAATTCGAGTCGGTGCAATCTTCGGAATTGGAAATCGCCGTGCCCAAAATAGGCGTGGCTGCGAGGACAATGCGCGATTGAAAATTTCTGTCGAATTTCCTCCAGCAAATCGAAATCGCTCTCCATCAGTTCATTCAAATGCGCAATGATCCACGGTGCCGTCTTCTGGAGTGATACTGGCCGTCCGGCTTGGACTGAGGGATCCCGCCGCGAAAGGTGAAGGCCACGAAAAAACATTTCCAGCGGCGTTGTCCCACCGCAATCGTCCATCGACCGCCCCAAACTTTGCAGAAATTCAAACAATGGGCCGGAACGGTCGCGAAACATTTCCATCTCTTCGCGCGACTCCGCCAAATGCGTTGTCAGCACGGTATTTTCCCGCAGCGCAATTTCCTGGCAGCGGCGGAACACATTCGTGGACGCGGTAAATGGCGCGTGCGGCGCCAGGCCCCAGTTGTTTATGCGTTTCAGCGACTCGACCGCGGTATCAACGATCTCATTTGCGCGTTTCGGCTCGCGCACGTCGATTAACTCAGCAAACCACCAGGTTTGAACTGCCTCATCTATCCTCCCAATCAGCTCAGGAAAAGCGGTCAAATTCGCGATCGTTGTCGTTCCAAATCGATACGCTTCCGCTAATCCGGTGTTGATGGAGGCGACATAATCTTCGGCTGTCAGTCCTGCCTTCTCTGCGTTGATCGCACGGATCCAATTGGTGAATGATTTCTGTCGCGGAATTTTGCCGCGCAAACAGGTGTAATCGAGATGACAATGAGCGTTGATTAAACCCGGCAAGAGAATGCACTCACCGAGATCGAGGATTTCATCAATGTCCGAC
>Ga0193750_1000362_pt1 | contig 12548 bp, 7 predicted proteins | sample L1c1metaG_FD_160569 | JGI IMG/M metagenome (GOLD analysis project Ga0193750, IMG submission 160569) | Soil microbial communities from a riparian zone of the East river system, Colorado, United States - L1c1 | ecosystem: Environmental > Terrestrial > Soil > Riparian zone | place: USA: East River...
ATAGGCCTGGGCTATCTGAACCCACCCGCCGCTGAAGTCGCCATGCCTAAACAGCCGACGATGTCCGAAGGTCCGGCAGGTCCGCAATTCATCGCGGCTGATTCGGCTGACGCCGCCCTAACGACACTTCACGTAATCCTGCCGCCCAACTTCGCGGGCGCATGGCAGAAAGGGCAGATCATGATCGTCGTCGAAGCGGAAGTTTCTCGAAACCGCACGCTCGTCTCCGCGCTCCCGAAGAAGAAAACGTTTGCAGCCGACGCCGCCGATCTCGTGCTGATCGAAAGCTTGCGCGCGGTCCCGGCGATCTTCGAGAGCGGCATGGCGATCTTGTCACGCGACGCATTCCTGCGGCTGGTCCCGGCGTTGCAGAATCATCCACGTGTTACTTTCGGTAAAGCGACTCGGGCGACGATCTCTTCCGCCGCCCTGCGTCCCGAGCTTCTGGTCGAGTCGCGCGGCGAGGGGAGCATCGCGGTGAAAGCGAATTTCAGCAGGAAGATCGATCAAGAGCAGGAGCACGAGCAGGAGGAGGAGGAGGAGGAGGAGGAGAAGGAGAAGGCACTGATCCTCTGGAACGCGACCGATGCGTGGTTGTTGCAGAACAAAGAGTTCATCCGCTGCGGCGAAGCGTTGCCGGCTGGTTCGACGCACCTGATCGAGCGGCCGTTGCTGCTCGATGGCGACCGCGCGTTATCTTTCCTCGCGTTCGATCTGCCTCGGCTACGCGACGCATTCGATATCCGCGCCGGCGAAGGCGTTCGTCTTCCGGAAATCGCAACGGCGCGGCCAGTCTTCGAGCTGCGGCTGGCTGGCATGCTCTTCAGCGTCACGGGTGAATTGATGTGCATGTACGGAAACCGCGCGCCGATCAAAGCATTGGCCAAAGCCCAGGATCAATTCGTCTTTCGTGATCCACAAAATATGGATCGATTGCTGATGCGAAATCTCGACGCAGAGAACGCGGCGGTCGCGCGGCTTGAGCAAACTGGGTTCGCCCGAACGGACGCCGGCGGTTTCGTGCTACACGGCCAGCTCAATGTTGTCCGGTTCTTCGCAACCGATTATCCGAGACTGCAGCGCGACTGGAAGGTTATCCTCACTGCGCAGGTCGAGAAGTGGACCGGCCAGATCGAGCGCGTCACGCCGAAGCTCGAGATTGTCGGCTCGGGTCAGGATTGGTTCGAGGTGCGTTACTCACTGACCACGCCCGGCGGAGAGGTGTTTTCGAACGCCGACATCCAGCGACTGCTTCGCTCTGGGCAGTCACAGACACGATTAAAGAATGGCCACCTCGCGGTGATCGACGCCGCGGGCCTGGAGGATTTCGAGCAGGTCATTCGTGATTGCGATCCGGCGCAGACGCAGCCCGGGCTTTACCGCATCAACCGCGCCCACGCCGCTTATGTCGAAGGGACCGCGCGCGAGCTTGGCTCCGCTGTCGCCGATCGTCGCGAAGCACTGAAGAAGTTTATCACCGGCCGCGACGCGTCTCCGGATGCGAAGACGAAACTCGGCACGCTCGCAAAGGTATTGCGCGAGTATCAACTTGTTGGTTTTGAATGGCTCACGCGCCTCGCTGCAAACAATCTCGGCGGCATCCTCGCCGACGAAATGGGTCTTGGTAAAACCGTGCAGACGCTGGCGTTTCTACGCGCACATCAGAGCGATGGCCCTGCCCTCGTCATATGTCCGACATCGCTTGTGACGAACTGGGAGAATGAAGCGCGGAAGTTTACTCCCGAACTCAAGACGCTCGTGCTCGAAGGCGCCGATCGCGCCGCGCGTTTCAAGTCGATCGCGGACGTGGACATGGTCATCACGAGCTACGCACTGCTAAGACGCGACATCGACACATTGCGCGAAATCAATTTCTCCACCGCTGTGCTCGACGAAGCGCAGCACATCAAAAATCCGGAGACGCAAAACGCGCAGGCCGCGTTCGCCCTCCGCGTGAAGCATCGCTTCGTGCTGACCGGCACCCCGATGGAAAATTCGGTGCGCGATCTCTGGTCGATCATGAACTTCGCGCTGCCGGGTTATCTCGGGGATCGCGCCGACTTCCGCGAGCGCTACGAATTACCGATCGCGCGTGGCTCCGCGCCCGATGTGCAACGCCGGCTCTCGCGCCGGCTGCAGCCGTTCCTGCTTCGCCGAAGGAAATGCGACGTCGCGAAAGATCTGCCCGAAAAAATCGAACAGGTCGTGCCTTGCAGCCTAACGAGTCATCAACGCGCCGCCTATGACGCGCTACTGCGCGAGATCCAGCAGGGTCTCGGCAGTTCCGGCAAGAATGTGAACGCCGGTGCACAACGAATGAAGATGCTTACTGGTCTGCTCCGTTTGCGCCAGGTCTGTTGCGATCTGCGGCTCGTCGGCATCGATAAGGAAGAGACCTCGGCAAAGCTGGATCTCCTCGACGAACTCCTCGAGGAAGCGATTGACGGCGAACATCGCGTCCTCGTCTTCAGCCAGTTCGCCTCGATGCTGCATCTCGTGCGCGAACGCCTTGAGAAGCTAGAGATTCCATTTTGCTATCTCGACGGTTCAACCAAGCAGCGTCAGGAAATCGTGGATCGCTTCCAGAGCGATCCTGCGATTCCAGTCTTCCTGATCAGCCTGAAAGCCGGCGGCGTCGGCCTGAATCTCTCCGCCGCCGACACCGTGATTCATTTCGATCCGTGGTGGAATCCCGCGGTCGAGGCGCAAGCCACCGACCGCGCCCATCGCATCGGGCAAACCCGGGTCGTCACCGCCTACAAGCTGATCACCCGCGGCACCGTCGAAGAAAAAATCTTGCGGCTGCAGGAGAAAAAACGCGCGGCGATCGATGCCGCCATCGACAGCGAGGAACCGCTCATGACCGGCCTAACGACCGAGGAACTCGAAGAGCTACTCGCGTAGGCCAAAAGGAACAGTTGCAGCGCGGAAAGCTGGAATAACGTTGGATATGATGAGCTCTTACACATTGGAACCGATTGGCTTCATTCGCTCGACAGTGAAGGGTCGGGAAGATGCGCCGCGGCAGGGACCGGAAGGTGCGAGCGCAGAAGCGATTGTCTGACCATAACGGTCTCAGCATAATTGTGCGCTGACGATGCACGCGACAGCGAAGTCAGAAGTAAGAATTAGGAATTAAGAAGTTGGTGGGCAGTCGCCCAGGTCACTTCTTTGGCTTCGTGTTCTTCACCGCGGACAAATGGAAAGGAAGAAGGATGAAGGAAGAATTAAGAAGTGAATCAAAAAGTCTTCGCTCGCTTCAGGGTGGTGACGAAAATCGCGGTCAACTCTTCGCACTCTTGCCGGCCGGAATTGGCCATGTGCTCCAAGCCGAAGGGCTGACACGCTGAACTGAAAAGCGGAAAAGGCTGAGCCGAGTCTCACTCTCGCGAGAGGACCGAAAACAGCGTTTGCCCCAAACTCCGTTTCTGATCAAGATTGAGCAGTGTGATCGCTAAGAAAATCTTCCTCAATGAATTGGGTAACATCTAAAAGGCAAATTACGTTCCGAAAACGCCTGATTAGTTTCGCCTTTGGCCTTCTGACAATCATAAGCCTCGTTGTCCCGAGTGAAGCAGCTCCTCCTCACAAGGCGCCTGAGGTTGAGGCGAACGCTACGGTCACCCCCACGCCTACGCCCACCGCTGCGCCGACACCTTATTTCAAACCGGAGTCCACCAACAGTTCAGGTAGCGTGACGGTCGAAGGCAGCCGCATCGATTATCAGGCCGTGGCAGGGACGATTGTCGTCCATCCCAAAGGCTGGGACGACGCGGCGAAGCCTGAAGAACAAAAGGCCAAGGAGAACGAAGACGATTCTCAGGATGACAAGGGGTCCAAGAATCCGACAGCAGAAGCGTCGATGTTCTACGTGGCCTACACGAAGCAGAACACGGAGCCTGAGAAACGGCCAATCACCTTTCTCTTCAACGGCGGGCCCGGCTCTTCGAGCGTCTGGCTGCACATGGGCGCTTTTGGGCCCCGGCGGGTGGTTACCGCGGATAACTCGCATACGCCGGCCGCACCCTATCAGGTGGTGAACAACGATTTCAGCCTGTTGGACGCCACCGATCTGGTGTTTGTGGACGCTCCCGGCACCGGATTCAGTCGCATCGCCGGGAAGAACAAAGAAAAAGAGTTCTACGGGGTAGATCAGGACGCGCACGCGTTTGCGGAATTCATCGTCGCCTATCTCAGCAAATACGGGCGCTGGAATTCGCCGAAATATCTCTTCGGTGAAAGCTACGGCACACCGCGGTCCGCCGTGCTGGCAAACTTGCTCGAGCAAGATTACAAGCTCGATTTGAACGGAGTCATGCTGCTTTCGCAGATTCTTAACTTCGACCTGAGTGTGGATGAACCGGAAAACAATCCCGGAGTCGACCTGCCGTATGTCGTAGCCCTGCCGACCTACGCAGCTACGGCCTGGTACCATCACAAGTTACCCGGGGCGAATTCCCCCACCGAGTTAGAACCTTTCCTGAAGGAAGTGGAGGATTTCGCGACGAAGGATTACGCGCAGGCGTTGGCGGAGGGAGCGACCCTGTCGAAAGCCCAGCGCCAGGCCATCGCTGAGAAGCTACGTGCCTATACCGGCCTGCCCGTGAGCTACATCCTGAAGGCTAACTTGCGCATCGATGGCGGCGAGTTCGAAAAGAATCTCCAGGACGATGCGGACACGACCACGGGCCGGCTCGATACGCGCTTTTCGGGACCCACCATGGACCCGCTAAGCAAGGAGGCCGATTACGATCCGCAGTCCGCCGCCATCAGCTCCGCCTATGTCTCGGCTTTCAACGACTACGTAAGGAAGACTTTGAAGTTTGGTCAGGACAAAATGTATCGGCCCGTAGCCCGGTTGTGGAAGAGCTGGGATTTTAAACACCAGCCGCCGGGGGCGCAACGGCCGCTGCAGCAGGCGACTAACACCATGCCAGACTTAGCCACCGCCATGAAATACAATCCGGACCTCAGAATTCTTCTAACCGGCGGCTACTTTGATCTGGCCACACCGTTTTACGAAGGCTGGTACGAGATGCACCAGCTGCGGATCCCGGACCGGCTCCAGGATCACATTGAATATCATTACTATCAGTCGGGCCACATGGTGTACGCCCACCAGGAATCGCTCAAGGCCCTCCACGATGACGCGGCCGCGTTCATCCACTCGACCGATCATCTGGGCAAACAATCGAATTAGGGTCACTCTTCATTTTTGATCCCAACCAAATCCGCTAACCGAAACTATCTGGTCGCGGATCCTAAACTCGCCTCTCAGTCCAAGGGATGGTACACGGCGCGTCTTTCGCTGGAGACAGTCGCCAGCGTACTTCTTTGGTTTCGCCGTCTTCATCAAGGACTTGCCTTCTGAAAAGCTGAAACGCTGAAAACCTGAAAAGCTGAAACGCTAATAGAAGAAACGCGCCGCGAACAAGGACTTGTTACGCGGCCCTCCGCCAGCCGAATAAACGCGCCGGGAGAAACAAGATCGAGCGCACGAGCGCGAAGAGAGCTTCGAAGGTGATCCCGATCAGGCGAAAGGGGAGCGAGAGCAGCCACACGAACGGAAAGATTATCAAGGCGAGGAGCGCTAATGGCCACGAGACAACCAAAAGAAGGCACCAAACGAGAAGGGCGAGCAGGGTTTTCACACAGTTAGCATTTCACTCGCGGATCAAACGTCAACTAGGCGCGGCTAGTCATCACGCGGCTTTTCACCTACAGAATAACCGGGGTCAAGTCTTCACATTTGACGTTCAGTTTGGTGCATCGTGGAGGCTATGGGCTGGCAGCGCCAGCACGCACGCAAATGTTCCGGCGCTGACCGCAATCATCAGCAGCAAGCCCACGCGAAAGCCACCTACGGTCGCGGCCAAGACAAACGCGCTGACGCCGAGCGCAGCACCGATCTGCCGGATGAATTGCTGGCTGGTGGTCGCGCTACCCATGCGGGCAACCGGGACGCTATTCTGCACCACGACAGTGAGCGCGGGCGAGAGCAGTCCCATTCCGGCGCCTGCGATGAGCGCCGCAACGATGACCCAGCCGAGTCCATGTTCGAATGCGACCATGAAAAAGAGAAGTCCCAGAATATGCACAACAATTCCAATCACACTCGGAAGTCGTTCGCCGATTCGATGGACTAACCGTCCAGAAGCGAAGGCGAACGTGCTCCATCCAATGGTGAACGCGCCAACCACCAGGCCGACGAACGCGCGGTTGTCATGAAAAGCGGCGTTGGTTGCGAGCGGCAGATAAGCGCTCAGGCCGAAGCCGCTGAAGAAGGCGAGGAATGACGAAGAAATCGACGACGCGTAGCCGGCATGATGAAAGAAAGTCAACGGCAGAATCGGATGCGGCGTTTGTCCCTCATGCCAGACAAAGATGGCAAGCAGAATGATTCCGGCGCCAACGAGCGCGGCCTGCATTAGTCCGATTTGTCCCTCACCGAGATCGACAAATGCCCACATCAGGCAACTGCCGCCGGCGCCGGCGAGAAGCGCACCGGCAAAATCGAATCGGCCGACGCTATGTCCGATGCTCTCGTGCATTCCGGCGATCACAAGGAAACCAGCCACAATGGCAATCGGCATATTTATCAAAAAAGCCCAGCGCCATGAAACGTGCGTCACGATCAGCGTCCCAAGGAGTGGTCCGGCGACACTCGCGATCGCCCACGCACTGCTGGCCGCGCCCAGGGCCCGGCCGCGTTTGTTAGGCGGATAAACAACTCCGAGCAGAACAAACGGAAGAGTCGCAACGGCTCCCGCTCCGATGCCCTGGATGGCGCGCGCGCCGATAAACTCCATCATCGTGCGCGCGATGGCGCAGAGTCCGCTCCCGACCGTGAACGCGACAATGCCGACGAGATACGTGCGCCGACGTCCCCAGCGATCCGACCCCGGTCCCCAGATCGGCATCGATACCGCCGCGGCGAGCATGTAAGCCGCAAATGTCCACGCGTAGAGGTGCGCACTGCCCAGTTCAGGCAACGCCACCGGCATGACCGTGCTGACGATCGTGTTGTCGAGACCGGCAAGAATGATCGTGAACAACACACCGAGCAAGACCAGCACGCCGCTCTGCCCGGAGCAATCCACCTTTGAGGTTCTGATCTGAGATTGCTTTTCCGCGCGCTTCAGCGATTGGCTATCATCGTTTTTGTGTCATCCGTCAATCCGCGGAAACGGTCAGGCGCGAGCTAACGGATGTTAGATTCCCGCATGAATCACGCTGAGGAAAAATGGCGGAACGTGACAGCGCGGGCGTTCGTCACTTTCCCGCAAATGCCTTCTGTAGCTTTGCGAGATCGAGCTTCGTCATCTGCCACACCTCGTGCGTGACCCGTTGCAGCCCGGCCGCATCCTTCGCCCATTCGGCGAAAAACTTTGCCGGTACGATTTGCCAGAAGAGCCCGTACTTATCCGCGACCCATCCGCATTCCACTTCCTTCCCGCCGCGCGCGGTGAGTTTCTCCCAGTAATAATCGATCTCCTCCTGCGTGTCACAGTTGATCACGAACGAGACGGCTTCGGTGAACTTGAACTGCGGTCCGCCGTTCAAGGCGGTGAACTCCTGGCCATTCAGCTCGAACGACACCGTCATCACCTCACCTTTCTTTTCGGGAATGTCTTCGCCCGCGTAATGGGTGATCTGCTTGACCTTCGAATTCTTGAACACCGAGACGTAGAAATTTGCCGCTTCTTCCGCCTGATTATCGAACCCCAACATGCTTCATAATTGCGCGCTCGGGACGCAGTGCAAAGTCCGAGGTGCGAGGTCCGAGCCGGACCGGCGTTGCACTGGCATTGGGCTGGCGGGGCTTGGTATCCGAAGAAATTGGAGACGATGCCCGGTCGCCGAGTTTACGCGAAGGTGTAATATCTGAGGTCAGGAGAGGGGACTAACTATCGAAGTGATGCACGAGGACAATATTCGCGCGGCGATAGATCGACATTGGGCGGCCTCCGCCGCGGGTGATCAAGTCAGCGAACACGACATCTATCACGATGACGTTGTTTGCGAGTACCCGCAGTCAGGCGAGATAATTAACGGTCGCCGAAATCTGCAGGCGCTGCGTAGCCACCACCCTGATAAGCCATCCGGGTTTACCGTCAGGCGGATCGTGGGAGAAGGGAATCTCTGGGTTAGCGAGTACGTAATTAACTACGGCGGCAAACGTCTCTTTACCGTGAGCGTGATGGAGTTCCGGGATGGAAAAGTGTCGCACGAGACACAATATTTCGCCGACTCGTTTGCTGCTCCTGCGTGGCGGGCCCAATGGGTCGGGCGCGCCGTGAGTTGAGAAGTTGAGAACAGGAGGAGAGGAGGACGGAGGTCAAAGTCTGAGGTCAGTGGTCAGCCGTCGGTCGCGCAGCTAGGAATGGTTTGAGCCTGAGGCGAACGCTAGGTAACATTAGGGCCACATGCCGGACGACCCGAAAACGAAGCACATGGAGACCGCCCATGTTCTCTTTCTGGATATCGTCGGGTATTCCACTCGCCTAACGGACCAGCAGCAGGCGTTAGTGGACGAACTCAATCAGGTCGTCCGCAGCTCCGATGAATTCAACAAGGCGGCAGCCGCCGGACGGCTGATGAAAATTCCGACGGGTGACGGCATGGCGCTCATTTTTTATAACAGTCCCGAGCAGCCGGTCGAATGCGCGGTGGAGATCAGCCGCGGCTTACGACATCATCCCGGGTTGCCGGTCCGTATGGGCGTGCACAGCGGACCAGTCAGCGCGCTCACCGACGTCAACGATCGAGTGAACGTTGCCGGCGTTGGAATTAATCTCGCCCAACGGCTGATGGATTGCGGCGACGCGGGCCATATCCTGTTGTCAAAACGCGTCGCTGAAGATCTGCAACAAAACGGAAGGTGGCGACCACATCTGCATGACTTGGGCGAGATGGACGTGAAACACGGCGAGCGCGTTCACGTGTTCAACTTTTACACTGATGACGCGGGCAATTCAGAGCCGCCCGGAAAATTGTCCGGGACAAGACCGCACCACCAGGCAGCGGCGGCCTCACCACAAAAAGCCGCGCAGGGAGGACGTTTCTCCATCTGCGTCCTGCCGTTCGCGAATATGAGCGGCGACGCCGAGCAGGAATATTTCAGCGATGGAATCAGTGAGGACATCATTACTGATTTGAGCAAGATCTCGGCGTTGCACGTTGTATCGCGCAACACCGCGTTCACTTTCAAAGGCAAACCGGTCGATGTGCGCCACGTCGTCAGTCAACTCAAGGTGAGCCATGTACTTGAAGGCAGCGTTCGCAAAGCAGGCGGGCGCGTCCGGATCACGGCGCAATTGATCGACGGTTCGAATGATGGCCACGTTTGGGCCGAACGTTACGATCGCGATCTCAATGACATCTTTGCCATCCAGGATGAGATATCGCGCGCCATCGTTGACGCGCTGAAGGTGAAACTTCTTCCCGAAGAGAAGAAGGCGATCGAGCGGCGTGGGACCGAAAACGTCGAGGCCTACAATTTGTATCTGTTAGCGCGCCAGATTTATACCATCGGCTTTGAGGGCGATCGGCGACGAAATGAGGCGATCATCCGTATGTGTCGGCGGGCGGTGGAAATCGACCCGAATTATGCCGAGGCGTGGGCATTGATGGCCATGGCCGAAATGGCGTTACGTTCACATTTCGGCGGCAGCGGAGACGGAGGCCTGAGTGCGGCTGAACAAGCCTTAAAATTAAACGCCAATTTAGCGGAAGCGCACGCGGTTAAAGCCAGAATATTTTCGGAAGAAAACCGCCATGACGAAGCATCTCGCGAAATCGAGACCGCCATTCGGCTCGATCCTGAATCTCACCCGGTCAACAAAGTTGCTGCCCATCTGAGATTTCGACAGCAGCGGCTGGAAGACGCCATTCCTTACTATGAAAAGGCGGTGGCGTTGGAGGAAGGCGACTATTCATCGGCCGGTATGTTGATTACGTGTCATGCCGCGCTTGGGAACCGAGAAGCAGCTCGACACGCGGCGGAGATTACGCTGACCCGTGCAGAAAACGTTATGGCGCACGATTCCAGCAACAGCGCGGCCATGGGCCATGGCAGTGTGGCCCTTGCCGTATTGGGCCAGCGCGAGCGAGCGAAAGATTGGATGAGTCGCGCGCTGTTGAGCGACCCGGAAAACCTAAACACTCGTTACAATTTTGCCGGTGCACTTGCGAATTATCTGAACGATACGAAGGGCGCTCTGGAGATGCTTGCCCCAGCGTTCGAAAAGATGGGCACAGGTCTCATCAATCACGCCAAAGTCGATCCTGACTTCGATTGCATCCGCGATGATCCACGATTCCAAGCCATGCTCGCCGCGGCGGAAGCGCGGGTGGCTTCGGAAACGCTGCCGCCTACGCACTAGGCTACGGCGAGCCAGGTGAAAGCGGAAGCATGCTGCCCTGCAGCAAACTACAAGTGCGGTTTACGCTCCCGCTAGGGGAGTGGAAGTTGGGGTCAGTCTGTGACTCGTGCAAAAATATGATCGACGTGAGGTTCAGGTAACGAATGGCGGTGCCTTCCTGGCCAGCCCGACTTTCAGCAACTGTTCTAGCGTCTTTGCTCCAGAACCTGCAAGATTGCGCTCCCGCTAGGGCATGCAGAATGTTTCCTCATTATAGTTTATGCTGCCTCAAAGCCTTTAGCCTTTGATGCAAAGGGATTCACAGACTGGCCCCTAACAACCTAACCGGGTTTCGCGTTGAGTTCTTATTCGCGTCCTATTTCGTTGCGCCTTTTAGCTCAACCAGGATCAGATGCATTGGCTTGTCGCCAATATTCTCCGCGGCATGAGTCAACGGATCGCGATAGATCACGTCGCCGGTGTTGAACGTGCCCTCGGTGATCTTGCCGTCGGCTGCGTAGTTACGAAATCGGCCACCTTCCACCACATAGATCACGTAGGCTGGATGCGAGTGCACCTGCTCCTTCACACCGGGTGGCAAAGTGGCTTCAAGGACGCGGACACGGTCGTTTTCAAACTTGACCCGTATGGTCTTGGCGTTAACGACGGCCGGATCCTGGGCATAAACAGACATCGCGCTCCAGACAATCGCGATCGCTTCGACGATTAGAGACGGGATACGTAGCATGAACCTTTTCCTAAAAAGGGAAGAGAAGACGTCAAACCTAAATATTCAATATCGGCTACAGCAGAGCAAACGCCGAACATCAAATTTCAGAATCAGAAGACGGAAACTCATTTCCGACTCGGCTCTACCTAACGGTCACGCAAGGACATTCCGCGAACGATTTCATCCGATCGCAAAGCTGCGACTCCGGCGCAGTCGAGCCCACAGTTCTTTAGAAGTGCGCGCCCACGTATTCCCACATCTGGTGGTGCCAGTAGGGCCACTCGTGGCCGCCTTCCGGGCCCCAGTCGTCCAGGTGATGAGCGATGCCGCGATTCCTTAGCACCTCGGACATGCGATAGGTGGGCCCGCTGTTCTCCCATGGACCGCAGCCGGTCGCCAGGTGGATGTCGCAGCTCCCGTACTGGTGGAGAAACCAGGGGTCGTTCTGGTTGGCCATATAATCGACCGGGTTATTGAAGTAGAAGTTGTCGTCGTACATCCCGTCCATGGAATCCCGCATGTCGTAGACGCCGGAGAGCGCGTAGCAACGCTTCACGTGGTCGGGGTGCTTGAAGAGGGTGTTGGCCGCGTGATAAGCACCGAGCGATGCGCCGAGCGTACTTATCCGGATGCCGGGTGTCCGGCAAACGGAGTCGATGAAGGGGAAAACTTCGTTCGCCACGTAGGCGTCGTACTGCGCTTGCATCCAGCTGCGATGGAAGGGGTGCGCTCCCTTGTTTGCGAACGAGTCGCTCTGCACGCCGTTGATGCAGAAAATGCGGATCCGCCCCTGGTCGAGGTAAGGGCTGAGGGTGCGGATCATGCCCTGACCTTCCTGCTCCCATTCGTCGCCCATGCTGGTCGGAAAGGCGAGAATGGGCATGCCGTAATGACCGTAAACGGCGACGCCCATGTCGCGGTTGAGACGGTGTGAATACCAACGGTGATGGTCGCGGTGCATTGAACGAAGTAAGAATTAACAAGTAAGAATTAGGAAGTAGAAAAAGGGGTATCCGTCAGGAAATCAGGAAAGCAAGAACCGAGGAAATGGGTTTTCGAGATAGAAGGATCCGAGCCGGACTGGCATTAGCTGCGAGGTAAGCAGCGACGGGGTTCGGGCTCAAGCGCGGGCTTACATTTGCGGGACGGTTGCGTCACCGGAAGTGTGGGCAACCTTGAACAAAATGAGCTTGTACATACTACAGCCGGTTGGCCTCATTCGTTCGACACTGAAGGACGGGAAGAAGCGCCGGACGCGTTTGTCTGAGCATAGCGGTCTCAGCATAATTGTGCGCTGACGAGGCCGAGAAGAAGTTGAGAGTTGAGAGCGAGCAAGAAGTCAGAGGTCAGGGCGATTGTCACGGGTCTGCGCCTAAACAAGAGAAGCAGCGCACAAGCCGCGCCAACTGTCCGAGCCGGACTGGCGGTTCGCTTCGCGCGAGACATCCGTGTCT
>Ga0193750_1000363_pt1 | contig 12508 bp, 4 predicted proteins | sample L1c1metaG_FD_160569 | JGI IMG/M metagenome (GOLD analysis project Ga0193750, IMG submission 160569) | Soil microbial communities from a riparian zone of the East river system, Colorado, United States - L1c1 | ecosystem: Environmental > Terrestrial > Soil > Riparian zone | place: USA: East River...
CGACGTTGGCGTAAGTATAACCCTCCGTTACCCCAATGTGGCCGATCTCCATGTCGGCTTTGTCGTGAAAACCGAGGGCGTAATTTGGTTTCGGCCAGCGCCTGTAGAGTCCGTCGCGCAACATGGCGCGTGCGCCGGTTCCAAGCTCTTCTGCCGGTTGCCCGACGAAAACGATCGTGCCGTGCCACTGGTCTTTCATTTTCGCGAGGGAACGCGCCACCCCGATGATCATCGAAATGTGAGCGTCGTGCCCGCAGGCGTGCATGACGTGGACATCGTCACCTTTTTCATTTTTGGTCACGACCGTGCTCGCATATGGCAGTCCCGTTTCTTCCTGCACCGGCAATGCATCGAGGTCCGTGCGCACCAAGACCACCGGGCCGTCGCCATTCTTCATCACGCCGACGACGCCAAAACATTTTTGGTCGGGCTTATCGTATTTGCCGACGTTCTCAGTCACATCGCACCCGACTGCTTTTAATTCCTTCGCCAGTAGCGCAGCAGTGCGCTGTTCCTGAGTCGACAATTCCGGGTGGGTGTGAATGTCTTTGTAGATGGTGAGGAGCGACGGTAATTCGGCCTCGGCTAATTGTTGCGGGGTTTGTTGGGCGAAAGCGGGCATCGAAATGCCAATGCAAAGCGCGAAAAGGAAGTGGAACCTCATGGCGCGACTCTACATCGGCGCCGAGCTGTTTGTCAGCTGCTCAAGTTCCAAGGTTTCAAGTAACGACAGGCCGCGTAGCTGAAGGCGTCCAATCCTGCATTCGCGCGCGCGGCTTTGCGGAACGACTTTTTTGGCGCACGCGCATGCGATCAAGCGCGAGGTAAATCACAGGGGTGGTGTAGAGGGTAAGCATTTGCGAAACGATCAAGCCGCCCACGATGGCGATACCGAGTGGTTTACGCAGTTCACTGCCAACACCCATGCCGATAGCGAGTGGCAATGCGCCGAACATAGCAGCGAAAGTCGTCATCATGATGGGCCGGAACCGCACCAGGCACGCCTGATAGATCGACTCTTCGGGAGTGAGTCCCTCCTGCCGTTCCGCTTCCAACGCGAAATCGACCATCATGATTGCATTCTTTTTCACAATACCGATGAGCAAAATAATACCGATCATCGATACGAGATCGAGTTCGTTGTTTGTGATGTACATGGCTAAAAGCGCGCCGAGTCCGGCGGACGGTATCGTCGATAGAATGGTGACGGGGTGGATCAAGCTCTCGTAAAGCATTCCCAGAATAATATAGACCGCGAGCACAGCCGTAAGGAGCAGCCAGGGCATAGTGCCCCAGGTGGCTTGGGCCACCTGCGCGGTGCCCGCAAAATTTCCGCGAATGCTCGACGGCATTCCCAGATCGCGTTTTGCCTGCTCAACAATTTGCGTTGCCTCACCGAGCGAAACGCCCTGAGCCAGATTGAAGGAAACTGTTACGCAAGGAAATTGTCCCTGGTGATTGACCGAGAGCGGGGTGTTATCCAATTGATAGTGGGCGATCGTGCTGAGTGGCACCTGGCTCCCGGAATTCGACTTGACGTAGATTTTGTCGAGTGAACTCGGGTCGAGGTAATATTGCGGGTCGACTTCCAGAATCACATGATACTGGTTTTGCTGCGTGTAAATGATCGATACCTGTCGTTGTCCAAATGCGCTGTAAAGCGTGCTATCGACGGCCTGCGGTTGAATACCGAGGCGCGCCGCCGCGTCCCGGTCGATCACAACGGTTTCCTGCAATCCGCGAAATTGCTGATCACTGGTGGCGTCTTTAATCTGAGGATATTCTTTCAGTTTGTTGACCAGTTTTGGCGCCCATGCATTTAGCTCGTCGATGTTTTGATCGGACAGCGCGTATTGAAATTGCGCTTTCGAGCTCCTGCCGCCCACCCGGATGTCCTGGTTGGCGGTGAGAAACAGTTGGGCCCCCGGGATCTTGGAAAGCTTTCCGCGAAGCCGCGCGATTACTGTTTCGGCGCTGTCTCTTCTGTCGTTCTTACCCCAACCTTTCGGCTTCAAACTAATAAACATCCGCGCGGTGTTGACCGCGGAACCTGTTCCACCGCCGAAAAAAGCGCCGACGGCCTGCACCGCCGGATCAGCCATGACCGTTTTCACGACCTGGTCTTGCTTTTCCTTCATGGCTGCGAAGGAAATGTCCTGCGCGGCCTCGGTAGTGCCCATCATTTGGCCGGTGTCCTGTTGCGGAAAAAATCCCTTCGGCACAACGAAGTAAAGGTAAACGGTCGCGATGATCACCAGCCCGGTGACAATGAGCATCGTGTATTCGTGTTTGAGGACCCACTTCAAGCCGCGTTCATAAAATTTGTGCATCGCGTTGAAGCCGCGTTCGCTCACCCGGTTGATTGCGCTTTGCTTCCGATTTGGTTCCTCGCCTTTCAAAAATCGGCCACAAAGCATCGGCGTGAGTGTTAACGAAACGGCGCCGGAGACCAGAATGGCGGCGCTCAATGTCACTGCGAATTCGTGGAACAGACGTCCAATGAGTCCGCTCATGAACAAAAGAGGGATAAAGACGGCCACGAGCGACAGGCTAATCGAGATGACGGTGAACCCGATCTGACGCGCGCCTTTGAGCGCAGCCTGCAAAGGCGACTCTCCCTTCTCAATCAACCTTACGATGTTTTCGATCACAACGATCGCATCATCGACCACAAACCCGGTCGAAACCGTTAGTGCCATGAGCGAGAGATTGTCGAGACTGTAACCGCACAGCCACATCACGCCGAATGTGCCGGCCAGCGCCAGTGGCATGGTGATACCGGAAATGAATGTCGGCCAGAATCGGCGCAGGAATAGGAACATCACCATGACAACCAGCGCCATCGTGATGAGCAAGGTGAGTTCAACATCGCGCACGGAAGAACGAATCGTGATAGTGCGATTGCTCATCACGTCGAGCGAAACGCTTGGCGGCAGCCAGGTCCGTAGTTGAGGCAGGATGCTCTGAATTAAATCGGTCGTACGAACGACGTTGGCGTCCGGTTGCTTGAACACGATCAAAAGCACCGCCCGCTTATTATTAAAGAGACCGGCCTGGTCGCGATTTGCCTGGGCGTCGACAGCGTTGCCCACATCTCGCAACGGGACGGCTGCGCCATTGTGCTGGGCAACGATGATGGGCAAATATTGCTCCGCCTCGGTTAGCTGATCGTTGCTGGCGATGACGTAACTCTGTTCCGGGCCCTCCAATGCGCCTTTTGGCGAAAGCACATTCGCTTGCGAGAGGGTGGTGCGAATGTCCTCGAGGCTGAGTCCCATGGAAGCGAGGGCGACCGGATTGATCTGGACTCGCACAGCGGAATTAGCGCCTCCGCCAATGATCACCTGGCTGACGCCGTCCAGCTGGCTGATGCGCTGGCCAATGATTTGATCGGCCAGATTGTAAACTTCGGACAACGGCTGGGTATCGGAAGTCATGGCCAGGACCATGATCGGCGCGTCGGACGGATTCGCTTTGCGGTAGGAAGGCGGTTGGGGCAGGCCGCTCGGCAATTCGCCGGAAGCGGCATCAATCGCGCTTTGCACGTCGCGCGCCGCTCCATTGATATCCCGGTTGAGATCGAATTGAATCGTGATGGACGAGCCGCCTAACGAACTGACCGAAGTAATTTCCGAAACGCCGGCGATTTGGGCGAAACGGCGCTCCAGCGGAGCGGCAAGAGACGATGCAGCCGTGGCGGGATCGACGCCGGGTTCCTGCGCATTCACCGAAATGGTTGGAAAATCGACCTTCGGCAACGGTGCGACAGGAAGGAAGTGATAGGCGACTGCGCCGAGCAAGAGCACGCCCGCAGCCAGCAAGGAAGTGCCTGCTGGCCGGCGAATAAACGGCTCGGAAACGCTCATTGACTAAAATCCCAATCTTTCCCGATCTCCATCCACTCCCGCGAATTCGGGCTCCGGTTCCGGTGACGTTCGATGCGGCAATTGCGCCTGGCCTAATTCGCCACGATGCCGTCTTTCCGCCATCCAGCGCCCCAGGCGGTCGAGATAAAGATAGATAACAGGCGTGGTGTAGAGCGTTAAAAATTGCGAAAGCAGGAGACCGCCGACGATCGAAATTCCCAGCGGTCGCCGCAATTCACTTCCGGTCCCGTTTTCGAGCGCAAGGGGCAATGCGCCCAGCAACGCCGCCGCTGTCGTCATCATGATTGGCCGGAAACGAAGCAGACAGGCCTGATAAATCGATTCTTCGGGTGACATGCCTTCCTTGCGCTCGGCTTCCAGAGCGAAATCGATCATCATGATCGCGTTCTTTTTCACAATGCCGATGAGCAAAATGATTCCGATAAGGGCGACTAACGAGAAATCGATGCGGCAAATGAGAAGCGCGAGCAACGCGCCCACGCCCGCGCTGGGCAGGGTCGAAAGAATCGTGATCGGGTGAATGTAGCTCTCGTAAAGAACTCCGAGCACAATGTAGATGACGATGACCGCGGCCAGGATGAGCAACGGCTCGCTGGTTAATGAGGAGCGAAATTCCGCCGCCGCGCCGGTGAATGTGGTCGCGATCGTACCCGGCAAGCCGATTTCGCGTTCCGCTTTTTGAATCGCCGGGATGGCATGACTCAACGAACTGCCGCTCCGTAGATTGAATGAAATAGTCGCCGCAGGAAATTGTCCCTGGTGCGGAATCGAAAGCGGCGTGTTGCTCACCCGCATGGTGGCAAAGGCGCTAAGCGGGACCGGCTGGCCGGTAGTCGATTTCACGTAAATTTTGTCCAGGACATCGGGCGATTCTCGGAACTGCGGTTCCACCTCGAGAATCACGCGAAATTGATTGAGCTGGGTAAAAATGATCGAGACCTGCCGCTGGCCGAATGCGTCGTAAAGCGTGTCATCGATCGCTTGGGTGAGCACGTTGAGGCGCGACGCTTTCTCGCGGTCAACGTCAACATTGAGTTGCAAGCCATTCACTTGTTGGTCGCTGGCCACGTCGGTGAGCTGCGGAAGTTGACCGAGTTTTTGCACCAGTTTCGGAGTCCACTGGCCCAACTCCTCGGCATTGGCATCCTCCAAAATGTATTGGAATTGAGTGCGGCTGACGCGCGCGTCGATTTGCAAATCTTGCGCTGCTTGCATGAAGAGGGAGACCCCTTCGACGTTGTGGGTAGCGTTGCGCAGACGTTCGATGATTTTTTCCGCGTTTGCGCGCTGGTTGTGCGGTTTGAGCACAATAAAGAGTCTCGCGGTGTTGACCGTGGCGTTTACTGTTCCCGCGCCCACCGAGGCCGATACGCTGGCGACATCCGGGTCATTTCGGATAATGTCGGAAACCGCGTGCACTCTTTGCATCATGGCGCTGAACGAAATGTTCTCCGCGGCATCCGTTACGCCGACGATAACGCCGGTGTCCTGCTGTGGCAGAAGGCCTTTGGGCACGAGAATGTAAAGCAGAATCGTCGCAACTAATGTAACGATCGCGACGTTAAGGACGAAGCGCTGATGCGCCAGGACCCAGCGCAGTCCGCGCTCGTACCAATCCCTGAAGCGGGTCCAGTATTCCTCCGTCCGGCGATAAAATTCGCCCTGGTGTTCCTGTTCTTCTTCGCCTTCCGATCGCAATAACTTCGCGCACATCATCGGGGTCAGGGTCAAGGAAATGAACGCCGACACGCCGACTGCCACGCTTAAGGTGATGGCAAACTCACGAAAGAGCCGGCCGACGATGCCGGTCATAAATAGAAGAGGAATGAAAACCGCGACCAGGGACACGCTCAACGACACGACAGTGAACCCGATTTGCTTCGCTCCTTTGAGCGCTGCTTCTAACGGCGGATCACCCGCCTCGATGAAACGCACGATGTTTTCGATCATCACAATCGCGTCGTCGACAACGAAACCGGTGGAGATGGTCAGCGCCATCAACGAAAGATTATCCAGACTGAAGCCGGCGAGGTACATGATCCCGAACGTGCCGATCAACGACAGTGGCAACGCGATGCTGGTGATGACAGTCGTCCAAAGCTTTCGGAGAAACAGAAACATCACCAGGACCACGAGAGCGATGGTGAGAAGCAATGTGAACTGCACATCGTGAACGGAAGCGCGGATTGTTTCCGTTCGGTCGGCCAGGACTTCGACATGGACGGACGGCGGTAATGTGCCCGTAAGACGCGGAAGCAGTTTCTTAACGTTCTCGACCGTTTGGATAATGTTCGCGCCGGGTTGCCGCTGAATGTCCAGGAGCACGGCCGGTTGCTCGCCGTTCTTTGTGCTTACCCAGGCGGCGAGTTGATCGTTCTCGACGCTGTCGATGATGTTGGCAATATCGCCGAGACGGATGGGCGCGCCGTTTTTGTAAGCGACGATGATCGGTTTATAGGCGTCCGCGGAAAAAATCTGATCGTTCGACCCAATGGTGAACGATTGTCGTGGTCCGTCGAAGCTGCCTTTGGGAGCGTTGACGTTGGCCTGGCCGAGGATGGTTCTCACGTCTTCCAGACTCAGGCCGAGCGAGGAAATCGCCGCCGGATTCACCTGCACACGCACTGCCGGCTTTTGATTCCCTTCGATCGTGACCAGGCCCACACCAGTGACTTCGCTCAGTTTCTGGGCGAGCAAACTGTCCGCATAATCGTTCACGCGATCGAGCGTCAAACTGTCGGACGTAATCGATAGCGTCAGGATCGGTGTGTCCGCCGGATTGACCTTGTTGTATTTTGGTGGATTCGGCAGGCCCTGTGGCAAAAATCCACCGGCCACATTGATGGCTGCCTGAACGTCCTGGGCCGCAACGTCAATCGGCCGGTCGAGAACGAATTGTAATGTGATGGTCGATGTTCCGAACGAACTGGTGGAATTCATCGATGCCAGACCGCTGATCTGGCCGAACTGCCGTTCCAGCGGTGTCGTGATTGACGAAACCATCACGTCCGCGCTGGCGCCGGGATAAAATGTCGTGACTTCAATCGTTGGGAAATCAACCGTTGGTAGAGCGGAGATCGGTAAGAGTTCGTAACCGAGGAGTCCGAGTAAAATCACTCCAGCCATCAGCAACGAGGTCGCGACCGGCCGGCGGATGAATGGCTCGGAAATGCTCACAACTTCGCCGGATTGCCCGATGGTTTGGGTTGCGGTTTCCCTGGCGCGGACTGCGCATTTTGCTTTTGCTGCGTCGGCTGGCCTTGCGGGCTCGTTAACTCGACGCGGCTGCCTGGTTGCAGTTTGTACTGGCCATCCACGACTACCTGCTCCCCGGCCTTTAGTCCGCTTTCCACCAATGCGAGGTTGGTCTCGGTGCGACCCACTTTAATTGGCCGCATTTCCACTGTTTTGTCTGGTTTGATGACGTATGCGTAGGTGCCCTGCGGACCGCGTTGGACGACGCTCGATGGAATCACCGTGGCGTCTTTTTCTGTCTTTAAAATCAGACGCGCGTTTACAAATTTTCCCGGCCATAACTTCAGGCCGTTGTTCGGAAACGTGGCCTTCAGTTTGACGGTGCCCGTCGTTTGATCGATTTCGTTGTCGACCACAGCGAGCGATCCTTCATCGAGCACGGTGGTGTTCCCGCGATCAAGGGCCTGGACCTTGAGTCCGCCACTGGCGCCGCCGGTATTGAAAATCGATTGCAGATTTTGCTCGGGCAAAGTGAACAGGACTGAAATCGGATGCAGTTGCGTGATAACAACGATTCCATTTAGGTCCGCAGCGTGGACGACGTTGCCAATGTCGACAAGTCGTACGCCCGTGCGGCCGTCGATCGGCGACTTGATAGAGCAATAATCGACATTGACCTGAGCAGCTTCGGCGGCGGCTTTCGATTTTTGCGCGTTCGCCACGGCAGTATCATAATCCTGCGCAGCTATTACGTTTCTCGCGCGCAAGTCGGCTTGCCTCTTCAGCGTGACGTCATCCAACGCGGCTTGCGCTTTTGCCTGATCGAGCGCGGCTTGGTACGGTTTTGGATCGACAACGGCGAGCAAGTCGCCCGTTTTCACATCCTGCCCTTCTAAAAAATTGACCTGCACCAGAGCGCCATCCACCCGCGGGTGAACGGTGACGGTGTTAAAAGCCTGCACCGTCCCCAAGCCGTCGAGGTAAATCGGCATGTCTTTCTGCTCGACCTTCCCAGCCACAACCGGGACCGGTCCGCCGCCGGTACTTCCTGGGCCGCGGCCACTGCGAGGACCACCCGATCCTACTTGCGCCTGACCTGAGGAGGCAGAGCGATGACAGGTCCACCATCCGAGCAGAATGAGGACAACGGCGCCAATATAGATGATCGTGCGCTTTGACACTGATTTTGACTGTGGTTCAGTCAGATTTCCCCTGTCTTTGACCGCTCGAAGGCCCTCCAGGTTACGGAAAACCTTCGCTCTTCGGTAAATAGTATTCGGAGTAAAGGCAAACGGCGGCGGTTCTCACAGCGGACGTCTTTTTCTTGAGCAAAGAAGCTGTCGACTTTCTCACTGTCGTTTGTCATTCGGACTGAAGTCGCGGAATCTTTTAAGATGGCCTTCGAAGAAAACAGCTTGCTTTTCGGCGCCGATCCGACGCCACGGATTGTTGCAATCGAATTGGGTGAGACTGGGACAGTACGCGTTTATCGCCGGGAGAAAGATGGAAGCACTGCTGTAGATGTTGAACCGTTGCACCCTTTTGTCTGGACTGACGGTGATATCACCGATCTCGGGCTCGAAAACGCTCAAAAGCTGGCCGGTGACCTGAGATACAATTGGCTGGTCACCGTCGACAGCTGGAAGGAGCTGATCGCGTTACGCAACAGCTTAAAAAAAGCCGGGCGCAGTTTTTTCGCCCTGAGCGATCCGGTGCAGCATTATCTCAGCGCGACCGGCCGAACCTTGTTCAAGCAACTGCCGTTCGAAGAGCTGAAGCGTATACAACTGGAAGTGCTTTCACCAACTGGCGAAAGCGATCTGACTGATGCCTCGCAGAATCCCATCGCCAGCATCGCCTTGTCTGATAACAGCGGTTGGGAACAGCTCATCGTGATTGACCCCGAGAATGCTGAAGAGTCGGAGCATGACGCGCTCAAACAACTCACGGTAATTATTAAGGACCGCGATCCGGACGTAATCGAAGGGCACGATCTTTTCCGGTTTGATCTGCCCTATTTGGTGGCGCGGGCCCGAAAAGCAAAAGTGAAGCTGGATTGGGGGCGCAGTGGCGGATTCCTGCGCTCACGCCCGTCTCGGCTCCAAATCGCGGAGAAAACCATCGATTATCCAAAGTTCCAGGTCGATGGGCGCCACTTCGTCGATACTTTTCTTCTCGCCCAGTTCTATGACGTGGGCATGCGTTCCCTCACCGGTTTCGAGCGCATTGACGTCGCGCAGCACTTCGGCTTTTGCGATGCGGCGGAAATTTCCGCGCTTACCGGCAAGGCACTTCAGCGCGAATATCTAAGGAAAAGCGAACGTTTCCAGAAACGCGCTTTGTGCGCTGTCCGAGAGACCCGTGCCTTAGCTGACCTGCTGAGCCCGAGCTATTTCATCCAGGCGCAGATTTTCCCCTACAACTATCAGGACGTGATCGTGCGCGGCAACGCCACCCGCATCAACGCCCTTTTTCTGCGCGAATATCTGCGGCAACGACACAGCATTCCGGAGATGCCGATGGCACGCAGTTTTGAAGGCGGTTTCACCGCCATCTACTTCACCGGGGTCGCGCGTAACGTCTGGCACTGCGACGTCGCTTCGCTCTATCCATCGATCATGTTGCAGTTCGATTGCTTTCCGGTCACCGACCAACTCCAGATCTTCCGGCATTTGCTGACCGATTTGCGCAGTTTCCGTCTCGAAGCCAAAGAGCAGATGCAGCTCGCTGACAAAGGAGGAAATCGCCCGAAGTGGCATCACCTCCACGCTCTGCAAAACACCTTCAAGATTCTAATTAACAGCTTTTATGGATATCTCGGGTTCGCCCAAGGACACTTTGCCGACTTTGACGCGGCGGCGCGCGTGACTCAGATCGGTCGCGATTTGCTACAAAAAATGATTGCCTGGTTAACCGAACGCGGCGCGCAAGTCATCGAAGTCGATACCGACGGCATCTACTTTGTGCCGCCATCATCTTCGCCCGATTCTTTTGTAGAGGCAGGCGTGTCGCCTGCAAAACGTAAGGGAGATGCAGCCGACACAGCTGCCACTACAACGGAGATCGACCAACTACGCCAAGGTTTGGCCAAACAATTGCCGCCCGGCATCGAAGTCGAGTTCGACGAGCAGTTCGATGCCATGTTCAGTTACAAAGCAAAGAACTATGCCCTGCTTACTCGCAGCGGTGATGTTATTATTAAGGGCGGCGCGCTCAAATCCCGCGGCCTGGAGAAGTTCCAACGCGTTTTCCTGGAGGAAATGATTAAACTGATCATGCAAGGGAAGCCGGAGGAGATCGCCCGGTTGCGGGATCAGTTTGAGAAACAAATTCGCAATCGGGAATTGCCCATTGAAATGCTGATGAAGAGTGACACCCTCCAGGATTCGCTCGAGAAATATCGAGCTAAAATTGCCGGCTCGGCGCGCAATCGCGCTGCGGCCTACGAGCTGGCGCTGACCAGTGGCCGGGGCTATCGGCCGGGCGATCAGATCAGCTACTATATTAAGGCTACGCCGAAGAAGGTCGCGGCTTACGAGGCGGCCAAACTAGCCAGTGAGTTCGATCCGCAAAACCGCGACGAAAACGTCGACTACTACATCTCGAAATTGGATGAGCTGGTGAAGAAGTTTGGGAGCGTTACGGCAACCGTTTCAGGCGCGAAGCAAGAAAGCCTGGCATTCTAGCGAGGCGCGGTCATTCCGGCGGAATCAACGATGCGGAAAAAGCGTGCCAGCTCGCCACTCAGCCGGCACCATTGGCGAATGCTGCCAAGTCACTCATGCCGCCTGATTCTCTTCGCACTTTTCTCATTCATTCCGATTGCGTCCCAAGCCGCGGACAAACGCGGCATAACCGAAAAGGACCTGTTCGATTTCGTCTGGATCGGTGATCCGCAAATTTCGCCGGATGGATCGCGCGTCGCCTTCGTGCGCGTCAGCGTGAACGAAAAAAAGACCGGTTACGACACCGCCATTTGGACGGTCTCGACAGCGGACAAGGAGCCGCCGCGTCGGCTGACAAATGGCCCGCATGATAGTTCCCCCCGCTGGTCGCCTGATGGAAAGTTCCTCGTCTTCATGAGGGCGACCGAGAAGGACGGCAAACCCGAGCCGCCGCAGCTGGCCATGTTGCCGATGAATGGCGGTGACGCCTGGACTTTCACCGATTTGCCGAAAGGCGCTGGCCCGCCGCGCTGGTCGCCGGACGGCAGGACGATTGCGTTTACCAGTCCAAGCAATCCCGAGGACATAGCCAAGCAGCAAAAGAAAAAGCAGAAGGAAGAAGAAGCGAAAAAGGCAGCGGTTGCCGGGAGTCCCTCGCCGGGCGCGTCAGCCAAACCGACGGCGTCTCCATCAAAGGCAGCGGATTCAGATGAGGAACACGAAAGCGATGTGCTGGTCGTTACCCACGCTGTCTATCGCGAGGACAACGAAGGAAACGCTGATTTCAAACGACCGCAGCATATCTGGACAATTCCGGCGCCGAAAACTGCAGACGAAAAAGTGCAGCCGAAGCAATTGACGAAGGGCCGTTTTGACGAAGCCAATCCGATCTGGTCGAATGATGGAGCGCAGATTTTTTTCCCTTCGCTTCACGTAGATGAGCCTTACTACGAACTGCCAAAGACGGAAATTTACTCGATGGCGGCGGGCGGCGGAGAACCGACAAAACTAACGACAATTGATATGGACGTGAACGGGCTCACCCTTAGCCCGGACGGCAAACAGTTCGCTTTTGTCGCTTCGCAAAACCAACCGGTGAATTCCTATACCGAACCGGACTTGTGGGTGCTCGACATAGCAAAGGATGCGAAGCCACGGAACCTCACTACACAATTCGACTACGATGTCGGACAAGGCGTGTTTGGTGACCAGGCGCCGCCGCGCGCCGGGGGCGACAATCCACCGATATGGAGCGCGGATAGCAAGAGCATCCTGCAACTTTTCGGGCGCGAAGGCCGGACCAACCTGGGGCGCTTCGACGCCGCCACCGGCGCGCTGACGGAAATCACCAAGGGCGACCAGGCGGTGCTGAGTTTCCGCGCCACAGGCGACAATTCGAAGATCGTTTGCCTAATCTCAACGCCTACTCGCATCGGCGACTTATTCCTCGTCGATTCCAGCGCGCAACAGCAGCAACTAACCGATGTCAATCGCGAGCTCTGGTCGCAATTGAAGCTGACCGAGCCGGAAGAAATCACCTATCAGACCTTCGACGGAAAAAAGATTCAGGCGTGGGTGCAAAAGCCGCCCGGCTTCGACTCGCACAAGAAATATCCTCTTATCCTGAACATCCACGGCGGTCCCCATGCGGCCTACGGCTGGATTTTCGAGCACGAATTTCAATGGATGGCGGCCAAGGGCTACGTCGTGCTTTATCCGAATCCCCGCGGCAGCATCACCTACGGCCAGGAGTTCGGAAAC
>Ga0193750_1000364_pt1 | contig 12488 bp, 8 predicted proteins | sample L1c1metaG_FD_160569 | JGI IMG/M metagenome (GOLD analysis project Ga0193750, IMG submission 160569) | Soil microbial communities from a riparian zone of the East river system, Colorado, United States - L1c1 | ecosystem: Environmental > Terrestrial > Soil > Riparian zone | place: USA: East River...
AACAGCAGGATGTCACAGCCGGCGAGCGCGTCAGAGAGCTCCTGCGCGCCGACGATCCCCGTGAAGCGCAGCGCGTCGGCGAGCCCTCGCGCCTGCGCTGCCTGCGACCACTTCCGGCCGGTCTCGGAGTCGCGCCCGGGTGCTCCGAGCAGGCGCAGCTCGGCGGGCGTGCCCTGCTCGCGCAGCATGGCCAGAGCGTCGAGCACGACCGTCTGCGCCGTGCCCTCGTAGGAGTAGCCGAACAATCCCACCGTGGGCCGCGCCTGCGCCGGGCGGTCTGGCGCCGGCGGCGGCAGGTTGGAGAACACCGGGGCGAGCACGGCCTCGCGCTGGGGCAGCAGCGGCTGGCGCTTCAGCCAGGCCGCGCGAAAGTCGGCAGTTACGACGATTGCGCTCGAGGCGCGCATGACCTCCAGGAGAATCGCGCGCTGCGTCGCCGCCCACAGCGTTCCCCGCGCTCCTCCGCGCCGCCAGGGGTATGCGTACTCGTGCAGCACGCTGACCAGCGGCACGCCCAGGCGTGACAGAGCGGACACGACCGGGTGGACGAACAGCGGAACGCCCCGGTGGGAGTAGGCGAACACGGAGTAGTGCATCAGGATCGCGTCGAGCTGTCCGTCGGCCAGCTTTGGCCGCTCCTGCGCCAGCCAGCGCGCGACCTGTGAACGCGAGGCGTCGAGCGTGCCGTCCGTGCGCCACAGCCAGCTGAACGACGAGGAGACGTTCTCGCGCTCCAGCGCCCGGGCGAGCAGCGCGGCGTGGTCATAGACGCCGCAGGGCGAGTCCGTCGACACACCGACCGTCGCCACCCTCAGGGGCCTGGCGAGCGGGCTTGACTGCTCGCCGCTCATCTGGGCACTCTGCCGACCGGCTTGCAAGGGTGCGTCACCTAGCGAGCGAGGATCTCGCGACGGTGCGCGGCCTGGATCGCTTCGGTCAGCGCCTGCAGGTCGCCCGTGGGGAGAACCAGGCCCTGATCGGGGGAGACGAGCAGGTCCTTCATGCCGGTGTCCTCGCTGACCAGCAGCGGCACCCCACACGCCAGGGCCTCGGCCGGGGCATAGCCGAACCCATCCTCGTAGGCGGGGTGCACGCACAGGCTGGCGCTGTGCAGGTGCGGCAGCGGATCACCGGGGCACACGCTGATGCGGCCGTCGTCGGCACACGCGCTCTGGATGAAGCGGCGCATCCCGCGGGTGCCCCAGCTTCCGACGAGACGCAGCCTGATGTCTGGATCGGGCAGGCGCCGAACCGCGTCGACCAGCAGCGGGACGCCCTTGTGAACCGCGAGGCTGCCGATGTAGACGAGCTCGAATGTCTGCGCGGGCGCCGGCGCCGCGGCGGGTTTGTAGCGAGGGTCGGGCGTGAACGGAAAGAGCGCTAGCTTCTCGTCGTGAAAGCCTTCCTCGACGAACGAGTCGCGCGTGTAGCGAGAGCCGACATATATTCGGTCCGCCAGCTCGTACTCGTTGACGTTGCGGCCGACCAGGCGCGACGCCCACGATCCCTCCAATGGGTACTGCCGGTGCGCCCGCGCGTGTTGGCGGATCACGCGCCGCAGGTGCGAGTTCGCCGAGACGAGCGCGATCGACTCGTATCGCGCGCGCCTGGCGGCGCGAAACTGCGTGAGCGCCTGGCCGTTGAACGCGATCAGGTGCTCGGCGTAGGGAAGACGCCGAGCCGCGTAGGCGTCGAACTCGACCATGAACGCCCGCGTGCGCAGGCCGGGAGAGACGGGGATCGGCGCGCGAGCGAGCAGGCCGTGCAGGTAGGGAACCCCCAGCGTGTGGCGCATGGCCCGATCGGCGTCGCCCGCCGCGGCCCGGGTCGAGCCGGAGATGCACGCGGCAGCCTCGCCGCCGCGTGCCAGCGCGTCGACGACCTCCTTGAGATGCCGTCCCAGGCCACCGACACCGAAGGGCGCCGAGCAGGACACGGCGACGTTCCCCGCGGGCATCACGGCCCGCTGTGCGCTCTCGGCCTGCGCGCGCCAATGGCCGTCGAGCGAGGTCTCCTGGCCGGCGTCTGAGATCGACGGCTCAGACGACACGGTCATAGCCCCACAGCGTAACGAGGTCCCGATCCAGGTACTCGCTGAGCGCCACGACCTCTGCCTGAAAGCGCCGGCGCAGCTCCAGCATGAGCTCCTCGTCGGGATCACGCGGCTGGCCGAAGAGCAGGCGACGACGCACCGTCGTGTGCGCCTTGCGGCGCAGGCGCCTTGGCATCAGCGCCTTGATCGCCGCCTTGGCCGCTCGCCCCACGCGCCCCTCGCCGAGATAGAGCGAGCGCACGAGCTCATACATGCGCGGCGAGCGCACGCGCACCGTCGGGTTGGCCTGCATGACCTCGATCGCCACCGTGTCGTCGACGTCGAGGAAGCGCAGCACCCGGCGCACGCTGCCCTCGTTGTCGCTGCGAAAGTCCTCGTAGATGAGAACCAGCACCTGCTCGGGGGGGAACTCGGCGTGAAAGCGGCGCAGCTGCTCGACGTAGCGCACCCGCTCGGCGTACACCGGCTGCTGGATGGGAAAATCGTCTTCGCGCCTGACCTCCGACAGCGCGATCGCCTTGCCCAGGTCGGTCTCCGTCTCGACGTGATCCTGCAACAGCTCCATGTGCAGGGAGCGCAGAAAGCTCGCGGGCTCTCGCAGGATGACGATTATGCGGGCGTCTGATCGCAGCTCGCGGATGCGCTTTGCCGCGGTCAGCGAGCGAATGTATGAGGGTGAAGCCTCACCCGCACGCTGCTCGGGCTTTGCGTCTTTGAACAGTGAAATGTATTGCTCGAGCGTCTCGGGATGGCGCAGAGACGGCTGTGCGCGAGGGTGCAGCTCGCGCGCGAAGAACTGCGTCTCCTTGAGCTCGGGCATGAAGATCTGCGGGTGGCGACGCAACATCTCATACAGCGCCGTCGTGCCGCTCTTGGCGTGACCGACGATGAAGAAGTCAGGCGTTCTCGTCTGCGACGGCGTGCGCGTGGCGCTCGACGACTCAGTCGAGTCGGTCATATCCCCAGAGCTTGACGAGATCGCGATCCAGGTACTCGCTGAGGGCGACCACCTCTCCCTTGAAGCGGTGGCGCAGCTCTGTCATCAGCGCCTCGTCGGGGGGTTGGGGTGAGCCGAAGACCAACCGGCGCCGCACCGAGTGAAACGCGCGACGACGTGCACCGGCCGGCGTGATGAGCTTGATCGACGACTTGACCGCGCGTGAGACCGGTCCACGGCCGACGCCGACCGCGTGCACCAGCTCGTTGAGCCCCTGCGAGCGCGGGCTGACGGTCGGGTTCGCCTGCACCGGCGCCACCGCAACCGAGTCGTCAACGTCCAGGAAGCGAAGGACCGAGCGAACGGTCTGCACGTTGTCCGCGAGAAAGTCGTCGTAGATCAGCACCTTCATGTTCTCCGCGGGGAAGTGCTCGCGGTAGCGATCGAGCTGCTCGACATAGCGCACGTGCTGGGAATAGAGCAGCATCTGCGGCCAGTAGGTATGACGCGGTATGGCCTGGCCCCGCCGCCTGCGCTCCTCCAGCGCGAGCGCCCGTCGGAAGTCGCTCTCCAGCTCGATGTTGGTCTGCACGAACTGCAGGTGAAGCGAGCGAAGGTAGGCGGCGGGCTCGCGCAGGATGGCGATGATGCGCGCCTCGGGTCGCGTCTGGGCGATCCTGGCCGCGGCCGTACGAGACCACAGGTACTGCGCGCTGGCCTCGCCGACGCGCTGCCCCTCGGCGGCATCGGCGAAATACATCTCGTACTCCTCCAGCGAGCGCGGAGTGCCTTCTGGACGCGGAGGCGTGCGCTCGTGCAGCTCGTCGGCGAAGAACCAGGGCTCCTTGACCGTCGGGAGGTAGATCTGCGGGTGGCGCCTGAGCATCTCGAACATCGCGGTCGTGCCGCACTTCTGATGCCCGACGATGAAGAAGTCCGGGAGGCGCTCGGTGGAAGAGACGTTCGCCGTGGAGCGCTCGTCCGACGCTGCCATGCCTAGAGCAGCGCCCCTCCGGCAGCGAGCTGAGATGCGTGGCGGTAGTAGCTGTTCTCGCGTTGCAGCGCGTCTTTGGTGTCAAAGCCGGCCAGGCGTCCGCCGAGGATCACCATCACCCGATCGCACATCTCGAGGGTCGACATGCGGTGCGCGACGATGAACAGCGTGACGTTGCTGCGTATCCCGAGCAGCGACTCGCCGATCAAGGCCTCTGACTGCGGATCGAGCGCGCTCGTGGGCTCGTCGAGGATCAGCACTTCCGGACGCGCGGCCAGCGCCCGGGCAAGGCAGATCCGCTGCTGCTGACCCCCTGAGACCGCGTCCGCACGTGGACCGACGATCGCGTCGTAGCCGTTCTCCCAGCCGACGATGTCGTCGTGGATGCGCGCCAGGCGCGCGGCGCGTTCGACCTCCTGATTGTCGATGTCGCGGAAGAAGCGGATGTTGTCGGCGACCGAGGCGTGCAGCAGGCGGGGTTCCTGGGGCACGTAGGAGACCTGCCTGCGCCAGTCGACGTCGGCGAAGCTCGCCGCCGGCGCTCCGTTGACCAGATAGCGGCCCTCGACGGGCGGGCGCAGGCGCAGCAGGATCTGCACGAGCGTCGACTTGCCGGCGCCCGAGGGGCCGACGATGCCGATCGCCTCGCCGCTGTAGGCCTCGAAGGTCACGTCGGTGAGCACCGGCGTCTGCGGCTCATAGGCGAAGGAGACGTGCTCGAAGGCGACCGTGGAGACGGCCTTCAACGGCTCGTCGCCGGACTTTTCGGCGCTGTCTCCGTAACGCTGCAGGGTGTCCTGGGTGCGTTCGATGAACGGCAGCGCCTGCACGATCGTCTGGTAGGCGCCCTGCACGAGCTGCCCTGCGTTGCCGGCTCGCAGCAGCAGCAGCACGACCGCGCCGAGCGAGCTCGCGTGGCGCCCGCCGAGCAGGTAAAGCGCCCCGATGCCGGCCACCAGCAGCACGTAGATGAGGCTCTGGTACAGGTTGGTGACCCCGCGCATGATCACCTGTCCTTTGAAGAAGAACTCCTGCGAGGCGGCGACGAGCGTGGCGACGCGTTCTCGCTGCGCCTCGCCGACGCCGAACACGTGCGTCTCTTCGGCGAGCCGATTGCTCTCGGAGATCCCGCCGGCGTAGCGAATCTGCGCACCTGACAGCTCGCGCATGTTGCTCCCGCCGCGCGCGCGAAGCGGACGCAGGCCGCCGAACAGCAGCACGCTGGTGGCGCCGACGATCACCGCAGCGAGCGGATTCAGGACGAGCGCGGAGATCATCAGCACGAGAAACTGGAAGCTCGCGGTTATCAGCTGCGTGGTTCCGGCGGCGCCGGTGACGGCCTGCATCACCTGCCCGGTGATCGTCTCCTGGAGCTGTCCCTCGCGATCGCGCGACTGCAGCGACCACGACGCGCGGCTGAAAGCGTCGAACAGCCGCGTGCGCAGCGAGGCCTGGACGTCGGCGGCGATCCGCGCCGGCAGGACCGACAGCGGAATCTGAAACAGGAGGCGCACCAGGCAGAGCACGAAGGCGACGATCAGCAGCGTTCCGACGCTCGCGTGCAGGTTGAACAGCGACTCCTGCGCGCGACCGCTGGCGTGCTGGGACTTGCCGACCAGGCGCGTGGCGATGTTCGCGACGAGCGCCAGCATGCCGGCTTCGGCGAAGCCGGAGCCGATCGAGCAGACGGCCAGCGCGACGATCAGTTTCTTGCGCTCGCCGATCAGCAGCGTCAGGCGCGTGCGCGTCGAGGTCGACAGCGGCCGCGGCGCCGCGTCAGGCGAGGGCATGCTGGGCGGCCCCCACGCCCGCGTCGGGACCCCGACGCATACGACGGTTGAATCGCGCCCATCCCGGCCCGCAGAACCAGTAGGCCGCCACGCCCGCGGCGAACCAGTAGTAGGGCCCGAGCACCGTGCTGGCCGTCAGGCCGCCGGAGAAGGCCTCGATCGGCAGGACGAACAGCGTCGCGAGCAGGCCCGCCAGGCAGATGGCGATGTCGGCGTCGCCGATGCGTCGAAGCCGGCCGAGCACGAGCGCGATCACGTAGAAGATCAGCGCCGGCCAGAGGATCAAGCCCGGGATGCCGAGTTCCTTGACCAGGACGTTCCACTGAGTCTCAGAGCTGAGACCGTGGCCTTCGAGCAGGTTGGTGCTTTTGCCGCCGAGACCGCTCACCGGTCCCGCCGTCCCCAGCCCGAACCCAAACGGCTGCGCCACGGCATAGCCGGGCACCCTTTCCCACGAGCTCTGCTTGTGCAGGGTCGTCGACGACGAGGTATCGATGCGTTCGTAACGCTTGAGCGTGCCGCTGCGAAGCTGTGAGACGAGCAGCGCGCCGGCGGGAATCGCCAGGATCACGACCGCCAGCAGCGCCGCGATGGTTCGCGTGATCCGCTGCCCCGAGCGGACGGCCAGCCCCGTGAAGACGAGCACGCTGAGCGCCGCGCCGACCAGCGGCAGCCGGCTGAGCCCGACGACGATGGCCGCGCCCGCGCCGATCGTCAGCAGCGCCGCGAGCCATCTTCGCCGGCGTGTGATCGCCAGCAGCGCCAGACAGCAGGGCAGCGCGACCTGACCGATGCTGCCGCTGAAGCCGGCCTCGGAGCCCAGGCCGGGCGGGCGCACGCGGGCTTCGCCTTCACTGGCGTAGACGCGACCCGAGCCCGAGCCCGCGTTCGTGGCGAAAACCAGGTTGCGGTAGCCCGGACCCCAACTCGCCAGCTGCGATGGCGAGAGGCCGGTCTGGTAGGCGGCCACGCCGCCGTTGATCAGCGCGATCACGCCCAGGATTATGAAGAGCTGGCGAAAGCGCAGCTTGGAGCGGATCAACACGTAGCCGAAGAAGAAGAAGGGCACCCACTGCAGTTGCTGGCGGAAGCCGCCGAGGGCGTGGAGAATCCCTTCGGTTTTGGGATTGAAGGCGTTCATCGCGACGACCGTCACCCAGGCGATCACCCAGCTGGACAGCGGCGGCAGCCGCACCCGTTCTCGCCGCACGACCAGGCGCATCAGCGCGCCGGCGCAGATCGCGACGACGAGAATGTCCTGCACCGACGCCGTGATTTCGCGTGACGGAAGCAGGAGCTTCACGGGACCGTCGAGCAGACCCAGATAGAGCACGAGCAGCACCACCGTGACCTCCAACCGACTGGAGACCATCAGCGCCATGATCCCCACCGATGCGGCGATCACGCCGAGCACCAGCAGCAGGCTCGTGTTCGGAAGGGCGACCGTCAGGCCGAGCGCCAGCCCGGCCGGGACGATGGCGCTCAGCGCGAGCAGCAGCAGATCGCGAAGGCGGCGCTCGACCACCACCGGGTGAAACATCGCGGCGGTCCCCGCAAAGGGCGCGCGAAGGCCGCTCATCGGTTCGCGGCTCGACCCGACCAGGCTCGCCCGCCGGGTGAGGAGAAGCCGTACTTCTTCAGCTCGTTGCGCCCCGCGAAGTTGGCGACGACGCCGATCACGGGCGCCGTCGTCGGAGCTTCCAGGAGCTGCTGCAGCCGCTGAGCCGAGGCTTCCTGGGTGTGACCGATGCGCGCGACGACGACGATGCCCGTGACCAACCCGAGCAGCGGCATCACGTCGCTGACCTCCAGCGGAGAGGGCGCGTCGACCAGCACGTAGTCGAAGTCCGCCGTCAACGACTCCAGGAGCTCCAAGGAGGAGTCGCCCGCCAGCAGGGCCGGCGGGTTGGCGACCGCGCCTCCGCCGGCCAGCACGAACAGCGAGCCCGCCGAGCGCACGGCCGTTGCCACACCCTCGCCGCCATGCTGAGCCTGTTCGACGGGCGCGTGGTGGAGCGGCAGCACGCGCTGCATCGCATCCTCGACGGGCAGCCTGCGCGTAAGCGCGTCGGCGAGGCCGTGCGACTGCTCCAACCCCAGCAGGGCGGCCTGCGCGGGTCGGCGGAAGTTCGCCTCCACGACGACCGTCCGCTCACCTGCGTCTCGCTGGACCATTGCCAGATCGGCGACAATTGTCGACTTGCCGTCGCCCGGGTCCGCGCTGACGAACGCGATCACCCGCCCGGCGCCTTGCGTGTGCAGCGATCGGTCGGTCGTGTGCGCGAGCTCCAGCGCCGTGTGCAGCCGTCGCAGCGGCTCCAGCAGCTGCACGGAGGGTCGCGGAGCGCCTTCGCTTCGGACGATCGGACGCCTGACCTTGGGCAGCGCGGCCATGATCGGCAACCTGAACACGGACTCGACGCCCGCGAGCGTGCGCAGGCGCCGGTCGAAGCGGCTCAAGACGTAGGCCGCGATCGAGGCGAGCACGAGCCCGACGACGAAGCCGAAGATCGCGTCCTTGCGCGGCTTGGGCGAGAGCAGCAGCGAGGCATTGGGCTTGGCCGGCTTGACCTGCTGCGCCGCGGTCGCGCCCAGGCTCGATTCGAGCTGGTTGATCTTCGAGCTCAGGTTGGCGGCCTGCAGGATGCTGCTTGTGCTCGGACCCTTTGCCGTGGAAGTGCTCGAGGCGCTTTCGCCGGCGCCCGATTTGGCTTTGGTCGCTTTGGAGGTTTCCTTGGGCTCGCTGGTGACTTCGATCCGGCGCAGCTGACGGCGACTGATCGCGATCGCCTTTTCGATTCCCCGCTGGTGAATGCCATTCTGTCGGCGGATGTAGGTCTGCGCCGTGAGGTTGGCGAGCAGCGCGGCGTTCTTGCCGCTGTGCGCTTCGGCGGTGATCGTGAGGAATTCGCTTTTTTCTTCCGCCTTGGCCCGCACCTTGGAGCCGCGCGCGAGAGCCCCTTTGTGTTCGGCACGCAGGCGACGACGCACTTTTTCGACGACGATCAGGTTGATGATCGGGACCTGCCCGGTGGCGGTCGTCGCGCGCGCTTTGCCGGAGGGTTTTTCACCCACTCCCTGTTCTTCAGAGCCCGCGCCGAGGTACACCTGCGTGGTCGCCTGATACTTCGGCCGCTGATGCTTGAAATAGAGGTAGCTGGCGACCCCCACGACGATTGCGACGGCGAGGATCAGCCACTTGCGTGCCCAGATCGGAGCGAAGATGGCGGTGGCATCGGTGGTCTCGTTCATCGACTGCTTCGTCCATCCATGGCCGCGGAGGGTCCGCCATCATAACCGTTGGCCTTACCCGGGGCTACAGACTAGCGCGGCCGCGATCGCCAGATCCGCGGGCAAGGATTCCTGCAATCAGCCCTGCTAAGGGGCGCTTTTCGGGCCTCGCTCGTCGCGTAGTATGCGACCCCGTGTCAAGCCTCCGGACAAGCCCTGACGATCGCGGAGGCGTGATCTGCTTCGCGACGCAGGGGCACGGGCACATCGAGGGCGAGCGCATCAGGGTGCTGCTTGAGTCGTTCTCGCCGACCGAGTTTGCGTTCGACCGCGCCCACAAGCTGCGCTCGGCGCTCGGGCTGGTCAAGGAGGTGCGCGGGCGCAGGCCCGACCTGGTCGTGATGGAGGGAACCGGCACGGCGGGCGGCCTGACCTTGCTGGCCGTCAAGGCCCTGCTCGGCGTGCCTTTCGTGTTCTCCAGCGGCGACGCCGTGGGGCCGTACCTGGGACTTCACTCGCGGTTGCTCGGGGCGCTCGGGACTTTCTACGAGCGGCTGCTCTGCCGGCGCTGTGCTGGGTTCGTCGGGTGGACGCCGTATCTGGTGGGACGCGCTCTCACCTACGGCGCGCCGCGCGCGATGACCGCCCCGGGCTGGACGCGCAACGAGCCCGCGCCCGGATCGCGCGAGCGGGTGCGCAGCGCACTTGGAGTGTCCGACGACACCCTGCTGGTGGGGCTCGTCGGTTCGCTGCACTGGAACGACAGAGTCGGATACGTGTACGGCGCCGAGCTCGTGCAGGCCGTCCGCAAGGTGCAGCGCCGCGACGTCGTCGTCTGCATCGTGGGCGACGGCGACGGGCTAAGCCGCCTGCAGGAGCTCGCGGGAGACGATCTTGGCGTGCGCGTCCTGCTGCCCGGTCGCGTGGCGCCCGAGCAGGTGCCGGACTTCCTCGCGGCCTTCGACGCGGGGAGCCTCTCGCAGAGCGTGGACAGCGTCGGCTCGTTTCGCTACTCCACCAAACTGAGCGAGTACGTCGCCGCCGGGCTGCCGGTCATCACGGGCCAGACGCCGCTTGCATACGACCTCGACGAAGGCTACTTCTGGCGGCTGCCCGGGGCCCTTCCCTGGGGACCGGTCTACATCGACGCGCTGGCCGAGCTCCTGCAGGGACTGACCGCCGAAGAGGTCGCCCACCGCCGCGCCGCGCTGGCCGCGTCGCGAAACGAGCGCTTCGAGCGCTCGGCGCAGCAGCGGCGGATGCGCGACTTCGTGCAGGACATCCTCGCCGAGCACGGCCGCGACGGCTGAGCGGTGCGGGGGCTGCGCCTCAGCTCGGCATGTCGAGCAGGCTTTCGTACAGCGCGTCGTGGCGCAGCACCATCTTGTCCCAGCTGTAATCCAGCGCGGACGTGCGCGCGGCCTTGCCCAGACGCTCTCGCAGCTCGGGGCTCTCGGCGAGCTGGCGCAGGCGCGCGGCGATGTCGGCCGGCTCGCGGCTGATCAAGAAGCCGTTTTGGGAGTTCTGCACGAGCTCGCGGACGCCGTTGACCGGCGTCGCGAGAATCGGCAGCCCGCTGGCCGCGGCCTCCAGGGCCACGAGCGGAAACGCCTCGTAGCTCGTGGGGAAAACGAACGCGTCGGCCGCCTGGTAGAGCGGCGCCACGTCGCGCGACACGCCATGCCAGTGCACGGCGCCCCCGACGCCCAGCCGGTCGGCGACCGCCTGGTAGCGATCGCGATCGCCGGCGCCGACGACGAGCAGATCCCAACCGTCGACCAGGGCCAGCGCCCCGATCACCGGCTCCAGGCCCTTGCGCTCCCACTCGCTGCCCACGAAGATCGCCAGGTTGAGCCCCTCGGCGAGCTCCAGGGCACGGCGGGCCTCCCGCGCCTCCTCGGCGCGCGAGCCGGGCGCGAAGGCGTCGATGTCGACCCCGTTCTGGATCGTGCCCACGCGGTCGGCGAGCTTTGGGAAATAGCCTCGCAGCTCTTCGGCCACACCCTCTGAGGCGCAGACGAACCGACGCGGGTCGTTCATCTGGAAGCACACACGCTCGGCGATTCGCCCGAGCAGCCCGGACGCTTTGACGTTCATCCGATACAGCCAGTTGGAGCGGCTCGGCGTCGCGGGACCGACCTGCTGGCAATACTGGATCGCGATCACGTCCACGGAGTTGAGCACGATCGCACCCATGACCTGCACGAGACCTTGGCGCCACCGGCGAACCGCCAGCGTGCCGGCCAGCATGAACCACGGGTAGCTCAGCACGAAGGGGCGGCTGGGACCGCGAACGCGCCGGATGGTGACTCCGGAGTCGGGCGGCAGGTCGCATTCGTAGGCGATCACGGTGACGGCATGCCCGCGCCGTCGCAGGCCGAGGGCGAGTTCGCTGATGATCCTCTCCATGCCTCCGACCGGGCCGACGTGGTGAGCGACGAGCGTTATCTCGCGCGCGACCTGCGCCGGCTCGACGTCCTCGGCGCGCCCAGGGCGGGCCGTGCTCAGCCTCGCCACCATCAGGCTTTCACACCTTTGCGTCGCGCGATGCTCTCGAGCTGCCCGAAGAACCGGTCGCGCATCGCCTCATCGGTGAAGTCTCGCATGAAGCGCTCAGCGCCGGCGCGGCCGATCTCGCGACGCAGCGACGCGGAGCTGAGCAACGGCTCGATCGCCGCGGCGAGCGCCTGCGGAGCGCCCGAAGCGGCGAGCACGCCCGTGCGCCCGTCCTGCACGATCTCGCGAGGACCGGCCGAGTCCACGGCGACGACCGGGATGCCCCTGGCCATGCCCTCCAGCAGGACGATCCCGAAGGGCTCGGCCTCGGACGCGTTGACGAGGATGTCGAGCTGGTCTATGTAGGGGCCGGCGTCGGGCACCTGGCCGGTCATGGTCACGGCCTCGCCGAGTCCCAGGGACGAGATCAACTTCGGCAGCGAGCGGGCGTATTGCGGAGATAGACCGTGGGCGTCGCCTCCGACGAGCACGGTGTGGAGCTCGTGACCGCGCTCGCGCAGCAGCGCGTGGGCTTGCAGCAGTCGACCCTGCCCCTTCCAAGGCTGCAGGCGACCGACCAGGCCGATCACCGGCACCCCGGCCGGAAGCTGTATCGGCGACGGCCCGTCAGCGCGCTCGGGCGCTCGCGTCCCCGGAGCGACGACGAACGTCGGGCGGGAGGGACGCAAGGCGCTCTGAGCTCGGGCCGAGGCGTGCGAGGAGCAGCCGACGGCGAGGGTGGGCAGCTTCGTCGCCAGGCGATCGACCAGCTCACGCGAAGGGATGCCGTGTTGCCACCAGACCAGGCGGTCGCCCATCCCGGCGAGCACCGCGGCCGGCGCAGCGTAGAGATGCATCTTCGCCAGCCAGTTGAGGATCAGGTCCGGCCGGCGGCGGCGAATGATCCGCGCAAGGCGGGCGATCGTCGCGAGCACGCGGTGGGGTTGACGCAGGCGTCCGGCCGGGACGACCTCCACGTGGAAGCCG
>Ga0193750_1000365_pt1 | contig 12484 bp, 11 predicted proteins | sample L1c1metaG_FD_160569 | JGI IMG/M metagenome (GOLD analysis project Ga0193750, IMG submission 160569) | Soil microbial communities from a riparian zone of the East river system, Colorado, United States - L1c1 | ecosystem: Environmental > Terrestrial > Soil > Riparian zone | place: USA: East River...
CCGACGCTTTGCAGGGGCAAACCGACGTCGAATCCTTCGCGGTCCTCGAGCCGATCGCCGACGGCTTCCGCAATTATCTAAAGGGCAGATACACCGTTCCGGCCGAAGCATTGCTGATCGATAAAGCGCAATTGTTAACCTTGACCGCGCCTGAAATGACAGTGCTCGTCGGCGGGATGCGCGTTTTGAAAACCAACGTCGCAGGGACGCAGCATGGTGTCTTCACCAAACGGCCGGAGTCGCTGACTAACGACTTCTTCGTGAACTTGCTCGACATGCGCACGGAATGGAAACCGGTTTCTCCAAATGGCGGCGCGGAGTTCTTTGAAGGCCGCGACCGCAAGACGGGCGAACTCAAGTGGACTGCCTCGCGTGTGGATCTTGTTTTCGGGTCAAATTCACAGCTCCGCGCATTGGCCGAAGTCTACGCCAGTTCCGATGCGGAGCAGAAGTTTGTTAACGGCTTTGTCGCGGCCTGGAACAAGGTTATGAATCTCGATCGGTTCGACCTCGCTTAATCTTTTTGGTGAGCGGTAGTCTTTTGACAGGATTCGGCGCACGGGATTTTCCCGAGCACCACCATATCGTCATGGAAATTCAACGAGCTGCCTCGGATCCTGACCAGCAATTCACCCGGCCTTGGTTTGGGATGATCTTCCTCGACCAACTTGAGATTTTCCAACCCTCCCGGCGCTCTCAGCCTAACCAGCCTCATGAATATCCGTTTTTTCTCGTTTCACTCCATCTAACAACTAACCAATAACTCATAACCAGCGAGCTGCGCTTCCGCTCGGGCAAATATTGAATGTTGAGGGCGTGTTGCCCAAATGGGCTTCTTGTCATGTCGAGCGCAGTCGAGACATCTCTTACTGCTAGTAATTGTTAAAATGAGAGATTCCTCGACTTCGCTCGGAATGACAGAGGAAGTTAATCGCGCCTGAAATGGTCCGCGCCACTTGTGCAACAGGCCCTAGAAATACGATCCCATTTTCGATTTTCTTTTCTCCATCTCCGATCCAGCTCTTTTCTCGTTCTCTCCTTGACAGCTTAGGAGAGTTGTAATATTCCTAAGTTACTTAGGAGATGCTGTGAATCGCCGCCAATCGAGTCGGACCCGCAAAGTTTGCATTATTCTGGCAGCACTATTTACGGGTTTGCTTCCAAGTGGAGGACTGGCTGGCCAGGCACCTACTCTAACTTTGGTAAAGGGTGGCCGCCTGATTGATCCCCGCACTGGAAATGTGCTCTCGCCCGCAGCCGTGCTGATTGAAGGCGGCAAGATCAAGGAAGTGGGTTCGCCCGCGCGGATACAGCCGCCGGCAGGCGCTAAGACAATCGACCTGGGTACCGCAACGCTACTGCCCGGACTGATCGACAGTCACACGCACTTGCTGGTTGACCCGATCGGCCCAGCGGAAGTCGAGTGGGCGCGTCACTATAACGGCGCCTTTCTGCCGGGGCTCTTGCTGGCGATTGTCGAATCGCCAAGCAAACGAGTGTTGATGGGCGCGCAGGCGGCTCGGGAAGATCTGGAGAGTGGCATTACGACCGTTCGAAATCTTGGTCACTCTGGCATTGATGGTGATACTGAATTGCGTGATGCGATCAACGCCGGCCGCGTCGTTGGCCCAAGGATCCTGGCTTCTGGACGCAAGCTCATCACGCGAAGTGACTACGTTCAGAACCTCAATCCCGCTCTGGCCGACGCGATCCTTGAGCAGGAGTTCTTACTAATTGACGGAACAGACCGCGCGCGTCAGGCAGTCCGGCAGAACGAGTTCCAAAACGTCAACGTGATCAAGGTTGCGGGTGATGAAAATCTCACGGTTCCTGAACTTGGGGCGGTTATTGAAGAAGCGCACCGCAAGCACCTCAAGGTCGCCGTCCATGCCGTCGACAAGACCAGCATACAGACCTCGATTGATGCCGGCGCAGATTCCATCGAGCATGGCAACGAGGCAACCGACGCGCAACTCAAGCAGATGCACGACAAAGGCATCTTTTTCGACTTCACACCCACTTCCTATGGCGACTTTTTTACAAAAATTTTCGATGGAACTATTGCGATGTCTCTAAAGCTGCGACCTGAGCGTCGAGGTTCCGATGAGCGCACCCGGCAGCGGTACAACGATCTGGCGCAGCAGCTTTTGAAGGGAGTGGAATTTCCAGACGCGTCCGATGAGAGCAGGGATCGGGTGTACGACAGCTTGGTTCAGCGGGTGATGAAGTCGGGCGTGAAATTTGCGGCGGGATCCGACATGGGCTGGTTCTACCCCGGAAAAACACGCGGCGAGGCGTCGATATCAAGATTTCCGACTTTGCATAAAGCCGGGATGCCCTCCCTCGACGTGATTCGTGCCATTACGACCAACGCCGCGGAAATGTTGGGCTGGCAGGATCGCATCGGCGCGGTTGAACCCGGAAAATTTGCCGACCTGGTTGCCGTCGCTGGAGACCCGATCGCCGACATTACCGAGCTCGAGCGCGTTCGTTTCGTTATGAAGGACGGTAAGGTAGTTAGGAATGGCCTTACGTCATTGAGACCGAAGTAGCAACGAAAACTAACCTAGTATGGCTCAAGTAGGCCTTAGCAAACTAAGTAAGTAGAACCACTCCAATGAAACAAATACGAACCTTCCTACTGTTAGCGGCATTTATCCTTGCCGCGAGTGCCCTGGGGCAAGACACAAAGAGCGCCACGACGCCGAGCGCTACTCCGGTGCCACCGTCGCAGCAACCGGCTGGACGTGTAGTTGATCTAAAGGCTCCGGATAGGACGATTCTGAAGGGACGCTACTTTGCCGCGGCCAAGCCAGGTCCCGGTGTGTTGCTGCTGCACCAGAGCAACCGGACCCGTGACTCGTGGGACGGCGTAGCCCAGCAACTCGCGGCGGCTGGAATCAACACGCTTACGCTCGATATGCGCGGATTTGGTGAAAGTGGCGGCACGCCTAATACCAAGTTGACGGACGAGGAGAGGGCAAAGGTGCGCGCGATGCGACCTGGCGACGTTGACACAGCGTTTCAATACTTGGTTGCGCAGCCAGGCGTCAAGCACGAGATCATCGGCGTGGGAGGAGCCGGGGAATTCGGCGTTGGCCGTTCCGTCGAAGTAGCGCGTCAACACTCTGCCGAGGTGAAATCGCTGGTCTTGCTTTCCGGAGAGACCCTCCAAGACGGCCTGCAATTCCTGCGGCAGGCGTCACAACTGCCCGAGTTGTTCGTCGTGGCCGACGATGACGAATACCCTCCCACCGTAGAGGCAATGGAATGGCTCTACATCACCTCCTCCAGCCCGGGGAAGAAGTTCGTGCACTATTCGGCTGCACAAGACGCGCCCTGGATATGGTATGAAACCAGCGATGCCAGCAAGGTTCCCTCCAACGGCGGCCACGGAACCGACATGTTCAAACCCCATCCCGAGCTGCCTGGCATCATCGTGGACTGGTTTGTGACTACGTTGATCAAGACACCAGGGCACGCGCCAGTGGACGCCTTGGCATCTGCGGCAATCCTCAATCAATTCTGGACGTCCGAAGGAGTCGCGCGCGTCAAGCAGCAACTGATGGAAGCCCGGCGGAAAGATCCCCACGTACAGTTGTGGCCGGAAGTTAACGTCGACATCATAGGCGAAGACCATGTGCGCGAAGGCGAGTCGAAGAGGAAGGCTGGCCAGTTCCGCGAGGCCAGGATGCAGATAGATACAGCGATTGAGATTTTCAAGCTCAACCTCCTTGCGTATCCGGACTCGGCCGACGCGCACTATAACCTTGCCGATGCCTATTTGAAAAATGGACAGAAGGATCTGGCTCGCCAGTACGCGGAAAAGGCGCTGGCCATGATTGATTCTTACAAAGCGCCTCTGTCATCGTGGTCCGATACCGAGCAGCGACGCGCCGAGATTCGTAGCGGCGTGCAGGACACACTCAAAGAGCTAAATGCGGCCCATTGATTTTGATAGGGCGTGATTCGGTTACAAGGCTGGTGCTCGAAATTCCAATCTTTTGGCGCAACGAAATTACTAAATTGAGGGAGATCACTCGAATGAAGCAAATCCAAATGTTCTTGCTGTTGGCCGTGCTCATCTTTGCCGTGACCACACTTGGACAGGAAACAAAGAGCGCCGCAGATGCGAGCGCGCCCACTGTGTCGACTTCGGGGCGTGCGCCAGGTACCGTGTTCCGCGATTGTCCGGAATGTCCGGAGATGGTGGTGGTTCCTGAGGGCAATTTCACCATGGGTTCGTCGGACTCGGAGAAATCCTGGGCGGCGAGCCACGGCGGCAGCGCGGAATCGGTTTCCGATGAATCGCCGCAACACCATGTTTCGTTGCCATCCTTTGCCTTGGGAAAGTACGACGTCACTCGAGGCGAATACGCCGCGTTCGTTCGCGATACCGGATATCCCGCCGGGGGCGGATGTTTTGAATCGAGTATGCCGAAATCAAACAAGCGCGCCGATGGGAATTGGCAGAATCCCGGTTTTGAACAGACCGATCGCGATCCGGTGACCTGCGTTGGTTGGGAAGATGCGCGGGCCTACATCGCTTGGTTGAACGGAAAGGTATCACGCGCCAAATCAGAAGCCGGTCCCTACCGGCTGCCCAGCGAAGCGGAATGGGAGTACGCTGCTCGCGCCGGAACCACCACACGATTTTGGTGGGGCGATAACGACGACGGCGCAGCTGCGCATGCGTGGTACAAAGATAATTCCGATGGGAAAACTCATGCGGTCGGATTGAAGCCTGCGAATCCGTTCGGCCTTTACGACATGGTCGGCAACGTCTGGCAATGGACAGAGGATTGTTACGCCGATAACTACGCCAAGGCGCCGATAAATGGGAGCGCAGCCGAAAGCCCGGATGGCTGCATGCGGGTCGATCGCGGCAGTTGTTGGTTGTATCCAAGCTGGCTTCTGCGTTCAGCCACTCGTGAACGGAATCCCGCCGACTTCCGCGACGTTGTCATGGGATTTCGAGTCGCAAAAACGCTGCCGTAAAAATGAAATCAACCCACTCTTTCCAATGAGAAAAACACAAATCTTGTTGGCCATGCTTCTCTTTGTTCGCAACGCTGAGGCCAGTTCTCCGCGCGTTGTCGATCTTAAGACGCCGGATGGCACAGTCCTAAAGGGAACTTACTCTGCCGCGGCAAAGCCCGGGCCAGGCGTGTTGTTGTTTCATCAAAGCAATCGCACGCGCAAATCCTGGGAGGATATCGCGCGTCAGCTTGTTGCCGTTGGAATTAATACGTTAACCGTCGATACCGATCCGAATAGAACAAGAAAGCAGAGGTGGCCCGGCGATCTTGACGCTGCATTTGAGTTTTTGGGTTCGCTGCCAGGAGTGAAGCGCGATGTCATAGGCATCGGAGGGGCAGGAGTACTCGGCGTTGAAGATTCCGTCGAAACGGCGCGCCGCCATTCAGCCGAGGTGAAATCGCTGGCCTTGCTTTCCGGTGAGACCGAAAGTCTTGACTTCCTGCGGCAGGCGTCGCAACTGCCCGAGCTGTTCGTCGCGGCCGACGACAACGAATACCCTCCCCATCGTTGAAGCGATGGAATTGCTCTACATCACTGCCTCAAGCCCAAGCAGGAAATTCGTGCACTACTCTGCGTCGCACGAAGCACCCTCGCTGTGGTATGAACCCTTCGATGTCGGCAGAGTCCCCGCGGGTGGCGGCCACGGGACCGACATGTTCAAAGTCCACCCCGAACTGCCCGGCATCATCGTGGACTGGTTTGTGACCACGCTGATCAAAACGCCGGGTCACGCGCCGGCTGACACTGTGGCATCTGCGTCGGTCATCAATCAAATTCAGATGCCCGGCGGAGTCGATCAGGTCACGCAGCAACTGATTGAAGCGCGGCGTAAAGACCCGGACGCGCAGTTGTTCCCGGAAATTACTGTCAGCACCATAGGCCAGGATCACATGCGCGCGGGCGAACCGAAGTTAGCGGTCGAGGTCTTGAAGCTCGTCCTACTTGCTTATCCTGAATCTGCTGACGCGAACGAGACGCTCGCCGAAGCGTACTTGGCAGACGGGCAGAAGGAGTTGGCGCGACAGCACGCCGAAAAGGCATTGGCTCTTCTTGATTCTCATAGGTTGCCGGCGTCGTCGTGGACAGATACGGAGCAGTATCGCGGAGAGATTTGTCGCGGCGCAGAGAAAACACTAAGTAAGCTCGAAGAGAAACAGGGCTAGCCGCGATGAAACATGAAGGAGCTTAAACAAAGCGCCAGCTCATCGCTCCGCCGCGTCAATCCCTCCTTGCCCCTTCAGCAGTTCAAGCCGACCCGAATCCACTCGCTTGCCGAGCCATAGCAGTGCGGAGGCTGGTCACGCGTCCGGTCTTATGCTTTGTCATTATCTCCGCCTTTCTCAACCTTAACAATAAACCAATAACTAATAACAATAACCAGCGAATAGGCCATCGCTCGTCGCCGCGGATAGGCCGCGTGGCGCAACTTTACGCGGTCATCGTTTTCTCTCCGTTCACTTGGTCGGTGATCATCGCAGTAGTTTCTTCTTAATTCTTAACTCTTCCTTCTAATTTGCCCCCTTCACCGGCGTCAGATGGTCCGGCGAAATGCTTTGACTTACCAGTGTCGGCGGACTATGACAGTCTAACGCAAGCAAGCGAGCATCCGGCTTCTCAACCGGTTCGGCGGCAAAAGCTAACAAGACCGTTGTCCGCAGCGGTCTAAACTTTGAGCGTGGTCAGCTCAAACATGCGGGGGTTTCCCCGAAGGAAATAGAAATGAAAAAATTGATGTTTGTATTAATCGCGTCTGCCTGTTGCATGGCTTTCACGATGAACGCGTCGGCTCAGCAAGCCGACCAGGCAACTACCGATGCTGTGATTGCAATGGTAAAAGCGCAATGGGCAGCTGAAATCAAAGATCCGACAAGTGTCGCTGAACAGTCGAAGGACATGTCGGATGACTACACCGAGTTCAACGGTCAGTACGCCACGCGTCTCGATGGCAAAGCGATGAATTCGCGGATGGCGGAGGCTTCAGGAAAAGACTCTGGCAAGACGATCGGGGCGGAAATGGCCAATCCCAAAGTCCAGGTATACAACGGGAATGTTGCCATCCTGACTTACAACTATGCCGGCCTTACCCAGGACAAGGAGGGAAAGACGGAAGCGGCCCGCGCAAAATCGACGCGCGTTTTTGTGAAAAAGGGCGACAAATGGACGTTGGTTCACGCGAACTTTGGGGCGGATCCACTGCCAAAACAATAAGACTCTGAAAATCTGAGAAAGGGGCCGCAAGTGCGCGCTTTGCGCTTTTGGCGGCCCCTTATCTTGTACCGACAGCTTTCATCCAAACGAACACGCCGTGCGGGGACGCCGGTGGGTAGAACTGGATTGGTCGCGTGGTGATGCGACCGAGTGATCTGGAGATCTTGCGACGCAACTGCGCACTGAACACTCGAGTTGTTTGACAAAGTTGCTGCCCATCAACTTCGCCCGCCTCGCGGGCCTGCCCATCCATGTCGCCCTCATCCCGCCCGGCTCCATTCTCCAAGTTCTCCTTGATCCTGGCACGGGGATGTGGCCAACCGCCGGTGCCGCATCGCTCCCTTCGTTCATCGCTTGCAGGGGGCGGACTGCATCGCAATGAGTATTCCTGCTCGTGCATAAAAAGTGCATTGCGGTAAGGTCACCGACATTGCCATGGACCCGGCTACTTTTTTAACCGAATTGAAGCGACGCAAGGTCTACCGGGTCGCTGTGGCTTACGCGATCGTGGCGTGGCTTTTGATCCAGGCCGCCTCCATTCTCTTTCCCACTTTCGAGGCGCCTCCGTGGGTGATGAAAGTGTTTGTCACCGCAGTGATTCTCGGTTTTCCAGTTGCCTTGATCCTGGCGTGGGCATTCGAGCTCACTCCGGAAGGACTTCGGCGCTCGGAGGAAGTAGCGCCGCAAGAATCGAAGATGCGCAAACCGGGCAGTAAATGGACCGCCGTAATTGTAACCGCCGCCGTGCTGGCGGCTGCGCTGCTGGCGTTTCAATTTGTGCGAACACGAAGATCGCCGGCGATCGAGTCGCCCAAACAAACTGCGCCAACTGCGACCCTGGACAAATCAGTTGCGGTGTTGCCATTCGAGAACCTTAGCTCGGACAAGGAGAACGCATTTTTTGCGCAGGGCATTCAGGATGAAATTATCACCACACTATCGAGGATCAGCGGGCTGCGCGTGATCTCCCGTACCTCCACCGCTCGCTACAACAGCGCTCCGGAAAATCTTCCCGAGATTGCATCGCAGTTGCGCGTTAGCAATGTGCTGGAAGGTAGCGTGCAGAAGGCTGGCGATCGCGTGCACATCAATGTGCAGTTAATCCAGGCCGATAACGACGCGCATCTGTGGGCGCAAAGCTATGACCGGCAGTTGACCGACATCTTCAGTGTAGAAGCCGAAGTGGCGAAGAGTATCGCCGATTCACTTCAGGCGACCCTTTCACCGAAGGAAAAAGCGCGCGTCGAAACCAAACCCACGACGAATGCCGACGCTTACGTGCTCTATTTGCGCGGACGCGATTATCAGACGCGACCTGATAACCTGCTGCAGGACTTTCGGTCAGCGATCAATCTTTACGACCAGGCGATTAAGCTCGATCCGAAGTTCGCTCTTGCCCACGCGCGGCTCTCGACCACTGCGAGTAACGTTTATCACTTCTACGAACCAACCGAGACGTGGAAGCAAAAGGCGCATGCAGAAGCGCTGGAATCACTACGACTACAACCGAACCTCGGCGAAGGCCACCTTGCGCTGGGGCTCTACCACTACTACATGGAAAGCGATTACGAGGCGGCGCTGCGTGAACTGGGCCTCGCGGCGGAGGCGCTGCCCAACGACGGTGACGTGGGCCTCTACACCGCCGCAGTTGAAAGACGCCGCGGGAAATGGACGCAAGCAATCGCTGCTTACCAACACGCAGAACAGGTCGATCCGCGCAATCCCGTGATGCTCTATGATTCAGCGCAGACCTACTTCGGCCTGCGCGATTGGCGCACCGCGGCCGAGCGAATGGATCGCGTGCTCGCGCTCTTCCCTGATTCTTTCAACGTAAAGATACAGCGCGCCTACATCGAGTTTTTGTGGAAAGGCAGTACGGCACCAATTAAGGCCGCCCTGGAATCTTTGCCGCCTAATTTCGATCCTGATGGCGTCGTCACTTTCGCGCGGTGGGACGTGAGCTTGATGGACCGCGATGTCGTTGCCGCACAGAAAGCCTTAGCCGCTTGCCAGCTGGATACCATCGCTTCACAGACAGGAGTTCCACTGCCGAAAAGTTATCTTCAAGCCTGCGTCGATCTGGTGCGTGGCGACGCGGCCAAAGCGCGGACGGAATTCGAGACCGCCCGACCGTCTATCGAAAAGATCGTAGTTAACAGTCCGCAGGACGGTACGCGACGCGCGCAGCTCGGACTACTCTATGCCTTCCTCGGGCGAAAGGAAGACGCGTTGCGGGAAGGACAACGAGCGATGGAGCTGAAGCCCATCGCGCACGATGTGATCGAGGGCGCGGTAGTCGAAGACTTCTATACTTTGACGTGTGCCCGCCTCGAGGAGTCGGACAAGGCGATTAGCCGAATCCAGCGCCTCCTCACCACTCCTTTCGCGGTCGATTATGCCGACGAAAGCATCACACTTTCAGACCTCCGGCAGCGTTGGGAGTGGGATCCGTTACGGAAGGACTCGCGGTTTCAAAAAATCCTCGCGGAACCTGAACCAAAGACTCTGTACAACTAAAGGTCGCCTTGAGATAGAGAGGCGGTTGCAGATTACATCGCGTATACTTCGGCGTCCGAAACCAGCCCACCTACTTGTTTTGGAGTCTGCGTGTCGCATTCATTCGATATCAGCTCTCGAGTAGCTGGGTGCTTCCCAGAATTTGCGGCCGACACGCCCGCCCCTACACCAAACATGTCACGCCAAGATCGCCCGAGACGGGCGCAATGAGGAGCAGCAAGTAATTTTCAGGACAATAATTCAGCTGCGGTTGCGCCCGGCAGAACCGTAGATGAGCTTTCCCTTCCTCCGAAACGCCGATCTGATGCCTGATCTAGACGCAACGCTGCACGTGAAGATGGCGCGGCCGAAGAAGAAAAGGAGGCTGCTGCCGCGGATTATCGCCGCGATCAGGAGAGAACTTGCGTCGCCCAATATCTACGGTCTTCAATGGGGAGACCCGGACGTCGTTAGGCCTTTGCGCTTCATTCGAGATCGATATGTCCTGCCTTATGTAAACCCGGAAGACACCGCGGTTGAGATCGGGCCGGGTGGCGGCCGTTGGACAAGATATCTACTCGATTTCAAGAAGCTATATGTTGTCGATTATCATGCGGAGCTTCTGGCGGAGCTGAAGAAAAATTTTCGCGAGTCGAGGATGGAATTCATAAAGAATAACGGGACTGATTTCCCTGGGATTGCGGAGCGCTCCATCAATTACCTTTTTTCCTTCGGCGTTTTTGTGCATTTAGACGCGCCCATTATTGAAACCTATCTCGCGAATATGAAGATGATCCTCAAGCCCGGGGCTAATGCGGTGATCCAATATTCGGACAAAAATAAGATCATGGCGCAACTAAACGAAAGCTTTTCCGAGAACACACCGGAAAAAATGCGAACAATGGTGTTAAACGCCGGCTATACGATACTCGAAGAAGATCTCACCACGATGTGGCATAGCAGCGTTATTCGTTTCACGGTCTGATCAAAAGTGAGAAGCCCGGATAACAAATAAGGCAGTGCGCTCCCCGGAATTGTCCGGCGGGAAGATGGAGAATTCTGTAACCATTCTCCGTTTAGCCCGGTCATCGCTCCAAAGGCTTCATCGTTATGGCAATTTCGAATCGTCTCAAATCCATGAGGGCGTGGCTAAGTCTGCTCTGGCTTGGCTGCGCGCTCTTCACCTCTGCCTGTGCTCACGACGAAGATGTGGCAAACGATTCTTCACAGCATCACGGACATCATGGCGGCGGTGGTGGCGGACGTTATGGACATGGACAAGGCGGAATGTCCGATCAGTCGAATCCTTACGGTTCGCCGTCCCCGGTGCCCGGAGAGTAACAATTACAAAAGTTTAAACGCCTCGACAGAGCGACGCGACTACAGTGAGATGCCACTTCCGTTTCAGGGCGAAAACGGTTGTTGACAAAAATTAGCCCGTCCCCTATTCCCCGAACTCCTACATTACCGAACCGAGCATCGCATGAAAAACCTGATCATTCACAGAATCACACTAATCGCTGCCCTGGCACTGATAACTTCCGCTATCGTCAGTTGCAGCTCGAAGTCGAAGATGGAAGGTACCTATTCGCAAGCTGGAAGTGGTATGGGGATCGTGCTCGATCTCAAGTCGGGCGACAAAGCTACCTTCAGCATGTCGGGCGAGGACTTTCCCTGCACCTACAAAGTAACCGGCGACAAACTTGCGCTTGATTGCAGTCCCAAGGGCGAAAAGTTGGACTTCACGATCCACGACGATGGGACCCTCACCGGGCCGGGCTTGGTCGGGATCTTGAAAAAACAGAAATAGCGACAAAACAACCGTGAGGTGCCTGTTTCGGTTTTACCCAGCTGCGTGTTTAGTGGTGCTCGCGGCTGCGGCCTTCGTCTTGTCCAGCTGCGGCAAATCAGACTCCGGCGGTGGAACCAGCAGCGGCGGTAAGCAGGCTTCGGGGATGGAAGGCGCGGCGCAGGACGCTGCCCTTGCAGAAGTGAAGAAACATTGGAGCAAAGGAGCTGATGGCTGGATCACCGCTCGAAATTCGGGGACTTCGTTTGCGCCAGTTCGTTTTATCAGGGAAATGCGTGACCTCACGGTGGAAGGCGTTCGTGCAGCCGACCTGACCGAGGCCGATAAGATGAACGGACTCGAATGGGCAGGAGAAGTGTCGTTCAAGCAATCTCCATGTCGTGAGGCGGGCGACCAGGGAATACTGTTAGATGGCCTCGCGAACGTGACCGTCTTCAGGCAACGCGGCCAATGGACTCAATGGGTCGACTTTCAGCCGGAGCGTGTTCAGATCCAGAAGGCGAAGGGCAAGTGGCAGGTCCATCAAGACACCTGGCTTCTTCGTGGCAGCGTTCCGGGACCGGACGACTTTGCCAACGCAGGGGTAAAGTAGGCGAGGTTCGCCGGCATTAGTTAGGATTTCAAAGTTCGCGATGGCGAGGGCGCCATTACCAGCACCCGAGACGGGCGAGCTACCCGGACAGAAAAAGATCTAAAATTCCAAAGTGCTTTCCGAAATTTGCGGCCGGCACGGCCGCCTCTACACCAAAAACGCTGATATCAGAGCGCGCGAACCCATTTTCCGACCAATGCAATCGCCGCGTCTGCTTCTGGGAAAGCGCCGGCCCAGATCGGGAATATGTGCTGCATTCCGGCCGAGATAAATAACGTTGCGTCGATTCCGGCGGTTCCGGCATTGCGGACCAGACGAACGGAATCGTCGAGAAGTAT
>Ga0193750_1000366_pt1 | contig 12474 bp, 11 predicted proteins | sample L1c1metaG_FD_160569 | JGI IMG/M metagenome (GOLD analysis project Ga0193750, IMG submission 160569) | Soil microbial communities from a riparian zone of the East river system, Colorado, United States - L1c1 | ecosystem: Environmental > Terrestrial > Soil > Riparian zone | place: USA: East River...
CCGCATGTGGACTCGCGACTAAACAAACCCGCCGTGCCTTGCCAACCAGAGCTATAATCCCGGATGCGGTCCTTACCCAAAGCCGGTTGTGGGCCACAAACCCACCACGACAAGGGACCGGCTCGAAATCGGTACCGAGGTGGCCTATGTCTCCTTTGGTCTGGATGCTGGTTGTGTGGGGAGTTCTGACGGCGGTTCTAGTAATCCTCCTGATCTATCGCAGCACTCTCACCATGCAAGAGGATGATCAACTGTTCCTGGGCGATTCCGAGTCGCACATGGAAAAGGAGCAGATTCAACTGATGCACAAGGTGAACAAGATCAATCCCTTCGTGCGCTGGTTAGGAGCCGCTTCAGGGGTGCTCATCCTGGTCATAGCCGGCCTGGCTATCTATCAGGGATTGAACCAGGTGCAGTAGCTTCTGGTCTCTCGCTTCTTTCTGCTGACGAGCGCAGCGCTAAGCAGCGGAAAATCCTCGTGCGCGCTTAAGCCAAAAAAACTGGCATAAGACTGGTGCCGGGAGCGGGACTTGAACCCGCACGCTTATTAGGCACAGGCTCCTAAGACCTGCGTGTCTGCCAATTCCACCATCCCGGCCTGTTCTTCAGTATAAAACGAGAGTGTTTTATCACGAACCTGGCAGTGTGAAATCCGCTACCAGCGGCAAGTGATCGGAAGCCAACAGAGCTTTCCGGCTGCGGTGTAGTTTGAAATCTTTCAGGCTAAGAAGTTTATCGAAGTAGAAGTGATCCAGGTGAAGAAACGGAATCAGGCCTGGGTAAGTCCGGGCATAGCGCAGGAATAGCCGGGGATCGATGCTCTCGAAGTTGTCCGTCATCATCCGCGACGTCAGCCCGCGGGTCCATTCGTTGAAATCTCCCACGATTACTCTCGGTCCAGTTAATGCCGTGTGCTGAAGCAGGTCAGGGCTCAGCAATAGTCGCGCTTGATGGCGCCGCTCCATGAATCCCGTCCCTAGATGTACGTTGAACACGTGCAGTAATGCGCGCCCAGTCACGTCCACATCGACTCGCAGACAACCTCGGCGTTCTCGTCCACGGGACGTCACATCGTAGTTGCGGCAGAAGCGAACCGGGAAGCGGCTAAGCGTCATGTTGCCGTACTGGCCGCCGTAAAGTGGACGAGTCTCGCCAAAACGCCACGAATAACCCCGCAATGTATGGGCAATGTAACGCGCCTGATCGAAGTTCGGTTTGCCTGGAACGTTCACCACTTCCTGCAATGCAATCACATCGGCGTCCAACTCATGAATGACTTCGGCAATACGCTCCGGCTTGGTGCGGCGGTCCATGCCACGGCACTTGTGGATGTTGTAGGTGGCAATTCGAATTCGCGAAGCGGAGCTCATTTACTGCTGACGTTCGAGCACCCAACCCAGCAGTTCTGGAGCGCGTGCCCAGACTGGCCTCCGCTTCCATTCCTGGTAGGTGACTTTGCGGCTATGGGCAAGGTCTTTCGTGAAATCCTGTTGCAGGCGCTGAGTGAATTCTGGATCCCGTGCCGCTAGATTGACTTCGTCATTGATCCCGAAAGAGCGATTGTCAAAATTCGTCGATCCCACCACGCCCCATATACCATCGATCAGCAATATCTTGGCGTGGATCATCGCAGGTTCATATTCATGGATGGAAGCTCCAGCTTTCAACAACTTTCCGTAAGCGTGCCGGCTGGAACTCCGGGTAAGCATATGGTCGCTTCGTTTCCCAGGCACCAGTACCACCACCTCGACATTGCGCTCGCGTACGGCCCGCACCAACTCGTCAATAACACTTCTGTCGGGCAAGAAATACGGAGTAGTGATGTGAATGGTTTTTGTAGCTGATGCAAGCAACACTTGGAACAGCATGCGAGCCCGGGTGGCGCCGCCTCCTGAAGGAGTACTGTTCACTACCAGCAAATCGCCTCGACGCTCGCCTTCATGCTGTACGAAATAATCTGGTCCGATGAGGACTTCTCCGCAAGATTCGAGCCAATTTTCGGCGAACGTGGCTTGAAGATGCGGAACCGCGTCTCCCTCCACCTTGACCATGGTATCCCGCCAGCGGGGATGCTTCCTCTTAGCCTTGAACCAATGATCGGCCACACCAGCTCCGCCGATGAATGCGGTACAGCCGTCGATAATGAGTAGTTCGCGATGGGTTCGATTATTGAAGTGGGGCAGCTTATTCCACTTGATGCCGTTGTACCAGACGACATTTCCGCCGGCCGCTTTCAAATCCGAAAAAAACTTCTCCCTAATGCCGGCACTACCCACTCCATCCAGGACCAGGTTGACCTTTACGCCGGCCCGGGCGCGATCCGTAAGCGCAGTCACAAAGCGCTGCGCAATCTCGCCCTTCTGAAATATATAAGCTTCCAGATTCACACTTCGCTTCGCCGCCTGAATTGCTTCCAGTTCTGCTTCATAAAAAGCGGGACCGTTGGTCAGAACGGTGAGCTGCGTAGACTGGTTCGCTTTAGCGTCCACCAGTGCTTGCAGCATGTGAAGGAATTCTTCCGAGTCATTCGAGTGTGAGGGAGAGGCTGAAACTCTATAGCGAAGCCCGGGATCGAATAGAGCCACAACGATGAGGACTGCCATCGCAATAATGGACAGATACGCGATGACAATGAAGCTGGTTGAGACAGTCACTTCGGCAAACAGTATTCCGAGCATGTCCGCCACCCCTCCAGCAGGCGGACTTTAGATGCGTCTATTCAGCGAGGCTATTGCCAGCGGAACCGTTTAATCTTCAGGGGCGTTATTGGCTTTGTATGGAATAGACAATTCCATTGTTGTAATCCAGAAGGTACAACTCTCCCGCAGCATCTTGCCCAAAGCCGCTGATAAACTTCCCACTGGAAAGCAGCAGCACACGTCGCCAGCTTCCAGGCGAGACCATCCGGAGACCCCAGATCTTGCCGCTTATGTAATCACCAAACACGTAGATTCCCCGAAGCGCCGGAATGGCCGTGCCGCGATATACGTAGCCTCCGATAATTGCTTCTCCTTCGGAGTGCGAATACTCAGCGATGGGCGCCGTCAGGCCCGTCTTATCACAATTTTGGGTACCTGGAGGATAGCAATGTCTTCCTTCCATGATGTTCCACCCATAATTACGACCCTTGGTGATAATGTCGACTTCCTCGTAGCTATCTTGTCCTACGTCACCTGCGAACAATCGATGCGTGAGGCGATCGAACGAAAATCGCCAGGGATTGCGCAAGCCGTAAGCCCAGATTTCGCCGAGCGCCGGAGGATCGTTGACGAATGGATTGTCGGGCGGAATCACATACGGAGTTCCCGAGTCGATGTCAATGCGCAGCAACTTGCCCAGAAGCGTAGCCAGGTTTTGCCCGTTTCCGAATGGATCACCTCCTGAGCCGCCGTCCCCCAGCGCAATGTAGAGATAAGTATCGGAGCCGAACGCCAACTGTCCGCCGTTGTGGTTGTCGAACGGTTGATCGACGACGAGAATTATGCTTCCCGTTGGATCCGCTTTATTCGGATCATTAGCTGAGACGTGATATTCCGCAATGACGGTCTGAAGCTGCCCACTCACGCGGCGCGTGTAATTCACGAAGAAGCGGCCATTCTGCGCGTACAAAGGATGAAAAGCCAGTCCCAGCAAACCCTTCTCGCCGCCTGACTCCAGCAGATTTGTGATGTCGAGAAAAGGACTGGAGAGCAGCACCCCACCTTGAATAATCCGGACTTTGCCGGTCTGCTCGAGTATGAAGAACCGTCCCGTGCCATCATTAGGAAACTCGAAATCCACCGGACTCGTGAGCCCGGAAACCAGCTGTTGTAAAACCAGAGCAGGCGGAGCGCTGGGTTGGGATTGAGCTCCCAACCACGCCGAAGATAGACATGTCAGAAACAGGATAAGAGCAAATTTCCCTTTTCGTTTGAAAGTCTCTGAGCAGGTTGCTGCCCGAAGCCGGATTTGCATGGTCTTACCTCCTGGCTAGATCTTTACTGAGAATTCGGTCGGTCGATCAGCAGCTTGCAGACTGGCGACCCGCAAGCTCAAATGCGCTTTTGATGCAATCCCAATTATGTATACCCCATTTTACGCGACGTTTTGTCATCCTGGGCGCCGTTAGTGCGAGCCCAACTTCTTCTTTGTTTCCTTGTCCAATTCCCATTACACTGTGGACCCTATGGCGAATCCAACGCAGCCCAACATCAAACTGGTCAACGGTCCGGAATACCGGGAAAGCTACGCCAACAGCGTTCAGGTAAGAGTGAACGTCTGGGATTTCTTTCTGGTATTCGGCACGCTCCAGCAGCAGACGGAGAACCACGTCGAAGTGCTTAATTTTCACGGCATCTATCTAAGCCCGCAGCAGGCCAAGGCGTTGACTTCCATCTTGCAGCAGAACGTGGCCAGTTATGAAAGCACTTTTGGCGAGATCAAACTCGATCCACGCATGACTGCTACCGGCCCAGTACACTAGACCGCGCCCTGTGCCGCGCGAATACCTCCAGCGACGCCGATTTCATTCAGCTTTGATATTCGTGTTCTTCTTTTTAGTGTTGTTTTTGTTGCACGCGCCTCTGCTCCGTCTCCCCTACTTTTGGGACGAGGCCGGATATTACGTCCCTGCTGCGCGCGATTTATTGCTCACTGGAAGTTTGATTCCGAATTCTGCTCCTTCCAATGCGCACCCTCCGCTGGTGATGGCTTTCCTCGCGTCCTGTTGGAAATTGGCCGGCTTCGACCCCATCGTAACCCGCACCGCGATGCTGGCAATCGCTGCATTTTGTCTATCAGGCCTCTTCAGGCTGGCGGAACGAATTTCGAACATCCAAGTGGCGCTTGCCGCGACTCTCTGCACCGCCCTCTACCCTGTTTTCTTTGTGCAGAGCTCTCTGGCCCACCTGGACATGGCAGCGGCGGGACTAACGTTCTGGGGCTTGCGCTCGTACATAGAAGATCGAAGAGCGCAGACAGTATTTTGGTTTTCGCTGGCAGCACTGGCGAAAGAAACGGCGATTCTTACACCCCTGGCTTTGCTTGCCTGGGAAATATTTTGTCCCTGGTTGCAGAGCAAGTACGCTGAAACACTTTGTCTGCATCCGCGCCGTAGGTGGAGCTCTGCTCTGCTTCTTGTTCCTCTGATTCCGCTCGGCCTCTGGTACGCCTACCATTACGTACGCACCGGATTCGTATTTGGCAATCCAGAATTTTTTCGTTACAACGTTGAAGCCACGCTTCATCCCCTGCGCATTTTGCTGGCGCTGCTACTGCGTTTCTGGCAGGCGATTGGATATCTGAATCTGTACATATTGACTCTAGCTGGACTGCTGGCCTTACGCCGTTCTCCATTACGAGATGCGAACGGTGAGCGTCCAAGGATCGCACTGAACGTACAGTTGACCTTTCTTGCCGTGATTCTGGCGTATGTGGTGGCGATGGCAATCATTGGGGGCGCTGTATTGGCGCGTTACATGCTCCCCGTGGTTCCTCTGGTGATCATGATTTGGGTTTCTACGCTATGGCGGCGAGTGCGGCTGTGGTGGGCCGTAGTAGCAATTGTAGTGCTGGCGTTTGTCATTGGACTATTCGTAAACCCTCCCTACGGATTTTCCTTCGAAGATAATCTCGCTTACCGCGATTACATTCTGCTTCACCAGCGTGCTGAGGAGTTTGTCGAAGCCCGATATCCGATGGCACGGGTCTTAACCGCGTGGCCGGCGAGTGATGAGCTCACTCATCCATATCTCGGTTACGTTACCCGGCCCATGCGGGTTGTCCGTATTGAAGATTTCAGTGGCGAGCAACTCGTGGCCGCAGCCCAGGCCCGCTCCACCTTCGACGTAGCGCTGGTATTTTCCACCAAGTACGAGCCTCCGCATCCATGGTTCGAACACTGGCGTGCCTGGCAAAGTTGGAAAGCACGATTTTTTGGATACCACCGCGACCTGCCCCCTGCCGACGCCGCAGACATTCTTGGCGGCAAATTGGTTCATATGGAAACGCGCGATGGCCAGTGGGCCGCAGTTGTCGAAATCGAACAAGTTGTAGAAGCAGATTTGAAGTAAACGCGGAATGACTATTTCAGCATCAGGTGACAAGAGTAGGTTTTCACTACCAGCCAGACTTGGCCTCCCGGGCGGAGATGCAGCGAATCCCGAGCCGCCAGTGTGAGATGAATGGCTACTTCCACTCCGCAATCCACCGTCGCCACCACTACGACGTCGCGTTGCTCAAGCGAAATCATCGTGCCCCGAATTATGTTGCGAGCGCTCAATCCGCTGGGTTGAACCGTGGCCAGCAGGATATCCCCAGCACGAATTCCAACCCGAAGTGAGGAGCCCACGTCCGCCCGTACCATCGGCGTTTCCAATTCCACGTCGCTGCCGGTGATGCGGCAAGTCATGGTGCCGCGGTTTTCGTGTATAGCGACCACGGTCACATCAAAAATGTTTTCGAAACCGGACAGTTGTGCGACGGTTTCCTGGCGTGGAGCCGACATCACTTCATGCGGCGTCCCTTGCGCGATGATCCGGCCATTTTCGAGAACCAGCACACGCTCGCCTAGAGCAAAAACTTCCTCGCGGCTATGAGTGACATAAAGAATCGGAATGTGATGGTCGCTATTCCAGGCCCGGAGGTCTTCGATGATCTTCGATTTGGTCGAAGCATCCAGCGCGGCCATGGGTTCGTCGAGCAGGAGCAAACATGGATCGGTCACTAGCGCGCGAGCCAGCGCCACCCGCTGACGCTCGCCTCCAGAAATCTCAGCGGGCTTTCGCGCTCGTAGATTCGAAATGCGGAAAGACGCCATCAAGGCATCGCTCCGTCGCTGACGCTCGCTCCCGCCGAGCGACTGAAGGCCGTACTCGATATTTTTTTTGACGCTGAGATGCGGAAACAGTGCGAGGTCCTGGAACACGTAGCCTATTCGCCGCTGTTGGGGCGCAAGATTCGTGCCACGCTCGAGGTCAAGTAATTTCTGCTTTCCAATGGCAATCCATCCCGAATCTGGAGTGGCCAGGCCCGCGACGCAATCGAGCAAAGTAGTCTTCCCTGCTCCGGAAGCGCCGAACAAAATGGTGATGCCCGCTGGAATCTCGAATGCCGCGTCCAACTCGAAAGCCCCAGCGCTGACGGCAAACCGCTTGCGAATGTTGACGCTAAGGGTGTCGCCTTCAAACGAGCTTGAGGCTGTCGGCGGGTCTTTCATCCGGAGTTGCTCTTCTACTTCCAGGGCCACACCGCCCACACTTTCCGATTCAAAGCGTACACCATGGAAAGAATTACGAATGACATCGCCAACAGGATTAATGCCGTCATATTCGCAGCGCCATATTCGAGCGCTTGCACCTGGTCGTAGATTGCGATCGACACTGTGCGTGTGACGCCCGGAATATTGCCGCCAACCATCAGCACCACCCCAAATTCGCCCATGGTATGAGCAAAACTCAGGGCTACACCGGTTACCAATCCGGACAGCGACAAAGGCAGGATTACGTGAAAAAATGTGCGCCACTTTGAGGCGCCTAGTATCGCAGAAGCCGCAACCAGTCTCGTATCCACCGCGGCAAAGGAGGCGGCAAAAGGCTGCACCGCGAAGGGCAGACTGTAAATGATGGAGCCGATCATCAGCCCTTCAAACGTAAATGCCAACGTATGTCCCGTAAGTCGTTCCCACCAGTGACCCAACGGGCTTCGGGGACCAAGAGCCACCAGAACATAAAATCCCAAGACCGTAGGAGGGAGAACGATGGGCAGGCCGACCACTGCCTCAGCCAGAAACTTCCACCGCCAGCGCGAATAGGTTATCCAATAAGCGATGGGTAACCCTATGACTATCAAGGAGGCTGCGACCAGCACCGCCAACCGGATGGTAAGCCAAAATGCCTGCCAGTCCATTGAAGGCTTATCCTTTTCGGGACGGTTTTCCTTGGGGATCGGGAAGCGTCCCAACCTGAAGAAAAATTAACGTAAACTTTTGTAAATGTTGCACAAAAGCCGCACCGCGGCAGCAGAATATACCATCAATTAAGATAGGGGCAGAAGGTTTCGAGTGAGCAGTTGGCACTTGGCCCTTCCCGGGTCGCATCCTGAACGGACCATCCCCAGCCCAAAAATGGCCGAGTGCTTAGTGCTAAATGCTAAGCGCTGATTGGGAATAGAGGTTAGATCACGTGGAAATGCTGAAACGTCACTGGTTGATCGCGGGTCTGGTGGTGGTTGCCATCGCCGTGTTTGCTGCCTTTCAATTCAAGGGGGCGGACAAGGCTCAATATTTCACGGTCAAGGTAGACCGCGGAGATATACGCCAGGTCGTCGAGGCGACCGGGACAATTAACGCAGTAACGACCGTGCAGGTGGGCTCGCAGGTTTCGGGAACAATTTCCCGTCTTTTCGCGGATTTCAATTCCAAGGTGAAAAAAGGACAGCTGATCGCCCAGATCGAGCCTTCGTTGTTCGAGGGCACATTACTGCAGGCCAAGGCCGATCTGGCCAACGCTCGCGCCAATCTGCTGACGGCTAAAGCCAACCTGGAAAAAGCGCAAGCAACCGCTGTGCAGACCAAAGCCGACTACGCGCGCACCGTCGATCTCGCGAAAGAAGGCGTGATGAGCCCGCAACAGCTTGACTTGGCAAAAGCCAATGCGGATTCTGCAACCGCGGGCGTTTCAGGGGGGCAGGCCCTGGTAACCCAGGCAGCGGCGCAGGTCCAGCAGAAAGAAGCTGCTGTGACGGTGGCGCAGACTAATCTTGACTACACCAGCATCCACGCGCCCATCGATGGAACTGTGATCGCGCGCAGCGTAGATGTGGGCCAGACCGTAGCTGCTTCCCTGCAGGCTCCGACTCTGTTCACTATCGCGCAGGATCTGACCAAGATGCAGGTCTACGTCAGCACCGACGAATCTGATGTAGGCATGATCCGCACCGGTCAGATTGTAAGTTTCAAGGTGGACGCCTATCCCAAAGATACCTTCACCGGTAAGGTTTCGCAGGTCCGGATGAACGCGACCACGGTGCAAAACGTCGTCACCTACAACACCGTGATTGATTTTGATAATCCTGACACTAAACTTTTTCCGGGGATGACTGCGTATATCACGATTCCAGTTGCCAGCGCGAAAAGTGTGTTGCGGGTGCCCAATGGGGCGCTGCGCTACAAGCCGGACATGAAACCCGAGGACATCCGGGCGCTCTATCAAAAATATGGGTTGACGTCCGGGGAACAGGCTAGCGCAAGCGGGGGAGGGGCGGCCAATAGCGGCGGGGCCGCAGGCAGGCAGGCTCGCGCCCAAGGCGCTCAAGGTGGTGGAAGCGATGCCGGGCAGCCGCGTGTGCCCAAGATGGACGTATCGGTTATATGGAAATTACGTGCGGATAAAACTCTGGAACCGGTGAAAATCCGCACCGGGATTACCGACCATACCGTGACCGAAGTGGCGCAAGTTTTGAATGGGCAGGTAAACGAGGGGGATCAGTTGATAACTGGCGCGATCAATCAGACTTCGAGCGCGAGCAGCGCCCGTCCACCTGGTGCGGCCAGCCCGGCAACACCACGCGGGCGGTAACTCGCGTTTTGGAGCAGCGGCTTTGGCGTAACGAATTGGCCTAAAGAATTGGGATAAACAAGTAAGAACAATTGAATGGCTACTATTTCACAACCTGATGTGCGCATGAAGGCGCCTGGCGCAGGCGACACAATCATCGAGATCGATGATGTGCACAAGTATTACGACCTGGGCGAAACTCGCGTGCATGCTCTGCGTGGGGTCAGCCTGCGAATTGAACGCGGTGAGTTCGTGGCCATCATGGGCGCCAGCGGGAGCGGCAAATCCACCTTCATGAACATTTTGGGATGCCTCGATAAACCCACCAGCGGTCGTTATCTGCTGGAAGGAATTGAGGCCTCGAGCCTGACCAAGAAAGAACTGGCCGCAATTCGCAATCGCAAAATTGGCTTCGTCTTTCAGGGATTCAATCTGCTGTCGCGCACCACCGCTTTGGAGAATGTGGAGTTGCCTACGCTGTATGCGCACATCACCAAAGAGGAAAGCAGAAAACGCTCCGAGCAGGCGCTGCAACTCGTCGGATTGGGTGATCGCACCATGCACTTTCCGTCGCAGCTCTCTGGTGGACAGCAGCAGCGCGTGGCGATTGCGCGCGGGCTGGTCAACCGTCCATCGATCTTGCTGGCTGACGAGCCCACAGGCAATCTGGACAGCCGTACCTCGGTTGAGATCATGGATATCTTTCAAAAACTGAACGGCGATGGCTTGACCGTGGTGTTGGTAACGCACGAGCCCGATGTCGCGCAGTTTGCCAAGCGCAGCATTGAATTCCGGGACGGCAAAATCCGCCGCGACGAACCAGTTCACGAACGGCCTGTCGCCGCAGACGTACTAAAAAATATGCCGACGTTAGAGGATTAGTAGCGCTGGCGTCCCGCCGGCAACCGTGGCAGGAGAAGTCAGAATGCAGAAGCTAAGACGCCGATGCACTTAGCCCTGAGCACCTGCCTCGACCGGCTAAATGCTAATTGCTAAGTGCCAAGTGCTGGTTTTCAGGAAAGCAATATGGATGTAATGGCAATTATTCGGATCGCGATGCGGGCTCTAGCTCGCAACAAGATGCGATCCAGTTTAACCATGCTAGGCATCATCATTGGCGTGGGCGCCGTGATTGCCATGGTGAGCGTCGGCCAGGGTGCACAACAGCAGGCGCAACAGCAGATTGCCGCCATGGGTTCGAACATTCTTTTTGTCGGTTCCGGCACGGTCACGCGCGGCGGCATGCGCATGGGATCAGGAGCGACCAAAACCCTGATCTATGACGACATGTTAGCCATCCTGCGCGAATCTCCCGCAGTGAAAGCAGCTGCACCTGGCAGCCAAAGCTCCGCCCAAGTGGTCTACGGAAACGACAACTGGGCGACACAAATCAATGGCACTGAGCCTCAGTACTTTGACATTCGTACCTGGCCGTTCCAGGAGGGCAGTTCGTTTAGTCAAAACGATGTGGACATGGCAGCCAATGTGGCGGTGATCGGCGAAACCGTGCGCAAGAATCTGTTCGGAGCAACCGACCCTGTCGGAGAGACGATCCGTATCAGCAATCTGCCATTCAAAGTAGTCGGCGTGCTTGTACCCAAGGGAACTTCGGCAGCCATGGGTCAGGATCAGGACGACGTCATCATTGTTCCGATTACCACTCTCCAGAAGAAAATCACTGGTCAGGACTGGCTGCGCTGGATCATGGTATCCGCCATCTCGCGCGAGGCCAGTTACACGGCGCAGCAACAGATCACCAGCCTGCTTCGTGACCGCCACCGCATTCGTTCCGGCCAGGATGACGACTTCATGGTGCGCAATCTGGCGGACGTCGCGGATCTCGCGGATCAGCAGGCTCGGTTGTTCACCGTGCTGCTGGCTTCTATCGCCAGCATTTCGCTGATCGTCGGCGGCATCGGGATCATGAATATCATGCTGGTCTCAGTCACAGAACGGACGCGCGAGATTGGAATCCGAATGGCCATCGGCGCTACCGAAGGAGATGTGCAACAGCAGTTTCTGATCGAGGCCATAGTACTCAGCTTAGTGGGTGGAGCAGTCGGAATCATGTCCGGCGTGGGAGCGTCCTACCTCATTACACAAACTCTGGGATGGCCAGTGCTGGTCTCGCCTATGGCGATCGTCGCTGCTGTAGTCTTCTCCATGGCGGTGGGAATCTTTTTTGGTTTCTATCCCGCGCGAAAAGCGGCGCGGATGGATCCAATTGAGGCACTAAGATACGAGTAACTAACTAGTTTCCCATCGAATTCTCACTCGCTCACGCGCCCTCTGCTAGTGCCGATAATTCGGCATCAAGCGAATTTTTTTTGCGTTGACAACAGCTACTTACGCTTCGATACTAAAGCATCGGCCGTTCCTTAACGCGTTCCCCTTCCGGCCTTAGCCTATGACAATTTGTCTGTGCCGGCGTTTGCGCGTCGCCCTTGCCGTCTGTTTCTTCCTGACTTGTACTTACCCGCTTGTTTTCGCACAAGGAACCAAAATCGCGTCGGAATCCAATCCCATTGCAGACACGGATCGTGACCAACCCGCAAAACGCGAGCAGTGGTTCATGCGTGGCCGCACCATTCCAGGCCAGGCGACAGCGGCACTGCGTTACCGCGCTCACCTGCAGAAAATGCGGATGCGCGCGGCTCAGATGGCAGCTTCGCAGAACCAGGGATTGACGGAATTTTCTCAGGGGTTTACAGCTCCCAACGGTTGGACGCCACTGGGGCCCGCTCCCCTCGCCTCTGACGCAACTGGCTTAGGCAGCCAGGATTACCACTTGGTCTCGGGGCGCGCTACGGCGGTTGCAGTGGACCCAGCAGATGCTACCGGCAACACAGTTTATGTTGGCGGCGCGTATGGCGGGGTCTGGAAGTCGACCAATGCCGGTCCTGCTAGCCTCGATCCTGCGAGTGTCGCGTGGATCCCCGTA